>Ga0210383_10004683_pt1 | contig 12099 bp, 18 predicted proteins | sample IncBWC14OmetaG_FD_160072 | JGI IMG/M metagenome (GOLD analysis project Ga0210383, IMG submission 160072) | Forest soil microbial communities from Barre Woods Harvard Forest LTER site, Petersham, Massachusetts, United States - Inc-BW-C-14-O ...
TTAGTTATGTATTGAGAAAAGGGGTTTAAATTGAGCAAATTTGGTTTTTTGGTTTATATTATCAAACTATTTTTACACCAGGTAAATGTTTTTTTGCACGTAGTGAACTGATGGTCACTTTCTATTTTACAAATCAGGCCGAAACTTTACTTCTCACCAACTTGAAAACCGACAAAAAACGTCACGCTTAGAATTAAAATATTCACGATTTGTGGCATATTGGTAGCATACTCGGGACAAATTCATCATCAGGAAACGTTGCATTCCTTAGACAGGACCGCATGTAAACCTCAAAATTCTGCAAGAATGAACTCCCCGATTGTCCAGGTGGATGCCAACAGGAGTGCTTCAAAAGGATTGTTAGTAGTGAGCTAGATCTCCAACAGCAAATATTGATTCTCACTTATAATCGCAAGGTAGCCGAATCCTCCGCCAGTAGAGAGGCGCTAAGCACAGACAGGGTAAGTTTGTGAATAATCATATCGCTCAGATAACCTTACTTTTTTGGGATCTCCAGTGATATATCCGAGCGTGTACGGGATGCGTGTCAAGGACCACAAAGCACATGCCGAAGCAGCTAGGATGGGATATTTCAATCCCGATATCAATGTCCTGGGAGTGGATGGAATAAGTGTCATTACGACGCAATAAGAAATTAAGGCTCACATTATTACAATGATGGGTAAGTTTTCAAGGGTATTTTGGTGGGTACCTGAAAACTCTGCTTCAATTTGTTGTTCTACAGGCAGTCGGGAGAACCCCACGTTGAGCACAGTTGAACTTGAGGGCTGCTTTGGAAGCTTCCGCTTCTGCTTTCTCGGCGTACACTGAAACAGACGGGAGATCTTAAGCGACCGTCGGGGTGATGGGTAGGAAGGGGTACTTTGGGGGTACTTGATGCCGGCAGTTCTGCGATAACCGTTGACCACGACAAATTGCCACAAGAGAATCCATGTCGTCGAAAGGACAGCCGCGCCAATGTAAGAGAAGCTAGGTGAGGGTGGGAATCAAACAACGAACAACCCAGAATGATTTATGCTCACCCTTTGGGAATGGCAATGGTAGAAGACATTGTTTGGACTGAGAATAGAAGAGGCCGAGGGAGCTGGGAGTGTGTGTGAGGGAAGAAATGAAGGCTTCGTATACAGAATGGCTGGCATTTTATAACCCGTGGCGCTAGGCATAGCGGACGTCAGCCATTAATATTCGGCAGGCACGTATTTTTGTTTGTCCGGTAACGGGTCGATGGGTCTTATATGATAATTATATATATCATATTCGATCCCATCAAAGAAGCCCGAAAGTCACCGCACACTAGAAAAGAGAATGGGGTGGGTGGGTCGGGAGAATTGGCAGTGTACTAGCAGGCAACTAGCAGGCAACTAGCGGAGAGGATTGCAAAAGAAGGACGTTTCTGGACGAGCCATCTATCGGACAAATGCACAGCATCCGAGTCGGACTTTGACATAAATGCACTGGTTGGACCCCGTTTTGGCAGTTCTGATCGGGGAGGCCAGTAATAAATAAATAAATTTGAATTGTCACGATTGTAACACTTAATTACAAGTCAAATATGAATGAGGCAAGCTTATACAAAGTTACTCTCTTAGAAACGACTCTCAAATCCCTCCAAGAATAACTGCCCGACCGTCCATGTGGATGCCAACACGAGTACTTTCAAGGGAACGTCAGTGCGTTCAATTTGGATTCCCGATAACAAAAGAATTCTCACTTATCACTGAAACGGACCCTCCTCCACCACCCATGCGATAGCGCTGAAGACAAGGAGGTAAGTCTATGAGCAGTAACATTGCTCAGACATGCTTACGTTTTTGGGATCTCCAGTGATATATCCTCGAGTGTACGAGATACGAGTCAAGGTCCAGAAGGCGCACGCCGAGGCAGCCAAGATGGGATGTTTCAATCCTGATATCAATGTCCTGAGAGTGGATGGGTAAGTGTCATTACAACACGACGAGAAATTGAAGACTTACGTCGATAGAATAATAGGTAAGTTTTCAATGGTATTTTGGTGGGCACCTGAAAACCCTCTTTCAATTTTTTTGTTCTAAAGCTAATCAGGAGAAACCCACGTTGGGCACAGTTAAACTTGAGAGCAGCTTCGGAAACTTCCACTTCTGCTTTCTCGGCGTATACTGAAAGAGACAAGAATTTTTCAACGATTGTCCGGCTGACGGGTGGAAATGCGCACCTTGCGGATACTTGATACCCGCTGCTTTCCGGTACTTACCAACCACGAGTGATTGTCCCAAGAGTAACCACGTCGTTGAAAGGATAGCCGCACTAACGTACGAGAAACTGGAAGTGCATGAGAATTAAGAAATGAAGAACCCAAAGCAATCTCACCCTTGCGGAATGGCAAAGGTAGACATGGGTTGGCAAGGGGATATTGAAGATCAAGACAGTTCTCCGGCGGGTCACAATGGGAGGGCTCAGGGAGGGATAGATTTATAGGGACGGGAGAGGAAAACCAGACGCGTAAGCAAATTCACATTCGGCAGACGTTACGCGTACAGACTCGGAACGCCGAGCCAGTAGATTTTGCGAAGTTGAACTGGCATGTGACAGGTGACGAGTGACTGGTGTTGTTCATGCTGAGATTTGGCCGAGATTTCTGAAGTTCCTTCTCGCCACGTTTCGGCGTTTCCGACTCGGTGTAAAAACACGATGTCACGTGGACGGTGTAAAATTTTTGGGCTCCAAGTTGAAGACTGTTCAATGCACAAACGTACGGCCACCGAACTTCTCACAACCTCCAAAACCGATGGACAAGCGTTCAAAAAGGCACAAGGCAATGGCACCAAGCGCGAGACCGTTGCAGAAGATGAAAGAGGCGAGTTTGAGGATGCTTGGGAGGACGAGATCGAAAGCGATGATGATGTTATCAATGCCGCGGAAGACGAAGATGGTGCACCAGATTTATCTTTGTGTTAGCATGTGTATTAATCCTTTCGAAGGAATGGATATCGACCATGTGTTGCCAGCGATAGAGGAGGACGACGAGCAACCTCCCCCCACTGAAGTATTCATACCCGGAACTGACGCATTAGGCCAGGGTGAGATATTAGAAGCAGATGATTCGGTGTATATCATGCGGCATTCGATGAACGTCAACTGGCCGTGCTTATCATTCGATGTCCTGCAAGATAATCTGGGCGACGAAAGGCAACGATATCCTGCGACTGCTTACCTCGTTGCGGGTACTCAAGCTGATGTCGCCAAAAACAACGAAGTTGTGGTATACAAGCTGAGCTCGTTACATCGGACACGGAAGGGTAAGCCAGCGTTTAATTTATAATGTTGTGACTACCATGCATGTCATTGAAGATAATTCGGATTCCGACGACGAGGATAATGACAACGGGGATAGTGATGACGACGACTATCTAGATGAAGACGCCATCCTGGAATATCGCTCTATTCCCCACCTTGGTGGTGTGAACCGGATCCGTGCACAACCCCTCGCACCGTCCACCCCACTTCCTCCAGTTTCTCAACCTTACCACGTTTCAACGTGGGCCGAAACTGGTAAAGTACACATTTGGAATATTCGCCCCCTCATCGAATCACTAGACGTACCCGGCTACTTTTTCGAGAAAGCACACGTCCACACACCCATATTCACAATTCACTCGCATGGTCGTACCGAAGGGTTTGCCATGGATTGGGCTTCATCGGGTGAAGCTAATCCTTCATCACTACGGCTCTTGACTGGCGACATTCATTCGAAAATCTACTTGACCACCTCCACGACTTCGGGATTCAACGCACTCTCGCAGCCCTTTCTATCCCATACCTCGAGCGTCGAGGACTTGCAGTGGAGTCCGTCAGAACCGACGGTTTTCGCGTCGTGCTCGGCAGATCGGAGTATACAGATTTGGGACGTCCGGACTAAAGGTCGTAAAAGTGTAGCTGGCATTGAATCTGCGCATGAAAGCGATGTCAATGTGATCAGCTGGAATAAAGGGACGAGCTATCTACTGCTAAGCGGTGGAGACGATGGAGGGATCAAAGCCTGGGATTTGCGAAACGTGAAAAAAAAAGGGTGCTAATCATTACTTTCCACTGGTCGAAAAAGACGCTTACGATCACTCATTTATGGTCTTACAGAACGTCAGGCCCAGACCCCACACCAGTCGTATCGTTCGCTTGGCACAAAGCACCAATAACATCTATCGAGTGGCATCCCACCGAAGACTCTATCTTTACCGCGTCTGGCTCAGATGACCAAGTAACACTGTGGGATCTCGCTGTAGAACAAGATGACGACGAGATGGGTGCTAGCATGAACGAAACCCCAAATGGGCAAGCAGTACCACCTCAGCTGCTATTTGTCCATCAAGGCCAGAAAGACGTTAAGGAGGTACATTGGCATCCCCAAATTCCGGGGGCTGTTATTAGTACAGCGCTAGATGGATTTAATATCTTCAAGACTATTTCTGTCTAATGTTCTTAGATGAGGTTGCTTTACAAACGACCTTGGACGGGCTTGGCCAACCCGAATTCGTGGATACAAGAATACATGGGAACAAAAGTAAAATGTCCACGACTTTGAATCTAGTACAAACCGATGCTGTTATTTGCCTTTGGAGCGCGTATCTGTCATGGGGTAAGTCAATGGGATTTTTCAGCCTAAGATGTGATACAATCCTAGCCTTTGAAATATTCTTGTGGATGAGATCAGTCAAAACCGCATACATATTCCGGACATCGAAGACATGCTGCCGAGCAAGATAAAGCTGTTTCTCGTCATGTTCCTTCAAAGCTATCTGTGGACGCAAGATGTATAAATCCAAACCGGTTTTTCGCGGTGTCTTGAAGTAGGACATACCGAGTAATCTTCTACGTGCGGATATTTGATGATCTTGGAGCAAATCTTGGCCCTGGTAAGATGATCTTGACGAGCAACGTCTCGTAGGTTGTAAGCACTCTCTTGGGCACGATGCAATTCTGCGAGAACCTCTGTGTAAGTAGTGGGATACCGTCAGCTTCCCGACGACGTTATAACCGCATGCGACGGGCCTTCTTGTATTTGAACTCCTAAAATCTCATTCAGAATCATGCTGTATCGTGATGCGGAAGACACATACCAAAATTGTCACCACTAAGTATACCCACAGAATATTGTCACAGTGAACGAAGATAACAGGAGATCTCGGAGAACATACTCTTCGATCCTAAAAATGGTCTAATACAGCTCACGTCATGAAGGCTATGTTGCACTACATACTTTGGCATTGTCAGATTAACCCACAGCTTGACCTGATCCTGTGAAATCAAAATCCGAAATGACCCAACATAAATATGATTTTGCAAAAATGACTGACAACCAGACCCGCTAACTGCTCGCACTCTCTCTTGACACTTTCATGAACCTTAGTATGCATATGTTTGTTTGCATAGACAAGATTGGGTAGCCTTGCATGCTGCAGGTCTGAAGGATATCCACCTTCGCTCGCATCTACCACGGCGTTAGCTACCCTTTTCCTTTTTTTTGCTGGGGACTCGTCTAATGTCGGTGAGTTTGAAGGTGGAGGATAAACGGTCACGTCGGTCGTCGTTGAGGCATGGGAAAGATGGAAAGGGGAGTCAATGTTTGACGAGGACTGTATCAATTGATTAAGTTCCCTGGATTTATCAGTCAGTAAAGTATCACAAGCAACCAGTATGATTGGTTACAATATCTAAAATAAAACAATGAGATGCATCCACAAGCAGTGTTTGATATATCAGTAGCACCTTGCTTGGAAATATATGGAAAACGATATTCTCTCCACTTCTCGCAACTAACTTGTGAAATTCCTATAAGAATGCGTAAACGTGGTGCTGGGATTGCGTATGCGTCTAAAACTTACCTCGAGTTTGCTGGCTACGTCGCTTTCCATGTTGATGAAGCACTTGCCAGACAACGTGCCACAAGCGCGTCAAATTGTTTGGATTTGCTTGCTGTTGCTTGGCTGCAGCCTGCGCCACAGCGGTTATAGTGTCACAAGTTTGGTATACCTCAAGCAGCACTGGCACTTCTTCTGGTCTTAGACGGTACCTTGCCATGTCAGTTCAGGAAGAACATGAAGCAATTTCCGCCTTGACCGGTTTTTCATTGGACCACATTCTCAATGGCCTATCCTTACCAGCTGGGGCCGGACTCTCTAACCAGCTTGGCATCTCTGAAATCCCTACCCTTAATTCAAATCAAATATACAGCGATAAGTGGGACGAAGAGGGTGCTGTGGGACCGGAGCAAGGCGAGGATTGGGAAGCGCAGATTGATCGAGAGATGGAAGAGGAGGAAGAGTCAGACGAGACATTCGTGAAGATGGAATTCCAGTCTCCGGATGGAATGCGACAGAAGCGGAAACGCATTCGGGTTATAAAACGTCTGATTGAACGCCCCAAGAGTGTGTATGAACGATTCCCAGCTTTCGAAAAGAACAAGGTCTTGGACTTTAGCGAACTGTTCAAGGGATATACTGTGCGGAAATCTCGCCTTACCAAGAGGCCATTTCATGGTTGGCATTTTTGACTTCATCTCATTCAGCAATGCTTGACGGTTGCACAGTCGAAACCTTGTACCCAAGAAAGAAAGAAGTTCCTAGGGGATTTCTAGAAGCCGTCGTAGGGGACACGAAAAGACAAGTGGAGAGTAAACGTGTCGAAGAAGTGGTGTCATCTGGAAGCGTTGAACTTGATCTTCGGCGTGCTCTACAGGTGTGTGACTACGGATAATGCACATCAATCAACTTACCCTGCGGCAGGAACGCGATAAGACTGACGTTCCTGTATCCATGCCGTTACATGATCGCACATTCGATCTTGTTCTCTTGTCAAACTGGGAAGACCAAATTGTTTATGAACCGGAGAATTATCGTTCACCTGCCCCAGCAGCTCCCTCGGAGAATAATCTAACGACACCCGCCAACAAAGACTTGGAGTCTGGTGCGTGGACACAGAGCATTATCTGGAGTCCTCGGGCGCCCTTCCGAGACTTCACGCAATTGGAGTTTAATCACGAGGACGACGTCGTCCCGGAAGAACGTACTAGTAAGTCGACAACTTCTTAAAAGCATCGTTTCGCCGGCTGATGGATATTTAATCTGAGTGGAAACTGTCAGACCTAGAAAACGTCTTAGAATAGACGCCGGTCATGCCCGTGATAAGTTCAATCTGTCCAATGATCACTTCTACGAGGTGTCTAAGGAAGGAGGACGTCATCGAGTCCGCCAAACATTCGGCCAACTCGTTGTCGAGCACGCATATCCGGCGCAGAAACTTCAATTGCCCTTCGTGAGTCCCTTGCGTTCGTTGTGGGTGTTATTGTCTTGACCCATGGTTGCTCGCAGTACAAAACACGACTATCAAAACAAGAGGCACGGTCGTTCCATCGTCCTGCTCTCCAATTCCCCTCCAACATTGAGCTGCACTTCAGCAAGGTCCGCACCGCCAAGAAGAAAAAGGATAAGGCTGGGCGGAAGTTGGGTAAGGGCGGTAATATTGGCGAGGGCCTACGAAAAACCGGCGACTTGAGTCTTCGGGACACAAGTAATTTTGTTTTGTGGGAATATTCGGTGCGCGGAAGGAAAATTGCTAACCATCTGGAAGTTAATCGTGAGACTAGGAAGAACATCCGCCTATTATCCCGAACTTCGGCATGGGTAGCGCATTGGTCAACTACTACCGTAAGAAGGACGAGAAAGATGACCATGTGCCAAAGGTATGGTGGTAACCCCCGTGGCTGGTCATTCCATTGTCTGATTGCATCCAGTTTGACCTCGGGGTGCCTTTTGTTCTGGAACCACAAGACGAATCACCTTTCATGAAATTTGGCTATGTATACCCAGGTCAGACCATGCCAGCGTTGTATAGCAACCTCGTGCGAGCGCCACTGTTTCGTCAGAAATCTTACCACACGGACTTTCTAATCGTGAGGTTCGATGCTGGCCCGTCAAGTGTTATTTATCCGCTGCTCATGCGACACTCTTTACCTTCCAGGAATACCATTAAAGGCGAGACAAAGTATTTCTTGCGAGAAATCAAAAACCTTTTCGTCGTCGGACAAACATACCCTGTCACCGAGGTTCCTGGCCCACATTCTCGAAAAATTACGAACACGATCAAGTTCCGACTTCAAATCATCGCATTTAAGTTGCTGAAGCAAAGTCATGGGGAGCGTCTCAAGATTTCAAGACTGATGAAATACTTTCCGGATCAAAACGAGTTGCAAATGAGGCAGAGGCTCAAGGTTCAACCCACTCATCCTATCTTTCAGTATTTATATTAACCGGTAAATCGTAGGAATTCATGGAATATCACCGACGTGGCCCTCATCAAGGCTTTTGGCGTCTCAAGCCCACTTGGAATGTCCCTACGGATGCGGACATGCTGAAGATGGTCGGGCCAGAACAGGTGGTCCTTACCGAAAGCATGCAGGTCGGACAACGGCATCTACAAGATGCCGGATATAGTCAAGCTGCTGACGCGGCGGAAGGCGACGAGTCGAATCTTTCAGTTGAACAGCAGTTGGCACCTTGGATAACGACTAAGAATTTCCTTTTCGCGACCCAAGCGAAGGCCATGCTTCGGCTCCACGGAGATGGCGATCCGACGGGACGCGGGGAAGCCTTCAGCTTTATTCGAATATCTATGAAGGACATTTTTGTCAAGGCTGGTGAAGATTACGAACAGAAAATGGGCAAGTTCTCTTTTTGTCTGGCACGAACGTGCGTGCTGAAATGTTTTCTTTTCCATCCCATTAGCTGAAGCGGAAAACCGACCCAAGTCAGCTCATCGTTACAACGTCGCTGAACAGCAATTGATCTACAAATCTGAGATTGAGCGAATCTGGAAAGCTCAATTTGACTCCCTGAGTCGTAAGGACGAACCTCAGCTGACAGACGAGGACGAGAAAAAGGACCTCAAGAAAACGCAAAGACCTCTTTCTCTAAGAGAGAATGCTCCCTACGTACCAGTGATGCCATTGATTGCTGCTGGACCTTCTGGCCCCGCTTCTCCTGCATTCAGTCGAGGGTCGTCTTTGGATCGGGATCGAGATATGAGTGTCGGTCCCGATGGGAGCAGGAAAGTCTTGAGAATCAAACGACTGGTGCGTCTCGGTACTTGATGTCATATTCTTCACGCTCACATTCATATATGTAGATTGCTGGTGAATGGCAGACGGAAATTATTCGCGATGCTTCTGTAATACGCGCTTATGTACGAGGTCGACAAGCCCTCGAAGAGGAAGCAACACTCGCTGACAGTTTGGCACCCACTGGCGATGCAGATAAAGACAAACGGGCAAAGAAGAGGTGAGCTGGATCATTCATTGTGTGGGAAAGGGTTGTCTTCATTCAGCTTCCTTAGACTCGAAGAGGAGATTGCCAGAATGAAAAAGAATCAGGAGAGACGTCTCCACCGGAAAAATGCCAAGATCGTCAAGGAAGGTGGCACACCTATGCAGCTAAATCGACCTGTCAAACCGGATACAACAGTAAGGCATTTGGCCTCGAGAAGTACCTTCTTTCACACTAATGGAAAACAGAGGCGTTGCGGGCATTGTGGTCAAATGGGTCACATGAGTGCGTTAAATCTTGTGTACCTTTCATCCTTTGTCTTGACCTTCATGTGACGTCAGAGACCAACCGGAAATGCCCTCGCTGGGCAGAATTCAACAGCGGAACCGCACCAGTTCCATCGACACCTTCCGGGTCAGCAACAAGTCCCCCACCAGCAACAACAAACTTGCCCAATCTTGGTTTCAACAGGGGTCCAACAAACACGGCTTTCGGATTCCCCGTCGCTGTTCCATCACCACTTGCAGCAAGTCCGCCCATGTCCGCTATGGATGACAGTGATTTAGTGCCCCCAACCCCCTCAGGCTCTGGACCAAAGATTAAATTGACTCTGAAGCGAAATTAACTAGAGGAGCACTAAGCAGAAAAATGCATAGTTGATTATACATTCGAAGCATAACTAGCATGCAGGCTTGTTTTATCGAACAGCAAAAACAAAACGTACGTATGACGAGATAGCGAAAATAATCCGTGGCAAAGAACAGGAAACAATCACGCTGTAGTCATCTCAACATCCCTAGATCTTTCAGTGGCAATTCTTGTGTGCCCAGTGTCTAGCTTGACCGGAGGAGTGCCATAACGCTGCTTGAAATCTTTGTTGATGGCGACAAGCAAGTTACGGATGAGCTCTGCATGACGTCTCCGATCTTGGGCAGATATTTCCATGGTCCGATTCTTCAATTCGATCCTGCCAATTTCTCGGGTCAGTTCGTCCGATTCCTTCGAGCGAACACCGGAAAGGGATGGAGACGCAATCGAGTGAAGACTAGGTAGGATGGTGACTTGTGTGACGGGGGATGAATGGGTCGAGCTTGGCGTAGACTCCCTGGAGTCAGGGGAGGGTGATCTATACAAATGATTGAGAGGTGGAAGTTTGTACTGAATGTCCCCCGACGTGAGCAGAGGGTACAGTGAGCCAGGCTTCGACGACAACGAAACAGATGACGGTGTTAGTTTGGCAGGGGGCCCGCGATGCAATGCAGTTATTATCTTCGGCTCGATGGGCTCCGGACGACTGGGACCCACATATTTTGTGCTACTACCAGGCACAGCCTTGAGAGGCACAATCGAACGCATCGACTTGCCCATGTAGTCAACAGGCGAGAGACGAGGGACTGGGGGAGTTCCTCTCGAGGCGCGTATGTAGTCGAATGTTGCCGAAGTCTCTGGCATAGGCATTGGAATTTGGGGGGGTGTAGAATTGACTGGAGTGGATACAGTCGAGTGAGGAGAACTGGTTTCAAGCGGGGGTGTTGGGTGCTGATAGTGTTGCGAGGAGAAGGACGGCCCCGTTGGGTGGGCATACTTTCCAGACGGACGACGGGCATTTTGAGTCGCCGAATATGTTCGGGGAGGTGAGTAAGTCGTTGGTGAATCGTTCATGGTCGGATATATGGGACCATAATGGCCAGGCTGAAGAGACGGATGGCTTGATCTCGAAGCAGGATGTGATGAATGAAAGGAACTTTGGAAATGTTCAGAAGAATTTCCGGGGTATGCGTTGTCAGTCAAGAAGTTGCTTTCAGAACCAGGCATACCCGGCATCCCAGCCAGGCCGAGCTGACCCAGACTCACGGTGTCAAAGTATGTTTCTGGTGAGAAGCTATTCGGGCCGCTGTGAAGAGGACTTTGGTGATGACCCGGATGACGGCTACCTCCAGTCGAGACATCACGACCCAGAGTGATCAGAAATTCATTGACGGCAGCCAATTCTTCTGGCGTGCGAATGTCAAGAGAAACGGAACGTGGGTTGAAGTTGGACGGCGTGTGGTTATTTCCACTGGTAATATGTTGTGTGTACGCGATGTTGTTGAGGCGGTCAGCCATATCTGCAGGAAGAAGACATTAAAACGAAAGGCCCGAGCATTGTATGGAACCTACACTTACGGGTATCATACGAGGGGTTAACTCTCCTCTTTTTCATGTCGGTGAAAAAATCGTCAACGCTGTAGTCGTGTGATCGCTTTGAGCCAGTAGAAACTGAAGTATTAGTTCCCTCAGGTCTTAGAACCTCCCATGAGGGAAGCTGCTGGTTCTGGAGAAACATTTCGTGCGTTGGTGAATGGTGCGAGCGATGGTGGGCAGAAGGCGCTAGTTCCGGCGAAGGCGTTGGCAAAATGCCAAAATGAGATCCTATCAGTACATGTAAGTTACGCTGGAATGATGCATAGTACATGGCGGCTTACCATCCGATGTCGACGAGGAGTGGGACTTGGAGCGGGCAACGGGTACCGCGGGACCAGTGGAAAGACTTTTGGGCAGAGGACCTTTGGTCTCTGGCGCTCTGGGAGCTGAATCACCGCGCACTCTGGAGATGTACTCGGGGTCGACGACAGTAATTGCTTTGGAGTGCTTATGCTGTGCGTGATGTTCCTCGGTATGAATCTTTTCATGCTTCTTGAGGTCCTGAGGACGCTTGAAGGATTTGTTGCAGATCTGTGAAAGGGATGGGACCATCATAATAAGATGACAACAGTTACGAGTGCATACCTCGCAGGCATGTGGCTTT
>Ga0210383_10004687_pt1 | contig 12093 bp, 16 predicted proteins | sample IncBWC14OmetaG_FD_160072 | JGI IMG/M metagenome (GOLD analysis project Ga0210383, IMG submission 160072) | Forest soil microbial communities from Barre Woods Harvard Forest LTER site, Petersham, Massachusetts, United States - Inc-BW-C-14-O ...
GGAGATACGGGCCGAACGGGTCCACATGCTGCCGTCGTGTCAGGTCAACGCCGTGTGGATGAGGGATGCTCTGGCCACGATGGCACCACGGCCTGATCGGCCCACGCGGCCCCCTCTAGACCCATATTTCACAATATGTACCGTACTGCTTACTATCTGCTAACTCTGGACACCATAACTTAACCTTCTGGTCCATGTTTGTCCACCGTTCGTTTACCCGCGGGTACTACCAGCACCGCCAAACTGGACTCGCACACCACGGTTTGCAGGTTGACCGGCCGTCCGGGCTGCTCATCGCGGCCGAGAAGACGTCTAAGAAATCCATAAGGAGTACCTGATATGCACCTTCGACGCAGACAGCAGGTCACGACGGTGGGGGTCGCCGTCGTGGCGACGGCTCTGTCCCTTGCCGCGTGCTCCTCGTCGAGCTCCTCGTCAGCCGCGGGCGGTAGCAGCTCATCGCCGGCCGCCGGCTCATCGTCGAGCAGCGCCGCCCTGAGCGGCACGCTCAACGGGAGCGGATCGACGTTCCAGACCATCTTCCAGCAGACGGCCATCGCGAGCTTCAAGACGGTCCAGTCCGGCATGACGGTCAACTACGGCAGCGGCGGCTCGGGCAAGGGACGCACGGACCTGGCCTCGGGGGTCGTCAACTACGCGGGCTCGGACTCCCCCATCCCAGCCGCCGAGACGGCGAACTTCAAGGGCAAGACGGTGCTCTACTTCCCGGTCGCGATCGGCCCGATCACGCTGTCGTACAACCTGTCAAGCCTCAGCAAGCCGCTCCAGCTGTCGGCGCCGGTGATCGCGGATATCTTCGACGGCAAGATCACGACGTGGAACAACGCGGCGATCGCCGCGGACAACCCCGGTGTCACCCTGCCGAGCACCCCGATCATCATTGCTGTCCGCTCCGACTCCTCGGGCACGACCCAGAACTTCACCTTGTTCCTCAAGGACGCCACGCCGAGCACCTGGACGCTCGGCTCCAGCTCGATCATCAAGTGGCCCGCCACCGCCCACGCCGGCGCCGGCAACAGCGGGGTGGCGCAGACCATCAAGTCCACCCCCGGGGCGATCGGGTACGTGGACTACGCCACCGCTAAGGCTTCCAGCCTGACCTTCGCGTCTATCAAGAACAAGGACGGCGACTACGTCGCGCCCTCGACGACGTCGGCTTCCGCGGCTGCTGGCCAGGCCACGGTCGCGGCCGACCTTACGTTCCACGCGGTCTGGGCGCCCGGCGCGACCTCTTACCCGATCACCTACCAGTCCTGGGATCTGGTCTACCAGACCCAGCCGAACGCGAACGACGCGGCCATGCTGAAGGCCTACATCGGCTACCTGCTCGGGGCGGGCCAGCAACTGCTCCCCAACCTGGGCTACGCGCCGCTGCCCGCCAACATCGACCAGATGGCCACGGCGCAACTTAGCAAGATCGGCATGTGATAGTGAGTCAAGATCGGCATGTGATAGTGAGTTTCGTGATGCAGGCGGATCAGATCGGCTAGATGTCGTGAGCACTGTGGTAAAGGCGGATCCGGTCGGCCCGGCCGGATCCGCCCGGCCCTTGTCGGAGCGGCGCCCGCTCGGCGACCGCGGTTTCCAGGTCCTCACGCTCGCGTGCGGCCTGCTGGTGCTGGTGATTCTCGTCCTGATCGCCGTCTCCACCACCCAGCAGTCCACGTCGTGGTTCAGCGCCGAGGGCCTGAAAATCTTTACCAACAACTGGAATCCCGCGGCCAACCAGTTCGGCGCGCTGGCCTTCATCTACGGCACGATCATCACGGCGATCATCGCGCTCGTGATAGCCGTCCCGGTCAGCCTGGGCGTCGCCCTGCTCCTGACCGAGGTCGTGCCGTACCGGTGGGCGCGGCCGATCGTCACCGTCATCGACCTCCTGGCGGTGGTCCCGTCGGTGGTCTGGGGCCTGTGGGGGATCCTGGTCTTCGCCCCCTGGATCCAGCACATCTACGCCTCGATAGGCTCCGGCGTCAACGGCATCCCGGTACTGGGCTCCCTGTTCGGGCCGCCCACCAGCGGGGCCTCGTTCTTCACCGCCGGCATCATCCTGGCCTTCATGATCACGCCGATCGTGACCTCACTGTCGCGCGAGGTCATCGCCACGGTGCCGGCGATCGACAAGGAGGGCGCATACGCGCTGGGCGCCACCCGCCTGGAGATGATCCGTGGCGCCGTCTGGCCGCACAGCCAGGGCGGCGTCGTCGGGGCGGTGCTGCTCGGGCTGGGCCGGGCGATGGGCGAGACTATCGCGGTCGCCCTGGTCATCGGCTCGTCGCCTGTGATCACGTCGCACCTGTTCGCCCCCGGCTACAACATGCCCGCGGTTATCGCGAACCAGTTCGGCGAGGCCTCCGGCGAGTTCCGCGCCGCGCTGATGGGGATCGGCGTGCTCTTGTTCGTCTTCACGATCATCATCAACGTCATCGCCCGCTGGATCGTGGAGCGCTCCGCGCGGCGGAAGCGGGGTGCCTGATGGCCATCGTCGCCGAGCCGCAGCAGCCCGACCTGCGAGAGCCGGCCGGCTGGCGGCGCACCAGCAACCGCATCGCCACCTGGCTGATGGTGCTCGCGTTCGTGCTCGTGATCATCCCGCTGGGGTTCGTCCTGTTCACGGTGATCGCCAAGGGCGTCTCGATCATCAGCTGGTCCTTCCTGACCAGCGGCCCGATCCCGCCGATCGTGCTACCCGCCAGCGTGGGCGGACTGGGGCCGGCGGTACTCGGCACGATCGAGATCACGGCCCTGGCCACGGTCCTGGCCGTGCCGCTCGGCATCCTGGGCGCGGTCTACCTCAACGAGTACGGCGGCAAGGGGCCGCTGGCGCGGCTCATCGGGTTCATGGCCGACGTGATGACGGGCGTGCCCTCGATCATAATGGGGCTGTTCATCTTCGCGATCTGGGTGCTGCACTTCGGGTACTCAGGCCTGGCCGGCGCCTTGGCCCTCGGCTGCCTGATGCTGCCGGTCGTGATCCGCTCCACCGACGAGATGCTCAAACTGGTGCCGGACCCGCTGCGCGAGGCGAGCTACGCCCTGGGGGCCACCAAGGCCCGCGTGACGGTCACCGTGGTGCTGCCGGCCGCGATCGGCGGTATCGTCAGCGGTGCGCTGCTCGCCGTCGCCCGGGCCGCGGGGGAGACGGCACCGCTGATCTTCACCATCCTCGGCGGCACGTCTGTAGCGAATACGAACGTATTCAAGGGCGCTAACACCGCCCTGCCCCTGCAGATCTTCTCGAACGCGACACAGCCGTACACCGGCGCGCAGGCCCGCGCCTGGGGCGCGGCGCTCGCGCTCATCGCCATAGCCTTCATCTTGATGATCGCCGCCCGTTTGGTCACCGCCCGATTCACCAGATATTCGCGCTAGGAATGCCCTACCAGAAAGCAGCGCTAGGAAGATTATGGAACAGCCTGAGCAGAACCCCGTCGCCACGACCTCGCTGCCCAAGCCGGCTGCCCTGCAGGAATCGAAGCCGGTATCCGATACGCCGGGCGTAGCCGTCTTCGATACGAAGAACCTCTCGATCTACTACGGCGCCTTCCGGGCCGTCACCGACGTCTCGCTGACCGTTCACGAGAACGAGATCACGGCGTTCATCGGCCCGTCCGGGTGCGGCAAGACGACGGTGCTGCGCACGCTGAACCGCATGAACGACCTCATCCCCACCGCTCGCGTCGACGGTGACGTGCACTACCGCGGGGCGTCGCTGTACGCCAAGGATGTCTCCCCGATAGCCGTGCGCCGGCGCATCGGTATGGTCTTCCAGAAGCCGAACCCGTTCCCGAAGTCCATCTACGACAACGTCGCCTACGGGCCGCGCATCAACGGCGAGCGCAACAAAGGCAGGCTGAACGAGATCGTCGAGCGCTCGCTGCGCCAGGCCGCGCTGTGGGACGAGGTGAAGGACCGGCTGAAGCACTCGGGCCTGGGCCTGTCCGGCGGGCAGGCGCAGCGGCTGTGCATCGCCCGCACGCTCGCCGTCGAGCCGGACGTCGTCCTCATGGACGAGCCCGCCTCGGCGCTCGACCCGATCGCGACCGGCCGAATCGAAGACCTGATGCACGAGATCAAGTCGCGGTACACCATCGTCATCGTCACGCACAACATGCAGCAGGCCACCCGGGTCAGCGACCGTACCGCCTTCTTCTCCGTGCTCGTCGACTCCAAGAGCGACACCCGCACGGGCACGCTCGTCGAATACGGCCGGACCGAGCAGATCTTCCAGGACCCGCACGACAGCCGCACCCAGGCCTACGTCACCGGCCGGGTGGGCTGAGCCGGGCGGCGGTCAGCGGGTCCCGGGGACGACCACGACGGGGCAGGCCGCGTGGTGCGTGACCTGGCTGCTCACCGATCCCATCAGGAGCTTGGCGAACCCGCCGCTACCGCGGGACCCCACGACGAGCAGGTCGGCGTCACGTGAGGCCCGTACGAGTTCTTCCGCCACGTCCCCGGTGGCCACGGTCACGGTGACCTCAGGCACCGTCTCGACGGTCTCCGTCGCGACCTGATCCACGAATTGCTGGACGGCTTTGAGCGTGAGGTCCGGGTTATGGCTGTCCTCTGGGAGGTCCGGCACAGCCCAGAAGATCCTCGTGGCCGGGCGAACCGGGGCTGGGCGAACGGTCATGACGGTCAGCGGGAGATGGTGCTGTGCGGCCTCACGCATGGCCCAGCCCAGGGCCAGGCGAGAATGGTCCGAGCCGTCCACCCCGACGATGATTCCGGGCATCTCTGCTCCTCAGTCGGTCGCAGAGCCTGCCAGGTAGACGACCCGGCGGGCGATGTTGACGGCGTGCGCGCCGATACGCTCGTAGAGACGAGCTACCAGCGTCATCTCCATCGTTACCGGCAGCGCCAGTCCTCCTGAGGCAAGCTCAGCCATCAACCCGGCATAAAGCTGGTCCATCTCGTCATCGCGTTCGCGGAGCATGGACGCGGCGGAACGGTCGCGCTGGTACCAGGAGTCCACTGCCTGGCGCCACATTCCGGACGAGAGGATTCCCATTTGCTCGATGAACCCTCGGCTCCGCGGCGACAGGTCCTCGCTGAGAATGTGGTTGGCCCGCGCGGCGATCTCCAGGACTAGGTCGTGGGAGCGCTCGAGCTCGGGCACGATTCGCAGCACGGAGAGCAAGAAGCGCAGGTCTGCGGCGACGGGCGCCTGCAGCAGGATTTCCCGGTTGACCAGTTCCTCGATCTCCGGGTAGAGGGTGTCGATGACCTGGTCGCGCTCGGCCAGTACCCGGACCACCTCGTGGTCGCCGTGCAGGAGAGCCTGGGTCGCCGCGGGCAAGTCCTCGGCGACCATGGCGAATAGTTCGATGACCTTGGCTTCGATGGCCCCCAGCTCGCGCTGGAATTCCTGTCGGTTCTCGACCATAGTCAAAGCCTAGTCAGCGCCTCATCCGTCCTCTAGCCGCGGATGGCCATCTTCACCTGCCGTTCACCTCGCCGGGCGCGGCCGCCGTGTACGACGACACGGCGGCCGCGCCCTGACCGGACTTACAGGATCAGATGGCGACGTCTACCTTGGTCACCTGGCCGTAATCGGCCTGCACCGAGCGCTCCGCGCGCAGGCCGCCGGGCGCCAGCACGCGCAGCGTCCACGACCCGGGCGCGGCGAAGAACCTGAACCCGCCGTCATCGCCCAGCGGCACCTCCGCCACGAACTCGTCGCCGGTGCCCAGCAGCCGGGCGTACCCGGTCGCGACCGGTGCGCCCTCGCGGGTGACCCGCCCTTCCACCACCGCCTGGGTGCCGGTGGCCGCGCTCACGCTGACGCCGCCCGCGGGCGCGCCGCAGCCGTCGGCGCTCGCTGCGCTCATCGTCCGTCACCCAGCTCGATCGGCACGCCGACCAGGGACCCGTACTCGGTCCAGGAGCCGTCGTAGTTCTTGACGTTGGGCTGGTCGAGCAGTTCGTGCAGGACGAACCAGGTGTGCGCCGACCGCTCGCCGATCCGGCAGTAGGCGATGGTGTCCTTGCTGAAGTCCAGCCCCGCCTCGCTCTCATACAGCTTCCGGAGATCGTCGTCGGAGCGGAACGTGCCGTCCTCGTTCGCGGCCTTGGACCAGGGCACGTTGCGCGCGGTCGGGATGTGCCCGCCCCGCTGCGCCTGCTCCTGAGGCAGGTGGGCCGGCGCAAGCAGCCGGCCCGCGAACTCGTCGGGGGAACGGACGTCGACCAGGTTGCGCTTGCCGATGGCGGCGAGGACCTCGTCGCGTAGCGCACGGAGCGAGGAGTCCTGCTCCTTCGCGGTGTAGGTGGTCCGCGGGCGCTGCGGCACGTCGGTGCTCAGCTCGCGCGAGTCCAGTTCCCACCGCTTCCTGCCGCCGTCCAGGAGCAGGACCTTGTCGTGCCCGTAGACCTTGAAGTACCAGTAGGCGTAGGCGGCGAACCAGTTGTTGTTGCCGCCGTAGAGCAGCACGGTGTCATCGTTCGAGATGCCCCGCTCGGACAGCAGCGCTTCGAAGCCCGTCTTGTCCACGAAGTCACGACGGACCGGGTCCTGCAGGTCCTTCTTCCAGTCGAGCTTGATCGCGGACGGAATGTGCCCCTTGTCGTAGGCGCTGGTGTCCTCGTCTACCTCGACGATGACGACACCAGGGTCACCGATATGGGCCTCCGCCCAGTCGGCGTCCACGAGGACGTCGGATCGGCTCATGGTGGATATACCTCCTTCTCCGGTCACGCCCTACGCGGACGGCCGGACCCTTTGATTCCGCTGGATGAACAGATATACCTGGCAGCCCAGGCAGAGATCGAAGGCCGCGTTGAGAAACGCCGCGGCCAGTGCGAGCGCGGTGAAGACCAAGCCGGCCGCCGTGGCGCCCGCGGCCAGGCAGACGACCCCCAGGCCGGCGATGACCATACCCATCGCCTGCGAGAACCGCGGCGGGGCTTCGGCCTCGGTGTGCCCGGGCGGCCCCAGCCGCGGCCTGATGAAGCGGCGGTAGAGCAGGCCGTAGGGCGCGTACCGCAGCCCGGCCAGCGCGCCCACCGCGAACACGGCGACCTGCGCCGCGAGCAGCCACGGGCTGCCGGTGACCAGCACCGCCGCCAGTACGACCGTGGTGATCACCGCGCCGAACCGAGGACCACGCGGGTCGATTTCCATGCTTGAACTCCCTGCCACTGAGCGGCCTTCCTCCCGGTCGAGTCACCGCCCTGAGCTCACCGGGAGGTCCCGGCCGCCGGAGTCAGCGGAACACGGCACCGGAAATCCGGGGATCAGGGCAGCACGGCCCGCGGACAGATGGCGGTAGCGACGTGGCAGAAATCAACGGCACGCCGCTTGGTCAGCATTTTCGCTGTCCAGGAGATCACGCACCCGATGCTATGCGGGCTCGGTCGGACTGTCACTCCCGCGGCCGGAGTTGTTTCCGTTATTGCCGGCCAACCTGGTTGAACATAAGGCGCAGGTGGCACGGTCACTCCCCGCCCGCGGGGGCGGTGCTCTCGGGCGCCCTGGCTTCAGCTGCGGGGCCCTCAGACGCGGGCAGTTCGATCACGCGGCCTAGCGCGGCGATCACGTCGGCCTTACGGGGCAGGCCCGTGGCGCGCTTGACGATGGCGCCGTCCGGGTCAAGCACGAGCACGGTGGGCGTGCTGTTGATCCGCAGTCGCCGGACCAGGTCGAGCCGCGCGGCCGCGTCGACCTCGAGATGAGTCACGCCGTCCACCATGCCCGCCACCTGGGCCAGGATCTGCCGCGTGGGACGGCACGGAGCGCAGAAGGCGGTCGAGAACTGGACCAGCGTGGCCCGCTGCCCGAGCGGTCCGCCGAGATCGGCCGTGGTCAGCATGTCCGGCCTGATGCCGTGGGCCGGCCCCTTGCTACCCGGCCCAGGGCGGAACCGCCCGGCCCGGCGGCGCAACGCCAGCCCGAGCACCGATGCCGCGACGAGAGCCGCGGCGAGCGCGATCAACCCGCCAGTCACGCCCATCCACAGCACGCGCGGGGCGTCATCCATTCCCCGGCGCCCTGCGGACCCGTAGACCTGTGCTTCAAGTGGGTGTGGCGGTCAGCAGCACCTGGTGGTTCGCCGTGATCTGGAAGCTGCTTATCGCCCCGGCGGTACTCGCCATCGATCCCTCGTACCAGACCGTGCCCTCGTCACGGGCCGTCGTCCAGCTCGCCACCTGGGTCCGCGTCCCGTCGGGGTGGACCACCCACAGCTGACAGGTGGTCCCGATCGGAATGCGGTCGGCTAGGACCTTGAACGCCTCGCCCCACAGTTGATGCGCGTAGCTGACCGAGGCGGTCGCCTGGCTGATCTTGCTCGTCGCCTGGACGGTTTCCCAGTCCACGGACCCGCCCGCGACCGGGACCTTCACTACCTGCGTAGAAGTTCCGGTGGACGCGAGCCCGCCGAACAGGCCGCCCGCGATCACCACGACGGCGGCGGCTGAGGCGAGGAAATGCCACCGGGTACGGCGCCGCCTGGCTTCGGCCAGGTCGAGCACCGTGCCGATCAGCTCTTCTGGCGGCTGGTCCTCGGTGACCGTGCGATCGGTGCCCGTACGAACGGTGTCATCGGCGCAGATCCGGCTGATCTCGTCCGGATTCACCCTGGCCAGCAGAGCCGGCAGGCCCGCCAGGCCGGCCAGTTCGTCCCGGCAGTCCCGGCAGGTCGTCAGGTGAGCGTCGACCAGCGAGCGCTCGGCGGGTTCGATCGCGCCGAGCACGTACACGCCAAGCGATAGCCTGGCGTCAGCGCAGTCCCATGTCTGGGTCATGGCGCCAGTCCTCGTTCCTGCAGCGCCAGCTTGAGCGCTTTCAATGCGTAAAACGTCCGGGATTTCACGGTACCTTGCGGAATGCCCAGCGTGGCTGCGGCCTCGGCGACCGAGCACCCCCGGTAGTAGGTCTCGATGATCACCCGCCGGTGGTCTGGCCGCAACGAGGCCAGGGCGTCCGCGACGGCCCACGACTCGAGCGTGCGGTCGGCGTCGTCGTCGGAAGGGAGGAGTTCCAGTGCCGCCTGGCCGGTCTCTGGCGGCCTGGCCTGCCGGGCCCGGTAGGAGTCGACGGCGAGGTTGCGCGCGACCGCGAACAGCCACGGCCTGGCCGGCCGGTCGGCCAGCGCCTCTGGGTGGCGCCAGGCCCGCACTATCGTTTCCTGCACTAGATCCTCCGCACGCTGCCTGTCACCGCCCGTGAGGTGCAGTGCGTAGCGAAGCAGGGCGCCGCCGTGTTCGGCGTATAGCGCCCGGACAAACGCCTCGTCTGCCACCCGCCCTGAGTGGGGCGCAGTTCCCGCGGTCGGCACACTACTTGAAACGTCTGGCGGCCCTTGACGGTTCAAACGGCCAGGAAGATTCTTATCGCCGGGCATCGCCCCGGGTGGGGGGCAGCCTGGCGGGGTAGGGGGTCCGTGCTCGCTCATGGGGCACCGCTGGAATGTGACTTCGGTACGTGCTGGTATGGACACTGTAGGACGTTATCCACCCAGTGTGCCGTGTTAAGCGCCGAATACCTTCCCCGCGGGGGGACACCCCCCGCGACCCCCCCGGGAAAAACGACCCGACCCCGCGGGGGGACACCCCCCGCGAACCCCCTGGAAGAAGCGACCCAACCCGCGGCGGGATACACGGGCTCAGCCGCCGGCGAATTGGGGTAGGACCTCGATGACGGCCGCGTCCCGGAGGACCAGGTCGGCGGCCACGCGGTGGCCGGCCGCCGTGCCGTCCACCAGAAAGGAGGACCTGGCGAGTACGGAGCGCAACCGCCCGTCCTCCCCCCGCCGGGCCATGATCACGTCGAGCGCTTCGGCGAGCGTCCCCGCCTCGACCGACTCCAGGTCAACGCCCGCCGCTTCCCGGGCGGCGGCCCAGTACTGGATTGTTACTTTGGCCATGTGGGATATCCTTGTCCGCAACGGACCCGGGCGCTGTTGCCCCCGGGTCCTTATCTGTTTATACAAGTAGTGAGGTGCGACCGCACCAGCGAGTGGAGGTGCCGCCGAGTGAGCGACCTGCTGCTGATTACCAGCGCGCTCGAGTCGTCCGCCGAAGTGCTGCCCGCCCTTGGGCTCCTGCTGCATCCGGTCCGGGTCCTGCCCGCGGACGCGTCTGCCCTGGTGGAGGCCCCGCCCGCCGACGCGGTGCTGATGGACGCCCGGCGCGAGCTCGCGCAGGCCAAGAGCATCTCCCGGCTCCTGCAGACGACGGGCCTGGACTGCCCGCTGTTCGCGATCGTGACCGAGGGCGGCCTTGCGGCGGTCAACGCCGAGTGGGGCGTCGATGACGTGATCTTGCACACAGCCGGGCCCGCTGAGGTGGAAGCCAGGGTCAGGCTAGCCATCGGCCGGCGGACCATCGCCGCGGTGCCCGACGCGCCCGACGAAATCCGCTCGGGCGAGCTGGCCATCGACGAGGCCACCTACGCGGCCCGGCTGCGCGGCCGGGTGCTCGACCTCACCTTCAAGGAATTCGAGCTGCTCAAGTTCCTCGCCCAGCATCCGGGCCGGGTTTTCACCCGCGCTCAGCTGCTGCAGGAAGTCTGGGGCTACGACTACTTCGGCGGCACGCGCACGGTCGACGTCCACGTCCGGCGGTTGCGGGCCAAGCTCGGCTCCGAACACGAGGCCCTGATCGGGACCGTGCGCAACGTCGGCTACCGGTTCGTGCCGGTCAAGGGCGACCGGGCGGAACGCGGTCAGCCCGCCCCGGGCCACGCCGCGACCGCGGCTCGATGACCGGACGGCAGATCACCAGCGCTGCCCTGCGGACCGCACAGGTCGGCGGCGTGCTCGCCCTGGTCCGGGCCGCGCGGCTGGCCGACGGCGTGGAGCCGCTGTCCGAGCACGTCATGCTGCACTTGCGTTATGACAGCTCCGACCCGGATCCCGGTGCCAGCCCGGACCCTCAACCGGGCCGTGATTTCGTCCTCACCACAGGCGGCGAGATCGCGGGCTACGCCTACCTGGATCCGCTGCCCGCCACGGCCGAATCGGACGTGACCGGCGAGCTCGTGATCGATCCGGGGCGCCGACGGCACGGATTCGGCCGGGCCCTGGCCGGCGAGCTTGCCGCGCAGGCCGGCGGGCACACGCTGCGGCTCTGGGCCCACGGCGACCTGCCCGCGGCCGCCGGGCTGGCCAGGAGCATGGGTTTCGAGCGCTTCCGGGCCTTGTGGCAGATGCGCCGTCCGCTGCACGGCCCGCTGGATCAGCCGGCTCTCCCGGCCGGCCGCACGCTGCGCACCTTTGTCCCCGGCCAGGATGAGGATGAATGGCTGAACCTCAACGCCCGGGCGTTCGCCAAGCATCCCGAACAGGGCGGCTGGACGCGGCACGACCTGGAACTGCGCGAGCGGGAGCCGTGGTTCGACCCGGCGGGCTTCTTCATCGCAGAAACAGACGGCCTGATGGCGGGTTTCCACTGGACCAAGGTGCACCCGCCAGGCGAGCAGGACGGATCCCCGGACCCCGGCGCACCGCCGGGCCCGCCATCGCCAGCCATCGGGGAGGTCTACGTGGTGGGGGTCGACCCCGCCGAACAGGGCAGCGGGCTTGGCCGGGCGCTCACCCTGGCCGGGCTACACCACCTGCGCGACCTCGGCGTGGCCCAGGCGATGCTCTACGTCGATGAGGACAACGTCCCCGCGATCAGGATGTACGAGGCCCTCGGATTCACCCGGACCAGGATCGACGCCATGTACCGGCAGGGTTAACTACCGTCGATTCCCAGCGCTTCGTCCAGTTCGGTGATCGTGAGCGGCCGGTCCGCGGCCGCCACCGCGCTCAGTACCTCGGCGTAGAGCTCGATTTCATCAAGCGCGACGCGGTCGTGGACACGAAGATCCAACTGCCTGGGAATCGTGCTCACCTCCGGCGCTGATCGCGACTCCGTTCGCTTGCGCCCCAGGTTACGTGCCGACACTGCTCCTCCGCATGACCCATCAGTGTCATTCAGCGACCACCTTCACGTGCGGTTTTACCCACCCAGGCGGTAACGATTCAAGAAAACTGCGGCGTAGTTGCCGTCAATCTGGTAATACGAGTCCCACGCGTAACATCCGCATCTTCCGCCAGAAGCTGGTAAGCCGTAAACTTCCCA
>Ga0210383_10004688_pt1 | contig 12092 bp, 13 predicted proteins | sample IncBWC14OmetaG_FD_160072 | JGI IMG/M metagenome (GOLD analysis project Ga0210383, IMG submission 160072) | Forest soil microbial communities from Barre Woods Harvard Forest LTER site, Petersham, Massachusetts, United States - Inc-BW-C-14-O ...
TGATCAGGCCGGCTTCACAGAGGCTGAGAAAGGCAAAGCGGGGGCCTCCCTTGCGCTGGGCCGATGGGCTGGTGGGATAGAGCTGTGCAGTTGCCTGCTCCCAGCGTGCTGCGGGGGTGATCGCCTTGCCGTACGTCTCCATGCGGACTGCGATGAGTGCAGCCTCGCCGTATTTGTTCGCCATGTTGTCTCCTGTGGCGATTGTTTCAGATTTCATGCGGCGCTGTTCTAGACGGACCCCTGACACCTGGGTGCGGATGTGTTTTGTTACAGGCCGCTTATCGTGGCCCAGTTCTTGGCCCAGTTCCTGACTCATCCTGAGGCTTTGGGGGCCTTTACGGGCAAGGACGTGGCCGCCTTCGGTGCGATGGGAGGGTCCTGCCACAGCTTGATGCCCCCGTCGATGGCATTGCTGTTTGCTCCGAGGATGACGTGGGTGGGCAGGTCCTGCATCAGCTTGGCGTTGCCGCCTCCGAGTAGAACAGAGTCGCAGACCATTGCTGCCTGGAGGCGCGCGACGATATCGAGGACTGACTTTCGCCAGCGCACTTCACCGCGACGTTGGAGGCCTGCGAGGCCAATGTACTCCTCGTAGGTACGTCCTTTTTTGTAGGGGAGATGGGCCAGTTCGAGAGGGACGACAACGCCGTCGAAGATCATGGCGGAGCCAAGGCCTGTCCCAATGCCGAGAAAGAGCATTCGGCCGCCCTTGTAGCCACCAAGGGCCTGCATAGCTGCATCGTTGATGAAGCGGACTGGCTTGCCGAAGACCTTCTGGAAAGGAAAGTCGACCCATCCGGCGGCGAGGTTGTGGGGCTCTGCAAGCGGGTGGTCGTGGACGACTGGACCCGGGAAGCCTATTGAGATGCAGTCGTAGATCCATCCCTCGGTGGCGGCAAGAACGTCCTTGGCCATCATCTCCGCAGTCATGGTCGGGCCGGAGGGAATCTTGATGGGAACGCGCGTGTCGCTGGAGGCGACCTTGACGTTTGTACCGCCGACATCGATGACGAGAACTTTCATATCGGTTGAATGTTAGCAGCGAATCCCGGCGCGCGTCGCGCGATTTTTCAGGGCCGCTTGGACGGCACGATGGTAGCCCGGATGAGTTTGTCGAGTTTGGGACATTCGCGATCAAGATAAGCGTTGCCGCTTTCGAACATTTTGTCCTGGTGACCTGCGCGCATGCCGCCACCGGAGTGTTCGCCGTAGCCGCCGTAGAGTTTTTCGACGACTTCCATGCCTTCGACGACCTGGCCGAAGGGAGCAAAGCCGGCTTCGATGTCGTTGTGGGCGGTATTGTCGCCGAGGTTGATGTAGACCTGTGTGGACCTGGTGTTGGGGCCGGTGTTGGAGAAGGCAATGTAGCCGCGAGTGTTGTGCTGTTTGAGGGCATCGTCTGGGATTGTGACTCTGCGTTGCTGCTGGGCAATCTTTGGGTCACCGCTTATGCCGAATTGCACCCAGCGACCGGGAACGACGCGGAAGAAGCGTGAGTCGTCGTAGTACTTCGTGCGAACCAACTCGTAGAAGCGGTCGGCGCCGTGAGGTGACCAGTCGCGGTGCGTCTCGACGATAAAGCTGCCGGCTGTGGTCTCGACCTTTACGCGGAAGACGGCGGGCGCTTTGTGTTGGCTGAAGGCTAGAGCCAGCGAGAGGCAGAGCAGGTAAGTCATGCCATCCAGAGTAACTTCCACTTTTTGAGGGCGTGCGATTTTCGACGTCGTATTTTGATTTTGAACTCCGTGTGGGCTTTTCGTTAAATCAAGTTGCTGAAAATAAGTAGGTAACATTATTCATAATAATTTTATTGACAATCGTATCTGCTTAAGATTATTGTGGTGATGGGCACTTCTGCCCTGGAGATTAGATATTATGCGTACAGTAATTGTGGCCACCCTCCTCCTGACCCCGATGCTGCTTCACGCTCAGGCAAATTCGCCTGCAAAAACCCAGACCCCCGGTACTTCCACGCTGCAGTCCAAACTGGTCCAGCCAAATGAATTTAATTCTTCCGAGGCAGATCACAACACCGCTCATACGGCACCGCTCCGGATCTCGACCGGCGTGGTCTCTCCAAAGTTGATCAGCACCGTAGGGATTGAATCGGACTCCGACGCTCCGCGGGTTTTCGGGCTCGATCGAAAGGCCGTAGTCGAGATGACGGTCGATGCTACGGGTAAGCCGACGGACCTGAAGGTCGTCCGTTCGCTTGGCCCAGTGATGGACCATAACGTTCTGGCAGCGGTAGGCCAGTATCGCTACACACCGGGCATGCTGGATGGCCAGCCAACCGCTGTTCCAGTGACCCTGCAGATCATTCTGCGCGGCGCGATTCAGTAGATCGCTGGCCTTGTAGTGCCTCCCCTGGCAAGGACGATCGGTAAGAAGAAAAGGCGGACTCATTCGAGTTCGCCTTTTTTGTTGTCTGGGCTGGAAGGCCGTGCCGCGTCAGCTGGGGCGAAGGACCAGAAACATCACGAAGGCGGCGACAATGATGCCGACAATGACGAAGATCATGGTCGGACTGGCCAAGCTTGTTCCCTTCTCCGGTGGTGGAATAGACGGTTCCATGGTCGTTGGATGCTAAATCGAAGTTCAGGCGGCGTTTTTCGCTAGAAATTTTAGCACGGCAATGTCTATCTCTTCGATGTGGGTTTCCAAGCGAAGTGTCCTGTGCCGAGAAACTGGACGGTGTCGTTGGGGTTATCGCGCAGGCCCGCGCGCCAGGAGGGCGCCTTCGCGATAGAAGACAGTGGCGCCGTCGGTCTGGGTGCGGCGGATGGAGGTGAGTGGGACGAGTCTTCTCTCGGTCACAGGCTTCCCTTTTCCTAAGGCGCGGGGACTGTACGTGCAATGCCGGGATGGCGCTGGCGATTGCGAGGAAGCTGCCCTCGACGATGAGTTTTCGACGGTCCACGCGATTCATGTGTTCTCTCACTCACGGAACGGCCCTGCCCGTTATTATTCAGGAAAGCCCTATTTTGAAAGGACACCCCTTGCGCAGACTCCGCTCGCTCGCTGCCGTCTCCCTTTTTGCTGCAGTCCTTCCAGTCGCGGCCCAGACGCCACGTACCAAGCCTGTCACCGACGCAGAGGTCGCAAGCATTACGCGTGACGCCATCCTGATCGACACACACGATGACGTGACCTCGAAGACAGTCGATGGCTACAACATTGGTACACATAACAGGGGCGGCCAGACCGATCTTCCGCGCATGAAGGGCTTCCTTGGCGCCGAGTTTTTCGCTGTCTACGTTGGAGCAGAGTATGTCGAAGGCAACCACTCCGCAAACCGCGCGCTGCAGATGATCGACACGACGCGCACCGACATCATCGCTGCGCATCCGAACGATTTCGTCTTCGCGACTACAGCGGACGAGATCGTCGCGGCCCACAACGAGCACAAGATCGCCGCACTGATGGGTATCGAAGGCGGTCATGCTATTGAGGACTCACTGCGCCTGCTGCGCGACTATTACGCGCTTGGGGTCCGTTATATGACGTTGACCCACTTCAACACCAACAACTGGGCCGACTCGCAGGGCGACTTTGAAGATACCAAGGTAAAGCACCACAACGGTCTGACGCCCTTCGGCAAGGACGTCGTCCGCGAGATGAACCGCCTAGGCATGATGGTCGACATCTCGCACACGGCAGACAAGACGTTTTACGATGCGCTCGAGGTTTCTTCTGCGCCGATCATCGCTTCGCACTCGAGCTGTCGCGCCGTCTCCAACCATACCCGCAATATGACCGACGATATGATCCGTGCGCTCGCTGCGAAGGGTGGCACCATCCAGATCAACTTCGACTGCGCCTATCTTTCGCAGCGCTATTCCGACGCCTCCAAACCGATCATGGCCGATCTGCGGCCACGCTTCCAGGAGGCCCTGAAGATAGAAGACCCGGTCGCGCGCGCCGCTGCCATCGACAAGCTTGAAGAGGAGTCCACTGCCAAGCTGCCGCCAGCCACGCTCGCGGACGTTGTCGCGCAGATCGACCATGCAGTGAAGATTGGCGGCATCGATCATGTGGGGATTGGCACGGACTTTGACGGTGTGGGTTGCGTCCCCGCTGAGCTCAGCTCGTATGACAAGTTCCCTGCCCTGACACGGGCGCTGCTGGAGAAAGGGTATTCTGGCACCGACATCAAGAAGATCTACGGGGGCAACATTCTTCGCGTGATGCGCGCCGTGGAGCAACGCGCGCGCGAGTTGAAGTCGACTCCGCCGATCGAAACCAAGTTCAGTAAATAGCCTCGCGCGGAACCTTGATCACTCAGGATGCGTAAAGGAAGAGAATGACGCCGCTTCCCACAACTGAGGTCGAGATCGACGATTTTCTCGCGGCGTTCGAATCAGGCACGCTGCCCAAGGAGCGCTGGACGCACGCAGCGCATCTGCTCGCCGGGGCCTGCTACGTCCATCGGCTCGGGCAGGCTTTGGCGATCGACCATATGCGGCAATGCGTCCGGCGATACAACGAAGCCGTGGGTGGCAAGAACACTGCGACTTCTGGTTACCACGAAACGATCACCATTTTCTGGATCAAGGTCCTCGATACGCTCTTCCTCCAAGCGCGGCCCATCGACCGGGGGGAGTTCGCCGCATTGGCTGTTGAGCGCTATGCAGGGCAGCGCGACCTGTTCCGGCGCTTCTATGACTTCGACGTCGTCGCGTCTACGGAAGCTCGCGCAGTCTGGATACCTCCGACACTCGAAGTGGTCGAAGACAGTGCTGCTACGCATCTGAACATCGCAACACAATAAAGACGGGGGCTGAGTAAGACCTGTTCGATTTGGCCACCCGGTTCGAATACGGCGATTTCGCTTGATTGCCGACCGTTGGGATGGGATACTTCGGAGGAAAATACGATTAAGTTGACGCGCGCGACCTGGGCCTAGAGGACTCGCGGGTGCTCTTGGAGGACTGCATGGCTAGTGTGGCTGGAGCGGGTCTTGATGAGGGCATGGTGGCGCCGGGAGTTGCCGAGGAACTCGCCGGCCCGGCACATATAGAGTTGAATCCATTGAGGCCGGTCGCTCGAGGAGAGCGGATCAGCAGCATGGATGTGCTGCGAGGCTTCTCACTGATGGGCATCCTCGTGATGAACATCACCGATTTTGCTTATGGATATACAAATTACCTCTATCCACTGAGCACGGTGAAGCCGGTGTTTAGCGGGCCGCACTGGAAGATCAATACCGCTGCGTGGTTCCTGCGCTGGATCCTGGCCGAGGGCAAGATGCGCGCGCTGTTTTCCATGTTGTTTGGGGCGGGCGTGATTCTGCTGACGGAGCGAGCACTGGCGCGAGGGGCGGGGATACGGGCAGCAGATATCTTTACGCGGCGGAACATGTGGCTGGTGCTTATTGGGATGTTGCACGGATACCTGATCTGGAGCGGCGATATCCTGTTTTATTACGGCTTGGCGGCACTACTGTTCCTGTTTCCGTTCCGCAATGTTCGCGTAAAGAGGCTGATGTGGGTGGCGGGAATCATCCTGTTTATCAACTCGCTTTTGATGTTCGGAGGACAGTACGGAAGCGCTTATAGCGCGCAAAAGGCCGCTGCAAAGGCCAATGCGAGGCTGGCGCAACATCAGACACTGACTGAAGATGAGGTGGCCGCCCTGAAGCGTTGGAGTAGTGTGCAGGAACACTGGCGGATGAGCGACAAGAAGAAGTACGAGGACATCGCCGCAATGCAGAAGGGGTACTTGAAGGCGCAGGGGCATATGGCGGTAAATGTGCTGCAGGGCGAACTCAAGGGCGCGTATTTTGGGTTCGGGGATTGGGTTGGGCTGATGCTTCTCGGCATGGCGTTGTACAAGAATGGGTTTCTGGCCGGCAGGTTAAGTATGAAGACGTATGCGTGGACTGCGGTGATCGGGCTTGTGCTGGCTTGGGGTGTGACTGGCTTTGGGGCCTATAAGGCGTGGGCGGGACACTTTGATATGTTCAAGACTTTTATTTGGATGCAGGCACCGTATGACATAGGCAGGATTGCAGGTGCGCTGGGAAATGCTGCGCTTCTGGTGATTTTGTTGAAGGCAGGTGTTGGGAAGTGGCTGCTGGCACGGATCGCGGCGGTGGGACAGATGGCGCTTTCGAATTATCTGCTGACGAGCCTCACGATGATGACGATCTTTGTCTGGGGGCCCTGGCACTGGTACGGCTATGTGGAGTATTACAAGGTTTACTATGCCGTGGCGGGGATGTGGGCCTTCAATATGGCGTTTAGCACCGTCTGGCTGCGGTACTTTGAGTTTGGGCCGATGGAGTGGGTCTGGCGATCGCTGACCTATTGGAAACGCCAGCCGATGCGGACCCGTGCGGAGGCCCAGGTCACAACATAGCGATTTTTTTAGATCGTGGTGGATCGGTGTTTTTGCAGGGGTTTTTGCGAAAATGTGGAGGCAGATTGTGGTTTTTTGATGGTTAATTTGTGGTGGAATGATGGTGAAAGATGGTCAGAAAACGACCTTAAATTGCGCGTGAAAATTTTCCACGTTTTTTAGATTTATTTTTGGGCAGTCCCGTCCTGGGAAGACGGCGGACGCTCAGCGTGACGGATGACGTGGACTATTTCCGGACGAGCGACGGCCCGGAAGTACTATTGGTCAAGGAGTCGGAGCCGTGACCACCCGTCAACCGAAGGTCCACACTCAACTCGAGCGAGTCGCGGTCCAGATGTTTGCCGCCAATGATCGCATGAACCAGGTCCTTATCGAACATCTTGACCCTGCCGCCTGGAGAGCCAGGCCGCCCGGCAACGTCCGCACGATTGCGGCGATCTTTACACACGTGCACAATGTCCGAACCAAGTGGGTCAGGCTTACGGCACCTGACCTGAAGGTCCCGCGACAGTTGAACCGCGCGCACTGCACGCCGCAGCAGGCCCGTGCGGGATTGGCCGAGAGCGCGGCTCGCTGCGGGGAGATGCTCGCTGAAGCGCTGGGTGGGGGAGGACGAATAGAGAAGTTTCGCAGAGATGGCTGGGCCCCGGCGTGGCCGGTTGGCGTCGAGATGCTCTGTTACATGGTCGCTCACGAGGCCCACCATCGCGGGCAGGTGTGTATGCTCGCGCATCAGCTCGGATTCGCGTTGCCGCACAAGGTGGGGGACGGGACCTGGAACTGGGAGAAGCTTTGGAAGGAGTGCGGGTCGCCTAAGGGCCCTGGCTACGATTCAATGTGAGCCAGTCGCCTACCTTGCGGCGACTTTTCTGGGCCGTCCGCCAAGGACGCCGTTGGCGCGAGCGGCCACGGCTTTTGTCTTGCTTCGGGAGGAGCCACCGGCCGCACCGAGGCGGGCAGCCATCCACTTTCGGGACCCCAGGAAGCCTTCGAGGAGCGCCGGGACATAAAGGTCTGCGTCGAGTTTGGGGAAGTGAAGACCGAAGCCCGATGGGGTTATCTCGATCTCATTCAATTGCGCGGGCCTGGCATCTTCCAGCCCTTGCGCGTCTTTCGGAGAGAAGAAGATGCCGATGCCGGTCGAGAGTTTGACGATAATGTTTCCGGACCTGCGATCGAAGTATGCCGATGTTGCGGCCGGAGTACCGGCCTTGAGCGCCTTGGTCCTGGCGTTCGCCTGTTTGAATTCCAGATTAGTGATTGTCATGTATCTCCTTCCAAACGGCGCATAGCTCGGAAACGTGTTTGTTTAGGACCTGGGCGATGCGGTTGAGTTCGCGAGCTGGAAAACCGTCGTTCTCGCGAAGCCTGACCGAACCTGCAGGACAGTTCAGATAGAAGACAGCTTCAGCCTCCGGACCGATGACGTGAACATGTGCTGGCCGGTGGTCGTTCGGGTAGATGACTACTCGAAGGTTGCCAATTCTCAGAACGGTCGGCACAGGGGCAGGATAACATATTCCTAAGCGGTTGGGTTACTTCGCAATGTGTCAAAAGGAAACCGATTCGCGCGGACCTGCTGCTTACCTCTGCGCCTTCATGAATTCACGTACCAGCGTCGCAATCTCATCTGCTTTAGTGTCGAGCGCGAAGTGTCCTGCGTCGAGTACGTAGACCTTCGCGTTCGGTACGTCCTTGCGGTAGCGTTCCGGCTCGCCGAGATCGAAGGAGAGATCGTGCTTGCCCCATAGGACCAAAAGCTTTGGCTGCGTCTTCTGCATCCACGCTTGCCACTTTGGATAAGCATCGACGTTCGTGCGGTAGTCATAGAAGAGATCGCTTTGAATCTGCGCCTGCCCTGGCGTGTTCAGAAATGCGTACTCGTCGGCCCAGAGATCCGGGTCGTAGAGTTCGATGTTGGGATCGTCTCCGATGTGGCGAACCTTCGTGGTTTGGAGCGATAGAAGATTTATGCGCAACGCTTCTTCGTGAGCAGACCGGTCTGCCCAGAATGCCCGCCTTGTTGCCCAGTTCGCGCCAAGGCCTTCGTTGTGAGCGACCGCATCCTGAACGATGAGGGCCTGTACTCGCTCCGGGTGCGCCAATGCCATCCGAAAGCCAACCGGCCCACCGTAATCCTGCATGTAGAGCGTGTAGTGCGACAGACCGAGCGCTTGTGTAAAGCCGTCCATCACGGACGCGATGTGGTCGAAGGTGTAATCGAACTGCTTCGGGTCGGGCCAGTCGCTATGTCCGAAGCCCGGATAGTCGGGGGCAAACAGATGGTAGCTGTCTGCAAGTCGCGTCAGCAGCGGCTGAAACATCCGCGACGACGACGGAAGACCGTGCAGCAAAAGAATGACGGGAGCGTTTTTCGGTCCCGCTTCTCTGTAGAAGATGGAGAGTCCATCGACCTTCACTGTTCGATAAAACACCTGCTGTTCCATTGTTTTTTCCTTTTTCTGGGCGTCCATGTTCGAGGTGGCTGCGAGCACGAGCGCGAAGGTCGCAAGCGTCCGAAGGACCGATTTCGCCATATGCATATGTCCTCGATCTTATTCTGCGACTTCGAAGATGACATCGAGTTCGATCGGCACCCCTAGCGGAAGGCTGGCAACGCCGACTATCACCCGCACCGATGTCTTCTCGATGCCAAAGACATCTCGAAACAGGTCCGAGACGGCGTCCGCGACCCTGGGCTGGTCGAAGAAGTCCCCAAAGGTCGCTATGAACACTCCGAGGCGGACGACGCGAGTCACTCGATCGAGTGAGCCTAGATGTTTTTTCGCCGCAGAGAGAATGCTCAGGGCCGCAGTGTAGGCGGCATCTCGTCCGGCTTCTGTATCCAGCTCTTTGCCGAGCCGGCCCACATACTTCGGCTTGTGGTCGACGACTGGGAGCATCCCGCTAAAGAAGAGCAGGTTGCCTGTCTGCACCGTCTCGACGTAAGTGCCAAACGGCGTCGGCGCGGCTGGGAGCTGAATGCCGAGGTCCTGCAGCCGGCGTTCTGCACCGTTCGGCTGCGGACCTTTACCGCCTACCATCGGCCCGCGTGCGCACCGCCGTCCACGTGCAGCACCTCCCCGGTTACGTGACGAGCTTCCGTCAGATAGACGACAGCCTCAGCGATGTCCTTCGCGTCGGTGATCGTGCCCATCGGTGAAAGAGTCTTCATGAGGTCCTTCGGATTGTTTTTATGCAGAGGGGTGTCGACGGTGCCGGGCGCGACAGCGTTGAAGCGGATGTTGTTCCTCGCGTATTCGCTCGCGAGGCTGAGGGTGATTGCATTAAGTCCGCCCTTGGTGATCATCGGAATCGACGCGGAAATGCCCGCGATGGGGTTGTCAGCGAGCGACGCCGTGATGGTTGTCACGCTGCCGCCGGTTCCCTGCGACAGCATCTGCTTGACTGCGCGCTGGGTCATGAAGATGAACCCTTCCAGGTTGATAGAGACGAAACCGCGAAACTCGTCGATGGTGTAGTCCGTGAAGGGCTTGGCTGAGAAGATGCCCGCATTGTTGACGACGTGGTCGATTGAGCCGAACTTAGTGATCGCGGTCTGGGTAACATTCTCAGCCGTTGCTGCGTGACCGATGTCACCGTCGACGAGCGCGAGGTTTGGTGACGACGCGAAGCCGGCCCTGGAGATGCTGCGCGCGGTCGCAACGACGTTATAGCCGCGATCCAGAAAGGCCTGAACAATGGCCGCTCCGATGCCTTGCGAGGCGCCGGTCACGATGACTGTCTTTTTGCTTGCCATATTTAGTTCCCAATGTTTTTCGCGGAGATTTTTCTGTTTGAATACGGAGGGCCAAGAGATAGCGAAGATATGCGCAAGCCATCAGCAGAAGATCCACGCCGACAGGGCCCGAAAGCTGGAGGCGGCGAGGTAACTACAGCAGATTTCGTGGCCAGTCGCCCGGGAAAGCCGACACGCTGGTCTCTGGGCGGTTGCGCGTGACGAACGACGAGGACTTCCTGATTACCGGCAACCCGGAAGTATAGGCCAGTATAGGTCAAGAAGCAGGGGCCGTGACCACGCGCTAACGCAAAATTCATACTCAACTCGTCCGAGCCGCGGTCCAGATGTTTGCCATCAAAGCCATCAAGAAAGGCCCCGAGAGCCGATAAATAAAAAGCGTGATGGACTCCTAATGGGCCGCCGAAAATGGCGGTATACTCGCTCTACTCGAGAACGCCCAGTTCTTCGCTCTCAGTCTGAAATCAACACCCGGTCCGCACGAACATTGAGGCCGGCGCCTGAGAAGACACCCCGGTAACAGGTCATCCGACGACACTCCAGCAAGAAGGAGCGGTTTTTCCCGACTTACAACGGCCAAGATTGATAGGAGGATTTATGGCAACGACAGCAGTCGCAATAGGAACCATGAAGGTAGCGCAGGTCCCGAGCCCCGGGGCAGATTTCAAGATCGTGGAGCGCGAGATCCCTGAGCCGGAAGCAGGACATGTTCGGATCAAGGTGCAGGCCTGTGGTGTTTGCCACAGTGACGTGCTCACGAAGGAAGGCGCGTGGCCCGGAATTCAGTATCCCCGCGTTCCCGGACATGAGGTGGCTGGCGTTATCGATGCATTGGGTGACGGTGTTTCGGAGTGGAAGAAGGGGCAGCGCGTTGGTGTCGGGTGGCACGGCGGTCACGACGGCACGTGTCTCTCGTGCAGGCGCGGAGATTTTCGCAACTGCCAGAATATGCTGATTCCGGGCATCAGCTATGACGGGGGATATCAGGAATACATGGTGGCTCCAGTGGAGGCGCTGGTGCCGATACCGGATAGCCTGGGTGATGTTGAAGCTGCGCCGCTGCTCTGCGCTGGAATTACCACCTACAACGCGCTCCGGCACAGCGGTGCGATGCCCGGTGACCTGGTTGCGGTGCAAGGTATCGGCGGTCTGGGTCACCTTGGAATTCAATTTGCGAGCAAGTTTGGTTATAAGGTCGCGGCGATCGGGCGCGGGCCGGAAAATGCTGCGCTCGCAAAGAAGCTCGGAGCAAATGTGTACATCGACAGCAAGGCGACGAACGCAGCCGAGGTCTTGCAGAACATGGGTGGGGCGCAGGTGATTCTGGCGACGGCACCAAGCTCGAAGGCGATGTCCGAGTTGATCGATGGTCTGGGACCGAATGGCAAGCTCGTGGTGATCGGTGCAACCTTCGACCCTATTGAGGTTACGCCGATACAACTCATAACTGGAAGCAAGACGATTCAAGGCTGGGCCGCAGGAACAGCGGCAGATTCCGAGGACACACTGCGCTTCGCCGAACTGACGGGCGTGCGTCCCATGATTGAAACCTATCCGCTGGAGAAGGCGGCCGAGGCTTACGCGCGAATGATGAGCGGCAACGCCCAGTTCCGCGTGGTCCTGACGATGTGACAGGGGGATTGTCCTATAACGGCTGGTCGAGGCGTTCCGTCTCCATCGTCGTGAGTTCGACCGTCAGATTCACCGATCTGGCCGTCCCGGGTCTTGTGCGGTGCGGCACGTTTTTGGGGACAGTGGTCATTTGTCCGCGGGTCAGGGTGACTGTTTTGTCGCCGATGTCTATGAGCAGTTCGCCTTCGAGGACGAGGAAGGTTTCGTCGGAGTTCGGATGACGGTGCCAGTAGAAGCTCTCGGTCATCACGCTGATGCGAACGACGTGATCATTGACTTGCGCGAGTTCGAAGTTGGCATAGGGGCCGGTCACGGCCGCAGCGGTTTCGATCACGTCGAT
>Ga0210383_10004689_pt1 | contig 12091 bp, 4 predicted proteins | sample IncBWC14OmetaG_FD_160072 | JGI IMG/M metagenome (GOLD analysis project Ga0210383, IMG submission 160072) | Forest soil microbial communities from Barre Woods Harvard Forest LTER site, Petersham, Massachusetts, United States - Inc-BW-C-14-O ...
ATAGTCAAAAAAGAAAAACAGCTTATCCCTCTTGAGGGGTCCGCCAATGCTTCCGCCAAACTGGTTACGCACCAAAGGGGCGCGCGGGATTCCGTCACGATTGTTAAACCAATCGTTCGCTTCCAGTAGCGTATTGCGGTTGTACTCACGGAGATTTCCGTGAAACGCGTTGCTGCCGCCCTTGGTCTCCAGGTTGATCATGCCGCCGCTGCTTCGCCCGTAATCCGCAGTTTCTCCTGCCGTGATCGTCCGTATTTCCCGCACCGAATCCACCGAGATCAGGGTGGTTGAGACGAATGCCTGCCCGGTCTCCTGATCGTTCACGTCGATCCCATCCAAGGTAATGTTTCCCTGGTCAGAACGCGCCCCGGTGACCGAACCAGCGTCATTCACCCCGGGTTGCAGCTGCATCAGTGCCGCAGGGTTCAGCCGAGCCTGGATGGGAAGATCGGTTACTTCGCGCGAGCTGATCACGTTGCCAATCGTGGCCTCGGTTGTGTCCAGCGTCGATTCACCAGCTTCCTTCACTTCAACCGTTTGGGTAGTGCTTCCCAATTCAAGCGTGGCGTTGTGCGTCTCGGCACTGCTCACCCCGAAACTCAGGCTGCTCAGCACTACAGTTCTAAAATCTTGTTTTGAAAAGCTCAATTGGTAGCCGTCAGCCGGAGTCACTCGCAAAAACTGGTAATAGCCGAGGTCGTTTGTAGTAGCAGTAGCGTGCAAGCCTACCCCGGAGTTCTCGAGCGTAACGGTTGCCCCGGAAATCGACGCGCCACTCTTATCGGAAACCACGCCATTCACGGAAGAGAATTGCTGTGCGCGTAGGGAGAAAAATGACCCCAGCACCAGGAACAACAGGCCGGCAACTACACCTCTCCACTTCATCATAAAACCTCCAAAAAATTGCACACCCAAACACGCGAGATACCACGGGGAGCCGAAATGGATGCTAAAAATTAACGATGTAAGCGCAAACCACTTGCTAGAGACACCCCAGGGGAAAGATCCTCGTAAAGCGCTTCCTCGAAGTAAGCTATCAGTTCGCCGAAACAAATAAGAAACGTTCGTTTGGATTTTCTTAGGCAGGGTTACATAAAATACATTGACTGATAGTTCTCAATTATGTCTCGCTCTCCGCTCAAGAAAGCTTAAATCCACCACGAGGGCCCAGCGTGCAAGAAACGCAACATTTGCTCTTCACATTGATAGATTTGAATTCTCCCTGCCAATCTAGCCTTGGCCCCGAAGGTGATTCGCCACTTCTCCACCACCCCACTCAATCCAAAACTGTCGAGATCTCTTCCACCAGCCAACAAATGCATCGGGTCGCTCTCCGCGAACACCTGGCCCATCCCTGATGGTATTCTCCGCAAACCGGGTCCCCTTACCGACGACGAAAAGCAGATCATGCGCAAGCACTGCGAAATCGGCTACAACATGCTTATCCGCATCCCGTTCCTCCGGGACGCCGCCGAAATCGTCCTCGCTCACCAGGAATTCTTCGACGGCACCGGCTACCCGCGCGGCCCAAGAGGCGAACAAATCCCCCTCGGGGCCCGCATTTTCACCATCGCCGACTCTCTCGACGCCATGATCAGCGACCGCCCCTGCCGCCGCGCTCTCCCCATGTCCCATGCCCGCGAAGAAATTTGCCGCTGCTCCGGCACCCAATTCGACCCCAAAGTGGTCGAAGTCTTCTCGACCATCCCAGAACAACACTGGATCGACCTACGTGAACACCTCGGCTCGCCTTTCCGTCTCGCTCATCTGAAAAATTTGTAGCGAATTTTTTCTGCTCGCATTCATCGAAGGCTCGCGCCGGACTGGCGCGGTCCCTTTAGAATTTAATCCGCAACGACAACTGCAAGATGCGCGGCTGAGACACCGTGTAGGTGCTCTGCCCAAACGTCGTCGAGTTAATGAACATGTTGGCGCCGCCAGCCACCGTGTTACTGCCCACGCCGAACACGGGGTGATTTAACACGTTGAACGCCTCCGCCCGGAAGGTCAGCTTGAAACGCTCCGTCAGGTGAAAGTCTTTCGCGGCCGACAGGTCCCAGTCGAAGTACGCCGGCCCGTTGAACGCGTCGAGCTGCAAATTCCCGACTTGCCCAGGCTGCGGGTTGCAGAATCCACCCGTAACCGCGGGAACGCAACTCAACTCCGGATTCAACGGCGCTCCCGTTCCATTCGACGAGATTAAGTTCGGATTGATGATGTCCACCACTCCATCTGGCTGCTTAAACACGCCGAGCTCGCTGCTGATTTGCCCGTGCGTTTGGGTTGCCACTGCCGTGTTGTTGGCCGAGCGCCCTCCACCCGTCCGATTGAACGTGGCGAGCTGCGAAAGAATCGAGAACGGCGCCCCACTCTGCCACGTGAAGATCGAACCGGTCTGCCATCCATCCACCAGCAGCCCGAGCACCTTGTTGTCGGACGCCAGCAGCGTATGCCCCTTCCCGATCGGCAATTCGTACGTAAAGTTGGCCTTGAACGCATTCGTCAGATCAAACGGGGCGCGCTGCTTCTCTAGTTGCGGCCGCGCATTGTCCTGGAACGGCTGGAATTGTGATTGCGATCCCCCAAAGTCCGTCATCGTCTTGCTGTACGTATAGTTCGCCTGGAAATACAAGCCGCGGCTGAAACGCCGGCGTACCTCGACAAGCCCAGCGTTGTACGTCGAAAACGACGTATTCTTCAGCAAGTCCCCTCCCATGATGTAGGGATTCGGGAAGAAATTGACCGGGTTGTTGGGTCCGGGAAGCGGGTTGTTTCCCTGATCGAATCCATCCGCGTGGTAGATCTCCTCGAGAGCCCCGATCTGGCCGGTGAAGATCAGGTTTTCGATCGTCGGGTTCTCGACCAACCCGCCCGCGGCTAGGTTCGGAAACACGGTCAGCGGCTGGCATCCCGCAGTGGTGCAGTCCGGAATCCCGGTCAGGAACATGTTTGCGCGGGCCCGGTTGAAGTCCGCCAGGAACCCATTTTGGTTAAACTGCAACTGATTGACGTCGATAGCGCGCCACAGCCCGACTCCATGGTTTCCAACGTAGCTCACCGTCAACGAGGTGTTCCACCCGATATCGCGTTGAACGCTCAAGTTCCATTGCTGGACGTAGGGTGTCTTGATGTTCGGATCGATTGCGTAACCCGCCACGGAACCTACGAAGTCCCCGGAGTTGACCACTTCCGTCAAGAAGTCCGTAGGCACTTGAAACGTCGGCGTCGTCACGCCCACCGGATTGCTCACGGTCGGTCCCGCAAGACCTTGCTGGTTGGGGCCGTTATTCACGGCCGCGACGTTGAGGCCCGCGTTACCGGCTGCCGCGTTGTTCACCGCCGTGAAGAATTCGTCGTTCACGTAGTTGATCGCGAAGCCCGCCCGCACCGCCGTCTTCCCGTTTCCGAAGGGATCCCACGCGAGCCCGATGTTGGGAGCGAATTGCGCCATATGCCGGTTGTAGAGGCTCCGCGTGCTCGGTCCGCCCGCGAAATCCACCGAAGCGTTTCCGAGAAGCGCTTGCTCTGCGGTCTGTCCCGCAGGCACCACCGGCAGCAGGAAAAGGCCATTCTTTTCGTTGACCGGGCTGAAATACTCGTATCTCGTTCCATACGTCAGCGTTAATTTGTGAGTGACCCGCCAGTTATCCCCCAGGTAGAACGACCAATCGTTTTGCCGGTAATTCCGATTCTCCGCTTGCAACGGCACAAATCCTGAAGTTTGCGATTTGACGTTAAAGGTCTGGTCCACTTGGCTCAGGATTCCCGCCACGCTCGCCAGGATCGCTGAGGCGTTATTAAACGCGCTATTGCTGATCGTATCCGTGGCTCCGGGAACCGGAAAGTCCGTCGGCGCCAATCCGAGAGGATTGGCGGAACTGAATCCCAGCTCGTAGCTCGGCAGCGTCCCGCCGGCGTCTGTCGTGTAAATCGTCACGCGCTCGATCTGCGTTCCGAATTTGAGCGTGTGGTTTCCCTTCGTCCAGTTCGCGTTGTCTTGCCACGACCAGGTGTGCGTGTCGCGCCCTTGCGGCAAAAAGTTGTTGTTCGGATCAGTGAAAGGCAGCGTCGCGTTGTCCAGAACGAAGCCGGAACCGAAGTTCTGCGAAGTCGTGAAATACGCCGGCGCCAGGTCAAAGCCGAAACGCACCTCGTTCGTAAAATCCGATCTGGGATTCCACCGCCAGGACGTCGCCAGAAATTTGATCGCGTCATTATTCTGAACCAGGGGAATCTTGTCGAAGGACGTGTCGATATCGGGCCGGTCGACCACTTGCCGGTTCCACGACCACGTCGCCGAGATGGCATTTTTGCCGTTGGCATTGTAATCGGCGCGCACGCCATAGTTGTCCAGCGTGTCGTTGCTGCGCGCGTTGAACTGGTACCCCAGCAGGTTCACGCCATCCCCAACGCGAGCATTATTCGATATCGTAGGCATTTGCTTGATGAGCGCCAGCATCGTCGGGTCGATCGTAAATGGCGGATTGCCTCGCGAATTCGTTTCCAGCGTCAGCAAGTCGACCGTCTGTGGCCCGCCATCCGGAGTCCCGGCCGCCGTCAACGGCTGATACGTGAACGGCAGTGTCGGATTCGCGCTCGTCAAGGCCGAAACGATCGCTGGACTGAGCACCGTCGTGTTATTCGGTGCTTGCTGCCGCAGTCTCAGAAATTCGTAGTACCCGTAAAAGAAAAGCTTGTCCTTCTTGATCGGTCCGCCAATGTTGCCGCCGCCTTGATTCTGCAGTAGGCCCGGCTTGTCGATCTGGCTCGCGTCGTTGAACCAGTTGTTCGCCGCCCATGCGTTGCTCCGGTAATACCAGAAACCCTCACCATGAAATGTGTTCGTGCCCTTGGGCGTCACGATGCTGACCTGCGAGGAGCCTTGCCCGTTCTCCACATCCGCGTTTTGCGAAATAACCGTGAACTCCTGCGCCTGGCTGTTGAACGGCAGATTGGGCGTGAAGTCCAGATCGCCGATGCGAATAAAATTGTCTTGAATATTGATCCCATCGATCGTGACATTCGCGAATGTCGAACGCTGGCCGTTGATCGTCGTCGCTTGCACTCCGCCGGGGCCGCTGTTCGACACGCCCGCCTGCAGTCCCAGAAGAGCCATCGGATTGCGGTTCAGAATCGGCAAGTCATCGATCTGTTGCTTTTCTACCGTCCCGGTAACTTCCGCGCTCGTGGTATTCACGAGCTCCGCCCCGCCCTCGACCACCACCGTCTCCGTCGTCGCCCCCACGTCCATCAAGATCGGTTTCACCGAATACGCCGTCGACGCGTCCAACTTTATCCCGCTCACCTCGCCGGTCTTGAAACCATCTTTTTTCGCCACCACCTTATACAGGCCGTAGTCGACATGCTCAAATTGGTATCCGCCCGACGACCCGGTCGTCGAGGTAAACGTCGCGTTGGTCTCCAGGTTCGTCAATGTGACCGTCACGCCCTCCACCGGCAAACCTTGCGAGTCCTGCGTAATCCCCGTAATTGAGCCGGTTGGAACCTGGGCGCCCGCTAGGCTCGCACAAACGACCAGCAGTGCCACCGCCAGGACCATTCTCCATGCCGCGAACCCTCGTACCGACCGCATCCCGCTTTCTCCCAAGCCCATCACTATGCCCTCCGCTCTCTTTTTTCTTCCTTCTGCTGACCCCAATAAACCCATTTGCGGTTGTCTCCGAACGCGGCCGGCCGTTTCACCCGCACGCGCATCCCAAACCTCTGGGGTAAACGCCCGCGTTCCTAACAAACGCAGAAACTCGGCTACAATGACGCACCCTCCCCAGAACCTCCGCACAAGAAAACGCATTGGGCGGGCGCTTCGACAAATTTCTCAGTTGGAACCTGCGAAACCGAGCCACACCCTACAGCTGCGCTGCATGTAAGCAAGCCCCCTGCCACATGCCGCGAAACTCTCCGTTCGAAACAAACTCTGTACTCTAAGTAAGTTATCAACTCAAAAGCGCAAATAAAGACCTGCCTTTAGAATCTGCTATGTAGATTCACATACCAGATACCGCACATCGCTTCTAAATCGCGTATCATCCTGCGCCAACCCGATCGCCGCGGCCGCGCTCCCTCCGCCCGCTCATCGGGTCCGCGGTCGGCGAGAAGCAGCCGCGTCGGCAGCGCCTTAAGTCAAATTAAGGTTAGAAAATCGTCGCGGAGTTGCGGGAGATCTTGGCTCTCAAGGAAGAACACATCGCGCCTTGTGGACTGGGATTCTTGTGATTGAGGAAGGAGATCCACGAGCCGAGCGCTCGCACTTTCAGCCCAACCATCGCGTCCCAACGTAAGGCCCAAAAAAAATCGGGGATAGCCTTGAAGGCTATCCCCGAGGAAGTGGTTTGCTAGGAAACGGTTACCAGCGGAACGTAAGCCCGAACTTGATCACTCGGTTTCCGCCATTTTGCAACGACGGATTCGCAAAACCCGTCTCCAACGACGCCAATCCCGCGTCGTCAATGAAGGGATCGATGCTGGCGAAGTTCGGATGATTGAACACGTTCAGCATCTGCATGTGCCACATCAGCGTGACCCTCTCCTTGATTTTAAAGTTCTTAAACAAGGCGAAGTTGCCTGTGTTCGTCCAGTAATCGCGAAGCGTGTTTCGCCCGACGTTACCAAAGGGCGTTCCGAAGATGCTATCTGCCTCCGCTCCGTTGGCGATGAAACGAACCTGCTTGCTGGATACGGGCGTGTCCGCACCCGTCGCATTGATGGCGTTTAGGCTCAGAAGCGTGTTGGGCGTATCCGCGCAGCCGACATTAAATATGTTGCAGGCGTCCGCCGCATAGATTCCCACCGCGCTCGCTGGAGCCGAGTTGCTTCCCAGGAACGGGCGGAGCCCGCCGTCCGGCACCGTGGTGAAGGCGGAGTTAAACGAGGCGTCGTAAGGATTGCCTGGTCCATTGGCGCTGCAAGTACCACCACCACTTTCGCAGTTCAACGCGGCCTGGCTCGCGGTGTACGGTTGCCCCGAGGTAATGAAATAGTTCGCGGCGACCACCCACCCGCCAAGGATGTGGCCCACGAGGCCTTGCTGCGACTTGAAAAACGGAATCTGTTCCGTAAAGGTGAGGTTAAAGCTGTGCGGAAAATCGAGACCCGACGTTCCGTGCTCTGCGTTCGTACTGTTCAGGTAGTTCTGGGAGAAGGCGCTGGTTCCGCCCCCACCGAACGTACTGAAGATCTCGCTCGCGTTATCGGTGGTATTGCTGTAGGTGTAACCCGCCTTCATCGTGAGTTGATTCCACAGATTGTTGACGCGCAGCTCCGACTGCAACGAGCCGTAGTCCGAATAGGCGCCATTGGTTCGTTCACGCACGATGCCTTCATTGCAGTTCACGCGGCCGACCGCCTGCGGAACAGCGGCCTGCGCCGCTGAGCACGGCGTCACGCTCGAAGGAACCAGATTCGGATACAACGCCGCCAGCCCGTCGATCTCGGGATTTCCATTGATGGTCTGGAACAGATTCGTCGCGTGGTTTCCCACGTACCGTACTTCAAAGACCGCTTTGGGCACGATTTCCCGCTGCACGCCCAATGACCACGAGTAAACACGTTGGGGCCCGAAGTTCGGCGAGATGCTCGTTTCGTTGAAGCTTCGCGGGTCAAACACGCCGGTCGTCAGGAAGGGCGCCAATTCCGTGCGGTTCGCGGGCCCGAGCGGATTGGCCGACAATGGATTCGCCAATGCATTGGCTCCCGTGATGGTATTCAGGAGCACGATCGGCGACGCGCTCGAGATATTCAGATAAATGTTGTAGAACGGGGGATCGTAAGCTTCGCGGAAGCCGCCACGAACCACCGTTTTCCCATTGCCAAGCAACTCGCCCAGCCTGCCACCAACTCCAGGCGTCCACGCAAAGCCCACGTTCGGGCCCCAGCTATTCTTCGGCGCTGGAATCGTCGGAAACTCCGTTACGCTTGTCGGCAACGCCGGCTCCCATAGCGGATCAGGTCCCGTCTGGTTCTTCACAGTGATCTGATGAAACAGGTTGGCCGGCTGTCCGTAATAGGACCACGTGAGGCCCAAGTTCAACGTCAGGTTGTTCTTCACTTTCCAGTCGTCGCCTACGTAGAGGAATGTGTCCGTTTCTTTGAAGGGCAGGACCGGATTTCCCGAGGCTATGCTGATCTTATTCGGATCGTTGCTCGCGTACGCACTATAATCTGTGAACCGCCATTGCCCATTCCCGTTCGGCAGGAAAAAATTCGGCGAACGCTGCTGGGTGGCGTTGACCCCAGCCTTCAGTTCGTGCCGGCCCTTGATGTAGGTCCAGTTATCCTGCAGCTGGTAGGTGTTCACGATGCGGCCTTGCGGTGCGTTTGTCGCCGGACCGAATCCGAGAAGCCCCGCGGTGGAGAAAGTGATGTTGGCCACCGCGTCCCCGATATTCGTCTGGGACGGGACCGTATTACCGATGGAATTTCCCCCGAACTGGACGTTCTCCCGGCCAAAGGAGGCCCGGAATTCATTCGCCATGCGGCTCGAGATCGTGCGTGCCCAACTGAAGCCCCAAGCCTGCGACAGCGCTGGTACGTTTACTGGGTAGCCCGCTGCTCCTGTCCCAAACGAGTCCGCATTGACGTTCACGCCTTTGTTATACAAGAAGCGTCCGTAGAAGTGATTCTTTGCCGTCTGGATGTCCAACTTGAGCGGGAAATTGTAGGCCTTGAACGGATCCCCAAGCACGCGTTGTACTCCACCATATTGCACGCCCGGGCAGCCCGCGATGAACCCGAGTTCCCCTGTTTTGGGGATCGTCGGACTCAGTGGAACCGGCCCTCCGCCGGTCACTCCATAGGGACCATACGTTTGCAAGGCTTGCAGGGAAGGCGTGCTACCGAAACACCCAATCAGGGTCGTGATGCCGGCAGGTGTCGGTGTGAGGTTGCCCGACGAAAGCACTTCCGTCCCGGGAATATATTCCTGGTCAAATCCGCCAAAGAAGAACACATGGTTCACCCACAGCGGCCCGCCAATCGTTCCACCCACGAACTCATCGTTGAACCACGGCACCTTCGTCAAACCTTCAAACTGCTTCTGGATGTTCGACAAGCTGTCCAGCGCGGCATTGCTCTCGGACCCGTATACCGAGCCGTGCACGGTGTTCGAGCCCGATTTTGTGACGAGATTTACGACCGAGCCGGAATTCCGGCCGTACTCCGCTCCGAAATTGCTCGTCGTAATCTGATATTCCTGAACAAATTCCGAGTCGGAAACGAACAATGACGGACCAGCTACAGAGTTGTCGTTGTTGTTCTGCCCATCGATCTGTTGGTCGTTGTTGCGCCCTCTCAGGCCATTCACGGCGAAATCCACGCCGTTGCTGTTCGAAAAACCCAGATCGCGGCTCATCGTGACGCCCGGCACCGTCAGCGCCAGGTTATCCAGGCCTTCATTCCCTAGGATCGTCGGGAAGGTTTCAATCTCTTTCGCCGAGAAGGAATTCGTGACCTGCGCTTCCGTGTTCTCCATGAGCGGTGGCGCTGCGGAAACTTCCACGGTCGAACTCACTTCGCCGATTTCCAGCTTAATCGTGCCCATACCCCGGTCTGCGCCGACGGTTACTTCCACGTTGTCGAAGACCGCCTTGCGGAATCCGTTCTTCGTAATCTCCAGCCGGTAGCTTCCGACCTGGAGCAAGCTCAACTTGAACAACCCGGCGCTGTCGGTTGTCGCCGTCGATCCCTCGTTGGTTTCCTTGCTGATCGCCTTAACTTCGGCATCGGGAACCGCCCCGCCCTGCGCATCGGCGACGGCCCCGGAAATGGACCCCTTCGAAACCTGCGCCTGCATTTTCGGCGCGCTAACAAACGTGAACATCATTACCGCAAGTGACGCGATGAACAAAGAAACAGTGTTTTGCCACTTCCGACCCATCTTGATCCTCCGCGTGCAGAACTGTCTGAATTTTGCGAACTGAACCAGGCCGCCCATTCGGAAGCTGTAGTGCAAGATTCTGCCCAATCTCTCATTTAGCTAAACCGTTGCTTAATGACGACTAAATCCTTTGTTTTATGTCAAACCTGGCAGACCTTATGCCGCCTTATTGCTCCCGACGCCTCCGCATATTCCATATTATGTATGCTTCCGCCATACCTATACATTAAAGCAAATAATTGCCCCACTTCTGACCAGCCCGCGAGCGTTTTGCCCAATTGTGGAATTTGCTGACGTTGATTTGGGCCGAACCTATTGGTCTATGGGACGGAATCGTATATATTTGATGTAGAACATTAATATTCTGGGACGAGGCAAGGGTAGCAGCCTGCGAACGTGGGGTCGAGCGAAGGCTCGGACCCCGGTGGAACACTCACACCTGCAAAAGGCGAGATAGACCCTCCGCGAAGGTCTGCGGGGCGGCGATCAAACTGACGACGAGATACCCATCACCTGGAAAATCGTAAAAGTGCCCTGGGTGCACGTAGACCCCCTTGCTTTCGAGCAATGCGAGAGCGAGTTCTTCGTCGGGCCTCGTCGCCGGCACGCGTATCACGGCATTCCATCCGCCCTCTACTTCCAGGCGGCTGCACGATTTGTGTTGAGCCAGTTGCCGATCGAGTTCGCGAAGATTTTCTGTGACGCGCGCCAGCAGTTGGCGCTGAAAGCCGGCGCGCTGCTCCAGAAATGCCGGAAGGGCCAACTGGACCGGCGCGTTCGCCGAGAGATACGTGTCCGAAATCAGTTCCAGCCGAGCGAGAGCGGCTTGTTTGAACGAGTCCGGACCGCTGAGAACCAGCCACGCTGCTTTCATCTGTGGCAGGCCGCAGATTTTCGAAATTCCACTCAAAGTGAACGTCAGTGCTCCAGGGCTCGCGGCCGCCGAGTTGGGCGCGAACCTCCTCGCGCGCGCGGCGAAGGTGGCCGCGCAATTTTGATGCAGCGCAAAATCGAGGAAGACTTCGTCGGCGATAATCGCGAGATCCCGCGCCGCGCAAATCTCATGCAGCTCGCGCATCTCGCGCGGTTTGCAGAAATGGCCGGTGGGATTATTCGGGTGCACGACGATAACGGCGCGCGTCCGCGGCGTGATCGCCTGCGCCAGCGCGTGAAAATCGATCTGCCAGCCGTGGTCGTAAACCAACGGATAGCGCGCCAAGCGCACATCCTGAATCTCCGCGAGAAATTCAAACAGCGGATAGCCCGGTTCAGGAATCAGAATTTCATCGCCCGGATCGCAGAGCGTGCGGAATACGTAGGAATACGCTTCGCTGGTGCTGGTCGTCAGAAAAATATCTTCGACTGGAACCGCCGGGCCGTGCAAACCCGCTGCGCCGTGCTCCGTGCCGTGCGCCGCCGCGGGATCTTCCGCGGTGGACCTGGCTGTGCCGCGCTCGGCGTAGTAGCGCGCGACCGCTTCGCGAGCGGCAAGGAGGCCGCGGGGATTCGGCTCGTATTTCAGGGCCGCGGGATTCTGCAGTGCGGCAAGGATGGCTTCTTCGTTGTAGCGGAAACCGCACTCGGTGGGATTCGAGATGGTCAGGTCGATGAGCGGCTTCCCTGCTGCGCGGTGAGCGGCCAACGCGGCGCTGAGGCGGTTCGGCTCGAGATTCCAGTCGGTGCGTTTTGCAAACATTTTCGGCGGGGCGCGTCATTCGTCGGCGTGCGGTGGCGTTGATCCAAGCCAGAGTGCGAAAGCTAGTGCTTGACGAATTCGGCGACGGCCTCCGCTACGCGTGTGATTTGCTCGAGACGGAGTTCCGGGTACATGGGGAGCGAGATGACTTCGTTGGCAGCGTGTTCGGCGTGAGGAAAATCGCCGAGCTTGTGCCCGAGCATGGCGTAAAGCGGCTGGAGATGAAGCGGCACTGGATAGTAAACGGCGTTGCCGATATTTCGCGCATTGAGCGCTTGCTGCAGCGCATCGCGATTTTCGACGCGAATCGTGTATTGGTGAAAAACGTGTTGGTAGCGCTCGGGCACAAGTGGCGGCGCGATGCCCGGAATGCCCAGCAACAGTTTCGAGTAGGCTTCGGCGTGCGACTGGCGAGCGCCCTGCCAGGCGGGCAAGTGGCGCAGCTTCACGCGAAGAATGGCGGCCTGAATTTCATCCAGGCGGCTGTTCCAGCCGGGCTCGTT
>Ga0210383_10004690_pt1 | contig 12090 bp, 14 predicted proteins | sample IncBWC14OmetaG_FD_160072 | JGI IMG/M metagenome (GOLD analysis project Ga0210383, IMG submission 160072) | Forest soil microbial communities from Barre Woods Harvard Forest LTER site, Petersham, Massachusetts, United States - Inc-BW-C-14-O ...
CTTGCATACCGCTTTCTTGACATCGATCGACGAGACATAAGTAGAAAAATTAGGTGTGTGACATGCCTGTAATTAATGACTCATCCAGGAAACCAACAAATGGCGAGTTGGGTGCTTTGCCGCTGCCTATACGACATGCTCTGTACAGTATTCGGGGACCACGACACCTCCATTCACCCACCAATTTCTTGTGGCCGCCATGATGTTTAGCGTTTGCGCGCGCATTGGCTTGTGTAAATCGGCCGAACAGGCTGGGGTGGTAACTTGCAACCTCCATATTAGCGATCCCGACTACCAGCGGTGAACGCCATCCGCGCTTGCCTCCAGCTCCTAGTTGGTGGCTCGGTGATGTGCACATGGGCTACGAACGGGATGGCATGTTGCCTGCAGTTATGTTGATCGTCAAGAAACAGATCATCAAAGATCGCAACGGAAAGAAGCTGCTTCAGGTGCGATAGGAGTTCTTGGATTCTATTGAAATTCCCGTAGGTGATCGAGCAAGCAAAAGCTGCGTTTATGAAGGTCCTTGTTTCCGAGATATGGAACATTCTGTTTCCAGCCCATGCTACAGGAAAGAGAAGAGGGTGACTTCCATCATCATGCGGAAAGGCGAAGCGGAGCCGTAGAGCCAGACCCGGTAACAATTGAACTCATTGAAGAATAGTGTTGATTTCACAGCGCAAATGATATTGAAAAACACCCCCGCAATTTAGGTCAGGGTGCAATTAATGCCCAGGATCTCGGGTCCATGCTGTTCATTTGTACAAAAGTTATAAACTGTTAGACTCGTAACCATTCCGTCTTTTAGAACGGACGGTCACCAGTCTAATAAACTGTCACCGTAAGTTAAGATGATTTGTCGCGTTTACCATTCTGTCATATCAGAGACCTTATCCAGCTGCAGGCGGTTACTAAATTGTAAACGCCATGGCTGGAGTATACCTGATACTGATGTGCAATATACATTTTCTCGAATTTCACAATCGCTGGAAAAGTCTGTTATTCTTGGCTCAAGTCTAAATGTCTTACTTAGATCTGATGGAGCTCCTCGTCACAGACCTAATTCCTTCCGATACTGTATGAATGCCACTAAGTTTTCCCGAACTTCATCCCCTCTCCGCCTGAGCTCCTTTCCACCCTCATTACGTCTATCAATTGCCTTGACAGCTTTTTTCACCCCCTCAACACAAGCAACAAGCCTCTCTAGGAGTCCTCCTTGACGGAAATTGATGTCATATGGCCTGTTCTCGTCAGAGTATATGTCAATTAATGAAGACAGAGCTTGGATCAGTGGTTCTGTGCCCGCAGGTGAAGGTGAATCCGTCATCGGAAGCAGGGAGAGAAGATAATGTGAGATAATCTGTATAGAAATTGAATGGTAAGGCTAACTTATGAGACCGATAGCTTGATTACGCACTCGGTTGCCATCGATAGATTCTGGATGTTGCGCGAGACATTCGAGCGTTCCTAAGTACTGGACTCGGATCCTTGCATCAGAAGTTGCATCGCAGAGCCGTGTCAGAATCTTGACTTGGTTTTCCTGAGGTACCTAGAAGTCTGGTGAGTAATCCACCGACACTGGGTGTTCTTATTAGTATTACTCACTAAAGTACCTTTCCAAATGTTCCCAATTCCCCAAAGAACTCCAACTCCGATTTCCCACATCTGATGCCTCCGCTCCTGCCCAGGGCCAGAGTCCATCCCAACCGTGCTCAATGCTGACCACACCTCGTCCCATATTTTAAGGCCACCGTATTTGTCCGCAGCGACGGGTGGATTTTGGGATGTCGCAAGGGATAGAAAGATGTTATTCAGACACTCAAGTGCGCTAATGTGGATTGCGCTGAGGACAGATGTTGTTGGGGGATGCGGGGAGGGCGCCGCGAGTGGCGGGAAGGAGAGCGGGACCGGGTGAATGAGAGCGAGCAGTGGTGGGACTAAAGAGGGAAGAAATGATATTGTTGGAGTTTCCGGGGATACAACATCCACTGTGGCCATCTCCACGTCTGGACTATCATTAGCAACATCGACATCTGAATTTTCCGAGGTCAGAGGAGAAAAATGTTCGGAAATGGAGTCATTTACCTGCATCCTCCCCACCATCCTCACACCCACCGTCGCCTGGCGCCGTGTCCGACTCAGGCTCAGGTAAAGTTGCACATGCACCCGTCAATATCTCGAGACTAAGTTGGACTGTTCTGAGCTTAGCTTCCAAACGTTCAAGTTCGATCTCAACGGCTGATTTATGATCAGATTTGGGTGTGTTTTTCAAGGATAGTTTTTCCATCTGTGGGTCGGAATCCTGAGAGTACCCATCAGTGTGTGGGGATCGAGGTATCGACCACAGCAGATTACCTCTCGCGCTAGAAGTTCTTGTACAGCATTCGAGGCATCATGTAGTGGTATCGACGAAATAACGGGCTGGAGTAATGGTAAAACTATATCCTTGTCGATGTCGACAAAGGAAGCAGCGGCAGGGGGACGGATTGGGGACACGTTGCGCAGAATACCTACAGAAAATGAAGGTTAATCACTACCTACATATTGATAGAATAGCTATACCAGACGCAAGTACACCAAGTATTACCGAACGCGGGTCAGATGGATCTTTTCCCTCGAAGTTTGGAGCAGTTGCGTTTGGCCGAACAATAGACAGCAAACAGCTAATATATCCGGCATCGGACTTGACATCATCGATCGCAGGCTGATTGTCATCTGTCAGGACATAGAGACATTGGGCTGGAATTCGAGATACAATCAACAGGTTTACACAGTAACCAAAATTTGAGGAAGGCCATACCAGCTGCAGTGACAGGAGCTAATGGTAGTTTGTCCCGAGAAGCGAGGAAGGACATTAAAAAAGGAATCAGACTGATTTGATTGATGGCATTAAGGGCTTTATTTGAAGTCTCTCTGGTATTTATCAGGAAAGACAGGAAAAGCAGAAGAGAAATTAAGACACCCACGATAGACACCAAAGGGCGGTGATAACATTTTCCGCGAATTCATAGACTAATTTTTGAGCATTTTCTGGAGCAGTCTTTGGCGATTCTAGAAACCGCGAAAGCGTTGCAGATATCTTGAAGACAGGATCAGATTCGCGACGGCAGACCTGAATCAACGGGAGGGAATACCTTGGGCAGAAAAGTCTTTAGTGGGGCAAGTATATTTTTGTTGTACATTTCTGCACAGATCTCGTATCCTCCATCAATACACAAGTTTCTAGTACCTAGATCAAACCTTGGATAAAAATTGGTTGCGTCAAATTCGACATACCGGAGGGCCCCTACTGCTTCGATCACGACGTCCTCCTCGTTATCTGTGAGGCGAGTAATCAATGCACCAACAACGTTTTTCCCTTGAAGCAACCTTCGGGTTGAAGGATCATTTTGAATGAGATTTGAGACTGCAACGCATGCCCATTTGCGCTCAGCTGAATCCGTGCTTTCCATCTAGCCTCGGATATATAATCAACTGGAGTTTTTGGAAGCTTGAGGGACACCAAAACAACCTTTTGGATTATTGGCAGGATGGCGTCGGTTTTTGATGAAGTAGAGGATGCCGACGCCAGCCCTTTAGCCAGATGTGAGTCTGGAACTCGCATAGGGTTATGCCGCCGCATTGAGCGCTTCTTCTGTGATTTGCCCATGGGGAAAATGAACACCTAGTACAATCCCAAGTTAAAAACGATGATCATGTCCCACGAGTCACGTGGGACTCCGACCGATCATGTCACGCGTCACGGTTTGGTTCCAGTGGCGGGCCATCGACTGTGAAATCATCTGAGGTATCACACACACTTTATCCTGGGTTTATTCTCATTCAGACTACATATTAATGAGCAGGTTCATCCAGGCTCGGAGAGCCGGAGGCAACAACGATTTGGTTTGCACTTGTCTCAAGCTTGTTTCCAACAAGTACGATTGCCCTGAAGCTTTTACTATTGGCGAACGACCGAACATACGTATGTTATTCAATTTCGTGATTTCATATTTTTTGCCTGAATTATTAGCAAAACGTTCACTGCTGTGATGAACCACATCCCGGTCTGCAGTCCTTTGATCGAATTATAAAGTTTACCTGTCTCACAGCACAAGATCCACGAACCATGGATATCCGGGTTATCGAATCATCGTCATGTTTTCGAGCTGGTATTACAGCCACTTACCTTTTCCTGCGATAGCTTCAATAAATGCTTTTACGCTGATGCTCATTGCTGGTGGTTCGACGGCTAAATTTGCACGGCTCACATGGCATCGACTGGCTGTTAGCACCCTCTCTGACATCGTGCGCATTTATTTCTTTGGGCTGGAGCTTGTCCACCGTGCTTACTCTGTTGGCCTCACCACAAATATGTCGGTGTCTCAAGTTCTGGAATACCGTTCTTTTGGTGTGGACGGGACTGGTACATGCCTCATGTTTCATTCCAACTCCTTTTACTGGCATGCATGACCGCACAACCTCATGCCCTCGACTTTCTCCTGGTAACCGAGATGATTTGAAATTTAAATGAGGAGCTCTGCAGGTGCTTCTTGGGGTTCTTGTCGAAAATCTATCACTGATACCTAAACTTGGTAATCTGGCTGCATTCATGACTCATCCTCCTGGCCTCTTATTCTCGGATGCAAACCCCTTGCCGGTGTTTATTCCTTGGTTCTTGCACACAAGTGGTGCTGGTTTACATTAGGTTACATTCGTATCAAGATTGGATCCCTTGCATGGCCGGGATGTGTGTGGCATGTACTCGTGTCTGGAGCGACTTGAAATCATTATCCACCTGCCTGTTCCTGGGCTGGGTAGGAGGGCGGTGACCTGTACCTCGCTCCGAACATGGGCATGGTAACTCAAAGTCTACATCTACCTCGTAAACCCTATAAGATATGTACCCTGGTAAATTGACGTGTTTTCGGGGAGTACATGAATGTAAAATGTATTGCAGTGTATTGCAGTGCCTGTAGACTAATGGTTTAGATCCTCGAACGACCAAATACACGAAAGTTATAGGCAATAGCCAGGAGGTGTACCATCACTCGCAACGGGTCCTTGTACAGGTCGCATGGTATTGTCTAAAGAAGAGTCGGACGATCGCGGTCGATGGTTCGGTGTCGGATACCTATCGACTTTGACCTCTTCCCGATCGTGATTCTGTGCCGCCCCTTCACCCACTTCCTCATTCTGGCCTTCATCTAGCTCTTCACGCCCAGGTTCCCAGTCCTTCCACTCTGGCATATTTGTGGAAGATCCCGTAGGACCTATCTGCTCCGTGAGAGGGGGTGCAGATGGCAGTTCATTGATGTCATCGAGCGGCGGAGCATTGGACCCTTCCTCAAAAGGTGGTGCGGACGGCTCAGGTTCGGACTCGGGCGTCGCGAGATCCTCAAATGAGTAGTCATAGAACGCGGGAGTAGCCATTTTCCCTTTCGATGGCGGCGGAGGGAACGGCAAGGCTGGAGCATATGATCCCCACGAGTGGTCTGACGTAATTGTGCTGCAAATGTGTGGATCGCGTAGGCTGTCGTGGGAAGTCTCAGCGAAGTCGACCAGTTCCTCATCGTGCCATATAGGCACGGATACTTGATTATTAGACGAGTTAGTCGGACTTTGAGGTGGTGCACTTGTCAGCTCAGCTAGACGCGCCAGTAGGGACTTGTCATCGGTGGCTACGTGGCCTGCGTGAGAGGGAGTTATGGGGAGATTCGGGTGTCCCTGGTCGGTAGTGTGGGGGTTTTCCGAGAGATGAACATTTGGCATTAGGGCACGGTGATGATACGCAGGAGGTGAAGCAAATGTGGGACTTGAGAGGAAGGGAGAACCAGGAGGACTAGGGGCCAAACTCTCTATCCCGTCGATGGCGGAAGAAACTATTGCGGCGCCCAACGATGACGCCTCATGAATAGACCCTATTGACGACTGCCGGGAGAGAGGTCTGGATGGGGAGGGAGATGTCGCAGCACTTGAAAGGCCATCATGGGGCTGTTGTAAGGAAATGGACGAGGTTTGGGCATGTGTGCTTCTGGCTACGGACACGATACGTTTTCCCCTTCTTTGACGGGCCGAATATCGGGCATTGGCTTTCCATCTTGCCGTTGCTCGCGCCCACATCTTCAGCTTCGTCCGAATCTCTTTCTCCGCCGCGGCCTCTTCGTCATTATCTGGTGCAAGATCCTGACGTTGTCTCCGGGCCTTCATCTCCACATCATTCTCTCTAAACTTCCGACACATATTCTTCCGCCAGAATAGGCAACCAACTATGAAGAAACATATTAAAAAAGCAAGGACCAACGATAGGACTATAATAAGCGTAGCACGATCTGCAGTTCCCTCAGATGGTTTCCAACCCGTTGGTAAGGTGTCGAGTATGTCAACTGTTGAAGGAGATGGAACGGATGGGTCCACGGGATAGGAGGAGGAAGGTTTGGGTTGATTGTGGACCGAAGAGATAGTTCCAGTTTCATTGCAACTCTGTGGTTAACTCTGTAAGACATCGCATGTAAAATCACGTTTTTGTTCTTTCTTACTGCGCACACCGTTGATCCGTATAAAGTATACGTTTCCACCCTCCGCCATCGACCGTCCGGACCAGGCTGGTACTGGTCGGGAATATTGCGCCGACGATTAGTTGATGTTGGTGGTAACTGGATGGCATCGGGTGGTAGATTGTCTTGGGGGGAATTGCTGGTGATGGTGGAAGTTTCGTAGTCGACAGATGGGCATAGAAATGAAGGAGGGATGGGGCTACCGTCAGCCGTAGCAGAAGAAGCTGCTATGGTGGCAAGGAGAGATAATAATCCTGATGAGGGAGCGGCAAAATGCGGGGAAGGGTGGGTTGCGGGGTGTTGGTTCCGACGACGGCTGGAAGGTCGGTGCTGTAATGACCTTGGAGGAACGCGATATGAGCAGCCTGGCTGGCCAGACATTGGCTTGGCCATTAGCACAACTCTATTGTGCCAAGCAACTGCGGAGTATTCCGGGCTGGTCCTGATAGAAGAATATTGAGAAGGGTTAATGGAGCCCGCGTATAATCTAACAGCGTGCAAAGCAATCTGGCAGACGCTCAACGATCAGAGAGGAGAAAACGGGTCCCTAGCGGTTGACAAAGCTACACAAATATCTCCGAACATGTTTCTATAAATACTTCCACCTAAAATAAGCTAGCGCCAGGTCTATAAGTAAATCCAGGGGCTCCTTTTCCGTTCCTCGTGTCGTGCACGCGCTCGATTCCCTAGCATCTCCTCCTCCTCCCGCCCTCGGTTACGCCAAAGGAAGTCCTCTGATCCAGATTCGTAGACCAGTTTATAGGTAGGCAGACTTACACGAACCCTCATATCACTTTCTGTTGACGGAGCCACGCTCTCATTGGCTGTTTGGAGCGACCTATTATCGTCCCAAATAACTGTCAATCACGAGAACAATATATGAAAAAATGTCTACCCACCTTTTTAGGCATACAGCGCTTCCAGATTTTCTCGCCGGCATCCATTCCGTTGGGTGGTGCATCACGTATGTGTGGACGTATTCTCGCCATCGACTCACCGAAGATACATCCGCGTCAACACTAGGATCGTCTGTGCCAATGAGATGGACACGTATGGTGTTCAGCCTCCGCAGCTAGATATTACCTAAGATCATCGACATAAATAAACCTGCTAAACATAGACCTACCCATTGGATTCGATACAAATGGTCGTCTTGCCCAACATGGCGTTCTGCTTCCCTGCGATACCTAATAATATCCTGATTTGTTATCATCTCGGCGTTCTGAATGTGTTGAAGAAGTGTCCACAATTCTTGACACTTGTTATCCGAAAGTATCGTTTGAACCTATCGGTACCGAAGGAAAGCAGGATTAGAACCGTGTTGACTTTTAATGTCAACACTGAATTAATTTAAGACTAACCTGTTTCACGAGAGCTGTAATCAGCTTATCTAAGGTGAACAACTGATACGCCTAAGAATAGTCAGTCAACACCAGCTGTGATTTCACTATTCATAGACCAAGTTCGGTACACACCTTATTGCCGAAAAACCACCTCATGTGTTCTTCAAAGGTTGCTTGATCTAGTTCACTGTCGAATACCTTCTCGCATGCATCCAAAAGATACATGTATACCACATTCGCGTTGTCGTGGTCTCCCAACACTTCCATCGCCTGTGTGAGGACTGCGGACGGACCGTTTGGGTCATCCAATCCGAGCGCAGCAGCTACCGGATTAACAAGCAAAGAGCAATGCTTCCGTGCAGCTAGCTGTAACCCGATATCCCTACACATGAGGAGACGAGAATAAAGCAACTGTGAAATCGTTAATTTTGATGAGCAGGGACATCACCAAAATGACAATTACCTGAAGTAACCGCAACAAAGTATAGAATGTGGTGTTTGCAAAGAATGGTCGTCGCTCCGAATCAGATCCATCAACTAAATTTTCTGCGGGCAAGTTAGTCACAGTTTCCTTGATCCAGACGTCCTCGGCTCTTGTCTGAGGACCAGACGTTCTGGCTTTGTCTTCTACAGGGCGGAGAAAACTTGGTGAACGATGATCCGGCGAGGGAGATGCAGCGCGTGATCCAACCACTGAAGCTGACCCTCTGAGATCCTTCCCAGCTGATTTCTCCTGCGCAGTTTTGAGGAGCTTTTTCCTAAGGTCACCAGCAGCAATGCCACTAGACTGAATGCTGTTAGTCGATCTCCGACCGCTCCGCAGACTCTCGGAATGCCCATTCGATTCATGGCTCATATCATCGTCATGAATACCATCAGGTGGACCGCAGGCGGCATTGAACTCGGCCGCCGGGTACATACAGAGGAGTGGAATGAAAGACCGTAAAAACTTTTCCACACCTCGTCGTTCCTGTGGGCTATAATGGGCCTGAGAATGATCAAGGAATGAATACACCATCTTGAGTGAGTCGTGTAGCACTGGGGTGTCTTGGAAGTTATACTCCAGTTGATGGCCGAACGATCCGCGTGAGAAGGAAGGGATATCATCGTGCTCCTGGGACTTGGCCTGCTCGGCTTTTATAGACTCGATATCTGCGACAAAATGTTTCGCAGTAATACTCTTCTTATCGTTCGCCTTGAAGCTGATTCCCTGGTGATCAAGTGACTTGTAGAAGTTTTTGGAGTCGACTTCTCTCCAGGTTCGACTCCACTCGCGCTGCGCACGCCTCCATTCTTCGTCCTTCTGCTTGAGTCGAGCAAGAACCACAGGAACAGCAACGCTAGGACAATCTTGGAGGGCTTGGAGCACCTCCAGTCCACTTTCTCGTCCGTAAACTTTCTTAATGATACGGTGGTATATGCATTTGCTTGAACCTCCGAAGTCAGACTTCAGTTTGAACAGCGTCCGTTCCTCATTCGTCATCTCGTCGATCCGCACGTTGAGTGGCTCCAATATCGCAATTGTCCGTGTCAAGGCTTCGATATGTACGTGGTATTCGTGCCGTTCTTCTTCACTCTTGTGAAGCGCTTCTTCGAATGAATTTTTCTTGTGTGCGACAAAGCCAGCTTCTTCGGAAGCCCATGTGGGATGCGAAACCCATTCGTCATTGAGTACCGATCGACAAAGCTCGTCACGGCCAGAACATGCCAATCGTATTTCCTGTTGATAGAAAAGAGGGGAGATTTGTTCGATGTCTGAGTCAAGAGAGTGGTGACAGATGAAGAAAAGACCTCACACTGTCAGGCAGCCTTCTGTAACTGGGTCCTTCTCCATCATCGACGGGTAATGCAGATAAGGCTTCGGGTGGTCCTGTCCTAATACTTCCAGGGGGTCCATTTTCAATGTTTTCCTGCCTCTCGTCCCAACCGACCAGGTCTTTAAACTCAGTCATCAGGTCCCCATCCCCCAAAAATGCCCGAGTTCGTTCTATTAGTGTTTTGATGTCGATAATTTCTTTTGAAAACAAGCTGAGGAGCTTCAGAAACTCTTCGTAGATTTCCCGATTCTCAAGGGACTTTTTGGCTCGGTCAAAAAATAGGAGTTTGTCAGCTGGCGTGGTCGCGGGGTGCCCAATGGCATGGGAAGAAGTGTGAGACTGAAGACCATGAGAATGCTGTAACAGGGGTTGCATAGGAGGTTGCATTCCGGTGTGGGCATGGCTGTGCACATGCGCCGGTTGGGGGGAATGTGGACCCACATATGGAGAGAATGACGGCGAGCCGGGGTCTGGTTTATGATGATGCTTCGCCTTCTTGGCCTACAAATTTGATTACAATATTAAAGTCAACATCGACTTTTAAAGGTATCGATGGTAGTCAACATACCCGAGTTGGTGCAACTTTAACTGGGGGTACAGGTGTTGTGTCCTTCTCCGTAGGCCGCTTTCTTCGCTTCAACGGTGGTATCACCTTTTTCACGGACTTGTCTGGGGACACGGAGGTTGACATGTCTGGCTGAGCCCACGGTGAGCCGGAACCACTGGGACCCCCGGGAGGATGTGGCAAGATTACTACTCCACTCTGCGCAGCTCCGGCAGCAACAGCCTCGGGAAGGAAGTCCTTAAATTCGGCCAGCAAGTCTGGGGCACCTTCGAACAAGAGAAGAACTTGGGCATACACCTGGGACTGAACGGAGGAAATAAATAAATCGAATAAGACGGTAAAACATTCATGAACGAGCCACTCACGTCTTGGAGGTGCCTCTGCTCTTTTTGGTATGTCTGTAAGATATCCAAGAACCGCTTGTATGTATTGGGATCATCTGAATACCGAGCTTTGATCTTATTGAGATACTGAATGGCATGGTTGAACTCTCCTGGAGGTTGTTTCTCCACGGGATGTCTATTGCTCAGGTTACCCAAGAATGACGCAGCCGCTGTAGTCTGAGGATTCTGGAACCCCGGAGAGTAGGCCGGGTCGAAAGATGATTGATTTTGAGAAAGGTGATATCCGTGCGGAGTAAGCGAACGTGGCATTGATACACTTCCGAGTGGCGGAAGGATAGGCACGGGACCTGCAAATGGCAGTGGAGGAGCAATATTCGGTGGATTAAGACCGGGGATGTCGCGTGCAGTTCTAGGGACATGGGCAAAGTTAGTGTTCTGTGTCGTTATCCCCATCGGCGTAGTCACTGTGATCGTATTGGGATCAAGTGGATCTCCGGAGATGTCGATGCGGTACCCAAGCGGAAGGAACGTGTTAAAGCCTTGAATGAGGTACGGGTTTCCATGGAATAACCTGGAAACTCGTTGGATGACACCAGGAGTATCTATTCTGAGGTGCAAGTGAGCAAAGACGCATATGAATGAAGAACCAGGATCCTCCGTTGACATCCGTCACTCACAGCCGGACTCGCGATTCGCAGTCGGCAGACGTTGTGCAAAAATTAAGAAATAATTGCAACAGAATCACGTCCAAGCCATCAAATATGGCCAAGGAAAAGGGCACTCACACTTGACTCTTGAAATCCTTCATGATGTCCAAGAAACGATTATACACCTCTGGTTGCTCCTGGAATTGCACTTTGACAGCATCAAGGTAGCTCAAGGCATCTGTGACATTCAATGGGCGGCCAATGTCCGGAGACCTCTGTGCCGCAGAAGCGCCGGCAACAGAGTCGCTAGTTTGAGGTCGTGGGGTAACGGGCTTCGGTGTCCTTGGCTTCAGCTTGGGAGTGCCAGAGGCTGCGCGGGCGCTGGGTCGTGGGATAGGGGAAGAAATGGTGTGCAAAATTGGTTGTGGTTTTGATATGTTGCTTTCAGGAATCCCCGTTGGCGCAGGACGGCTGATTTGCTCTGCAAGTGTCTGAATGGCTTTAGACTCGGGAGCGGTCAATTCATCTGTACGTTCGACCAGTGCCAGCTGCACAGACGGTGGAAGGATGTCGGCAGGCGTCAAAATTGAGTCCGAATTAGCTTCTCCGTCCATTTGGCCAAGCTGTTATGTATAGACATTGGTTGAGCGCTGACTCGATATCGATGAAAGGCCCTGAACACGTGACAAATCTTATCTGATACAGTATAATATATTACCACCACTCGGAGTTAGCCACATTCCTTCCTCAAATTTTTGAGTATACAGACGAATTGCAAAAAAGTGGGAGGTGTTTTCTGTAAAAGCACTTTGTGAGCAGCGCAGAATTGAGTGAACTA
>Ga0210383_10004694_pt1 | contig 12087 bp, 13 predicted proteins | sample IncBWC14OmetaG_FD_160072 | JGI IMG/M metagenome (GOLD analysis project Ga0210383, IMG submission 160072) | Forest soil microbial communities from Barre Woods Harvard Forest LTER site, Petersham, Massachusetts, United States - Inc-BW-C-14-O ...
CCGGGCGGCACGTGGGCTGCATCACAAAAACGTCCGCGCCGCGCACGTTCTCCTGAATCTGCGTGTACGCCTCGCCGTCACTGAAGCGCGTGACCAGCGCCTGCCCCCGAGTCATGCCAAGAAATGCACAGACCTCATCGGCAAGGGCCTCGTTCGCGGTGCCAGAAAAAATCTTGAACTTATCGTCGACGCGTCCGCGTTGCGGCTTGCGCTCCGATTTTTCCTCGGCGCCCACCTGAGCCTTCTTCTCCGTCACTGTCGCAAGAGTGGCCATAAGTTCAGCTCTCGGCTGTCAGTCCCGAATCAGCCGATAGCTGACGGCTGAAAGCTGACAGCTGCTTTTCTGGCTGGGCCGCTAGGATTCGAACCTAGACAAAGTGCTCCAAAGGCACTTGACCTACCATTAGTCGACGGCCCAGTTTCCCTGAAAACAGATTTCAATTGTCGTTTGACGACTGGCTGGCTGTTCTAGTGTAACTCGCCGCCCAGAATCGGCAATCGGAAATTGTCAATCGAAAATCTTCTTCCAGTACTGCGGGCGCGTCAGCGTGGTCGTAGCCGTTGCAGGAATGCCGCCCTTGCGCAATCGAGCCGCGGCCTTCTCAGCCGCTTCGCGAGAAGCAAACAACCCGTAAGTCGCGGAACCCGAGCCGGATAGCGAGGCGTAAACCGCCCCAGATCGCTCCAGCACACTTTTAACCTCGCGCAATTCGGGATACTTAGGAAAGACGACTTTTTCAAAGTCGTTTTCGATCCCGGTACGGACGAGGTCGAGAAGCGGAGTCTCGGCCCGGCCCCTGCCTTTGCTCACAGGGACACCGGATAAACTCATCCCAGCCTTAACTCTGCTCTGGGACGAACTGCCCAGCCACGCAGAAAGCACGCGACCAAACTCAACCATTCTATCGGACGAAGCAGGAAGCGTCAATTTGCCATCGCTAAAACTCACCGAGCCAAGCTCGGCAGCTCCCTCAGCGGCTAAAGCCGCAGTCTTATTCTGATTGTCGGCACGACTGAAGTCGTGCCCTTCCCGAATCTGATTTGTGTGAGGTGAATCGTGCCCTCGCCTAAGCCGATTTGGGTTTGGGAAGGGCACGGCTTCAGTCGTGCCGTTTGCCGCCCTAATAGAATCGGGCTTTAGCCCCTGAGGTCCAACCAAAAAATCCCAATCCGCAAAAGCCTTCGGAGTCGAAACTCCAATCTCAGGAGTCGCCACCACGCAAGGGATCGCGGCCAAATCCGGCAGAGGAAAAACTTCTTCTCCCCGCCCAACTCCCAACACCGTCCCACCAACCAAAAACAAAGGCAGGTCCGATCCAACCACAGCCGCAATCCGCAACCGCTCCGGGCCAGGAAGTTGTTTCTTCAAAACCCGTTCAAGCCCCAACAAAGCAGCCACAGCATTCCCTGAAGCCCCGCCAAGCCCACCCTGCACCGGCAACCGCTTCTCAATTTCAATCACGACTCGCCCGCGAGCCTCGAGCGCGACCTTCGCAAGCTCAACAATCCGATAACAAGTATTCGACTCATCCCTGGGCACCCGCGGATCGTCGCAGCGAATCTCTATCCCCGATCCGCGCCCAACCGATACGCGAAGAACATCGTGCAGCCCAATTGTCTGATAAACCGTCCGCAGTTCGTGAAACCCATCCCCCCGAAGCGCACCAATCCCCAAACCGAGATTAATCTTGGCGAATGATCGGACAGTAACGGGCATGGAGGAATGATTGTAAGGTCTCAATCCCAGATTTGCGATTCTCTCAATTCTATTTATGGATTAACCTTGCGGCTGTGAAACCCATCGACCCATTGAAACTTCTGCCACTCGCGCAGGACTTCGTCTTGTCAGTGGTCGCCGCTTGCAGTGGCATTTGGCTGTGGTTGAGAGTTCGTCAGGCGCAGTCGTGGCCATCTACGCAGGGAACCGTGGGTCAAGCGGTAGCCAAGCCCGCCGTAGACAGGCACTTCAAGCCGTGGGTCGGTGAACTCACTTACACATATGTGGCTGAGGGCGAATATTACTCCGGGTTCCACCGAATCAGGGCACGCAGCGAACGACGCGCAGACGAGCTTATTTCAGGTTGGAAGGGTCGCATGGTCGTGGTGAGATATTCCCCAGCTAAGCATGAGATCTCCGTACTACTGAAGAGCGATCAACCCGGCGGTCAATTGGGGAATTGAATCGATGGTCTCGAGACATACAGCTGTCAGATGTAATCCGCGTAGATCCATTGCCACCCCTTAGCTTCGCCGCTTGTAGTAAATCGCGAACTCAAACCCCGGATTCGCCGGGAAAATCTCCGCCACCTTCCGCAACCGTTCCGCCATCTGCGCCGGAGCCAGCAGCGGATAGTCACGCTCCCGCAAATCGTAATAATCCACGTCAATGAAGAGAGACAGCAAGTAGATCGAAATCGCGTCCGAGAATGTCGCCATCAGATATTCGTTCTTATGCTTCTCCGCATCCGGGGCCTGCGAAGTCGCCGCCTTGCGCGACTCCCACGCATCCAGCGACGTCTCGCCCCGAGCCCCGGCCTCGACTTGCTTCCAAACCAAATCGGCAAACTCCTGCGAAACTCCTGCTTTCTCGACTACCGCGTGTCCCACGTTGATATAGAACTCAAACGCGACCGAGAACTTGTCGTCCATCAGCCGCGTCGAAATAAACACGCACTGCGAATCGCCGAGATCAAAATTACGATGACAAACCGCGTCATCGCTGAGCGCAACGTCGTAACGATCGGCGATGACAGTGCCGTCTCCCTGATTCACCGTGAGCGGAACAAAGTAATACGCCTTCCGCTGCAAAGCCGCAGCAGCGGCGTCGGGAACGGCAGCAACCATTCTTTCCAGATCGGACGCGGCGACAGTGACCTCGCCGACGATGGCATAGCAGATGCCATTGGGTGCCTGCGAAACTGGGCTTTGGCGAACGACCTCCTCTGGAGGACGCGTGATTGCGGGTGCAGCTTGCGACATAGGAAGTATTCTAGCGCACCGCGGCTGGTTCGCCAGACTATAGAGGGCGGATAAACGTCAGCAGCATTACAATCAACGTCAATGCCCCCGAGCAAAAGCCCCGCCAGCAAGCCTCACTGGTACTTAATTCCGCTGCGGGTCTTTCTTGTAACGTTTCTGCTGACCTTGCTTTCTTTCGCGGTGAGCCTCTTGCTCGGCATTCTGGGGATTGTGATCGCAGCGCGTCTGCGCGGCGTGCATCCGAATATGACGATTGCATATCGCGACTTCGCCGTACCGGTCGCGGCAACCGCCGGCGTTATTACGCTGATCTCGGCCAGCGTGATCGAAGTCCGTCACGACCGCCGGAATAAAGCCCTGGCGGAAATTGAACGGATAAGTCGCTAGCATCGCGAGCTGGTGTCTGAACTTACAGAGTGTGCAGGTACGCCAGAAGATCGTTGATCTGTTGCTGATTGAGAACCTGGGCATAGCCAGGCATTTTGTTGCGGCCGAGACGAATGATGTCCGTGACGCGATCATCATTGGCGGGTATCCCGCTCATAGGCAGATATTGCTTTTGAAAGACGCCTTGCATCCCCGGACCCTGCCGTCCTCGCGACGAGTAAGGTGCATGGCAGCGGTCGCAGTAGTTGTCATAAATGTGCCGGCCCGCGACCTGCTGCGGGTTGAGCCCGAGTTCGGCATCGCTCTTGCGCCGTTGAACGTCGCAGCCGACAAGGCTCCCCGCAGAGACACAGAGACACAGAGCAAGCAATTGAAAGTTTCTGACGGACAACCGATTCATGCCAATGCGAGATCGTTCCATTTGTCCTCAAAACGCGAAAGCAAACCGCTACAATAATAATGCAAGGCCAAGCCCAGCAAGGGAACGAGTGACAGCGAAACGGATAAATATAAAACGAGTATACGCAGAGCCTGCGCGCGGCGACGGGACCCGTGTGCTAGTTGATCGTCTCTGGCCTCGCGGGCTGAGTAAAGCTCGCGCCGCGGTGGACAGATGGTTGCGCGACTTAGCTCCTTCTGACGCTCTGCGTCAGTGGTACCATGCGCGTCCCGAATCATGGACAGTTTTTCGCAAGCGCTATCTCAAAGAGTTGGCGCGTCCGGAATCCGGCGAAGCGCTCAACGAACTCTACCGTCTGGCAAATCAGCGAAAGAAGCTGACGTTACTGTTCGCATCCAGAAACGAGGATCGCAATAACGCCGTTGTGTTGAAAGATCTGTTGGAAGGAATGCGCAAACCCCCCACCGGTACCGGCCCCGGAGGCGCACGCGCCGTCCGCGACCGTCAGGCAAAGAGAATGCTGAGATAAGAGAAGCATCCAGCATTCAGTTCTTCCCCAGTGCTGACCGCTAGGCGCCATCTGCCGGTAGGTTAAAATCAACCCCATGCGCCCCGTATTCGAATGGAGTCTGGGATCGCGCTCCGTGCAATTAGGAAAACGCACGCTGGTGATGGGCGTAGTCAACGTCACGCCTGACTCGTTTTCCGATGGCGGCGCATATCTGGATTGCGATCAGGCGATAGAGCACGGACTGCAGTTGGTGGAGGATGGGGCGGACATCCTCGACGTGGGCGGAGAATCAACGCGGCCGGGCGCGCAGGTTCTCAGCTCGGCCGGGAATCCTGCTCGTTCCCAACAGCTGGAGCGGCAACCGGTCAGCGAGGAAGTGGAATTGGATCGAGTGATTCCGGTCATTTCGGCACTGAAGCGACAACATCCGAATGTCTTGGTCTCAGTAGATACCTACAAAGCAAATGTGGCGCGAGCCGCCGTGGAGGAGGGCGCTGACATCGTAAACGACGTCAGCGGATTTCGCTGGGATCCGCGAATGGTTCGAACGTTGGCTGAGTTGAAATGTGGGGCCGTGCTGATGCACATGCGCGGACGTCCGGAGGCGTGGCGCTCTTTGCCGCCACTTTCCGATGCCCTGACTTTGGTGAAGCGCGAACTGCGCGACTGGGTCGACGTTGCACTCATGGCAGGCGTGAAGCGGGAGCGAATCGTACTTGATCCGGGCTTCGGGTTCGGCAAGAGCTTTCAGGAAAATTATCCCCTGCTCAAGCGCTTCGATGAGTTGCATGAACTGCGCTATCCGTTGCTCGCAGGAGTGTCGCGGAAATCGTTCATCGGTCGAGCCCTGGCGCGGAACGGCGAGGATGCGCCAGTCGCGGGACGGATCTCTGGAACGGTGGCCGCGGAAACCGCGTTAATCCTCAAAGGAGCGCACATCATTCGCACCCACGATGTACGAGCTTGCGCCGATGCGGTTCGCCTCGCGGATCTAGTAGCGAGTTGAGGAAGCGTTTGCTGCGCGTGGACGCCCGCCTGCATTGATGTCGAGAATGTAAAGTTTTGTGATGTTGCTTGCGTCCGGAACTACGCGCGGATAAGCTCATCCCCGGCTTAGTTGGAACCAATTTGCTTTTACGCGCCCGCAGGGGATCGATTCCCCTCCGGGTTTTTTATTTTGTGGATCAGCTCGCTCCGACACTTCTCATGAGGATTGTCAGCGCTGCTATAATAAGGAATTGCGCTCATGACAAAGAAGCGTTTAGTGCGTTCGACCACCGTGCTTTGTGTCCGGCGTGACGGTCACGTAGTGATGGCCGGCGACGGGCAAGTCACGCTCGGCGAAGGCGTGATTAAACATACCGCGAAGAAAATCCGCCGCTTATATCAGGATAAGATTCTCGCGGGGTTTGCGGGCTCGACTGCGGATGCGTTTTCGCTTTTCAGCCGATTCGAGGCCAAGCTGGAGCAGTATCATGGCAATATCGGACGGGGAGCGGTAGAACTGGCGAAAGATTGGCGGACGGACAAATTCCTGCGGCATTTGGAAGCATTGCTGTTGGTTTCGGATAAGGAGCAAACGTTCCTGCTCAGCGGCCAGGGCGACGTCATCGAGCCGGACGGCGGGATCGCCGCCATCGGCAGCGGCGGACCCTATGCGCAAGCGGCCGCCCAGGCGCTGGCCGCCCACACGCAGCTCTCGTCCCGCCAGATCGCGGAAGAGGCAATGAAGATTGCCGGCAACATGTGTATTTATACGAATGACAAAATTACGATTGAAGAACTGTAGTCGTTAATCGGCGGTCGTGGATGGTTCGCCAAAGCAGTTCGGACCAACGACCAACGACGAGCGACCACCGACTGACTTATGGCCATTTATCTGCCGGGAACCGTGGACGAGGAACAGATTGCTCTCGACGAGCTGACGCCGCGTGAGATTGTCGCTGAACTGGACAAGCACGTCGTCGGACAGAAAGACGCCAAGCGCGCCGTGGCAATTGCCCTGCGCAATCGCATGCGGCGGCAAAAGCTCTCGCCGGATCTCGCCGAAGAAGTGATTCCCAAGAACATAATCATGATTGGGCCTACCGGCGTGGGAAAGACCGAGATCGCCCGCCGGCTGGCGAAACTTGCCAATTCGCCCTTCCTCAAAGTCGAAGCCTCCAAGTTCACCGAGGTCGGATACGTCGGACGCGACGTTGAATCCATGATCCGCGACTTGGTGGAGATCGCGATTGAGATGGTACGCGAGGAAAAACTTGAAGACGTGGCAGACAAGGCCGAACTGAACGCCGAGGAACGCTTGCTGGACATTCTTCTTCCGCCCCCCGCTCCGCCTCGTCCTGCGGAGTCTGCTCCTGCTGGGTTCATTCTCGAAGGAACGACTTCATCTTCCTCAGGCGAATCGCAAAGTCGTACCCGCGAGAAACTTCGCCAGCAATTGCGCGAAGGCAAACTCGACGAACGCACGGTCGAAATCGATGTTCGTGAACGCGCGTTTCCATCCTTCGAAATCATCTCCAATCAGGGCGTCGAGGAGATGGACGTCAATATCAAGGACATGTTGCCCAACATCTTCGGCCAGCGCACCAAGAAGCGGAAAATGAAAGTCAACGAGGCCTTCGAGTACCTGATTCAGGAAGAAGAACAGCGGCTGATTGATATGGATCAGGTAACGCGCACCGCTATTGATCGCGTAGAGGATTCCGGCATTATTTTCCTCGATGAGATCGACAAGATCGCGGGCCGGGAAAGCGGCCACGGACCCGACGTTTCACGCGAAGGCGTACAGCGCGACATTCTGCCCATCGTCGAAGGCACGACGGTTAACACGCGCTACGGCATGGTTCGCACCGACCACATTTTGTTCGTGGCGGCGGGAGCGTTTCATGTTTCCAAGCCCAGCGATTTGATCCCAGAATTGCAAGGCCGCTTCCCCATCCGTGTTGAATTACAGTCGCTGACCATGGAAGACTTTATCCGGATTTTGACGGAACCCAAGTCTTCTCTGGTAAAGCAATACACCGCCTTGCTCGAAACCGAAAGCGTGAAGCTGGAATTCACCAAGGACGCTCTGGAAGAAGTTGCCCGCTTCGCCTTCCGCGTGAATGAAGGCACGGAGAACATCGGAGCGCGCCGCCTGCACACCATCATGGAACGCGTGCTCGATGAGATCAGCTTCGACGCCCCCGACAAAAAAGGCGAACACTTCAAAGTGGACGCAGACTATGTGCGCCACATGCTGGCCGATATTGTGAAAGATCAGGATTTGTCGCGCTACATTCTGTAGAACCCGGCAGCTTAAGTCGGCCCTTCTGTTAACCTTGTTCTTCCGCCGATGAGGCAATTCACAAGGACAGTGTTAATGATTTCTTGCACCGTGGCCCACCTGGGCTGCGGCGTTCCCGGCGTTCCTAAGGCTCCGTCGTTGCGGCTTCCCGAGCCGGTTTCCGATCTTCGCGGCATTCGCAAAGGGGACAGTGTCTATCTCGATTGGACTGTGCCGGCTGAGACTACAGACCGCCTTCCCGTGCGCCATTTGGGCCCGACTCGCGTTTGCAGGAGTTTGGCTGTGGTGAGCGAGTGCGCGAATCCAGTGGGTGAAGTCGCTGCGGCGCAGCCTTCCGGAACCGGGCCTCAAATGAATCCGCCAAGCAAGATGCAGGCGGTGTATACCGACCAAATTCCGCACACACTTCTCGGGGAAAATCCTGGCGCGAAACTTTCTTATGCAATCTCAGTGTTGAATGCAAACGGGAGGAGCGCGGGAATCTCGAATATCGTGCAAGTGCCGGCGGTGGCTGCTCCGCCTCCGCCTTTCGATTTTCATGCTCAAGTCACAGCGGGAGGCGTGGTCTTGAGTTGGGCGGGTATCTCCCAAGCGCCCCAAGTGCAAGGGTTGCGGCATATTTATCGCGTTTATCGTCGACCGGAAGGTGGAAATACGGATACCGTGGTTGGAGAGGTGCCAGCCGATCGATCGTCCGCGACAGAGCTTGTGGACCATAGCTTCGAGTGGGAGAAAACATACCTGTATCGCGCAACCGTGGTCACGCTGATCCAGGAAGAAGGAAAGCCTGAGACCCAGTTCGAAGGCGACGACACACCGGCCGTAAAAGTCTTCGCGCATGATATTTTTCCACCCGCCGTGCCTTCGAGCCTGCAGGCGGTGTTTTCGGGAGTCGGTCAACAGCCGTTCATCGATTTAATCTGGGCTCCAGATACCGACGCAGATCTTGCCGGCTATAACGTTTTCCGCCACGAAGCGGGAGGCGCGACGGGGTAGATGAACAGAGAACTGGTAAATACTCCCGCATTTCGCGACACCGACGTCGCCTCGGGCAAAACTTATACCTACTCCGTTTCGGCGGTCGATGTGCGCGGGAATGAAAGTGCGCCGTCAGAAGAAGCGAGTGAAGCTGTACCATGAAAACAGCTCTTAGCATTTAACAGTTGGTAATGAACTTTATCTCTGTGTGGCACTGAAAGTGTCGCTAGCAACATCGAGGACTACTGGGTAAACGGAATTCTTATGAAATATTGCGCTTTCGAGCTTAACGGACAACCTCACTACGGGTTGGTTGAAGCTGTTGCCGGCGTGGAGCAGATCACGAGGCTCCTCTTGAAGCCACCAGAGCAAGCGGACGGCGACATCGAGGATCTGCCCTCCAAGCGCATGGATCCGCTGTCTCTGGCCGAGGCCAAATTGATCGCGCCGGTGCGTCCTTCGAAAATCGTCTGCGTCGGCCGGAACTACCGCGAGCACGCTGCCGAACTGGGGAATGAAGTGCCGGCGGAGCCGTTGCTCTTCTTCAAGCCATCGTCGTCCTTGCTGGCTCCCGGCGGCACAATCCGCCGGCCAAAGCTCTCGGAGCGAGTCGACTTTGAAGGAGAACTCGCGGCCGTGATCGGCAAGAAGTGTTACAAGCTGGGGTCGGACGAAGACGCGCGCCCCTACATTCTCGGCTACACCTGCCTCAACGACGTGACGGCTCGCGACCTGCAAAGCAAAGACGGCCAATGGGCTCGTGCAAAGGGCTTCGACACATTTTGCCCTGCGGGCCCGGTGGTGACGGATGAAATCAATCCGTGGACAGGAGTCGGGGTTGAGACTCGAGTCAACGGGGAGATTCGCCAGCAGGGCAATACCCGCGATTTCATTTTTTCGCTCGGAGTCATCATGCGCTATATCACGCAGGCGATGACTCTGATTCCCGGCGATGTAATCGCCACCGGTACGCCTAAGGGCGTGGGCCCGGTGGTTGCCGGAGATGTCGTTGAAGTTACTGTAGAAGGTGTAGGAACTCTGAGGAATTCCGTCGAAGATGAATAGCCGATGGAGGAGGGCGTCGTCGCCCGTCTGACCCAGCATTTTCGCAAGTGAAAATCGGTTCAATATATATCGCCAACCAGTGAGACGGGGTGTAGGATAGTGCCGTTTTCAGGATTAGGAATGAAGTTCGGGCTTCCCAAGGCTGCGTCTGGATGCGCCGTCACCTATGTCATCGCCCGCGGTAACGATTCCTCAACGCCGCTCGCTGCTGCTATTCGCGATTCTGGCGATAGTCATGGTTTTTATCTCTCACGTATTTATTCTTCTGCTGGCGGCGGCATGCGTGTTCGTGCCATGGCTGGCGATTACAAGTCTTCCCAACTTCCTGACACTCTCCCTGTTTGTCGGCGGAATCGCAGTGGCCGTGATCATGCTATGGTCGTTAATCCCGCGTCGCGACAAGTTCGAGGCGCCCGGCCTGCTGCTCGAACCGGCATCGCACCCGCGTCTTTTTGAGGAAATCGAGAAGATCGCCGATTCCCTGCAAGAGCCTCTTCCACGCGAGGTCTATCTGATCGGGGCACCCAATGCATGGGTTGCGGATCGAGGCGGCCTGATGGGATTCGGCAGCCGTCGAGTCATGGGGCTGGGCTGGCCTCTGTTGGCCGCACTGAATGTTTCGCAGTTCCGGGCCATCCTGGCGCACGAATTCGCGCATTACTACGGCGGAGACACGAGCCTTGGGCCGTGGCTTCACCGGACGCAGATGACGATGATTCGCACCTTCCAAGGCCTGGGTTCTGTTGGCCAAATGCGATTGCCGTACGTTGTTGCCCTGTTGTACATGGTTGTTTTTGGAATTCTCAAGTGGTATTGGCAGCTTTTTCTGCGCGCCATCAATTTCATTTCCCGGCGGCAGGAATATCGCGCCGACGAGTTGGCGTGCATTTTGGCTGGGCCGCAGTCGCTAGTGAGCGGCCTAAAGCTATTGCCGGGAATCGTTCTCGCGTGGCCGGCGTACTGGAAGAACGAAGTGGCTCCCCTGCTCGAATTCGGGTGTCTGCCCGCGATCACGGCAGGGTTTGCAGAGTTCCTTGCTGTGCCGGACGTTGCGAAACATGTCCAGGCAGGATGCGAAGCTGCGATTCGAGACGCGAAGACGCACCCTTACGATAGCCATCCTCCGCTTCGCGATCGCGTGATTGCCGCCGAGGCGCTCAGCATCCCTTCCCCACCGCAAGATCCGAGCGTTGCCTTCGGACTGCTCAGCAATGTGGATCTGGAGGAATTGAGGTTTCTGGAAGAATCGAATCCGCAGATACCGAAGAACTCCCTGAAGCGCGTTTCCTGGGAAGATCAAGGAATCAAGGTGGTGGTTCCCTCGTGGGGCAATGCGGTTAAGGAACATGCTTCTTTGCTTCAAGGCATTACTGCTGGAAATCTTTTCGAGGCGTTGGGGAGAGTTCCGCAGATCGCGCCGCAGATTCGTGATCCGCAGGGAATGCTTCTAACGTCCGAGCAACGGGTTATGAGGGCACGCACACTTATAGGCATGGCACTGGGATTTGCTCTGGTCAACAATGGATGGACATTGTATTCGCACCCTGGGGAGTTCCATCTCGACCGCGGCAACGAGCGTCTTGACCCCTTCAGGGTAGTTCTGCACCTTTCGGATGGGGCCATCTCCAAAGAAGAGTGGGTTGCGAAGTGCGTGGAGTTGAATATCGAAGGCATGCCATTGGTAGCTGAAGCGAACAGCGGATCGTGATGCTTACTTCTTCACACGCACCTGCACCTGAGTTCCTTCGGGGAGTTTGCCATCGAGCAGTTCGATCTTTCCTCCGCGAACAACTCCGTTGAACTCTTGTCTTGCTTCGGTAATGCCGTTCGACAAAGACGCGGGCGAGGGCGCCCGCGCCACCCGGCCCATGCCTTTATCCATAGCGGCGTTGGCCAAGTCGTCGGCTTCTTGGTTATGGCCGCGAAGAACGTGGCCGATGGAAAACCAATTCAGTTGCGCGATCAATTGCTTGGCGCGTCCATGAAGATCCTGCAGGGCTGCATTCCTCACCTGGTAGATGCCCTTGATTTGCTTTACCAGCAACTCTGAATCGCTTATCACCTTGAGGGCCTTGTGGCCGTTGGCGACGGCATACTCGAGCGCTCCGATCAGGCCCTGGTATTCGGCGAAGTTGTTGGTTTGATGTCCAAGGTATTCGCTGAGCGCGGCAACTTTTCGTCCAGCTTCATCCTGAATCACGACCCCGTATCCCGAAGGTCCAGGATTGCCTCTGGCGCCGCCATCGCTGAAGGCTACGAGGTAATGCTCAGGTGGATTTTCACGCGCGCTGAACAGGTCTTTGCTGGCGCGGGATGAGGAATACGAGGGCATGGGGAAAGTTTACACCGACGGGCAAGTCGCTCCTCACCACACAATTCTTTCATTTCAAATAGTGGTCGAACCACGCAGTTAGGCGCTCGATTACATCGCGCCGGTGGTCAGCCTGGAGGAATACGTGGCCTTCGCCGGGATAAATT
>Ga0210383_10004695_pt1 | contig 12086 bp, 6 predicted proteins | sample IncBWC14OmetaG_FD_160072 | JGI IMG/M metagenome (GOLD analysis project Ga0210383, IMG submission 160072) | Forest soil microbial communities from Barre Woods Harvard Forest LTER site, Petersham, Massachusetts, United States - Inc-BW-C-14-O ...
GGGCGCTCGCAGACGAAACGCGCCTGTGCATATTCGAAGCCATCAGCTCCTGCGATCACATGAATTGCGGTCAGATTGTTTCTCTGCGCGGTGTAACCCCAGCCACGGTTTCCCATCATCTTCGTGTACTGGAGGATGCGGGGCTCATCGTTTGCCGCCGGGAAGGCCAGTTTGTTAATAGCGAAGCGAATCCGAAAGCGATCGCGGACTATGCTCGCGAACTTGCCGGCTTGATTCGCAAGAAAAAGCGATAAATTTTCAGAAATGGGAAATCTTCACTCTGTCGGATTTTCTGGGAATTTCTGGTAAGGAAGGCGCACGGCATCGATCACAACCTGATCCGCTCGGATTTGCATGGGCGCTTCGAAACCAAGGGCGCCGCCCGCGGCAACATAATCGTCCTGGTCCACACCGTCGCCGCTTACCCCGAGTCCGCCGACAAGCGCGCCGTTCCGGTAAAGTCCCACGCTGCCTGGAAAAAAAACAATGCCGCTTTTATTGGTGTTCGGCGGCCCACCTTGAAATCCTTGCGTGCAAGGATTCGCCACATCCTGCGCATACAAATTGAAAAATGGTCCGGAAGCGGAGCCATCGATGCCAGGGGGAAAGAGTGGTTGCGCGCCGAAGCCAATCGTTCGATTGGTCGCCGCCGTTCCCATCGGCACTTGATTCAGGTCGGCGGCAGTGCGCAGGGCGCTGTTGAAGTACACCATGTTACGTGCCTTGGTTACCGCTACGTCGATACTGAACACCGTTGAATCGGTCATGCGGCGCAGTCCGATGATCGTGCCGTCGCGATCGGCGACCGCGATAACCATTTTCGCCCGCGATCCGATGGGCAGCCGGATCACCGCGCGCGTTTGATTCGCGGTGGTCTCAGCGCTGTTCAGAATTCCTTGCACGTCGGCGACACTGAGCCCTCCGATCGGCCCGGCAGAGGGCGCGATTAAATCTCCCTCCGGTGGTTGTCCCGCGCTGGCCAACGGTCCCACAAGAAATGTTCCGGTGAAAGTTCCCGGTGTCACGCCGCTCGGGACTGAGGTCTGATTCACGAATGGCAGCGCGATTCCATTGATAAAAACCACCCCAGGTGCCGCCGGTGTCGGACCAAAACCATTCGAGGTTGCTGCCACATAGCCGGCATATTCGGCAGTATCGGAAGAAACGCCGGCTACACCCACGCCACCGACCACAACACCGCTGCGAAAAATCGGCACACCGCCGGCATTCACCGCGTTAGGATCGCTGTCCAGCAAATCCGCCTTACCGGTAATGATGCCGGGTCCAAATGTGCCGTCAAGCGCCAGCGAAGGCTGCACCGATTGCCCCGGCAGGAAATTCGTTGCCAGCGTGCAGCCTCGATTCGTGTTTTCGATTCCGTAGAGCGGCGCATTGCTGGCATTCGTTACGCCCGGAGGAAAATGGATGCCACTGATAAACCGCACAGTACGGGAAGAAAGCGGAGCCTGATCGTTGCTGAAGTAAGCAGCCGTGCGCGCCAAACCCACTGCCAGGTCATTTATATTTACAAGCCCGCCAAAATTCCCCACGGCCGTTGTTGCCGCTCCGGGCTTGCGATACACCGCGAGCACGCTGCCGCCGCGATCCACGACGGCAATCACCATGCTTGCGGAGTCTGCGGCCTGTGCCGCCGCTTGCACGATATTCTGCACGTCGTTAGTGCTCAACGGTGCCGCCGAAGGTGCCACCGCCGGTGGCGGGGTCGTTGCGCTGCCAGACGAGGACGCCACGCTTCCGCAGCCCACAAGTAAAACCGCCAACGCGAGCGTAATTCCAAGCGCCAGAATTATTCCTAGAGCAAGAGTTCTCCGTCTGTGCCGGTAAGCGCGCCGGGATTCCACCGGCCTGCGAAGAACATGTTCCATAAAGTGTCACCTTCGTTGGTAACACGCGCGTTCGTTGCGCCACAATTAGCAATCTGAACACCGATGGGGAATCGGTGACCCCAGTACGGCAGAGGGACGTTATTGACTATCTCCATCGGCTCGCAAAAAAGGTTGCTGTGCCGCGCTGAATCCGGTGTAGTTAACGGAGATCGCGAATCGTTTCACTACCTTGCTGTTTTAACTGAATGCGCCTTCTCACTCCGTCCAAGACGTATGCGGTTCCCGCGGGACTGTGCTTGCTCTTCGCCATAGCGCCCGGCTTCTTGTTGCACGGGCAGAATCCCGATTCCCCGCAGAACCCTTCCGTGAAGATTTCTTCGGAAACCGCGCCGCCCAAACGCATTCCGCGGGAGCAAGCGCTGACCACGGCAGCACTGGACGGCACGGTGCGCGAGCAAGTGTCGCTGTCGGCCTCACGGCCTGTTGTGGCAGCCCGACTTTCTCTGCGCAACACGCAAATGAATCAGATCATCTCTGCCGTAGCATCTGGTGATGGCGTGTTTCGCATTTTCCCGCTCCCTCCCGGTTCTTACGACCTTCGCGTTGAAGCCGATGCTCACCCCACATTCTTGATCCGCGATCTCACCTTGAAAGCTAACGAGGTCCTCACGCTGGAAATTGTTCTGGTGTCCTCGAATAACGCCGAGACCAGCTCCCGGCTGCCTCGCCAACCGGAACTCGGACCGCCGCTTCCCGCCGGTAGTGTCACACCAACCGGGAGCTATCGAGAATTCCGCCACCGCCTGGACGCCGATCCTAACTACATTCTCGAACTTGCTCCCGACGTCTTGCCGCCCGCTGCCGACGTTTTCAACACCGCCCCGAATCGCTGGGAACTGCCCCAACCCGATTACCAACGCTATTCCGCGCAGAATGATTCCATTTACGCGAAGCCTCACTGGTACGATCCGTTCAATCACAATCGCTTCAAAGGGGACGAACCCATCTGGCCCGAACTTTTCGGCCAGCAGGTTTTCCTGGACTTCACCGATACGGTGGAAACTTTTCTGAATGGCCGTCGCGTTCCCACACCCACCGATGTCAGTCCTGCAAGGCCAGGCAGCGCGGATTTTTTCGGCCACGGCGACGAATTCTTTCTGGACCAGACTTTTCGTTTCTCGTTCGACCTGTTTCATGGCGACACTTCATTCAAACCGGTCGATTGGCGTATCCGTATAACGCCAGAACTCAGCTTGAATTATCTTGATGTCCAGGAACTCGGCATTGTCAGCCCCGACGTGCGCAAAGGCACTACGCGATTCGACGACCACATCGGCTTGCAGGAAGCTTTTGTCGAGGTAAAACTCCACGACCTCAGCCCCAATTTCGATTTTGTTTCCGCCCGCGCTGGCATTCAGCAATTCAACGCCGATTTCCGCGGCTTTCTGTTTGTGGACGAACAGCCGGGCCTGCGCGTCTTTGGCACTTGGGATAATGACCGCTTCGAGTACAACGCCACTTACTTCAATTTCCTCGAGAAAAATACCAACAGTGGCCTCAATAGCTTCGCTCTGCGCCAGCAACAAGTTGTGCTCGCGAATATTTATTGGCAGGATTTCCTTTTCCCGGGATACACAGCGGAGTTTGTCGGCGCATGGAACAAAGACGACCCCAGCATCCACTATGACGATAACGGCTTTCTGGTACGGCCCGCGCCTATCGGCAACGTTGTTAATCAGGGTGCCGGTCCAATTCTTCACGGCATTCGCGTAGGCTATTTTGGCTGGCTCGGCAGCGGACACATCAAGCGGCTCAATCTCACCCACGCGTTTTACGAGGCTGTCGGCGAAGACACGTTCAATCCCATCGCCGGGCGCCGCGTCACCGTAAATGCGCAAATGGCCGCCGCGGAACTTTCTCTCGATCGCGACTGGATTCGTTATCGAATTTCCACCTTTTATTCCTCAGGAGATTCCAACCCTCGCGATGGACGCGCCAACGGCTTCGATTCCATCGACGACTTGCCCAATTTTTCCGGCGGCATTTTCAGCTTCTGGAATCAGCAGGCGATTCGCCTTACCGGGACTGGCGTGGACCTGACTCAGGAGGGCAGCCTTCTCCCCAATATGCGTTCCAGTAAGGAAGAAGGTCAGGCAAATTTTGTGAATCCGGGAATTTTCCTACTGAATGCAGGCGCGGATTTTAACTTGACGCCGAAGCTCAAAGCATTTGCGAATTACAATTTCATTCGCTTCATGCGTACTGAGCCTCTGGAGTTCGTTCTCTTTCAAGCTCCAATTCATCACACCGTCGGCAGCGATCTTGGCGCGGGCGTGCAGTATCGTCCTCCTTTGTCGGAAAATCTCGTACTGAGCGGAGGCGCGTCGATGCTCCAGCCGGGGCAAGGATTCCGCGATATCTACACGGGACGAACCCAGTTTTCCGTTTTTTGTTTGGCGAAGGTTACATTCTGAAGGACAAGCGAATGCCGCGATTTCCAAATCTGAGGGAGCACGAAAGCAAAAGCCCGCGAGGCCGACGTCAACACATTCTGGCGGTTCTTTTTGCGGTTATTTCGTTTTTGTTGATTTCGCTGGAAGCGCATACAAACTCGCCGCATGCGGCGGATGATGAATCCGGATCTTTTCGTGGCCAATCGCAACAAGACGCCGATCGCAAATCCGCAGCGTGCATCTCCTGTCACACCGCAACCGATGAATCCAGCATGCATCCCTCCCAAGCCGTGCATCTGGGCTGCACCGATTGTCACGGTGGAGATTCCACGGCATCCATCGCCGCAGGCACTCCGATCCATTCGCAGGAGTACGCAGCCGCCAAGGAAAAAGCTCACGTCCAGCCTCGCGACCCCGCCTTCAAAGATCGTTCCCCAATCCCCGACCGGGCGTACACAAAATGGCTGAAAGAACCGGCCGAGTACATTAAGTTTGTAAACCCCGGCGATCTTCGCGTCGCCCCGGAAACTTGCGGCAGTGCCGGTTGCCATCCGAGCGAAACTCGCGCGGTCTCTACAAGCATGATGACCCACGGCGGATTTTTGTGGGGCGCCGCGCTCTATAACAACGGCGGCTTCCCTTACAAAAACACGCGCTTCGGCGAAAGCTACGACCGTAATGGCGCGCCGCAGTCCTTGAAAACTATTCCGCCGCCCACCGCAGAAGAAACGCAAAGCAAAGGTGTGCTGTCTGAGCTCACGCCGCTTGATCGCTGGGAGCAGTCGCAACCGGGCAACGTCTTGCGCGTATTTGAACAAGGCGGCCAAAAGAAAGCTGAAATTGGCAATCCCAGCAGCGATGAAAATCCTGGCAAGCCTGACGACAAGCTTAGCGACCGCGGTTTTGGCACGGAATTGCGCACTGATCCAGTATTCCTCGGTCTTCAGAAAACGCGCCTGCTCGATCCCATTGTTTCCTTGCCCGGCACCAACGACCATCCTGGCGATTACCGCTCCAGCGGCTGTTCCGCTTGCCACGTTATTTACGCCAACGATCGAGACCCGGCGCACTCCGGTCCCTATGCGCAATTTGGTCATTCCGGCTACAGCGCTTCCATCGATCCCACGATTGCAAGAAATGAATCGGGCCATCCGATCAAGCACGCCTTCACCCGCGCGATTCCCTCCAGCCAATGCATGATTTGCCATGTCCATCCGGGCACGAATATGGTCACGACCTATTTCGGCCTAACCTGGTGGGACAATGAAACCGATTCCGAGAAGATGTATCCCATCGAACAACACAATCCCTCGGAAGAAGAACGCTATCAATCCTCCTTACGCAATCCGGAAGCCGCCGCCGCGCGCGGCCTGTGGGGCAATGAAAAATTTCTGGAGCAAACTGGCAGCCCCGAATTTAATTCGCAACTGAAGACCACACAGTTCGCCGACTTCCACGGTCACGGCTGGATCTTCCGCGCCGTCTACAAACACGACCGCAAAGGGAATTGGCTCGATAAAGACGGCAAAGAAATCGCCTTCGACGACCCGCAACGCTTTCAAAAGGCCGTCCACCTTGCGGACATTCATCTTGAAAAAGGCATGCAGTGCGGCGACTGCCATTTCGCGCAGGACAATCACGGCACCGGGAAAATCTATGGTGAACCGCGCGCTGCCGTTGAAATTGATTGTGTCGATTGCCATGGCACCATCCAGAGCAAGGCCACGCTCGTCACTTCAGGGCCTGCAGCGTCGGATCCGTCGCGCCCCGGCGAACCGCGTGGCCGCCACCTCGAAACCCTCCGCACGCCGTGGGGTTTACGCCGCTTTGAATGGAACGGAGACAAGCTTTTCCAGCGCTCCATGAGCGACGAACACTCGGAATGGGAAATTGTCCAGACCAAGGACACGGTGACGCCCGGCAATACGCACTTCAGCCTGAAATCGTTTCGCGCCAAACTCATGGGGAAAGATGGTCAGGTTGTTCCCCAATCTTCAACTGACGAGAAAAATCTGGCTCATGCCAACTCCTCGATGACTTGTTACGCGTGCCACTCTTCCTGGACTCCGATTTGCTTCGGTTGCCACCTGCAAATGACCGCCAACGCGCGTCGCCCCATGCTGCACAACGAAGGCCTGCTCACAAAAAACTACACCAGCTACAATTTCCAGGTTCTCCGCGACGATGCTTACTTCCTGGGCATCGATGGCACCGTCACCGGACATCGCATCGCCCCGGCGCGTTCCTCCTGCGCTATTCTCGTCAGCTCGCAAAACGCCAATCGCGAGTGGCTCTATTACACGCAGCAAACCATCTCCGCCGAGGGTTTTTCCGGCCAAGCCTTCAGCACGTTTGTGCCGCACACCGTGCGCGCCAAGGAAACCAAGGAATGCTCGGACTGCCACGTTTCCGCGGCGAACGACAACAACGCCTGGCTGGCGCAGCTCTTACTTCAAGGTACGAACTTCATGAATTTTCTGGGACGTTACATCTACGTCGCCACCGGCAGTCATGGCTTTGAAGCTATCGCCGTCGCCGAGCATGACGAACCTGAAGCCATTTACGGCAGTGATTTACAACGCGTGGCCTATCCAGCAAATTTCAAAAGCTTTGTCGCCCACAACCGCCAACTTTCCGCTGTCGCCAGCCACACCGGCAATGTTCTGGACATCCAGGCGCGCGGCGAATACGCGTACGCTGCCACGGGAAAAGGTGGCCTACGCATCTATGACATAGCCAATATCGATAACAAAGGTTTTTCCGAGCGTGTCACTACTGCACCCGTCTCGCCGCTCGGCCAACGCTTTTTTCTTCCCACCAAGAATGCCGTCGCCGTCACTTCTCCAACCACGCTAGGCGTCGACCCGTTGCGGGCGCGCATTCCGGAAAACGAAGAACAGCTCATCCACCTTCTCTACGGTTTTCTCTATATAGCCGACAAGGAAGAAGGCTTGGTGATCGTAGGCAATCCCGATCTGAAATCGAAAAGCCCTGGCGTGGGTACGCTGCTCGACGGCGACCCCACCAACAATTTTCTGAAGCGCGGTTTGGCCTTCAATCCTGGCGGCGCATTGGCTGGTGCGCGACGCATCACCATCGCCGGCACCTTTGCCTACATCCTCACGGATAAAGCACTCGTCGTCGTGGACCTCGACAATCCTCTTACGCCGAAAATCACGGCCACCATTAGTGCGCCGTTCCTTAACGATCCTCGCGCCATCGCCGTGCAATTCCGTTATGCCTTCGTTGTCGACCATGACGGAATGAAAGTCCTGGACGTCACCGATCTCGCCCAACCTAAGCCGGCGCTGCATGTGCTCGTCCCGCTCGAAGACGCCCGCAACGTTTATATCGCGCGCACCTACGCTTACGTTTCTGCCGGCAAGCAGGGCCTCGCGATTATCGATGTCGAACGCCCCAGCTCGCCGAAGCTCGATCAACTCTTCACCGCTGGTGGCCAGCTCAATGATGTGAACGACGTCAAGATCGGGATGGTTGCCGGAAGTGTGTTCGCATTCGTCGCCGATGGCAAAAATGGGTTGCGCGTTCTCCAGATCGTTTCTCCCTTCGACGATCCTGCCCACTTTTCGGGCTTCAGCCCACTTCCCACACCAAAACTGATCGCTACCGCACGAACCAAAGGGCCGGCACTGGCCATCTCGAAAGGCATTGACCGCGACCGCGCTGTCGACGAATCCGGCAATCAACTGGCCGTGTTCGGCCGCAGAGGCGCACGCCCCCTGAATCACCAGGAATCCCAGCTCCTTTACCTGCGCAACGGCCAGCTTTATACCGTCACCGACGAACCCGTCGAGCATCCGCAGAGAGCCACACCTGCAACCGCGCAAACGAGCTGGTGGGACCGCGTTCTCGCCCGTGTATCGTTGCTTCGCTAGGCGGACCAACCGCGCGCCCTTTATCGCTTTTTCTTCGCATGAATTTTTTGGTTTGTTGCTTACGCCAGGCCGTTCATTTCCAAAGTGTTACTCTTTCTAATCTATTTACTGTGAACCATTTGCCGATTTGGTGCATCTTATGTACAGATAACAATTTGTTCACGTTTTCCACGCATAGCACCCATTAAAATTATGAGTGGGGCGGTACCTCCGATTACGGTTATGGTGTACGCGTGGGGATTTTTCGAGCCTTCTGTCGGCTCGCGTCCGCCGCAAGCGGGCAGAAAGAGGAGCATTACCCCAATGGGAATGAAAAACTATCTTCTGGCCAGCGACTTTGACCAGACGCTCAGCTTCAACGACTCGGGAGTTGCGCTCAGTGAGCTGATCGGCTTTCACGGCTTTCACGACAAGGTCAAGGGCCTGTCCAACATCAACCTCGTCCAACAGGGCGCTGAGCTTTCGTACCTAATATTGCATGACCCCGACTTTCGCCGCGTTCGCCGCGAACATCTGATCGAGACCGGTAAACACATCCGCTTGAAGCACGACGTCAGCCTGTTTGCTCGGTCGCTCGACAGCCTCGCGGGCGATACCAAATTTTCCTTCTACGTTATTTCCGCCGCGCCGCAGGAAATTATTCAGTCGGCGCTCGAAGGCATCGTGCCCGCCGATCACATCTTCGGAACGCGTTTCCGGTTCAACGAATCAACCGGCGAGGTGGAATCGATTCTCCGTGCCACCGCAGGTTGGGGCAAAATCACCGTCCTGGAAGAATTGCGCGCCGAACTCGGCATCAGTCACGATCACATCATTTATATGGGCGACGGCAGTTCCGATTTGCCGGTGATGATGCATGTCAATCAGTATGACGGGCTGACGATCGCTGTCTCGGAGGCAAAATTCATCACCCGCGTCGCTCGCCGTACCGTGCTGAGCGACAATGCCATGAGCGTGCTTGTTCCCGTGCTCGAAGAAGTGCTTCGTTGGGATTCCCCGATGATTCGTCGCTTCTTCGCTGCCCGCGGCCTTACTCTTCGCGAGTGGGACAAAATGCGCACCGATATGCTCACCATCGACGAGAGCACCAGCCCCGCGCCGGCCGCGGCTCAATAAATTTTACGAGAACTACCCCACACGTTATTTCGACCGGGGGACGGCGCCTTTTACCCCCCAGAACTCACCTGTTCAACGCCAAACCATCCCGAGTTTGTTATCCTTTTCATCCGCTCCTGGAGGCTTCATGGCCCGCAAAAATATTCTCATGCTGGTCGGCGACTACGTCGAAGATTACGAAGTGATGGTCCCGTTCCAGGCTTTGCTTATGGTCGGCCACAACGTCCACGCTATCTGCCCGGGCAAGAAATCCGGCGAAGCGGTACGCACGGCCATTCACGATTTCGAGGGAGACCAGACCTACTCCGAAAAGCGCGGTCACAACTTCGCGCTTAACGCCACGTTCGATGACATTCGGCCGGAGGACTATGATGCCCTGGTCATTCCCGGCGGCCGCGCTCCCGAATACATTCGTCTGAATCCGCGAGTCCTCGAAATCGTGCGTCATTTCGCCAATGGCCAAAAGCCTATCGCAGCGATTTGCCATGGGGCGCAAGTCCTAGCCGCTGCCGGCGTCCTAAAAGGCAAAAATTGTAGTTGCTATCCCACCGTCTCCCCGGAAGTCACCGGCTCTGGTGGCACTTTCGCCGACATCGCCATGACCGAAGCGGTGGCCGATGGCAATCTGGCTTCCGCCCCAGCATGGCCCGCGCACCCGGCCTGGCTCGCGAAGTTCCTGATGCTCCTAGGCACCCGCATCGAGCTCTAATCCTGCGCACAGAACGCCATCGTCGTTCCGACGGTGGCCTGTCGCGCAGAGCGAGTCCACGAGCCCTGCGGCCTTCTCCTTCTACTAACTCCACAAAAATAATCACGTCAATCCGAACGGAGTCCGCGAAGTGAGGACTCCTCTTCTATTTCAACTATGTCGCCCAACCGATCCCGGTGTTGTAGCGCTAGTTTTTATGCCAGCGCTTTCCAACCCACCTTCTCCTTGACAGCCTAGGAGACCCCACGTATATTCCTAGCTCATCTAGGAGACCGCTACCCGTGGACAAAGACCCACAACTCGAACTCCTCCAAGGCACCCTCGAAATGCTGATTCTCAAAGCCGTTTCCCTCGGCCCATTCCACGGTTACGGGATCCTGTTGCGCATTCAGCAAATTTCCAAAGGCCGTCTGGAGATTCAACAAGGTTCGCTCTACCCCGCTCTCTATCGCATGGAACACCAGGGCCTGATCGCTAGCGAATGGGGCGAATCGGAAAATAATCGCAAGGCGAAGTATTACCGCCTCACCGCGGCAGGGAAGCGCCGGCTGCAAACCGAAACGCAAAAGTGGAATCGCATGGCCGATGTTATTGCGGGAATTCTGCAAACCACGCCCGAGGAAGTATGACCATGTGGCACCGACTCCGCTCCTCGCTGTTCGCAATGTTGCGCCGTTCTCGCACGGAGCACGAAATGGACATGGAGCTTCGCTTTCACATCGATGCCTACACCGAAGACCTGGTACGTACCGGTGTCCCACGACAAGAAGCCGTGCGCCGTGCGCGCATCGAATTTGGCGGCGTCGAACGCGCCAAAGAAGAATGCCGCGATGCGCGTGGCGTGAACCTCATCGAAAGCCTCCTCCAGGATCTGCGCTTTGGCCTGCGAGTGCTTCGTAAGAATCCCGGTTTCTCCGCCGTTGCCGTCCTCACGCTGGCACTCGGTATCGGTGCCAACACTGCAATTTTTACGGTGATCAACGCGGTCATGCTGCGCGCGCTTCCCGTCCAACAACCGGAGCAGCTGGTGGCTATTGGTAACCCCGCGCAAGTTCATTCGTATGGCACCGGCACGCCACGGACAGACGTTTTTTCGTATCCTCTCTATCGCGAAGTGCGCGATCGAAATAGTGTGTTTTCGTCGGTGCTGGCCAGCTCGAACTTGGATAACCTGCGGATCGCCATTGAAGGCGGTGCGGAGAACATCAAGGGCAGGCTGGTCACCGAAAATTATTTCCAAACGCTTGGCGTCGGCGCGCTCCTAGGACGCACATTTTCCGCTGAGGAAGACCGAACGCCCGGAGCCGATCCCGAACTGGTCATCAGCTATGGATATTGGCTCCGGCGATTTGCTGGGGATCCTGCTGTTATCGGACGCAAAGTTCGCTTGAACAATTATCCGTTCACCATCATCGGTGTCGCACCGCCGGGTTTCTTCGGCGAAGTTGTTGGTGACCGCCCCGACTTGTGGGCGCCTATGATGATGCAGCCGCAGGTTATGCCCGGCCGCGATTTTCTGGAGAATCCCAACGAGGCTTCTCTCTTGCTGATCGCGCGACGGAAACCCGGTGTAACCATGGAGCAGGCTCACGCCAACGTGAATGCCATAGTGCAGCAAGCGCTTTTGGTCACGCTGGATGCAAGGCTTTCCTCCGATGATCGGGATGCCCTGCGCAAAAGGAAACTCGCCGTGGATGTTTCATCCGGCAGCCGCGGACTCTCCAGACTGCGCGAAGAATTCGCTACTCCGCTGCTGCTCCTCATGGCCATGGTCGTACTCGTGCTTCTCGTCGCCTGCGTCAACGTCGCGAACCTTATGCTTGCGCGTTCTGCGGCACGCCAGCGAGAAATCGCCGTTCGTTTTGCCATGGGCGCGCAAACGGGCCGAATCGTTCGTCAACTGCTCACCGAATCCCTACTGCTGGCGTCGTTCGGTGGTGCACTTGGTTTGCTGCTCGCCCATTGGGGTTCGGCGCTACTCGTGAGCCTGGTTGACGCCAACCGCAACACGAGCAGCCCGCTTTCTCTTGCAATTGACTGGCGCGTCCTCGGCTTCACAACCGTG
>Ga0210383_10004698_pt1 | contig 12084 bp, 11 predicted proteins | sample IncBWC14OmetaG_FD_160072 | JGI IMG/M metagenome (GOLD analysis project Ga0210383, IMG submission 160072) | Forest soil microbial communities from Barre Woods Harvard Forest LTER site, Petersham, Massachusetts, United States - Inc-BW-C-14-O ...
GTCTGCGTCTGATCTCGCTGCTCATCCGCACGGCAATCGAGCGTCTGGAACTGATCGAGCGCGCCCAAATGCGCGCGCTGTCGAACGGGAAGGTCAGGTTCGGCTAACCGCACGCAGGCGCCGGCCCGACCATCGGCGAGCGTTGCAGCGACTCAACCCGGCAGACCGCAGATCTGCTGTGCAGTCTGGAGCACAAACAACTGCAGCTTGTGAAAGACGGCCGGCTGGGCGGCTGAGTTGTCGGCGAAGCGGGCGGTGCCGTTTTCGTCGCGAACGATATAGCTGAGCACTGAGCCCGCCCTGGGCGCCAGCGCCAGATGGGTGGAAGTGGGCTTATCGAGTTCTTCCTGGATATCCCTGGCCTTGACGATCTGTTCATCCTGCAATTTGCTTGCGGCAGCGCGCCCGTTACACGTGACGCCACCTTCTTCGTCTACCAGCAGCGTCAGCTTCGCCTGCGGGGTGGAGCCGGAGCGATAGACAATGAACAGATCAGCCGCTTTCACGCCGCCACACCCGCCTAGGGCGAGCGCCGCACCGACAGCCCCGATTGCCAGGGCGCCCCTCACTCGCTCACCGCCACACCACCACGTCGTGGATCGCCAGCGCCTGTCACTCCCGAATCGCGCCTGAGCGCAGCCTGGACGCCACCAAAAAACAGGTTGGGCGCACCGAAACGGACCACTTGGGCATCGCCATCCATGCCGGAGAGGTCGATCCCGGGCTCAGCGAACACGACACCATCCTCGAAGTGCACGCGCGGCGCCTCCACCGCCTGGCGCACATCGAGGTCGCGGTCGACCACACCGATGATGGTCTGCAGGATCGCCGAGCGGATGCGATTGGAGCCGGCGCTACCGAGGACCAGCTCGACCTCGCCCTCACGCATGACTACTGCAGGGGCCATCATGCTGGGCATGCGCCGCCCTGCCGGATGCAGATGAAAGCCGAGCGGGTTGAGATCAGCCTCACCCATCACGTTGTTCAAGTGCATGCCGGTTCCTGGAACCACCACACCTGACCCCTCGCCATTCGTGCAGGTGGCGCTGCAGGCACAGCCGCAGGAATCGATCACCGAGATGTGGGTTGTGGAGCCGAGGCGACTGGCGAGGAATCGCTCGAGGAACCCATCCTCGCTGAGACCTTCGACAAACTGCGGCGTACGCTCGGACTGGGCGGCCTGCATGGCGGCGATGACTGCGTGCAGCGGCGGCGGTGACGGACCGCGATCGAGCAGCGCGAGCGCGTACGCGAGCAGCGTGCCGCCGGCCGAAGGCGGTGGGTTGGTGAGGATCTCGCGGTCACGGTAAGCGAGCCTGATCGGTTCACGCTCGATCGCCTCGTACTCGGCGAGGTCAGCTTGCCGTAGCGAGCCGCCGTGCTCGCTCAACCAGTCACACACGGCCTTTGCGATGTCGCCTCGATAAAAGGGCTCTGCCCCATCGTCCGCCAGGCGCAGCAGCGCATCCCCAAGCTCCGGATTGCGCAGCACGCCGCCCTCGCGCAGCAGGTGACCCCCCGGCGCCCATAGCGCGGCGCACTCTGGCGTCGAGGTCAAAAGCTCAGCCAGAATCTCTGCCACATACGCCTGCCCGGCGTTGAGCACCACACCGTCGCGCGCGAGCTGCGCGGCGGGCGCTGCGAGCTCCTGAAGAGCCACCGTGCCCCATCTGCGCATCGCCTCGCACACACCCGCGGGTGTGCCGTACACGCCGCACGACGCTGGCCCGATGTGAAAGGCCTGCGCGGTATCACCGAAGTCTACGTCAACGCCGCGCAGCTCGACCTCCGAGCCATCGCCTAGACGCGTGGGCGCCTCGACGAAGAAGTCAAGCAGCGTCGGCTCGATGCCGTTCCCCGCCACCAGCATGTAGCCGCCGGCGCCGAGCCCCGTGAGCAGCGACTCGGTTACAAACGAGGTGAGCATCGCCGCCACGGTCGCATCCACCGCGTTTCCACCCTCGCGCAGCACCCGCACCCCCGCCTGCGCAGTCAGCGGATGCCCAGCGGCAACGACACCTCTCTCAGATGCGCTCATTGCAGAGCGATACCACAGCGTGGCTGGTTGGTGACGCGCCCGGGGCTAGAAATTGGGCAAGAACTCGGGAACTTCGAGTTCATCTACGCCCAGGCCAGCACGTCGCGGCTCGCGGCTGGGACGCGCGGGCGCGGCACGTTGGGCCCTCACCTCGCCGGTGGTGGCGGGCTCTTTGAAGCGGTTGGCGCTTTTGCGCCTGCCCTCATCGCCATAGCCAGTGGCGACAACAGTGACCCAAACCTGGTCGTCGAGCTTTTCGTCGACCATCGCGCCGAAGATGATGTTCGCGTCGGGATGGGCAGCCTCAGATACTGACTTGGCGGCCTCGTTGACCTCCCACAGGGAGAGGTTGACACCGCCTGTGATCGACAGCAGGATTGAGCGTGCGCCCTCCATCGACGTTTCCAGTAGCGGCGAGGAGACGGCCTGCATGGCAGCCTCAGTGGCGCGGTTCTCCCCAACGCCCATGCCGATCCCGAGTAGAGCGTTGCCCGCCTCACTCATGATCGTGCGTACGTCTGCGAAATCGAGGTTGATCAGGCCGGGCAGCGTCACAAGATCGGAGATGCCCTGCACTCCCTGACGCAGCACGTCGTCAGCAACACGGAAGGCCTCGACCATCGCCGTCTGCTTGTCGAGCACGGTGAGCAGTCGGTTGTTGGGGACGACGATCAACGTGTCCACCTCATCGGCAAGTGCGGCGACACCACGCTCAGCCTGCTCACTGCGGCGTGTGCCCTCGAAACCGAACGGCTTGGTAACGATCGCGACGGTGAGCGCGCCGATTTCGCGCGAGATCCGCGCGACGACAGGCGCCGCTCCAGTACCTGTACCGCCGCCAGCGCCGGCGGTGATGAAGATCATGTCCGAGCCCTTGAGCAGCGCCTTGACGCGGTCGTAGTCCTCCATCGCCGCGCTACGCCCGACGTTCGCGTCCGAGCCAGAGCCCAGGCCGCGTGTGAGCTCGGAACCGATGTGCAGGGTGATGTCGGCAGTTGACTGTTGCAGCGACTGTACGTCGGTGTTGACGGCGACAAACTCGATGCCCTCGACTTCCGCCTCGACCATGCGGTTGACCGCGTTGACACCGGCGCCACCGACGCCGACGACGCGGATCACCGGCTGGGCGACCGGTGCGGGGGTAGTCGCGGGAATGCGGTACTCACGGTCGCGCACGTAGTCGTCAACGAGGGGACGACGCGCTTGCGGACGGTCCATCACATTTTCGGGGATCTCCGATGAGAAGGCATGGCGCAACCGCTCACGCGGTGAGGGCACATGCGCGTCGTCTTCCTCAGCGGGATAAGGCGATGCCTCGAGCGCGGGGTGTGGCAGTCCGCTCTCGCGGGGGTGCGTCGGGGCGACAGGGCCGGCGGGCTCATCGTGCAACTCGGCTGGCTCGGAGTGTGGGGCTTGCGCCCCTTCAGAGGCCAGCTCGCCGTCTTCGGTCTTACGGAAGAGAGCTGCCAGCGGGCCTTCCCGCATGCTCGCGCGTTTAGCGTTGGCCATTGGTAAGTACCTCCTGCGCGAGTTGTCGATAGGACTGGGCAGCGACGCCGTCGGGCTCGTACTTGAGTACCGACATGCCCTTCACAGGAGCCTCGGCAAAGCGGACCGTCTTGCGGATGCGCGATGCGAAGACGCGATCGCCGAAGTTTTCCTCGAGGATCTCGATCGCCTCCTTTGCATGGATCGTGCGCGAGTCCACCAACGTCGGCAGGATACCCTCGATGTCAACGCCAGGATTGAGGTTCTCGCGGATCATCGCGAGTGTGTTCTGCAGCTGGATAAGGCCGCGCATCGACAGATACTCGCACTGAACGGGGACGATCACCTTGTCGGCCGCGGTCAGCGCATTGATCGTCAGCAGCCCAAGACTGGGCGGAGTGTCGATGCAAATGAAGTCGTAGTCGTCGAGGATCGGTTCGAACGCCTTCTGTAGCGAGCGCTCGCGTCCGATCATCGTCGACATCGCGATCTCGGCACCGGCAAGATCGATCGACGCGCATGCGACGTCGATCTCGCGCTTACGTACTACCTCGCGGATCGAGACTTTGTGCACGAGCACGTCATACATCGATTTGTCCAGGGTGTCCGGATCGATCCCCTGGGACATCGTCAGGTTGCCCTGCGGATCCATGTCGACGCACAGCACCCTGTGGCCCTCCTCCGCGAACGCGGCGGCCAGATTGAGCGTTGTCGTTGTCTTGGCCACGCCGCCCTTTTGGTTGGCGAACGCGATGACCCTGGCCTTGCCTTGCACGGGTGGCTCCGATAGTCGCTTGCTGGAAATCCGTCTGGTGGGTATTCGCATGCTGAGGTGCGATTCCTGCATGGCAACTACGATCGGGAGATGACGACGATGCTCAGCCCTCCCCGATGACGACGCCTGCCCCATCGAAGGACTGCTCGAAGCTGCAAGCACGTCTGAGCCACAAGCGAGTGCTCGTATGTGTAGGCGCCGGTGGCGTGGGCAAGACGACAACCGCGGCAGCCCTGGCGCTCGGGCTGGCGCAGCGCGGACGCAAGGTGGCGGTGGTGACGATCGACCCCGCCAAGCGGCTAGCCTCAGCACTGGGACTGGCCGCGCTGCCGTCAGAGCCACAGCGGATCGACCCGAGGCTGTTCGCTGAGCAGGGCGTTGCAATCGAGGGCGAGCTGTGGGCGATGATGCTGGACGCCAAGCGGACGTTCGATGATCTGATCGCACGCCTGGCACCCGACGAGCGCACGCGCGAGGAGATCCTCGCCAATCCTGTTTACAAGGAGCTCTCTACGGCGGTTGCCGGCTCGCACGAGCTGAGCGCGATTTCCAAGCTGTATGAGCTACACGAGGAGCACGACTTCGACGCGATCGTCCTCGACACGCCGCCGTCGCGAAACGCGCTGGACTTCCTGGATGCGCCCAACCGTATGCTGGGTTTTCTCGAAGGGCGGGCGCTACAGGTATTCCTCGCCCCGGGTGGGCTGACCGCTCGTTTGTTCGGTCGCGGAACGGCGCTTGTGTTCTCGATCTTCGCGCGCGTAACGGGGGTGGACATGCTCGGCGAGCTCTCACGCTTCTTCCGCTCGCTGACGGGTGTGATCGATGGCTTCGGCGAGCGTACTCGCGGCGTCTCGGCGCTGCTGCGCGCGCCACAGACGACTTTTCTGATCGTCACCTCGCCGGAGGTTGAGCCGGCCCGCGAGGCCGACTTCCTGGCAGAGCGCCTGGCATCCCTGGGGATGGCGGTGGGCGAGCTGATCGTCAACCGTGCGCACACTTACAGCCTGAACGGCTTTTCAGCAACCGCCACGAGCGACCTGCTGTCACCGGCTCTGGGTGAGCGCTTGGCGACACGCGTGGCCGGCAACCTGGCGGACTTCGACGGTCTCGCCCAGCGCGATCTCCAGACGATCGCGCGCCTTTCACAGACGGTAGGCGAGCGTCGACCGATCGTGATCCCACACCTAGATGAAGATGTCCAGGATCTCTTGGGACTGGCCAGGGTCGCCGAGCATCTGTTCAACTGATGCCTCGTCGGGCGCCGTTTCCTCGACAAGCGCGAGCTGATCGGCAAGCGCCAGCTGATCGGCGAGGTCCGGCTCAGCTGTGAGCACATCGGTCTCGAGCTCAGCCGCTGGGGCCGGCTCGGGCTCGACTAGGAGCTCGTCCGCCAGAGCCACCAGGTCGGCGGTGAGGTGACCGCACACGACGTCACGCAGAAGCGCGCGCAGGTGGTCCGCTATGTCTGTCGCGAGCGTGTGTGCGCCGGCGTGCTCAACTGCGGACCCGTCGATATATGAGCGCTCGAGCGCAAGCGCTTCCTCGGCCCGTTCAATCAACTCGGCGCGGCGTGCGGGTAGTGCGCACAGTGCCGCCAGACGCCGGCTCAGCAGACCACTCGCCGGCCCCTCTGGCTCGAGCAGCACGCGCAGCGCCAGCAGATGGTCGGTCAGTGCCTCGTAGGCGCTGTCGCGATCGCAACCCAGTTCGAAGCGGCGTAGCGCCCAGGCAAGCTCGTTGCTGTGGGGAGCGCGCCGTGACACGAGGCTGCAGAAAGCGCGCAGCTCATCCTCTTGCTCGGCCGTCACCACCAGCATCCCGTGCGGTCGGCCCCCTGCGCCCAACGGCTGGGGGTTCCACGCACCGCCGCCGACACGCGACCAGGCGAGCGCGCCGAGCGTGACCCGGCCGTCGCCGAACAGTCTCAATGAACGCAGCAGGTCGATTAGTACCTCGCAACCGCGGGTCACCGACTCCCGGCTGTCCTGCCACTCGGCTGCAAGCACCACCACCAGATGGCCGCCATCCGCTTCGGCGGGGGCGAGCGCACCGATGGGCAACCCGTCGAGCGCATGCGGCTGAGCGATCGTCAGCCCTCTGGTCAGGGCGAGCTCTGGCGAGGTGATCGTGAGGCCGTGCAGTACCGCCACGAGAGTCAGCTCGCTGGTGGCGGACAGCGCCGCCTGCTCGAGCCTTGCGAGCGCCGCTTGCAGGCGCTCGGGGCGCAACTCGAAGTCCGTCTGCTCCTCGAACACATCCGCCAGCAGCGCACCCAGCGCGGCATTGACGCGCGTCCGCACGGAGGGTCGTCCGCCACTGTCAAGACCGCTGCTTACGAGATAGCGATCGAGCCCGTCGAACTCAGCGAGCAGCCGGACAGCCTCGGCATGGACGGGCATACGTTCGAGTGTCGTTAGGCGCTCGTCGATGAACTCGCGGGTCAGGGGGCGGTAGCAGTAAAGCGACGGGCCTCGCGATCCACGCCGTGCGCTCTGCTGCTCGAGCTCGAACGGCACCTCGGCGCCTGCCACGATCTCGGCGTGAAGGGCCACGGCCGCAGCTTCGACGTAATCGCTGAGGGCGCTTTGTAGCTGGAGTGAACGCATACTTGCCTGACTTCGCGCTCGGCGCCGTCGCTCCTGCCAAGCGCATCGGGTTTTGCGGGTCGCGCTCGTCCTACACCCCGCCCTTGCGCCTCTCTAGGTCGCCAAAATGCCCGCCCATGAGCGTCGGCGTTGCCCCGTGGTGGACAATTGCGGGCACCACTGGGCCTCTGTAGCCTCAAGGGTATGCAAACGTCCCCCGGCTCGGCGACAGCCACTGCTCTCTCTCAAATGAGAGTGCCGGACTTCTTCATCGTCGGCTCGCCCAAGACCGGTACGACGGCGCTTTACGAAATGCTCAGGGAGCGCCCGCGGATCTACCTGCCGCAGCTCAAGGAGCCACGCTTTCTGGCAGCTGACATGCAACCCCGACGAGGGCATGAGCGTGGCCCTCAAGAGCTCGGCTATCCGACCACGTTGGAGGACTATCTGACGCTGTTTAGCAAGGCCACGCCTGACCAGCGTGTGGGTGAGGCTTCGGCGTTTTATCTTTGGTCGCGCACTGCTGCTGAGAACATCGCTGGGCTTCAGCCGGACGCACGCATCATTGCGATCCTCCGCGAGCCGGCGAGCTTTCTTCGCTCGCTACATCTGCTGTTCGTGCGCTGGGGTGTGGAGAGCGAGAAAGATCTCCGCAGAGCGATTTCCCTGGAAGCTCCGAGGCGCGAAGGCAAACACATACCGCGCCACTCACACCGACCGTCACTGCTTCAGTACTCAGATCACGTCCGTTACGTGTCGCAATTGCAGCGCTATCGCACACGCTTCGCAGAGGATCGCATGCTGGTGCTGATCTATGAGGATTTCCACCGTGACAATGAGGCCACCGTGCGTCAGGTGCTGCAATTCCTCGATGCCGAGGATCAAGCACCGATCGATGTCATGAATGTGAATGTCACGACTCGCACGGTGCGTTCACAGCGAGCTCGATACATCTTGAACTCACTGAAAAAGGGGCGGAGTCCGCTCGCGCGGACGGCCAGTGCGACGATCAAAGCGCTCACCACCCAGCGGATGCGCAGCAAAGCCTCGTTGACCGTCCAGCGTCGCCTCGTGCGCGCCGATGCACCGCCTCCTGATGAGAGCATCCTGACCGAGCTACGCGAGCGCTTCAAGCCCGAGGTTGTTGCCTTGAGCGAGTACCTCGATCGTGACCTGGTGAGCCTCTGGGGCTACGACGAGGTTCGCTGAGCGCGCCGCTTCGCGCGTTTGAGCCACCGCGGAGAACGGTTTCGCAGCGCTCGTCGCCGAGCAACCGGGTCCGCTTGACCAAGCACCCGCGCGGTGCTCTTGTATGGATCAGATGGATCGAGCAGGTGGTCGGCTACGTACGTACGCAGGTCATGTTCGGACGGAAGCTCGATCGTTGCCGGGGTTTGACGAGAGCGCCAGCTATGCCAACCACGCGCGATCTCGTCTGGCGCATAGCGCTCTGGGCCAAACTTGCGTGCGGCATACCCGACGCTGAGAAATAGATAGTGGCGTGAATACATCGAGCCCGGTGCCAGATGAAGACCGGGAAAGCGGACTTTGTGACCGCCTGAATGACTCAGATCCACAGGTCCGTCTTGATGCTTCCAGGCATTGAGACGGTTGGGGAATCGAGGTAGCACCGGATAGTAAGAGCGCATCGTCTGCAAATAATCGGGGTGATCGTGGTCAGGCGCCTCGCGGGTTGGCACAAATGTGAACTCGAGGAAGTTCACAGCGTTGTAACCTGCCTCGTCCACCTCAGCGATCGCCTGCGCCAGCGATTGGCCCTGCTTTGGAGAGGCGCGAAATTCGTCGGCATCGAGGTGGATCAGCCAGTCAGCGTCGAGACTCTGCGCAAGCTGCTCCTTACGCACGAGTTGACTGTGCAAAGCAAAGTGACCATAGCGCGCCAGCGTCTCGATACCAATGAGGTTTTTCCCGAGCCGCCGCTCGGCGACAGCGACCGTGTCGTCGGTCGATTCATTATCGACAAGGTAAGCGGAGATCCCGTGTTCTGCGAGATGATCGAGACACTCGCCGATGAAGCGTTGCTCGTTGTAAGTCTGTAGCATCGCGACGATCTTCACGGCGCGATCATACCATGGGAAAATGGGGCGCAGATAGGTGCGGCTGGTCGACTGGGGACATCGATTGAACCGTCGAGTCAGGTGCCGTCTCAAGGCAGGACAGCGAGCCGGCTCGTCCACCACGCGCCCCTCCATGCCGCCCCAGGATGCTGCTCTCATGCTGCCGGCCGACGCCCCGGATGCGCTCGTGTCGAGCAATCAACATGGAGCTTATTGTGTGCCGCGAGCAGCACTGCACAGACCGGTCGCGCGCACGATCCTCGACGCACGGGTGTGGGAGGCGAAGACACTTGACCTCGTGCGGAGCGCGAACGCCGATGGCGACATCGTGCACGCCGGAACGTTCTTTGGTGACTTCATTCCCGCCTTGGCACGATCACGCCATCCGGGTGCACTCGTATGGGCGTTTGAGCCCAACCAGGAGAATCATCGCTGTGCGGGAGTCACGATCGAACTGAACCGCCTTGAGAACGTCGTGCTCACCAACGCCGGCCTGAGCGCGCGAAGCGACACTGCCCTACTGGCAATCAGTGACCGCAAGGGCGTCTCGCTAGGCGGCGGTAGTCAGCTTATCAATGATCCCAGCGCTATCGAGGGTTTGCGTAACGAACAAGTGAACTTGGTCGCGATCGACGATGTCGTCGCAGACGATCGCCAGGTAGCTGTGATCCAACTGGACGTTGAGGGCCACGAGCAGGAGGCTCTCACCGGTGCAATGGGCACAATCGAGCGCTGCCGGCCATTGATCGTGCTTGAGACGTTGCCACCGACTGACTGGATCGCCGAGAACCTGGCGCCGCTCGGCTATCGCGTCGCCGGCACGGTGGACGCAAACACGATTGTCCGGCCGAGCTGATCAAGCTTGCGGTGCGTGCGCTTTGCGTAGGCACCGAGTCGTAGTGCTACTTGCGCGTATCTGCGCTAAATAGCTACGAGAGCCTGTTGAGCGTTCTCCACGGCGCCGGATCCGTCCGCCGCGCACTCCTCGCTCAGCCAGTGTTCGCCGTAGGCGCGCATATCGTCGATGATCGGGAGCAGCGCGCGCCCCTTCTCGGTGAGGGCGTACTCGACCCGCGGCGGCACCTCGGGAAATGTGTGGCGCTCGACGATCCCCTGCTCCTCCAGCGCGCGCAGCCGCAGCGACAGCGTGCGCGGGCTGATGCCGGCAAGCGAGCGTTCGAGCTCACAGAAGCGCGAGTACCCCTCAGCGAGATCGCGAACCAGGAGCAACGTCCACTTGCCGCACACGATTTCCGCGGTCATGCACACCGGACACGTTTCATCTACGGCCATTTCTACCTTTACTTTACCAACTGAAGTGAGGCAAAGCCGGGCGGCCCGGCTGGGGGCTCAGGCAGCGCTGAGCGAGGGATTGGAGTCAGCGCCGCGGTTTGCTTCGGCGGCGGCGACGTCCTCCATGGTGGTGCCCCGACGTCCGTCGGACTGCATCAGCAGCTTGAAGTCATGTGGGCTGGACGCTACGCGCATCGCGTCCTCGAAGGTCACTCGGCCGGCCTTGACGTGCCCGAATAGAGCTTGGTCGAAGGTCTGCATGCCGTAATAGCCACCGGTGGTGATGACCTCGACCAGCTTGCCCGTCTGGGCGGGATCGATGATCATGTCGCGGACCCGACCGGTCATGCGCAGGATCTCGCACACCGCTACGCGCCCACCGTCGGCACCCGGCACCAATCGCTGGGAGATCACGCCCTTGATCGTGCCGGCGATCATGCTCCGTGCCTGAGCGTGCTGGTGAGGGGGGAAGAAGTCGAGCATGCGGTTGATGGACTCGGTGGCGTCGACCGTGTGGATCGTCGATAGCACGAGGTGCCCAGTCTCAGCCGCTGACAGCGCCGTTTGCACGGTCTCCTCATCGCGCATCTCGCCGACCAGGATCACGTCGGGGTCTTGGCGCAGCACCCTGCGCAGAGCGCGCTTGAACGAGGCGGTGTCCATGCCTACCTCGCGTTGGTTGATGACCGAGTTGATGTCCTGGTGGACAAACTCGATCGGGTCCTCGATCGTCACGATGTGCTTGTTCATTGTGCGGTTTATGTGGTCGATCATCGCCGCCAGCGTCGTCGACTTTCCCGAGCCGGTGGTCCCGGTCAACAGCACGATGCCGCGCTCCTCCTCGGCCAGTTCGCTCACGACCGGCGGGAGCGATAGTTCTTCGATGCTGCTAATGCGGTGGGGAATGGCGCGACACGCCATCGAGATCACTCCACGCTGCAGGAATGCGTTGATCCTGTAGCGAGCCACGTCTTTGATTTCGTAGGAGAAGTCGACCTCGTGCTCACGGGCAAACTCGGCCAGCTTCGCTTCGTCGCCGAGTAGCGCTTTGAGCGCGCCATCGGTGTCCTCAGCACTCAGCGCCGCCGTGCTCGTGTCCGGGATCAGCTCGCCATGCACGCGATAAAGCGGCGCCGAGCCAACCTTCAAGTGCAGATCCGAGCCCTCCTTGTCAACAAGCTCGCGCAGCGCAGGCATGACGTCGAACATGCCTTCTGATCGGCAATCCGCTCGGCCGCCTTGAGCGCGACCGTGCAGCCTGGACGAAAGCTAAGCGACGTCGCGGAGCTTTTGCGCCTCCGCAAGGCTCTGCAGCTTCTTCAAAGACTGGTTCTCGATCTGGCGGATGCGCTCACGCGTTACGTTGAACTGCTGGCCGACCTCCTCCAGCGTGTGGTCGGTGTTCATGCCGATGCCGAAGCGCATGCGCAGCACCCGCTCCTCGCGGGGGGTCAGGCTGGACAGCACGCGGGTGGTCGCCTCACGGAGGTTGGCCTGGATTGCCGCGTCCAGCGGGATCACCGCCGCCTTGTCCTCGATGAAGTCGCCCAGATGGCTGTCCTCTTCGTCGCCGATCGGCGTTTCCAGGCTGATCGGCTCCTTGGCGATCTTCAGGACTTTCCGAACTTTCTCCAGCGGCATGCCGAGCTTTTCGGCCAGCTCTTCAGGCGCGGGCTCGCGACCGATCTCGTGCAGCATCTGGCGCGAGGTGCGCACCAGCTTGTTGATCGTCTCGATCATGTGCACCGGGATGCGGATCGTGCGCGCCTGGTCGGCGATCGAGCGGGTGATCGCCTGGCGGATCCACCACGTCGCATAGGTCGA
>Ga0210383_10004700_pt1 | contig 12083 bp, 8 predicted proteins | sample IncBWC14OmetaG_FD_160072 | JGI IMG/M metagenome (GOLD analysis project Ga0210383, IMG submission 160072) | Forest soil microbial communities from Barre Woods Harvard Forest LTER site, Petersham, Massachusetts, United States - Inc-BW-C-14-O ...
GGCGAAGCTGGGCTACTCGGCACCATTGCGCTGCTTATTTCCGCCGCGGGTGGCTGGCTCGCAGGGTTTCTCGCGGACCGTTACGGCCGGGTCCGCATTCTTCAACTTACGATTGCGTGGTTTGCAGTTTTCGCTTTCTTGAGCGGATTAACGAACTCCTGGTGGCAACTGCTTTTCACGCGGGGCCTGCAAGGCTTGGGCTTTGGCGGCGAGTGGGCAGTGGGCTCGGTGCTGATGGGCGAAACGATTCGCGCCGAGCGTCGCGGCAAGGCTGTGGGCACTGTCCAAGCAGGCTGGGCGATCGGCTGGGGGCTCGCAGCGCTTTGTTATGCGCTTCTGTTCTCGTTGTTGTCTCCGGCAATTGCGTGGCGAGCGATGTTCTTCATCGGCATTCTGCCAGCGCTGCTCGTTTTCTATATTCGCCGAAACGTCCCAGAACCAGAGGTGTACAGCAAAACTCGTCAAACTGTCGCTGCGGGCCACGCAGTAAGCGTTTTCGAAATTTTCCGTCCCAATCTCCTTCACATCACGGCGCTGACTTCCCTGACGGCGATCGGAGCACAGGGCGGATACTACGCAATCACCACGTGGCTGCCAGCCTTTCTCACGACTCAGCGCCACCTTTCCGTTCTGACTACTGGCGGATATCTTGCTGTTGTAATCGCGGGATCGTTCGCCGGCTATTTGGTAAGCGCCCATCTAGCTGACTGGCTCGGACGCAAAATGACGCTCATTCTCTTTGCCGTGGGTTCGTTTGCCACCGTTGTGGGCTATGCCTACTCGCCGATTAGCAATCATGCGATGCTCGCGCTGGGATTCCCGCTCGGATTCTTTGCCTCGGGCGTTTTTAGCCCGATCGGCGCGTTCTTCACCGAGCTCTTCCCTAACCGCCTACGCGGGTCGGGCCAGGGTTTCTCCTACAGCTTCGGAAGGGCCCTCGGCGCCATCTTTCCCACGCTCGTTGGTTACCTCAGTGCGACGATGTCGTTGAGCCGCGCTATTGCCGCGTTTGCTGTGGCTGCCTATGCGCTTATGATCCTCGCTGTCGCTTTGCTTCCCGAAACTCGAGGTCGGGATCTTCACGCGTTCGATTGACCCCGGATGCGAAAACCGGAGGCGAAGCTTACCGAAGACGCTGTTTCCCAACATCTCGCCAACATCTCGTACTTCCGGCGAACTGAATGGATAAGAAAGGCCGTCTGGGATACACTCTAGGCGGTTAGCAGGAAATGGCTCCTGGCAAGATGGCGTCTTTGGCGGTCCTCATTTAAGGAACTCGCGCAAAAGGTTCTGCGCCCCCAGACTTAGTGGCGCCAGTAGGAGTTTTTTTATGAGCACTCAGCAAAATGTCGTTCATTCCCGGCTTCTAGCCGACGGGCAATCCGGTGAATTGCTGCGATTTTCCCGCGAGGACGTTCAATGGGAATGGATGAGCATGTCCGCTCGACGCTTGAATCCTGGCGAAACCTTTTCCGCAACAACGAATGGCGAAGAAGCCGCGTTCGTGATTCTGGGAGGGAGGTGCACGGCGGGATGGGGCACGGGAGAACAATCCATAGGCGAGCGCAAGGATGTATTCGGTGGTCTTCCGTACTGCTTGTATCTGCCAAGCGGCAACGCAGCGACGTTTAAGGCTGAGACCGTCTGCGAAATAGCTGAATGCCGGGTTCCGTCGAAGGCTAAACTCGAGCCGAAATTGATTACTCCAAGCGAGGTTATTTCGGGCCTCCGTGGCGGTGGAAACGCTTCGCGCCAGATAGTCGATATCATAAGCCCCGCATTTCCTGCCGACAAATTGATGGTGATTGAGGTGTACACGCCCGGCGGAAACTGGTCCAGCTACCCTCCGCACAAGCACGATGTTCACAACCCGCCCGCAGAAGTTGACTTGGACGAAATCTACTACTACCGCATCAAACACCCTGAAACAGGTTTTGCGTTGCAACGACTTTACTCAGGCGATCTGACGCGTGACGTGACCATACGCGCGAAGGACGGTGACGCCGTTCTCGTTCGTTCCGGCTTCCATCCCGTGGTGGCTGGACCGGGGTACGACGTCTACTACCTCAATTTTCTTGCAGGGACCTCTCGGACGCTTGCCGTGACGGAAGATCCCAACCATGTTTGGCTGAAGTCAACGTGGAAAGATACCGATCCGCGTTTGCCGCTGGTGCGTTAGCGCGGCCGTGACACATGGGCGCAATTTTCTGCGAGTAACTTTCTGCGAGTAACATAGAAACAAGAAGAAGAGATAAGCGCTTAGCGACGTAGTTGATTTTTGATTCCGGCTAGCTCGTGCTAGTGTGCGCAACAAACAGTTCACGGTAAGGAGAGTAACGCTGATGGATCGCCGGATGACGGCAGCGCAAGCGATCGTTGCGTACCTGCGAAACCAGTATACGGGCCGGGATTCCAAGGAAAACCAGTTCATTCAAGGATGTTTCGGAATCTTTGGACACGGCAACGTTGCCGGAATGGGGCAGGCCCTCGAGCAGGACGTACAACTACCATACTATCTGGCGCGAAACGAACAGGCGATGGTGCATGCAGCCGCGGCATTCGCCAAGGCGAGTTTTCGAATGCGGACGCTGGCCTGCACGACTTCGATAGGCCCGGGCGCGACAAATATGGTGACCGGAGCGGCGGCGGCAACGGTGAATCGCCTGCCGGTTCTGCTGTTACCGGGAGACATCTTCGCGCGGCGAAACGTCGCGCCGGTCTTGCAGCAACTGGAATCGCCGTTCACGCAGGACATTTCGGTGAACGACTGCCTGAAGCCAGTGTCCAGGTATTGGGATCGCATTCAGCGTCCGGAACAACTTCTCACTTCCCTTCCCGAGGCTATGCGCGTCCTTACTTCGCCGGCAGACACCGGAGCGGTGACGATCAGCCTGCCTCAAGACGTGCAGACGGAAGCGTTTGATTTTCCGGAAGAATTCTTTCGGAAGCGGATCTGGATTATTCCCCGCAACCGTTGCGACCAAAGTTTATTGAGTCGAGCTGCGGAATGGATTCGGACCTCCAAAAAGCCGGTCATCATTGCGGGGGGAGGCGTCCTCTATTCTGAATCATCAGAAGCTCTTTCCGAGTTTGCTCGAACGACGAGAATTCCGGTGTGCGAGACACAAGCCGGCAAAGGTTCGCTCCCTTACAACCATCCACAGGAGGTTGGAGCGGTGGGCGTGACGGGCACACCTGGAGCGAACATCTTAGCGCGCGAGGCGGATTTGGTTCTCGGAGTTGGAACACGCTACAGCGATTTCACCAGCGCTTCGAAAACTGCGTTTCAGAATCCGACGGTTCGTTTCATTAACATCAACGTTTCAGAATTCGATGCCTTCAAGCACGCGGCTCTGCCGCTTACGGGCGACGCTCGAGCTACATTGGAAGATCTACAAGTGGCGACAGCTGGGTTCCAGGTAGCAGAAGACTATCGGGCACGGATTGCGCGCTTTCGCGATGACTGGGAAAAAGAGGTGGATCGCATCTACGGCATCCGCAAAGATCCGCCGATCTCACAGGGAGAAGTGATTGGAGTGGTGAATGAGGCTACCGAAGCCCGGGACATCATGGTGTGCGCAGCAGGCAGCCTGCCCGGGGATTTGCACAAGCTTTGGCGGACGCGGCAGCCAAGCGGATATCACATGGAGTACGGATACTCGTGCATGGGCTACGAAATCGCCGGTGGGTTGGGCGCAAAGATGGCGCATCCCGAGCGGGAGGTGTTCGTGCGCGTTGGCGACGGCTCGTATCTCATGATGGCCCAAGAGATCGTCACGTCAATCCAGGAGGGCATGAAGCTCAATATCGTGCTCCTCGACAACCATGGCTTTTCAAGCATCGGAGGCCTCAGTCGAAGTTGTGGAAATGAAGGAATGGGGACGAATTACCGGTTCCGCCGCGGAGCGAAGTACGATGGCGAGGATCTTCCGGTTGATTTTGTGGCGAACGCGGCGAGCCTTGGAGCGTGGGCTGTTCGCGCGCGGACACGGGAAGAACTTCAAGCTGCGATCGCCTACTCGCGGAAACAGCCCCGAACCTCTGTCGTTGTCGTCGAAACATCCTATGACGACAGAGTTCCAGGCTACGAATCCTGGTGGGACGTCGCGATCGCTGAAGTTTCCACGAGCGAGGCAGTTAAGTTAGCGCGTCGGAAATATGAGGAAGCGCGAAAGAAGGAACGCTTGTTTTTTTAGTGCGGCCGCGCAGGTGGGCAGCTGAGTCCGAGGTCAGCTTTCGAGAGTCCCGTAAAAAAGAGGTAAGGGTGCACTCAACCGTAGAAGCGGCCCCAGCAGCAACGACGGCCGCGCAACCGCCTCATCTCAAACGAGTTCTACATCTCTGGGACCTTATCTACTACGGCATCATCCTGACGTCACCAATCGCCGCGGTTCCGCTGTTCGGTGAAGCAGAGGTGCTCTCGCAAGGGCACGCCGTAACAACTTTACTTGTGGCGATGGTAGCGATGTCGGTCACGGCCGTCAGCTTTGGGCGTATGGCCGCTAAGTATCCATCCTCCGGATCCGTCTACACCTATATAAGCCGAGGCTTGAATCCATACCTTGGTTTCATCGTTGGGTGGGCGATGTTTTTGGAGTATCTGTTTCAACCAATTCAGAATGCTCTCTACGCTGTCCTTGCGGTTCAGCGCGTTATGCCGCGCATTCCCTTCGCGATTATCGCCGCGCTCGCTGTAGGACTCATCACCCTGGTGACTGTGCAGGGGATCAAATTCACGGCGCGGACAGATGAGGTGATGCTCGGCTTCATGGTGTTGGTCACCGCCGTGTTTCTCGTTGCGGCGTTCCGTTTTATCGTTCTACGCGAAAGCTTCGCCGGCCTTTTCTCGATGCAGCCGATTTACAATCCAGCTACGTTCCATCTGCGAGCCCTGGCTGCGGGGACGTCGCTCGCAGCGCTGGTATTTATCGGATTTGACGGCGTGTCCATCCTTGCGGAGGAAGTGAAGAATCCGAAACGAAATGTTTTGCTGGCCTCGGTGCTGGTGTGCGTCTTCACCGGGCTTTTCAGCGGCTTACAGGTTTACATTGCGCAACGAGTTTGGCCGGATTTCTCAACATTTCAGAATCCGGAGACGGCGTTTATGGACGTGGCGCGTGTAGCGGGTGGACAGATACTCTTTACCGTTTACGGTGTGATGCTTCTGGTCTCGAGCATTGCATGTGGACTGGCCGGACACGTGGGCGCAGCGCGTTTGCTCTACAGTATGGGACGCGATGACGTGCTACCGAAAAAAATCTTCGGCTATCTGAGCCCCAAGAAAAGCAATCCAATCTACAACGTCTGGATCGTGGGAGTTCTTGCGTACATTGGGGTGCTTACAATTCCGTGGGAGCGCGCTGCGGAGATCGTCACCTTCGGCGCCCTTCTGGCTTTCATGGGCGTCAATGTGTCGGCACTGCGGCAGTTCTGGTTTTCTCCGGAAGCGGCTGGACATCGGAGATTCTTTGTCGATGCATTTGTTCCGGGATTTGGTTTTGTGTTTTGTTTCCTGCTGTTGATCAGCCTTCAACCCTGGACGAAATATGCGGGCCTGGTATGGCTGGCGGTAGGGTTTGTGTACCTGGTTTATAAGACACGCGGTTTTAAGCTGCGGCCCAAGCTATTCGATTTCAACGCACCATAGAGCGCCAGAGTCACTGCGCAACCGTTCGATCCGGCGCTTGAACACGTGCCAAATGTAAGGCGAACCCGCAGGACTCACGTACGCGCAATTCCGGCTGAAGTTTCCTCACCACAGCTTTGCTGGTGTCCCCGGTGATTCGCCGAATCAGAAGTTCGACCGCTTCGCTACCGAGTTGATGCTTTGGCAGTTCTACCGTCGTCAACCGTGGCCGAAAAATACTCAGCCACGGATAATCGTCAAAACTCACCAGTCCGAAATCATCCGGACAACTCATGCCCATTTCCTCGGCCGCTTTCAGCAGGCCGATCGTCATCAGATGGTTCGCGACGTAGATGCCATCCGGGCGGTGAGACAGCAGGGCATGCCCTGCGCGGAATCCAGATTCGATCCGGTAGTCCCCTTCGATAACTAATCCGGACTCGTAAGTAAGACCCTCCGCCTTGAGCGCATCGTGAAAACCCTGCCAGCGCTCCTTCGCGTTGCTTATTTTCAGTGGGCCGCTGATGAGTCCAATGCGTTGCCTGCCCGCTCGCGCCAGATGGCGCACGGCTTCGTACGCGCCGTGATAGTCATCCGTGATGACGGCATCGTTCGTGAGTGCCGTGTACGTGCGCATGACAAGGACAAAAGGAATGTTGGCCTCTTTGATCATCTGCTGCATGGGAGGGCGGAAGTTTTCGGCAGCTTTTGTGAGCAGGATACCGTCAACTCGCTTGGAAATGAGCAGCTCGACTGCACGCTCCTCCTTGTCGAGAATGTCGTCGCTGTTGCAAAGCAGCAGATTGTAGCCATGTTTCTGCGCGGCATCCTCAGCGCCGCGGACCACCATCGGAAAGAAAGGATTGCCTATGTCTGGTACGATCATGCCGATCGTGTGTGTCCGCCGGTTTGCAAGACTCCGCGCAATAAGATTGGGCCGGTAGTTGAGTTTGCGAATCGCGGTCTCCACACGTTCACGAAGACGCTTGCCAACATGCGCTTTCTTGTTCACGACAGCCGAGACGGTGAAGACGGACACACCGGATTCGCGGGCAACGTCGTAGATGCTGGCCGCCTTCCCAGCCTTCTTTCGCGTCTTCTTGTTCGAAGGAGCCATGAATCGTCAGTATCCTATGGAAACCGCCTGCTGCTTTCGTGCAGACTCATAGATTGCATTGAGGATGATCATATCCCGATTCCCCTGGACGCCATCGGGTTCGATACTACGCTTGTTCTGGATGGCCGAAGCAAACGCGTCCACCTCCGGGAGGAACTCGTCGGTAATCTTGAATCTTCGTTCGATCCACCGTTTTCCAAGTTTTCCGGTGAGCCGGCGTTCTTCGTCGAACGGAAACGCAGGCGTCAATGAAACCCAACCTTTCGTTCCTTGAACGAATATGAATGAGGAGATCACCGCGCTATAGGAAGAACTACCTTGCACGATCGTACCCGTCGGAAACTGCAGCCGAAATGAGATTCCCTCTTCCACCTCGGAGAAGCGCACCGTGTCGTGTACCCACGTCTGTGCAGTCACAGAAGCGGGATCTTCTCCCAGCAGCCAGCGAGAGGTATTCACGCAGTAAATTCCTAAGTCCGTTAGAGGTCCGCCGCCGGCCATGTTCGAATTCAGGAGCCAGGGCAAAGAGATTCCCGGGGAATGGAGTTCACTGAATGCGGTGTGAATCGCGTCGATTCGACCCAGATCTCCGTTTTGAATAAGCTCTTTCAAATAAAGACAGCTTGGCTCGAAATGTTTGCGGTACGCCGTCATCAAGAGCACTCCGTTCCGGCGGCAAGCTTCCACCATCTGCGCGGATTGTTCCAGGCGCGCCGCGAGTGGCTTCTCGCATAGCACATGCTTGCCGGCCTCTGCGGCTTGGATCGTTAATTTTGAATGTTCACCCGGGGGAGTAGCGACATACACGGCGACGATTTCAGGATTCGCCAAACACGCGGCGTACTCGTCGGCGCCGTAGAAAGCGTGGACCTTGTATTTGCGAGCCAACCGGCTGGCCTCTTCTTTATCCCGGCCAACTAAGCCCGCGAGTACGGCTCGTTTGCTCCTCATAAAGCAAGGCAGCACTGAGCTCTGCGCGATAGCGCCGAGACCGACGACGGCAAAACCTACCCTTGGGGCAATCTTCATGGAGATTTGAGCGCAGCGCGGAACTCTACCCGGCTAACTCTCGCGATCTGCGCGACCCAGCCGCTGATTGCGGATCGCTTTATGATCAAGCCCGCGCAATTCCTCGATTCCACCGAGCACCTTGTGGATTGCGTCCGCGATCGCATCCACATCCCGGGTGCTTCCAAGGAAAAGCTGGTGGGGAAACCACACGGCTTCATGGTAGGCGGCACGGTCTGCTTCGGGGCACGCATACATGTTTCTAAGATCGAGCGGCTTTTCGCGGCCCCAACTGAGCGCCGGAAAATCGGAAGCATCCACAGGGAAGAGCGAGCTTTTGTAGACCGGTTCGTAGAAGAGGCCGTCGCAGGGAATACCTTCTAGTTGTAATGCGCCGACGAAAGCCGCGCGTGGAACATCCTTGCATTGCGGTGCGAAATACTTCATGACGTAGCCGTACGGCGCCTGCCTTGTAATCCTTGGCTCGGGTTTCAAAAGACCGATACCGGACGTATTTTTAATCCGGGATTCAAAGTGCTTCATATTTCGCGCGCGGATCGTCGCGTGTTCCGGCAAACGGTCGAGCTGCGGACCGAGCACGGCCGCCTGAAATTCACCCAGCCGGTAATTGAAGCCGACGATGCGGTGGTGATACTGGTCGGTCAGGCTGGCGCGTCCGGCGTTGATATAGCTTTGGACGATCTCCATATATTCGAGATTGTTGGTAATAACGGCTCCGCCTTCTCCCGACGTGATGAGTTTGCTCGATTGGAAGCTGAATGCTCCGAGATCGCCCATCGAGCCCGCGCCCTTATCCCGCCACATTCCGCCGTGCGCGTGGGCGCAATCTTCGATCACTTTTAGGTTATGTACCTTCGCAATACGCAATATTTCGTCCATGTCCGCGAAGCGCATCCCCAGGTGAACCGGAAGAATCGCCTTTGTCTTCGGGGTGATGGCTTTTTCAATCAGTTTTGCGTCAAGGCAGTAGGTGTCCGGATCGATGTCGACGAAGACGGGCACTGCGTTGACGAGTAGAACCGGCCCGACGGTGCCTTCCCACGTGTACGCCGGCGCAATCACCTCGTCTCCAGGACGAATCCCAATCGCTTTCAATGCTGCCTGGATCGCAACCGTTCCAGTGTTTACGCACTGGGCATACTTGGCAGTGTGAACCTCTGCGAATTTCTTGGCGAACGCTTGTGCGTGTTTGCCAGGAAAGGGCTGGCCGCCCCACCTAGAACTGGCGAGCACATCTTCAAGTGCCTGCAACTCTTCTTTCGTGGACATTGGCCAGGTTGTGAACGGGGTCTTGCGCAAGGGCTCGCCGCCTGTAATCGCCAGTTTTCCCATGTCCACCCTCCTCACTAGAACTGCGATGAAGCGATTTCACGGTTGCAATAAGCGCCTACGTTTGCGGGTCTATGCTGTGTCGGGATTGGGAATGAGAATATCGCGCACCAAGCTGTCGAGGTCGTGGCAAGCACTGATGAATTGGCGGAGAGTCCGGCGTGTCGGTCCGAACGAATCGAACTCCGCGATCGCGAGGCCTTCTTCGGTGTACGCTCGCCGGAAATCGGCGAACTTCCTCGATAGCTCCTCGACCATTTTGGGCGGGACAGGTTCGTCGATACGGGAGCGCGGCTCAATATCGCTCGCATTAAATCGAACCTGCCAGGAATAAGGAGGCGAAATTACCACGTCACCTCCTATAAGCTCGCTCCAGTGCATGTGGTTTCGAAATGCAGCCGAGAGCAACCGAATTCGATAACCGCGTTCACGGAAAATCCTATGGGTCTTTTTGAACACGGCGACCCCGGCCCACTCCAGATACCCCGGGTCGATGGAGATATTTTCTTTTTCAATCAGCACCTTCAGCCAGTCATCGAGGCGTCCCACCATGATGGTGCACACTGGCCCCATCGTCGCGATTTCCTTGCCTTCCCGCTCCCGGCGCTTGAGGCCGCGCTCGACGGACTCCGCGACTGCGATACATTGCGGCAACGAGAAGCATACGGTTGCGTTGATGCTGATTCCCAGGTAGGTAGCTTCCTCAATCGCTCGAATCCCAGCCTGCGTGACCGGGATCTTTACAACCATGTTGGGCGCGAGCCGGCTGAATTCCACTGCCTGCTCCACAATTGCCTCGCAATCGCGAAAGAGCCGCGGATCAGTCTGAATGGAAAGGCGCCCGTTTCTGCCATGGTGTGTGTCGAAAATTGGTTTTAGCAGTGCGGCGGCCTGCACGGAGACCTCCCGCACGAGTTGCCATGCGATCTCATCCTCTGTGGCAGTGGGGAGTTCGGAGATCAGAGTTTGAATGCGGCTCTTCCAGGTATTTATTTCCTTCTTGAGGATCCCGTGGACGATTACCGGATTGCACGTAGCCCCAACGGCGCCATGCTCGATCGAGTATGTCAACTCCTGGATGGAAGCAGAATCATTCCAGAGGCAAGTCGGCGTAGTTTGCGTCATCCTGTGCAGTGGACTTTTATAAGCTGTGCCAGTCGCTTGAGTCATACGTCTCTCTTTATAGAACGCTAAGCTTACGCGGGTAAGCCCACTTCGAGCGTGACTTTGACCGCCGTCTTTTGCAGATAAGATTTCTCGGCCGCAACCGCAATTGCGAGCGCCTTCATACCGTCATCGCCGGAAACTCGAGGCGGACGGTCATTCAAAATGCTTTGCACGAAATCCCGAACCTCGGCCACATACGCATCCTGAAACCTCGCGAGAAAGTGGTCCGCAAGAATTTGTACGCCTCCCTCAGCCCTCAGGAATGTCGCAGGAGCCTGTCGAAGACTCCCGACGAGGATCGAGCCTTTTGACCCGACGATTTCTGTGCGGACGTCGTAGCCGTAAACAGCCTGCACATACGACTCGACGTTGCCAATCGCGCCATGCCGGTATTGAAGGTTGACTACGCTGGCAACGATATCGCCATAACGCGCAACCTCAGGGCGAATCGCCACGGTTGTGTAGGAATGAACCTCGGAGATCTCATCCTGCATCAGCCAGCGGGCCAAATCGAAATCGTGAATCGTGTTGTTGTAAAACACCATACCGTTCAGGTTCGACTGGTACGCCGCCAGCGGCGGTGCGTCCTTATCACGGCCTACCGATTTGAAAATCACAGGTGTTCCGATTTCGCCGTCATCGATCCGTTTCATCGCTGCCGCATATGCCGGGTCATAGCGCCGCATGAACCCAATCTGCAAACGAACATGTGCTTTGGTCACTGCTGCGAGCGCCGCTCGCGCGTCGGCAATATTCAGCGCCAAGGGCTTCTCACAAAGAATGGCCTTCCCTGCGCGGGCCGCAATTTCTATGGCCTGCGCATGGAATTTATCGGGAGTCGCGATCACAACCGCGTCAAGATCTTTGCATTGCAACATTTCGTCCAGGCTGCCGTAGGAGTGTTCGATCTCGAGTTCTGTTGCGACCTGGCGAGCACGCTCCGCGGCGGCATCCGCCACCGCGACCAAACGGGCTTCGGGCACGAGCCGGCGAACATTTTCGGCATGGCGCTTGCCCATCTCCCCGACGCCGAGTACACCTACGCCCAGTTTGCGCATCTGAAAATCCTTTCCGAAGATTCTAACTGCTCGCGGGCGACGAGCGGCACCCACAACAAAAATCTGACGACCTCACTAGTTCGCCGTGGCTGCGGCCCCGAGGTCGTTCACAATCCCCTGCAAGTACTTCAAGCTGGCCGCAATGCTCTGTGCCGGCGGAATCGGCGTCGCGCCAAATTTCACGTCTTGCTCTACCACCGACCAGCCGGAGTAGCCGTTCCGCACGAGCGTGCGGAAAAAGGCAGGGAAATCAATATTGCCTTGTCCGATCACTGTGAATACTTTGTGTTCGATGGCCTCTTCGAATGTCCATTTGTTGCGCCGCGCGGCTTCCAATACGCTCGTGTCGCAATCCTTGATGTGAACGAACCGAAGCTGGCTCTTATATTTCTCAGCCTCCTTCACCGAGTCGCCGTGCCCGTAAACGCAGTGCCCAGTATCGAGACACAGGCCGACATTCGTGTGCGACGTTGCATCAAAGAAAAGCTCGCATTCCTCGGGAGTCTCCACGTAGGTCGCAACATGCGGATGGAATACAAGATCCAATCCGAAGTCGTTTGCCACCTTCTCCGCGTCAGCGACGATTTTCCCAATGTGCTTCCACTGCTCGGCGTTGAGCTTGGGGCAACCTTCGTCGTACGCGCGCCCGGAATACGCATTCCGCTCGTTCGATTGGTCATCTGCGATCACAAGGAATGGAGCCTTCAGAGTTGAGAGGAGGTCACCAACTTTGCGAATTCGCTCGATCACGGCGGTG
>Ga0210383_10004701_pt1 | contig 12083 bp, 10 predicted proteins | sample IncBWC14OmetaG_FD_160072 | JGI IMG/M metagenome (GOLD analysis project Ga0210383, IMG submission 160072) | Forest soil microbial communities from Barre Woods Harvard Forest LTER site, Petersham, Massachusetts, United States - Inc-BW-C-14-O ...
CGGGACGTTGGGATAAGCTGGTCGCGACCTCCAACGCGGGACACATGGAAATCAACGAGCGCGGCGAAAGGGTATGGATTCCGGCCATCTTCCACGATCTACGTAGGTCGGCATCCACAAACCTCCTCGCCGGCGGAATGTCACCCGGGAACGTCCGCAAGGTTGTAGGTCATCTGTCCGAGGAAATGACTGCGCGGTATAACCAGCCCGCAATGACTACGCTTGCGGCGCAACAGCGGAAGGGGGCCGCACTGCTCGCGGCCATGCAATCGGCCGCTTTACCCGAAAACGTAATTCACAGTTCATGCACAGTGGACCCCAAAACGGGGAACCCGGAAAGGAGCAGCAACCTGTTGTACAATCGTGACTTAATCTGCCCGGGCCCGGGTGGCGGAATGGCAGACGCTGAGGACTTAAAATCCTCCGGGGATTTTTCCTCATGTGGGTTCGACTCCCACCCCGGGCACCACTCTTTCTTGTTGAAGATGAATGAGTTGTTGGGCCGCTCCTTTCGGTGTACCGCCGGTGTACCCCACTTTGCGAAAGAACGAGCGGATCGCGGCTCCAGACGTTAGCCAAATCCGCTTCCAGTTGTTCCTGTCGCGAGCTCACCCACGGTGCGCAGTGCTTCTCGGTAATTCTCACGCTTTGGTGGCCGCAAAATCGAGACTCGCTCGATGGGAACTCCAGCAAGAAGCAATTCAACAGCGAACGTGTCGCGGAAGCGGTGCGCATGTCCATTCGGAACGTTTGCGAGTTTGAAGAGTTTGCGCAATCGCGTTTGCCAGCTCCGCACGACGCTTTCTTCCGCTCCAGAAGAAAAACTTCTCGGTGACTTTTGGCGTTGCAACGCCGATAAGACAAATCCCGGAAGGATTGTGTTCACTGGGACACCGGTCTTCTGCGTGTAGAGGAAGAGGCGGTTGCCTTCGAGCCTATCTGTGCTGAAGTTGACCCCATCACCAATTCGCATCCCGCTGTAACGAAGTAGAAGAACAACCCCGCGGATGCGCCGTCCGTTCTCGATCCCGTGACTCGGCATCTCTTCTTTGTATTGGTCAGTTGCTGCCACAGCATCAGCAGATAGGGCCCGCTTCCCTCCGATCTCACCTCCGTCAAGGGTCCAGCTCGCTGCGCGGCTGCTTACCGTCGCCCTTGACCGCGGCCTCGCCTCGGGATTGTCCCAACTATGAGAGGCATGGGCCTCTCTGCCGCGTGCCTACTCAGCGGATCTCTCCGACTGAGCCGTTGCGCAGATTTGCCGCCCCAGTTCCAGAACCAGTCCATAGCTCCTACTCTCTTGCTGCCCGCGGCTTCGCCAACTCGCCCGAGTGAATAAGGATGGACCCGTCAGTCTCCGTGTCGCCGACAGCGTACTTTTGCCGCGCTCCCTGCTCGATGGCCGCGCGGTTCTCGCGGAACACTTCGACTTTCTCGCGGTTGTCTCCCCCGAAGTCGTCGTCCAGGGCCTCCCTGCTGATGGCGCAGCGCACGCGGCTGTCTCCATCCTGCCCGAAGAAGACGACAACCTCGCGGTCAAAATCCCATTTCGCTGCCTGGTCGGGAAATTTCAGGTCGTGTTTCTCCAGGACCCGACGCACCCGTTGCGCTATGAGCGTCGTGAAGGGACCGAGGTCCACGTCGATGCTCGCCCGGTCAAGCGCGGCGAGATAGGCCTTGCGATCCCTCATACGAATCACTGTCCACGGAAAGCCGCCTGACGCCAGCATCACATTCATCAGGAACCGGGCCATGCGGCCGTTTCCGTCCGGAAACGGATGTATGTAGCCGAACAGCCAGTGCCCGAGCACGGCGCGCACTGACGGCTCGGTTTCTTTTTCCAGGAGATCGAAGAACGCCGGCATGGCGTCGCGCACCGCTTCCCACCGCGGCGGCGCATAGCCCGACGTTCGCAGGTAAACAGCATTGTTCCGGTATCCGGCCAGATCGCTCGCGCGGAGCAGGCCCGCCGTTACGCAGGGCTGGAATAATTCCTCGTACCACTCCTTGTGTTCCGCCCGCGCGAGCGCGCCGGGATTTTCGCCGGCGAGAACCTTGCTCACCGATTCTTTCACGACCTGGAATGACTGCCAGTAGCCGCGCGCCGCCAGCGCGTCGCGGCTCTTGCGGTCCGCTTCAATGTTGTCCGGGTTCCAGTTTCCTTGCCGCACTCTGTCGATTATTTCCGGCGTCACCGAGTAGCCTTCGATCGACAGCGAGTGGTAGGCGTCGCTCTGGTAGATTTCATCGACGTTCCGCAGATACGCGCCGCCGTCCTTCGGCACTCCCGGCGCCGTCGGGAAGCTCTCGATGACCATGTCGCGCGACGCTGCCCACATCATCTCCAGGCGGCCCACGATAGGCGCCGCCCCCGGCGGCGGCCCGCCCAGCGTCTGGCCCGCGTCGAAGGGATCGCTTTCACGCACGTTATATCCGGCGCGCTTCATCGAGCGGACAATCTCGTCCGCCAGTTTCGCGCGCCCGATGCGCCGGAACGCGCCCGCGAGATAACCTGCTTTTGTCGAGTTGCCGCCGTCGAGGAGGAGGCGCAGCGGGTCCGATGCGTCGGCGAGGCTTGCCAGCACGACCTGCGACTCGACCGGATTTCGTGCGAAGAAAGTCTCTCCCACTCCCACCAGCGACGCCGCCGGCGAGAACAGGCGCAGTCCGTCTCGCATCACGAGATTTCCAGGCGCCGGCATCTCTGGCACTTTCAGGTCATAGAGCGATGTGCCATACAAGAGATTGATTAGGTGATTGCTGCCCTTTGGGCTGCACACCACGATCTGTTCCGGGATGACTGTCTTTTCGCCGTGCAGCCAAAGCGACCCCTCGGCAGACAGATGCCATTTATCGCCGAATCTTTCGGCACTGTAGAGCGCGCAGAATTCCCAGAATGACGCATACCAGGGCGTGCTGTCGCCCGCGCGCGCGCCCGGGCTCGCTGAAATGAGCCAGCCTTTCATGACTTCCTGCAGAAAGCCATTTTCCACGAGACGTTCGCGATGAACGCGGCTCAAGTCGTCGGACCGGAACACACGCCTCCCGCCCGCCCGAAGCGCCTGGAGCACATCGAGGGACTTAGCCAGTTTTTCGTTCGGTGTTGCCACAGATCCTCTCAAGTTTCCGGGCCGTTACAAGCATATTATGCCGTGCTAAAACAATCATATTATGTCGCGTAAATACAAGCATATTATGCTCTTTCTGTAATAAACAACAAAAATACAATAGCTTACAAAGTCCCGCCTAGGCCAGAAAATCAGGCTGAAAATCGCCCTTTTGGGACCTGTTTTCCGGCAAGTCTTCTGAGCGCCGGCGTTCCTGGCCTCCGGCAGCAGGCGGCAACCGCTCTAACCGACCGTCTCGCGGCCATCCGGGCGCAGATGGGTGCTACCGCGATCCAGGCGCAACCGCTGGCGGAAAATCTCACGTTGCTTTCCGGGCCTGGAGGAAACGTTGTGGTGTTGAAAATCGTGGTCGACACGTTTCTTATGCCGGCCTGGCCGAAGTTGAAAGAAACGCTGGATGGGCTGGGCAATGCGCCACTGAAGACGGCGATCGACACGCACTGGCATTTCGACCACACGGACAATAACGCAACTGCAGGCCAATGGTGAAATAATGATGCTGCAATATTTCCAGCCGGCGCATACCGACACGGACATCTACATTCACTTCCAGAAGGCCAACGTGATTCACATGGGCGATACTTTTTTTAACGGCTTTTACCCGGTCATCGACGCCAGCACCGGCGGAAAAATCGACGGGATGATTGTCGCCGCCGGCAAAGTTCTGCTCTTGGCCGACAACAAAACCAAGATCGTTCCGGGGCATGGCCCGCTGGGCAACAAAGCCGATCTGACCAAGTTTCGGGACATGCTGGTTGTGGCGCGCGATCGCGTGCAAACACTGAAGACCGCCGGCAAATCGGCCGACGAAATAGCAGCGGGCAAACCTCTGGCCGATTTGGACCCTGTTTGGGGTCACCGCATGCTCAGCAGCGACCTCTTCGTGCAGATGGTTTATTCGGCACTTTAGTTCGCACCCAGGGGTAGTTTAGATCACTGCTCTGCGGTTGGTGTTTTGCGCGGTTCTTTGGCCGCAATGGTGATATCGACGCGAGCGCCCTTCGTCAGGCGTACATCGTCGCCACTGATTGGACTCTTCACTCGACCCGTCGCCTTCATCCTTTCAGGCGAGATGGCTGTTGCTTACTTCAAGTTCCATGCCCCGCAGGGATTCTGGCCGTTGCTGAACGATGGGGAAGGCGCGGTGCTCTATGGCTTTATCTTCCTACTATTTCTCGCTGAGCACGGGTGGAGGGCCGTGGAGCTTTGATCGCTTGTTGCGGAAACGTGCATCAACGGTCTAGTTGAGCCGGGAGCCGTCGTGAGCTGGGCGTTCTGGAAATCCCGATTTTCTGGATCCCGGAATCACCGGAAGAAAATCATCGTCGATGACGCTCCGGTCACCGTCATTGGCGCCATGGAACCGGGTTTTACGGGCTCAACGAACAAGCGCACCAGCTAATTCTACTGGACCAGCACAAGATATATAAAATCATATCTTTATCTAAAATATTCAATTAGTTGAATTGACCGGAGATCGAAGAATGCGACAAGTTGAGCCTCGATTTAGATAAAATTTAGCTTTTAGACGAAACGATAACTCTCAAAACAAAGCAGTTACCTCAACCTGTTCACACTCAAAATCTAATTATTAGGTTTGGGCAGTGTGTTGCACTTAGCAATCTTAGATTTGCGGTTTCTGTCCAAGTTGTTCAGCTCAAATAAAATTCTGACGTTGACGGAGGAAGATGACATGAAGATTCACCTGCGGAGAAGCAGTTATCTGATTATCAATTCGGTGATGATGATTGCTTTGATTTTCTGCGGTCTAGGAGCCACGCCAGGGCTTGCTCAGACGAGCAACGGAACGATTGCCGGAACCATTGTGGACAAGACCGGCTCAGCCGTACCAGATGCAAAGGTGCAGGTCACGAGCTCAGATCGCGGTGGGGAACCCCGCGAGATCAACACGGATTCCAGTGGGTCATACCGGATCGAGGCTCTCCTTCCCGGTACCTATGCGGTGTCTGTGACCAAACCAGGATTCTCGGACCTAAAGATTTCTGGCGTAGAGGTCAGGGCCTCCCTGACTGCAACCGCGAGTGGAGTATTGGAAGTGGCCGGGCAGAGTGCCACAGTGCTCGTGGAAGCCACAAATGCACAGGCACTCCAAACGCAGTCCGGCGATTTGAGTGCAAACCTCACCAGCACGGATGTTCACGAACTGCCGATCCTTAACCGGAACCCCATCTCTCTGGTATTGACGGAGCCTGGAGTGCAGGACGGCAACGGTCGTGGCATTAGCAATGGCGTGAATTTCTCTGTGGACGGGGCGCGCCCCAGGGCCAACAACTTTCTGATCGACGGTCAAGATGACAACGACAACTCGATTGCGGGACAGGCCTTCCAGCCGACCAACCTTGAAGCGATCGGCGAGGTAACCATTCTTACGAACTCGTACTCTGCGCAATTCGGCCGGGGCGGGGGTTCCGTCACGAACGTAATCTACAAGGGCGGCACGAATGATTTTCACGGATCCGCTTGGGAACTGGCAACTAATTCGGACCTGGCCACCGCTAAGCACGAAGCTTTGTTGGCCGGCTGCGAACAGTCGGAGACCTGCCACCCCGTTAGCGTTGAGAACACCTTTGGGTTCGCCTTCGGCGGCCCGATAAAGCACAACAAGCTGTTCGTTTTTGGCTCGTCCCAGTGGGACCGCACTCGTTCGACCAACAATGGAAACCCGATACTCGCGCCGACAGCGACGGGGCTTTCTGAATTGCAAGCGCTAGAACCGAATCCGAACGTCGCGTATTTGATCGCCGCGTTTGGCGGACTGACTGCTTCAAATAGTGCGCCGGGAATTCAGCAAATTGCACTCGGAAGCGCCACTCCGACAGGGCCCGACCGCGGAAACGTGGCCTTTGGCATTATCCAGCGCTCCGGCATTGCGGAGGTATCGGATGGCCGGCAGTGGGATGTTCGTGTGGACTATAATGCCACGGACAAAGACCTGCTCACGGCGCGTTACTTCCGTAGCGACAACTCGCTCTCACCGGATTTATTCAATTTCCCAACCCAATTGCAACCGTTCGATTCGCTACAAGGAGGGCCATCGCAGAGTATCGCGGTGATGTGGACGCATACGATTTCCACCAAAGCCCTCAATGAACTGAGAGCGTCCTACACGAATATCGGGTTCACTTTTGGACCGACAGCGGCAACGGCGGCGAATCCGCTCGCCCAGGACCCAACGGTTACGATTGCCAATATCGCGGCCAGCGCCGGCAGCCTGCCTAATTTGGGATTCCCTAGCAACCTGCCGCAGGGACGCGCCCACAAGTCGTTCCAGTATCAAGACGCCTTCACCTACACAGCAGGCCGACATACCTTAAAGGCCGGCGTTGACGTGAATCATCTTTCGGTGGTGGACGCCATTCCGTTTAACTCGCGCGGAACGATTACCTATGCTGCATCTACGACTGCGGGGAGCTGCGGAGCGATTGCGTGCACGGCACTCGCGAACTTTGTCGATGATTTCACTGGGCCCAGCGGAGCGGTTTCCAAGGTGTTTGGCAGCCCAATACTTCAGCCTTTTGTGACAACCTTTGCGCCATACGGGGAAGATGTGTTTCGGATGAAGGAAAACTTTACGGTGACGCTGGGCTTGCGGTACGAGTACACCGGAACACCGGAAAACGTGCTGCAGTTGCCCGCCGTCCAACCAAATCTCGGATTTGGGCTCGCGGGGGGGACGTTCCCGACCGAGTTTTCCGCGAAGCAACAACCTGACAGAAATAACTTCGCACCCCGAGTCGGTATCGCCTACACGCCACATGTTTGGAACCGCCTGACAGGTAACGGCAAGACCGTGATCCGAGCTGGGTACGGGATCTTTTACGACTCGCTCTTCACAAACATTCTGGACAATACCGGCGGGACGTCGCCAAACGCAGTGGGCGGCACGCTGACAGGTACAACGGCGCAGAACGGCGGTCGAGGGTTGGCAAACGCCAGCGGTTTACTGAACTCGGTGACAGGCACTTTGAGTCCTCTGGCTACGGTTGACTCCATAGCAGGGAACCTCGTCAACCCGCTGGAACAACAATGGAACCTTAACATCCAAAGAGAGCTACCAGGAGGCTTGATCTTCACGGCTGCCTATGTCGGCACCCGGGGAGAGCATCTCTACGTAAACCAGCAATACAATCCGGGCGTGAACGATGTGAGACTGGTTCCCACGCAAGGGTCGATCATTGTAAGGACGAACGGAGGAGATTCGATCTACCATGGCGGGCAGTTCTCACTGGAGCGCAGGCTCGGCCGCGGCTTATTGCTACGCAGTGCCTATACGTACTCGAAACTGATCGACGACGGCTCGGAGGTCTTTACACTGGCCGGAGCACTGACCTCGACGTCGGCGAATCCCCTCAATCAAGCTAGTGACCGCGGCCTGTCGGCATACGACCGCAGGCAGAGATTTGTCATGGCGTATGTCTGGCAGGTTCCCTATAACCATGGTGATAGCTTGGGGATGAAAGCGCTCCGGGCTGTAACCGGGCACTGGGAATGGTCCGGAATTCTGACCGTCCAGAGTGGAATTCCAGGGACTATTAACACTGGAGCGGATACGAACTTGGACCTCAACTCCGGTGATGATCGTCCGAACGTTGCAGATGCTAGCCTAGGGTTGGGAAACTTCAACCGGTATGTGGCGGCTACTCTGGGAACGCTCGGAAACGTCGGGCGCAACACCTACATTGGACCGGGCGACTGGTTCTATGACACGTCGATTTCGCGAGTGTTTCCCATGAAGTTCAAGAAGCTGGAAAACCAAGCGCTGACGATTCGCGGCGAGTTCTTTAATGCGTTCAACCATGGCAACCAAAACCTACCAAACCTCGACTTGGCTACAGGTGCTTCTATTACGCCTGGAGACGGAAAGTTCGGCGACCTGTTGTCGACCGTGACAGGTCAACGTCAGATCGAGATCTACTTGAAGTATTCGTTCTAACTAAGAAGTTCCGAACCAGGAAAGGGAGGCCCTTTGTGCGGCCTCTCTTTTTTTTTAGAGTGCGCTTCATTCCGTGGAAACCGAGGACGCCCATGCAGCTATTCCTCCAAGCCAAGCGGATCGAGAATGCAGTTCGAAGCTCTGGAGCAGCCGGCAGGCTACTCCAGGAGTGACCAACCGAGGCTAGTCTGTCTAGCATAGCTATACAGACGCGTATAAATAAAGGGACGTGCTGGTTACAAAAGATTGCCAATGGAGCCGGATGAGTTCCGGATAGGATTGCATCTCACCAAACACGCGACTCAGCGTGCTGACTTGCAGCGAAACCCTCAGTGCTCTCGGATAATACGGTTAGAAAAGGCGATCATCGAGCGACCGAGGTTCTACCATCATTGGATTGAAGTCGAGCCGCTCTGTCGGACTTCCACTTCGTTCCAATACATGCACTCGCCAGGCATATCGCCGACGCATTCGAGACGGTTAGGGGCAAGGATTTCGTCATCATGCCGTAGACCAGCCAGAGCAAGACTGTGAGGAGGTAGAGATACAGCATCGGGTAGGACACATCCCGGGCGCCGTACCGCCACATTTTAAGCAGCTGCGGCAACAGGGTTACTGTGCCGCAAAGCGCCGCAACCATTCCAATCAACAACTTCCAGTGTTCGAACGACATGGCCAGTCTCCGCACTGCAATACGCCGAATACAATTTCGCATGCTTACGTCATCCCGCCGGTAAAAAGTTGGAAACGTACCGCTGTATCGGCAACCCGGCCAGTTCAGCCCGGAGCTGCGTCATTGACCGAAAGCGAATCGATGTGATTCCCAGTGCTCGAGCGGCTTTCACATTGGCCTCGTTGTCATCCACGAACAGCGTTTCACTTGGCCTGACGTTCAGACCATTGAGACAGTGCTGATAGATGGCCCTGTCGGGCTTAACCAACCGGACCTCGCAAGACAGAACCTGGCATGTCAGGCCATTTAACCAGCTGAATTCCTGTCTTGCATGAACGGCCATGTCGGACATCATGTTGGAGAGCAGCGCGGTTTTCAGGCCAGCTTCAGACAGACACTCGATCCACCGAATCATTTCAGGGTTCACTCTGCTCCACATTTCTACGTCCAACCTTCGGAGTTCCTCGATCTGCCTCAACTCGATCTTCACACGGGCTCTTTCTGCGAATCGGCACCAATAGGCTGCCGGCGTCAAATCACCTCGGTCGTACGGCGCGCGGTCCGCGGGATAAATGCTGCGAAACAGGTCCGCAACGATACCCAGTAGGGCCGCCATCAAGGCAAACTCTCTCTCGCTCGGCGGAAAGCAGATCACTTCGCCGTAATCGAGAATCACCGCCTTAATCGGCGGCGCTTCGGAATGACGGTGCCCCTGTATTTTCGACAATTGCCGGCCCTCGGCTCCGTATTCTCGGACTCTCAGCTTGTTTCGTCCAATGAATCATTGTTCAGGCAGTGATAACATCTGAGCATGGAACTAAATCTGTATGAACTGAAGTCCTTCAGCGTCTTGGCGCGCGAATTGCACTTCCGCAGATCTGCTGAACAGCTCTGCATGTCGCAACCGGCACTCAGCAAACAGATCCGAAGACTGGAAGAAAAAGTTGGTGGACCAGTGTTTGCGCGAAACCGCCGACGGGTGGCGCTGACGGAAACCGGCAGGGTCCTCCTGCCATACGCGCGCAGACTGCTGAAAGAATCGGAAGCGGCGCTGACGATGGCCATGGAGGCGAGCAGGGGCTGTGCCGGCACTCTCCGCATAGGCTTCGGCCTCGCAGCCGTTTCCGATATCCTCCCGCGCACCATTTTGCGTTTTGGTGGGAAATACCCGTCTATAAAACTCCAGATGTTCGACATGTCCACGCCGTCGCAACTCACCGCGCTCCTCGAGGAAACACTGGATCTCGGCATGTTGCGATTGCCGATTGCATCGGCTGAACTCGAGACGTTGCCCTTGATTCGCGAGCGGCTCCTCCTCGCGGTCCCCGAATCAGTCACGTACGGCCGCGGGGATAAGCTCTCAAACCTGCGAGATATCCCTTTCGTCCTCATTTCGCGCTCCGCTTCGGTCACATTTCACGACCATGCGGTCAGTGTTTGCCGCGGCGCAGGCTTTGCACCAACCATCGTCCAGGAGGCGAATGAAACGTTTACGGTCTTAAACTTCGTTCGAGCTGGGTTGGGTGTGTCGCTGGTTCAGAGCGCAGCCGCCAGGATGAAGGTACCGGGCGTCCGGTTCCACCAATTAGGGGTGCACGAATCGCAATGGACTATTGGATTGGCTTGGAAACGAAATGGCGAAAAGCGGGACCTCGTCCTGAAGTTCATAGAGACAATGCAAACCGTCGTTCGTGCGTCCCCGCGCCCTCGACCGAGCAAAAAAAAAGGCCGGGACAACCTCCTAAGCCGATGACCGAACGCTTGTGATGATGGTTGCCAGGCGGGAAACTGATGAGCACAATAAGGTCCTAACACCCCCAACCTTCCTACCTAACATAGGTAAAAACCAGAAGAATCAACCACATCGTGTTTCCAGTATGCCGGCGGGGGGCGTCGGCCGGACCCTGGCCACCTCCACCGGAACTTTATGGCTCTGTTCCGGGAACTTTCCGCGCAACTTCAACCTCCGACTTTGCGCTGGCGTCCCAGCCCGGAGACCCTGTAGGGGTCTCGGCCCCGTCTTGTCAGCACGCGTGTCTTCTTCGCGGTCGCGGATCGCGAGAGTCCTGTCGGCCGGAGATCATAGGCGAACCCCGCACCTCGGAGGCGAGTCCGAGACGAAACATCGAGCTCGCATCAAGCGTATCACCAGCATCGGGCTGGAGGCATACCATGGTGGCGTCCCAGTTTGAATACCGTCATCGTTTTTGGATGATTGTGCTCGTCTATGCGGCAGCTTACGCGTTCTACAACCTCGAACATCTCAATATTCTTTACTCCGTAGTTCCCTGGAATCAGGGAGTCCTTCAGAAGGACATGCTCGTGCGCTTCCTATACGCCGCCGCTGCGCTGCTCGCGGCAGTCGGCGCGATTCTCCTGACCTGGTCGACCGCTTACCGGCCTCCCGGCGCCGGCACGGAGCGCATGACTTTCTCCACCGCCGGACCGTTCCGCTATGTCAGGAACCCACATTATTTGTCCTATTTTCTTCTAATTCTTGCGTTGGGCACGTTTCAGAGCCGCCTCGGATTTCCGGTCATGCTCGTTGGTGAAACGATCTTGTTGCTGCGTCTCGCCGCTCGCGAAGAACTCCAACTCGAACAGAAACACGGCGAACGTTTTCGTAGATACGCCGAGCGGGTTCCGCGCTTTCTCCCCTCGCTTCGTCCGCTGCTCGAAAGCGACGGCCAGTCGCCGCGGTGGAGCCAAGCTTTCTGGGACCAGGCATTTCAATGGGGCTTCGTGGCCACGCTGCTGGCCTTCGCATGCACCCTGAGCGACTCAATTGGGTATGCCTTCGGCGCTGCGACTCTTGCCTTTTTGCTGCTACAAAAGCTTACTCAAGCGTTTTGGATTCGCCCGCGGCGTACCTAGGTGTCCTGAGAATTCAGACGTAGGTTTTTCAGGAACTGCGTTCCGTTGTCATGCACTACGCTTCGGCGCCCGCGGAGCGCAACACGAACACCGCTCCATGGCACGACATTTCCTCCGTCACCCGGGAACTTTCCCTAGCCCCTACTTCTTCTGCAGCTTGCCCTGCGCTAGCTTCTCTGCTGTCGCCAGCGCGTCCGCAGCGTTCACCTTTACGTCCGGCTCCACGCCGACCTCTGCCCAATCGGTCTTTGAGAAGGGATTGATCGCTTTCGTTTCAGGAATACCCATTCCGAAGTGATCATCAATGCGATGCCAAACTCCCGAATGCGCGCCACCACCTGTGGTCTCACCGACCAGCGTGGCGCGCTTTAGCATCTTCAGGTCGTAGCTGAACTGCTCTGCGCCGGAATAAGTCCTGGCGGACGTCAACAGGTATACCGGCTTGTCGGCCAGT
>Ga0210383_10004703_pt1 | contig 12081 bp, 10 predicted proteins | sample IncBWC14OmetaG_FD_160072 | JGI IMG/M metagenome (GOLD analysis project Ga0210383, IMG submission 160072) | Forest soil microbial communities from Barre Woods Harvard Forest LTER site, Petersham, Massachusetts, United States - Inc-BW-C-14-O ...
GACTTGCCGCAGCCGCTCTCGCCGACGACACCCAGGCACGTCCCCTCCGTAAGGGTCAGCGACACCCCGGCCAGGGCGGTTTTCACGCCCCCGGCGTAGCTGCCCGCCGGGTACACCTTTACCAAGCCGGAAGCCTCGAGCACCGGCCCGGTCACGGCTGCCACTCCGATACCGGCACCAGGCACGCCGCCGCCACCTCTGCGGATCGCGCCTCCAAAACCGGATCGGTAAGCGAACACCCCGGGAGCGCCTGCGGACACCGCGGCGCGAACGAACAGCCGGCCGGCAGCCGAGCCGGGTCCGGCGGCGAGCCCGGTATCTGGCCCAGCGCGCTGCGCTCGCCCGAGGTCGACGGCACCGCCCGCAGCAGCGCGGCCGTATACGGATGCTGGGGTGAAGCAAACACCGCCGTGGTCGGCCCGACCTCGACGATGCGGCCCGCGTACATCACCGCGAGCCGCTGCACGAACTGCGCGGCCACCCCGAGATCGTGAGTGACCCAGAGCACGGCCAGGTGCCGGGCCTGCTGCAGCCGGGCCACCAGCGCCAGGATCTGCCGCTGGATGGTGACGTCCAGCGCGGTGGTCGGTTCGTCGGCCAGCAGCAGCCGGGGATTGCCGGCCAGCGCGGCGGCGATCATCACACGCTGACGCATGCCCCCGGACAGCTCGTGCGGATAGGCGCGGGCCAGCCGGGCCGGATCGGGCAGTTGCACTTCGGCCAGCACGGCCAGGGTCCGCTCCTGCGCGCCGCGCCGGCTCGCGCCGTGCGCCCGCAGGCCCTCGGCGATCTGCGCGCCGACCCGCTGCACCGGGTCGAGCGAGGTCATCGGGTCCTGGTAGATCATCGCGATCTGGCTGCCCCGGAACCCGCGCAGCACCCGGTCCGGCGCGCCCACCAGCTCGGTCCCGCCCAGCCGGACCGAACCGCCGGTCACCTCCACCGGCGACCCGGCCAGCAGGCCCATCGCGGCCAGCAGGGTCAGCGACTTGCCCGAGCCGCTCTCGCCCACCAGCCCGACGCGCTCGCCCGGCCGGACGTCCAGGCTGACCCCGCGGACCAGCGGTGTCACCCCCGACCTGCTCCGCAGCCCGACCGACAGGTCCCGGATGGCGAGCAACGGCTCGACCGAAGTCATGACGGCCATCACGAATCCGACGTCGCAGGATCCAGGGCGTCGCGCAGCCCGTCGCCGGTCAGCGTGAAGCCCAGCACCAGCAGTACCACCGCCACCGCGGGGAAGGCCAGGGTCCACCAGGCGATGCCCGCGATGTTGGTGCCCTCGCTGACCATCAGGCCGAGGGTCGCCGCGGGCGGCGGCGGGCCGAGGCCGAGGAAGTCCAGGCTGGCCTCGATCAGCACCGCCCAGCCGAGGGCCAGCGTGACCTGGACGGCCAGGATCCCGCTGACGCCCGGCAGCACGTGGCGGAACAGGATCCGCGACCGGGAGAAGCCGAGCACCTGGGCCGCCTTGACGTAGTCGGCCTGGCGCAGGGTCAGTACCGGGCCGCGGACCACCCGGATGAAGATCGGGGTGTAGCTGATCCCGACCGCGATGGCCGTGTTCTGCCAGCCCGGCCCGAGCCCGCTGACGATGGCCAGCGCCAGCAGCACGGACGGCACGGCGAAGATCAGGTCGGCCAGGCTGGTCACGGCCCACGACACCGGGCCGCCGAAGTACCCCGCGGCCACGCCGCCCAGCGTGCCTACCACCGCGCAGATCGCCACCGCCAGCAGCGCCGTCTGCAGGGACAGCACGGTGCCCGCCATGACCCGGCTCAGCACGTCCCGGCCGAACTGGTCGGTGCCGAACAGGTGCGCCGCCGACGGGCCGTGCAGCGTCACCAGTGGGTTCTGCGCGTCCGGGGCATCCGGAGCCAGCCCGGCCAGCGAGGCCAGCCCGGCCAGGACCATGACGGCCAGGATGATCAGCCCGGCCCGGCCGCTCGGCTGCCGCCACAGCCGCCTGGCCAGCCCGGGGCGGCCCGCCTCCACGAGCGGCGCCGTCAGCGCCTCGCCAGCCTGGGCGAGCCCGGCCATTACGACCTCAGCCTGGGGTCGACGACCGCGTACAGCAGGTCGGTGAGCAGGTTGACCACGATGAAGCCGAGCGCGAACACCAGCGTGACGCCCTCTGCCACCGCGTAGTCCGACTCGGTCACCGACATCAGCAGCAGCCGCCCGAGGCCGGGCAGGACGAAGATCTCCTCCACCACCACGGTCCCGCCCAGCAGGTAGCCGAACTGGATCCCGGACATGGTCAGGATCGGGATCAGCGCGTTGCGCAGCACGTGCTTGATGATCACCAGGCGGGGGGCCAGGCCGCGGCCGCGCGCGGCCCGGACGTAATCCCGGCGCGCGACGTCCAGCATCGCGCCTCGGGTCGTGCGCAAGATCGCGGCCCCGATGCCGAGTCCGAGGGTGAGCGCGGGCCAGAAGATCTGCTGGATGTTCAGCCATGGATCGGACCCCAGGCTCGCGAACCCCTCCGAGGACGGGAAGTAGTGGAACACCGAGGCCAGCAGGGCCACCAGGCCGCTGCCGATGACGAAGCTCGGCACGCCCAGGCCGGCCAGCGCGACCAGCCGGGCGCCGCGGTCGGCCAGCCGGCCGGGGGCCGCGGCGGCCACCGCGCCGGCTCCCACGCCGATGACCAGGCCGATCAGCATGGCCGCGATGGCCAGCTCGAGGGTCACCGGCAGGGCGGCACCGATCAGCGACGTGACGCTGCGGCCGCTCTGCTCGGATACGCCCAGGTTTCCGTGCAGCAGGTCCCCGGCCCACTGCCCGAACTGCTCGGGGAGCGGCTTCCCGATCCCGTAATAGTGCTCGAGGTCGGCGTACTGAGCCTTGGTCAGCAGCCCGGCGTTGACCCCGAGGCTGGACGTGATCTGGTTGCCCGGCAGCAGCCGCAGCACGATGAACACGACGACGGCCACGCCGACCAGCGTGATGACCGCCTTAGCCAGGCGCGCGGCGATCCGCAGCGCGATGGCCCGGCCGCGGCCCGGCCCCGCGCCCACACCCAGGCGCCCGGCCGGTGGCCGGGCGCCCGCATCCTCAACCGTCATACCTCTCCGGCGGCAGTTACTTATGAATTGGCGTTATCCAGAGACCGTAGTGGTAGCCAGCGCGCTCAGCTGCTCGTTCGGCAGTGGCGTATAGCCGTGCACATTACTGGCCAGGACGGTGTAGTCGTAACTGTCGAACAGCCAGATCCACACCGCATTGTTGACCAGGTAGGCGCTGATCTGGGCGTAGAGGCTGGCGCGGGTGGACGCCGACGGATTCTCGTCGGCATTGGTCAGCAGGCTGGCCAGGGCCGGTGAGGAGTAGCCGGACGGGACGGCCAGGTTGGCCCCGGGGCCGAAGTACCGGCCGTACATGATGTACGGGTCCGGGTTCGCGCCGTTCTCGGCGAAGGCGGCCTCGAACTGGCCCTTGAGCCAGCGCTGGATGTAGTCGTTCTCGCCCAGGTTGTCGATGGTCATGTGGATGCCCACCTTGGCCAGGTCGCTCTGCGCGGTGACGGCCTGGGCCTCGCTGGTCGCGTCGAGGGCATCAGAGGTAATCGCGGTGAAGCTGAAGCCCTTGCTCATCCCGGCGGCGGCCAGGTAGTGCGTGGCCTGGGCCAGGTTCTGCGTGCCGCAGGTGCCGGCCGTGGCGCTGGGCGCGTACGGGCCCAGCGGCACCGGGCCCACCACCTCGCCTTGGCCGAGCGCGGCGTTGGCCAGGATGTCTGTCCGGTTGAGCGCGCACTGAACGGCCAGCCGGGCGTTGAGGTTGGCCAGCGGCCCGGTGCGGTCCTGCAGCATCAGCGCCCGGTAGTTGAGGTCGAGTTCCTTGTGCACCTGCAGGCTGGTACTGCTAAGCGTCTCGACCACCTGAGGCTCGGTGAGCAGGCCCATCTGGACCGTGCCGGCCTGTAGCGCCGAGGCGATGGACTGCTCATCGGGGATGGTGCGGAAGACGATCTGGTTGATGGACGGCGCCCCGCCCCAGTAGCTCGGGTTCTTGGCCAGGGTCAGTGAGGTACCCGGCGACCAGGACACGAACTTGAACGGCCCGGTGCCATCCGGCTGGGTGGCTATCGTGCCCGCGGCGATCGCCTTGGCCGGCAGGATGGCCAGGTTGGTCGTGGTGAGCCCGTACAGGATCGAGAAGTCCGGGTGCGTCAGCTGGAGCACGACCGTCTGCGCGGTCGGCGTGGAGATCGACGCGACGGTGGCGATGTTGGACGCCGACGCCGCGCCCGTCTTGGGGTTGAGCACCCGTTCCAGCGACGCCTTGACGTCCGCGGACGTCAGCGTGCTGCCGTCGTCGAACTTGACCCCGGAGCGGAGGGTGAACGTGACGCTCTTGCTGTCGCTGCTGAACGTCCAGCTGCTCGCGAGGTCGGGCACCACCTGCAGGCTCGAGTTGAGGGTCACCAGCGGCTGGTACACCAGGCCGAGCGCCTGCAGGTCGAGGAAATTGGTGGCTATCTGCGGGTCCAGCTTCTGCACGCTGGAGGTGTTGGCGATCACGAAGGGCGCGCTGCTGGTGCTGGTGCTGGAGTTCGAGTTCGCCGACGTGCTGCCGCTCGAACTGCAGGCGGCCAGGCCGATACTCAGCGCAACCAGGGCTGCGGCGGGAGCGCCCCGCCGCGACAGTGAAGCGAGGGGCATGTTCCCTCCCGGTGGCGGCGGCGCTCGAGGGCGCCAGTTCGGCAGGGCCTATCGGTCCTGGGGTCCGGGTCAAGCACACGGTCCGCGTGCCCGGCGCGTTGGATGTAAGGATGTTACGAGCAGCACATTTGGGATGTCAACAAGCAACATGGTCCCTGGACGCAACAGATTGGTAACTCGCGGACTCGAACGAAAGTTCAAAATCTTTTTCTGCCGAACGGACCTGGGTAACACCTCCGGGAAGACGTCCACCCGCGCCAGCGGGAACGCGATAGGCCTAGGTGACTGCCTGTCCTGCGCCGGTGCCGATCGCGGCCAGCGCCGCGCGGACACTGCCGCCGGCCGCCAGCGCCTTGGCTGCCGCCTCCGGCTCCAGCCCGGACAGCAGGCACACCAGGGCCAGCTGCAGGTCACCACCGCAGCGGCCGAGCTCGGCGCGGCAGGTCGCCTCGGTGGCGCCTGAGGCCTCCATCAAGATGAAGATCTGCCGCTGGCGCAGTTTCTCGTTCGTGCCGGACAGCGAGACCATGAGGTTGGAGTAGGTCCGGCCGAGCCTGATCATGACCGCGGTCGACAACGAGTTCAGGATCATCTTCTGCGCCGTGGAGGCCTTGAGCCGGGTCGACCCCGCGATCGCCTCGGGTCCGGTATCGACCAGCAGGGCGCGGTCGGCCAGGTCCGCCAGCGGGGCCGACAGGCTGCTGCTGACCAGGACGGTAAGCGCCCCAGCGGTTCGCGCTGCGCGCAGCGCTCCGGCGACGTATGGTGTCCGCCCGCTGGCCGACAGGCCGACCGCCACGTCGCCGCCGCTGACCGCGGCCGCCGCCTGGCGGCCCAGCGATTCCCGGTCCTCGGCCCCCTCGACCGCGTGCGCCACCGCGCTCTCGCCGCCGGCGTGATGTGCGACGAACAGGCTGGCGTCGACCCCGAAGGTCGGAACGACCTCGGCTGCGTCGAGCACTCCGATCCGGCCCGACGATCCGGCCCCGAAGTAATGCACGTGCCCGCCGTCGCGTACCCGAGCGACGGTGAGGTCGACCACCTCGGCCAGGGTCGGCAAGATCGCGGCCACGGCGCCGGCCACCACCGCGTCCTCCGCGTTGAGCAGCCGCAGCAACTCGAGCGTCCTGACGGTGTCGATGTCCGTCGTGCGGTCGTTCCGCATCTCGGTCCGCGACGGTGGCGGCCATGTCATGGCGTCTGGCTGTTCTGGCTGCGGTTCTGCGGGCACCGCCGCCCTCCTCGTTCTGGTCCCAGGGGCGACGGATCCATGTTACTGTTTTCCGTCGTGAGTTCCAGAGTTGTTGCATATTCACATCCCCGCCGGGCCCGCGTGCTCGGCTGCATGTCCGGTACTTCGGTCGACGGCATCGACGTCGCCTGCGTGGACCTGGAACTTGACGGCGACGAGCTCGGCTGCGGGTACCGCGGCGTGCTCAGCGTCCCGTTCGACGCTACGCTGCGGGACCGGATCGTGGCCGCGCTGCCGCCCGGCGAACCGGGCGCGGGCGAACTGTGCCAGTTGCACGCCGAGCTCGGTCACGCCTACGCCGACGCGTTCGCCGCGGCGGCCAGCCGCCTGGCCGCCGGTCAGGCTGACTTCGCCGTCCTGCACGGGCAGACGTTCTTCCACTGGGTCGACGACGCGGGCCGCGCCCTGGGCACGCTCCAGCTGGGCAACTCGGCGGCGGTCGCCGAACGCCTAGGCCTGCCGGTCATCTGCGACCTGCGCAGCCGTGACGTGGCCGCGGGCGGTCAGGGCGCGCCGCTGGTCTCGATGTTCGACCAGCTGCTGCTGGCCGGCCGGCCAGGCCCCGCCGCTGCGGTCAACCTCGGCGGCATCGCGAACCTGACCGTGGTGGACGGCGGGCAGGTGCTGACGGCCTACGACATCGGCCCAGCGGGGGCGCTGATGGACCCGGCCGCCTCATGGGCCAGCGGCGGAAGCGAGCGATTTGATGCCGATGGCGCCCTCGCGGGACGCGGCACCGTATCGGAGCCGCTGCTGGCCCGGCTGAAGGCCGAGCCGTACTACCGGCTACCCCCGCCCCGCAGCACCGGCCGGGAGCTGTTCAACGCTGGGTACCTGCGCGCCATGCTGGCCGGGATCGATCCCGCTCCGGCTGGCCAGGACGTGGCCGCCACGGTCACCCGGCTGCTGGTCGACCTGCTGGCCGAGGCGGCCAAGCGGCACGGCCTGACCGAGCTCGTACTGTCCGGCGGTGGCAGCGCGAACCAGACCACGCTGCGCTGGCTGCGGGAGGCGGTACCCGGCGTCCGCGTGCTGACCACGGCCGAGCTCGGCGTGCCCGCCCAGGCCAAGGAGGCCGTGGCATTCGCCGTGCTCGGCTTCCTGACCTGGAACGGATTGCCTGGGTCAGTGACCGCGGCGACCGGCGCGGCCCACCCCGCGATCCTCGGCACGATCCAGCCGGGCGACGCCCCGCTGAGGCTGCCCGAACCCGCCGGAACGCCCCCGAGGTACCTCCGGCTGCGCTAGTCTCGCGCCCATCCCGGAGCCCAGGTCCCGTTGTCGCGCTGCCGGGGCCGCGTAGCCGCGAGGTAGTCGCGGAGCGCGGCGAGCGCGGGGTGCGGGTTGTCGTTCCGCCAGATCAGCGAGTGCGGGTACACCGGCGTGGGGTCACGCACGGCGATACGCCGCAGACCGTAGTCTTCGGGCCACAGCAGCCGGGTCTGCTCGCCGACGAGGCTGGCCAGGTCTGGGGAGTCGGCGAGCATATCCAGCAGGGACTCGGTGCCGAAGTTGGGGCCTATGGCGTCGATGGCGAGACCGAACGTGACGGCCAGTTCGTCGTAGTACGCCGCCCACTCGGTCCCGGCCGCCAGGCCGGGTATCCAGATCCTGTGCCCGGCGAGCTGGCCGAGCGTGACCGTGCGCGCGGACGCGAGTTCGTGGGCCGGCCCGGTCAGGAGCTGGTGAGGCTCGTCGAGAACCCGGGTGGCCCTGATGCCGTGGGGGAGCTGTCGCGCGGGCACCGTGACGGCCCGGAAGGTGGCGTCGATGGCGCCGGACCTGACTGCGGCGATGGCCGTGTCGGCGTCGAACAGGGTCGCCACGTCGAGTTCGGTCTCGGGATGCGCGCGGTGGAAGCCGCGCAGCAGCGCGGCCGGGGCGATCCGCCTGCTGATCACGTCGACGCGCAGCGGGCGGCGGCCGGGCCGGACCGAGGCGGCGGCCCGCTCCTCGGCCTGGAGGAGATCGCGGGCGCGCGGCAGGAACGCCTGCCCGTCCACGGTGAGCTCGGCGCCGCGTGCCGTCCGGGTGAACAGCCACACGCCGAGGTCCTTCTCCAGCGCTGCGATCCGCTTGGAGACGGCCTGCTGGGTGATCGACAACTCGGCGGCGGCCTCGGAAAACTGCCCGGCGTCGCTGACGGCGACGAACGTGCGGACGGCCTCGAGATCCACGCCAACCGACCCTAGCCGCACAACGCATCGTTGTGGCTCGCCGGCTGGCCGGTTGTTTGCCCCGCGGGACCCGCGATCGCTTTGATCGTGCTGGTCAACCGGAGGTTGTTGGTCCCATCGCGAGGGGTGCTGGACATGGTGGCGAGGCGGTCGCTGGGCAGGCAGTTCGGATGGCTCTGGTCGGCGTATGCGGTCAGCACGCTCGGTACGTGGCTCGCGTTCGACGCGTTCTCGCTGATCGCCATCCTCGTCCTGCACGCCGGGCCGGCCGAGGTGTCGGTGCTGGCCGCGACCGGACTCGCCGTGGGGGCGGTGGTCGCGGTGCCGCTCGGCCCGTGGGTCGAGTTCCGCCGCAAGCGGCCGGTGATGATGGCCATGGACCTGACCCGGTTCGCCGCGCTGATGACCATCCCCGCCGCGTTCGCGCTCGGCTGGCTCAGCTTCCCCCAGCTCCTGGTGGTGTCGGTCATCACCGGCGCTGCCGACATTACGTTCAAGTCGGCCAGCGGCTCCTATCTCAAGACGCTTGTGCCGGGCGACGGTCTGCTCCTGGCCAACGGGCGGTTCGAGTCCACCACCTGGACCGCGACCGCACTCGGACCGCCGCTCGGCGGGGCCGCGTTCGGGTTGTTCGGCCCGGTGACCACCGTGCTGGCCAACGCGGTCAGCTTCTTGCTCTCTGCTGTAGGGGTGTGGGGCGCCGGGATCCGCGCCATCGGCGGGAGCGAGCCGCGCCCGGCCCGCGCCGGCGCCGCGCGGCTGCGCGTCCGCGACCTGCCCGACGGGTGGCGGTACATCCTGGCCCACCCGGCGCTGCGCCCGCTGTTCTTCAACACGATCACGGTCAACGCCCTGATCATGGCCACCGCGCCGCTGCTCGCCGTGCTCATGCTGGGGCGCCTGCACTTCGCGCCGTGGCAGTACGGCCTGGCCTTCGCCGGCCCGTGCGTCGGCGGCCTGATCGGTTCCCGGCTGGCCCGCCGGCTCGTCGCGCGGTTCGGCCGGCACAAGGTCATGCTCACCGCCGGGACGCTGCGTGCGTGCTTCTCGGTCGGGCTGGCCTTCATCGGGCCCGGCGCGGTCGGGCTGGTGCTGGTCATGGCGATCGAGCTGGGGCTGATCACCTCCGCGGGCGTGTTCAATCCGGTGTACGCCACCTACCGGCTGGACCAGACCCCGGCCGACCGCGTAGCCCGCACCCTGTCGGCGTGGTCGGTCAGCAGCAACGCCACCATCGCGGCCCTGACGGCTGTGTGGGGCGTGCTGGCCAGCCTCACCAGCCTGCGCGCCGCGCTCGCGATTGCCGGCCTGCTCCTGCTGGCCACCCCGTTGCTGCTGCCGCGCCGTGAGCACGCGGCGCCGCGTGGACGGGAACTGGCCCCCTCCGCCGCACGTCGCGCCGCATGACGACCGGCCCAACGGCCAGCCCCGCCGCGTGACCTGGGTTCCGATCGGGAATATCGGCGCTTACTCGGCCACCTGTGACGGCAGGGCAAACGGTACCCTGACGGCGTGGCCGAACACCAGGGACGACCGGATCAGGGGCTCGACGTCGGGATCCTGGTCACGATCCGGGCGCTGCTGCCGAACCTCGCGCCGGTCGAGCGCCGGGTGGCCCAGGTCGTCCTGGACGATCCGGCCGGGGTGGCCTGGCGGAGCATCTCCGAGCTGGCCAGATCCTGCGGCACGTCGGCCACCAGCGTAGTCCGGTTCTGCCGGGCCATCGGGCTGCGCGGCTACCCAGAACTGCGCCTGGCGCTGGCCGGCGCGGTGGCTCACGACGACGCGGCGGCCGTCGCGGCCGCCTCGAGTGACATCGACCCCGACGACGACGCTGCGACCATCACCAAGAAGATCGCCTTCGCCGACGCCCGGGCCGTGACCGAGACCGCAAGCCACCTGAATATCGCCACCTTGACCCAGGTCGTCGACGCGCTGGCCAAGGCCAGCCGGATCGACATCTACGGCGTGGGGGCGAGTGGCTACGTGGCCCTGGACCTGCAGCAGAAGCTGCAGCGCATCGGACGGCCGGCCTTCGCCTGGCCCGATCCGCACATGGCCATCACGTCGGCTTCGCTGCGCGAGCACGGCGACGTGGCGATCGGCTTGTCCCACACCGGGACCACCGTCGACACCATCGACGCGCTGCGCGAGGCACGCCGTTACGGTGCCGTCACCGCCGCGGTGACGAACTTCCCGTGGTCCCCGATCACCGAAGCAGCCGACTTCGTCCTGCTTACCGCGGCCCGGGAGACCGCCTTCCGGTCCGGCGCCATGACCAGCCGGATCGCGCAGCTGACCGTGGTCGACTGCCTGTTCGTCACGCTGGCCCAGCAGGATCTGCCCCGAACCCGGGTGGCCTTGGAGCGGACCTTCGCCGCCGCCCAGGCCAAGCGTGTCCGCCGTCCCCGGCGCCAGCCGCCTGGTGACTAGCCCGTCCCAGCTACACGCGATGCCCGGGCGGCTCCTCGGCATCGATGCGGGCGGCAGCGGGACCAGGGCTGTCGTACTCGAAGCGGGCGAGGTAACCCCCCAGCCGGACGGCCCGCCGATGAACGCGCTGCTCACCAGCGGATTCGCCGAGCAGCTGCTGAGCATCATTCGAGCGGTCGACCCGACCGCGGCGGGGATCGGCCTGCCCGGCGTACACCAGACGGGCCAGGCCCATGAGCTCGGCCAGGCCCTGACCCGGCAGGCGGGCTGTCCGGTGCACGTCACCGGCGACGCCGACACCGCACGCTACGGCGCGTTTCTCGGTGCTCCCGGCATCGTGGTCATCGCGGGCACCGGATCGGTCGCCCTCGGCTGGGACGGAGAACGCTTCGCCTACGCCGGCGGCCACGGCTACCTGCTCGGCGACGAGGGCAGCGCCTACTGGATCGGCCGCGAGGCGGTCCGCGCGGCGCTGCGCTTTGACGAGCAGACCGGCGGCTCCGAACTGATCTACCAGACCGTGACCCAGGCCACCGGACCCGACCTTGACGTCCTGATCGGCGAGGTCAACGCCCATCCGGCCGACCGCGGCCGACTGGCCGTGCTGGCCCCCGCGGTCACGGCGATCGCCGCGCACGACCCCGAAGCGCAGCGGATCGTCCGGTGCGCCGCCGAGCACCTCGCCGCGCTGGCCGAGTCCATCCGGCGCCGTCTCCGCCCGCTGCCCGTGGCGGGCGTCGGCGGGGTCTTCCGCGCCCCGGCCGTCTGGGCGCGGTTCGCCGAGCTGAGTGGCGCCGCCCGCCCGCTAGCGTCGGCCGGGGTAGGCGCCGCGCTACTCGCGGCCACCTGTACGCCGGGATCGCCGGGCGCTTCATGCTCCTTTCACGGTCGCCCGGCATCCTTGAACGGGTGAGCGCCAGACCCCCGAACCGCAGGACCCGCATCGCGGTCCGCATCCTCGCAGGCCTGCCCGCCGTGGCGGCGTGCAGCTCATCACCGCCGGCTCCGCCCGCCGTCTCCCCGGCCACGTCGGCCGCTTCTCCGGCCACGTCGGCCGCTTCTTCGGCCACGTCGGTCGCCTCCCCGGTCCGGACGGCCCCGCCCACGGCCAGCGTCGCCGCCCGGGTCCCGCCGCATGTCACCGTGTCCCAGGTCCGGACCGCGGACGGATCGGTCGTGACCGTGGCCGTCTTCCGCGGCCCGGTCCAGTACGTACTGCACAACGGCAGCCAGGACCCTGGATCCAGGTACGCCGCGCTGGTGCGGGCCGGGCCGGCGGTCAGCGGTGCCGAACGCCGGTACCTGCTGGCCGCCTTCAACGGCGGCTTCCTGCTGCGCTCCCGAGCGGGCGGCTACGAACAGGAGGGCCACGTGTTCCGGGCCCTGCGGCACGGCCTGGCCAGTCTGGTCATCGACCGTTCGGGCCGGGCCCGGATCGGGGTCTGGGGGGTGGACGTGCCCGCCCCGGGCGAGGCCGTCTACAGCGTGCGGCAAAACCTGTGGGCGCTGGTGCAGGGCGGCCGGCCGACCGCGGAGGCGGCCCGGTGGTTCC
>Ga0210383_10004704_pt1 | contig 12081 bp, 21 predicted proteins | sample IncBWC14OmetaG_FD_160072 | JGI IMG/M metagenome (GOLD analysis project Ga0210383, IMG submission 160072) | Forest soil microbial communities from Barre Woods Harvard Forest LTER site, Petersham, Massachusetts, United States - Inc-BW-C-14-O ...
CATCACATTTGTCCTCGTCCCATCCTGGGCAAAGGCACAAGAGGCCGTTGCCAAAATTAGCATCACTATGTATTTCATGGTTGCGGTGTTCTCCTTTCAAATTCAATCAGTCGCGGCCGCAGCTGAATTTGTTGTGCTGAACCATCCGTTGCGATACTCAGATCCGCGGTGAAGTTGACCCCTTCGGGAACGGCTCCCGGGGGAAACATGGATTCCGCGGGAATGGCGATCTGGATGGAACGCTCATTCGGTGCCCAGTTCGTAATTTTGCTTTTCGCCAGCGCCGGCGCGTTCCGGCGATGAACTCTCCTTTTTGGAGCTGCCGCGGTCTCGAGAACGACAGCGGCCGGATCGGTTTTCACCGAAGTAGGCGGAACCAGCGCTTCGACGCGAGTGTGTCGAAAAACCAGAAACGCCGCAACAGCGAAAACAAGAGTGGCGGCGATCGACAGCACAGGCACCCACTGCGAGACCTGACGTCGCGTCATCGATGCCATTACCGCGTCACGGTAACTGTCGAATGTCCTGCTCACCGCTTGGTATGCTTCGAGTTGGCGGCGGCATTCGATACAATCCCGAATGTGCCCTCGCACATCAGCCATCTCGTCTTTCTCAAGCTCACCGTCGAGCCAAGCAATCAATTTCCCTGAAAGTTCACACATTGCATTTCTCCGCCAATTTCTTGATCGCACGACTCACCGTTTCGCCTACTGTGGACGTGGAAATTGCCAAGACCTCACCGATCTCGCGATAGCGCAATCCTTCGGCCCGTAGCAACAAACATTCACGCTCCGACTCCGTCAGTTGACGAATCGCATTCCCGAGCTCTCGGACCTTCTCCTTCTCAAGCACGGCCCGTTCCGGCGTGCTGTGGTCTTGCATCGTGTCCGTTTCAAGATCAAGCGGCTCCGTGAAACGCCGGTCATAACTACTTTGGCGGTTTCTGGCCCTATTATGCGCGACCCGAAAAACCCAGCTGCGGATGTTTTCTCGCGACCCGCCGGTAGCCAGATGTCGATGCAGACTCAGGAAGGTATCTTGAACGGCATCCTGAGCCTCATCCGTCGAGAGTCCAAGACAAACCATGTAGCGAAGCAGAGGTCCGCGCAATTCACGATACAGAGCCGTAACCTCACAGCCGTCACTCGCGAGGCGCGAGAGCGGCAAGGCTATGGGTATGGAATCGCCGGTCATAAGGTTCTGTGCGCGTCCCCCTATTTATATAACAAGTGAGCACTGCGTTTTTCCGGGCCCGGTTTCAACAAAGAATCGCCACAATTCGAGAGAGTATAGGAATAAGGACTTCGGTCACCTATTTAGGCCGATACGTCTTCCCGAGGCTTCGGTAGAGTCTTGCTCTTACCTGCCGTGATGCATGCTCTGGACTGGGAGCACAGTCCGAGCCGGTAACTTCAAGCGGTTCAGAAACGGGGTTCAGGAACAACAGTCGAGTGCCCCAACTCCTGATTAACGCGCAACCGGACTTCTGGGTACTGGGACCTACCTGCACGGGTTTGGAAAACTCTGACAGGGGTAGATGTGGCATCTACCGAAAAACTTTGCTCAGGATCGGCCGGTCACCGCTTGAATCAGCAAAAGTGATCCGATACTTGCTAGTCCGAAATAGAGATATCTGAGGAAAACCTCGCCGTGAAGCCGATGATTGATCATTCTTCCGAGGAACACCGCTATGATCGTAACCGGCAATGAGATCAGATAAAAATGTGTAACGGCTGAGGTCCAGAGTCCGGTCAGCCAATAACCGCCCATGCCAATCACGCTCACGGGTAAGAAATATCCCTGCAGGGTTGCCCGAAAGTGCTGCGCTGACCACCTTCGCATGGCCCCATATACAACAATCGGCGGACCGTTCATCCCGAAGGCTCCCCCGAGCGCGCCCGCACAGAATCCGCAAGCCAGCAGCCACCCTCGGTTGTCGCGTCTTAGTTCCCAGGGTGTGCGGGCCGCCAATGAGTAAGCGGAGAACAAAATTATGATCACTGCCAGAGCGGCCTTGACTACTCTTTGGTGGCTGCTAGTCAGCAGCAGAAGCCCTAACGGAATACCAAGAAGACTGGAGAGCACGAGCCACCCTGCGCTCTGCACATGGATCTTTTTCCAATCCTGCACTACGACTATGCCAGCGACCGTAATCGAAACAAGTACTGCTAGGGGCGCGGCGACGCGCAAAGGAAGTACGAAGGCAAGGAGCGGAACGGCGACTAACGCCTCACCGAATCCGAAAGCTGATCGGATCAGCGTGGCTATGAACATAATCCACAGAACGTAGAGAGTCGTATCGTCGATAGTAATCTCCGCGGGATTCGGAAATCATTATAAGCGCGGGAGTCCGCTATTCTCTCGAAATAGAATTTGGACCTCGTTCATCTCAAGTCCTGATTAACGCGCAACCCGGACATACGGATACCAGTACCCAAGTTACCGGTAACCCGACTTATCGGGACTTAGTCGCCTTGCTTGAATCTTCAGCGGTGACTTGAATCGCAAATGGCGGATTTTGTTGCTCGTAGAATTGGTCATAGTAAAAATATCCGTTCCACGCCGCACAGTTTTTGACATGCCAGGTTCGACCCACTTGATGCCACTCTACAGATAACTGCCATTCTCCTTCCTTCAATCGCAATGGCTCGGTCGGATATAGCTCTTCCAGTTTGAATTTGACCAAGGCCCTAATGCTCTGTCCTGGCTGAAGCGTTAGTAGACTTCCGGGAGCGAATTTGGAGCCATGAAGCCACTGCGTCAAACTTTTGAGCGCGACTTGGCTGCCCTCGTGGTCTCCCAACGTAAACTCAAAAGTTGCCCCTTCCCATTGCACGTCGTCCTGCTTCTGGCCATCTTTCACGACGTCTGAGTCTGTGCTCCATGGAATTTGAATAGTTTTTGTGTCGCTGTTCCGCAGCTGAACGACCGCTTCGACTTCGCTCCCTAGAATGGGTTTCAAGTCTTTAGCGCTGAGTACTTGGACGACTATGTGTCGCATTTGGTGGTCTTCTGGCTGGACTACGCCATCAGCGGTGCCCCCCAGCGGAAATTTTTTCACATCCTGGAATGGGGAGCTTTTCTACAGTTTTGGACGGTGCTTGTGGACGGGTCAGGTCAACTGAATTGTTCTGTTGCGGCAGCAGAGTACTGACCATCACAAAGGCAAAACAACCAACAGACACGCAGGTCATGAATTAAGTGAACTCTTGAGCCAAGCATATAACAATCGGACAAATTCTAAGTGCGAGCGGGACAACCGTGAGGGCTTCGATGTGCTCACTGCCTGATTAACGCGCAAACCGGACATGTGAAGTCCCAGTACGGCATTTGTCCGGTAATCCGACTAATCAGGAGTTGACGTGGGTGAGCCGAGGTTTGTTGAAGCCTAAAGCGCCTCAAGAATCGCTGACAGCAAACATTTAAGAAAATGACTGCCGCCGTCAAAACCCAACCTTCTCAAGAAGTAGTCTAAAGGCTGGTCAGGGTCGAACTCCGGGCGCTGTCCTTGGCTATACGTTAGTGTCCCGTCCATAAGAGAATCTCTTCAGCGGGTTATACGCGATAGAGCATCCCAAAGTTTCGCGGAGAGAGTAACCCGAAACTCTTTGTGGAGTGGTAGCTTTGCTACTGTTAATTGGCCCGAGGAGCACCTGACTTGAGTGAAAAGAAAGGCACGCTGTGTCCCAATTGTGGTACGGATTTGACCCGACCACCTGTCATTCGCTACGGCACTCCCTTTCGGTGTCTCAACTGCAATACGTTACTGGAAGTCCCGACAAGTTATAATATGGTTTGCGGTTGGCTTAGCGCGATTATCGCGGCTGGGCTTTGCCTGGCAGCTGGTTTACGCAATCTTTCGCTCATCGCGGGATTCTTGGTTGCGCTTCTTCCAGTAATGTTTTCGGTCAGTTTTTTCCAACGTCACCTATTTCCTCCTAAGCTTACCGTCCACCCTCACTAGGGTTTGCTGAACTTCGCCCTTATTGAACTGCAAGTGCCTGATAAACGCGCAAACCGGACATGTGGGTACTAGCTTTCAGGTCGGCTTTGATTACCCGCTCCACGGCGGTAAGTGAAAATCCCAATCATGCAGCCGCCAGCCACGCCAAAGAGAATTGCACCTGAACCGAAGCAAATGACCTGTGCCAGATACTGCCACGTCCTAACGTCAGCATGCATCCGTTGCGCGAACACCATGAGGAAAAGGGAGACGCCTGTTGCCGTAGCAAATGCAGTCCAATACATCTCGCGGTCAAAGTTTTTCGGTTTGCCATTCCACGCAGCGTATCCTATCGCAGCAGCAATCGACGGAACGACCACAAAGAAGGTGAGGATGAACAACCCTCCTTCAACCCACACGCTAGTGTCTGAGTGCATGACGCACGAAGGATAACCAACGGAAATCCTAACAGCAAGGTTGGACAAGGTCCTGATTAACGCGCAAACCAGACATGTGGATACCACTACCCAAGTTACCGGTTATCCGACTTATCAGGAGTTAGCCAAGGCCAGTCCGCAATTAGTTGATGATAACGGGATCTCGGCGTGTGGCAGGCGACACTGACAGGAGGGGAAAATCAGGTCTTCACTCGCTCAGCATGAATTTCAGCAAGCAACGCCGAAATCGTCGGCAGCAACTTGTTGACCAGCGAGGAATAGTCATATTGATCGGACCGCACCTTGCTTGCATGAGCAAGCATCTTATTGAGCGTTGAGCAGCAACTGCCGAGCTGTTTTCGGTCTCCATAGAGTTCTTTCAACTTATCAACGTTGGCTGATTGGAACCCCGGCAAGATCTCTTTAAGTTTGACGTCATCTTCCCAGCCATGGGACAGCAGAATTCCGACGAGGATGCGGAGATGCAGGAGCATCGATTCAACGAGCGCATTCCGAATTACAAGGGGCAGGTGATCTGATTCCGAGCGCACGAGTGCCAGCGTCGCTTGGAACATGTCCACTTCGTATTTGTACACTCCCCACTCTTCAGCCATGCGTTCGGAAACCCAACTGCTCAGACGAAATTATCATGCCTTTGGATTTAGTCGAATGATCGGGCGGGATAACTGTTGGTAGTAGAGATTATCACCACCTAGCCGCCAAGTCCTGATTAACGCGCAAACCGGACAGTGGGAACCCGTACCACCACCCTAATTATTCCAACTTATCCCACCACCCACCTTGTCGTTCGGCGAAAAGATTGATGCGGCGCATAATTCCTCGAACCACCGCTTTGTCGCCCTCGATTATTCGTTCCGATTCAAGCGCGTCTTTCAAGCAACGCATGAGTACAACGAGTTCGCTCGAACGCAGCGGCATAGACGGGATAATTGCATCTTCTGGCCTACGTTCTTCCATACAGCCTCGCATTGGCCGCCAATCGCGGCTCGGAAAACGCAAAGGAGATTTGAAACCTTCGGCTTAATTATACGGTCCTGATTAACGCGCAAACCGGACAAGTGGAGTTCCGGTACCCAGATATCCGGTAAGCCGACTTATCAGGAACTGGCTCTCAATTTGTTTGTGTAATACTTATTTTGGCATTGGAGAGTGCGCAAGATGGGTGAGAACCCCCCGTTGACTGGCCGCAATTGGTTTGTCCAAAATTGGAAATGGATAGTCCTGCCATGTTTGGCATTAGCCCTCCTAGTTGTCTTTGCTTTCCGCGCTGGCTACTTCACAGATGACAGAAACACCGCCGTTAGGTTAATTGAGCAGTTTCACGCCCGCATGAGCGCGAGCCAGTTCGCCCAGATTTGCGATGATGCAGGTACGGAATTTAGAGAGAGGGAAAGTCGCGATAATTTCATCAAGGATTTAGAACAGGCGCGAGACGAATACGGCCAATTCAAGCAATTTACCTACACGGAACTCGCCGCCATCACCGGACTCCCAGCCCGGGTCCGAGCCAGATGCGATTCAACCTATGAAAAAGGAGATGCCACGGAGTTGTTTGCTTTTGCGAAACAGGGCGGCAAGCTGCGACTTACGTTCTATCAGATTACTCCGGGCACTGCAAAATCCGATTCAAAGGCGGAGATTCAGGTTGCGCAGGGCGCAGCCGCAGAATTCTATCGCCGTTTGAGCGGTGTGGAATACGACGCTATTTTCGATGGAATGGCGGACGACCTGAAAGCGTCTAAGAGTCGCGAGGAAACGGCTGCTTTCTTCCAAGGAATCAACGACAAGTTTGGCGAATGTGAACCCGCAATACTTCAGAACATCGACGTTGCACAAAATCACGATGGACATTTCGTCGGATTGCGCTACGACCGAAAGTGTACAGGCGGTGACCTTCACGAAAGGCTCGCATTCAAAATCGTTGGCGGAAGAGCACAGCTACGCGGGTATCACTAATCCTCATCCATCCTCGAATTTCTGCGAGAGTGGTGCGCCAACTCCTGATTAACGCGCAAACCGGACATGTGGAGTACTAGTAGCCAAATGTCCGGTAATCCGACTTACCGGGACTTGGGCCCTCAGCAGCAGTGCCGGGCCGTCTGCCAGCTACATGCGGGCGTTCACAAGTAGAAGACCAATAGAGACGCAAAGGGCAACCATTCCAACCGCGAGAACGCTTCCTACAGCAGAGCCCAAAGACACTGGTCGGGTCTTGATGAAGAGCCAGAAAGCAGTTCCTTCCATCACAACAAACAACGCATCCGCCAAGACTATCAGCAGCGGGTAGCTGGAGGCGGCTGGCCCCCTGCTCGCCAAATCAAAAGCGGGAATGAACAAAACGACCGGAGCAGGCAGGATTGCCCAGGCAAGTGCGAGCCTCTTTTTTGCAGTCATATCTACCAATCAATGTCTCTATTCTCGCTCCAACCGATGGCGCACACACTAGCAGCTATCTCAAAGTGTGCACCAGATGTAATTAGGAGTGCTTCGAGGGTTCGGTGTTCTCAACTCTGATAAACCCCGGAAACCGGACAAAATGGTCCCCAAAATCACTTGTCCGTTTATCCGACTTAACAGGAGTTTAGCCTTGGTCATTTGTACTTCGGAGGAATATAGCGAACCCGTTTGCGAAATATTATGAAAATGGCGACCAACATCGCCAGGAGGATAAACTGGATGGCGATTGAACGGCTCGCGTACCAACAAACAATAACTGGAGCGTGATACTGAACGCCCCTCTCCGCGAGGGCTTCACACGGCGGCAAAGTCAGTGAGGCTTTCGGCAGCAAATACTTGGCAACAAATTCGAGCACTAAAAAAAGGAGTGTATTCACAAAAAGCAACGCAGTAACGACCCAAAATACGAACGGTTCCTTGCCGACGAACTCGAAGCGATGTCCTCCTGCTCCTGGCATTGGCTCCTCTCGAATAGTTTGTCAGATTTTTAGGGTTTTCTGTGTGAAACGGTTCGAGCCGGTCTGCGGCTGGTAAACGACCGGAGAGATGAAATCGACCAAATTCTCAATGTCCGGTAATCCGACTTATCAGGAATTGGGCAGTTCTAGGGAGTACGGAGCCAACTCCCGCTTATCCGGGGAATCGGGTGAACTATCCGGAGGACAAATTTCAGAGTTCGGCTTAAACACGATAATTTCAGATAAATAACGTCCCTTCTTCTTGCGGTATGGGGCAAAAGCAAAGGCGATTCCCTTTTTTGAGTCCACCCAATATACGAGTGGGCGCACTTCTGTAGAAGTGATGTTTGAGAGAATGTAGGCGTGAAGACCCGTATAGTGCTCTTGCACTTCTTGAGGGGAACTGTTCACCGCAATCCCTTCGGCTGTGTGGTAGCGAGTGGTTGCCACATCAATTTGAAATACACTCCCATCTTTGAATCGAATGAACAAATTTCCGACCGGAGCGTTTTTTAAATCTACCCAGTTCAATTCTTTCCCGCAGCCCGCAGGTTGAGAAAATTCTTGGTCGATGCGTGGTTTAGGGGGGAATAATTCGGTGGCGCGCTTGTATGAATCACCCAACACCAGTGGACCTGCACCCAGCCCAGGCTTAATCAGGGTCGAGTCTCTGCTCTCCTGAGTTTCCGGCTTCTGTTCGTTGCTCGTAGAAATTGCCGCCAACAGCAAAAGCATTGTGAAGCGTGTCAGATTCATGGTCCGTGATTATAGCTAAACGCCATTAGGTCCTGGTAAACGCGCAAACCGGACAAGTTAAATCGGTGAGAATCCGCGAACCTTTAGTGGGATTTAACATCCTCGCAGGGCGCTTTCCAAGAATGAGTCCGACGTTCGACAGCGCTGAAATGGAAGTATTCACAATTGCGAGCGTCTGTTTGTTTTGACCATTCCGGCGCTTGCCCATCTATCGGGCAAACATTTGTACTTTGTTGTTTCCTGTCACAGCCGCCAGCAGCAATGAAGCTAAGGACCAAAGCGAGAAGTCGGAGTAAGTACTTCGGATTGGGCACGACACGTATTTTCTCAGACGCCAGCGACCCAAGCAATTTGTAAGAGTTCGGTGCGGGCGCGATTTCTGTCCTAAGTCCTGATTAACGCGCAAACCGGACAAGTGCGCCCCAGTACCCAAGTTACCGTAATCCGACTAATCAGGAGTTGACCCAAACTGCTGGTCGAAAAACGGTCGTTTTGATACGGTGCTGGGATAAGTTCCAAGAAACCGCGCAAGGAGCGTCTCGATGCGCCGCAAGAAGAATCCTTCAATAAATGGCGTGATTCACCGTTATTCAAGAAAAGCGAGTAGGCCAAAACTCACGGTCAGAAAATTAAATCGAGATTCTGTATTGATTGAGGGCAATTCAGATTCTCTGAAATTTCTTGCTCACATTCTCCTGGCCCTCACTGGTGAGGAGGATTGCGGCTTTCAAATCTCGCCATAGGGCGCAGGCAGGGCTTGGTTTGCCAAAGATGCGCGGCTGGGAATTTACCTGCATAGGCTACCTTGCATTGGTAAGAGACCTCCGCAAGGTCAAGGCATTTACAAACGACCGCTTAGAGGGAAGAGTTGAGCCGGAAAACAAACAACCTGGCTCGAAGTACTCACGTTCACCTAGCGCCAGGAGAATATTCTCCGCCGCCGTCAGGGAAGTGGATTTCCCAGACTTCGTATCCGGTAAAGTTGAACACTCGGAACTTGATGTCGTCAGCGAACTGAAAGAGGAGGTCGCCAGTTTCGCTGTCTAGTTGGGCGTCAGTCAAAGTTCTGTTTTGCAGCTGTTCCTGCAATTCTGCTATTGCATCGATTGGCGCTGGTAAGCCGTACTGTTGGTGATGGTCAAAACTGCTTCTACCCGCTTTTCCGCCTTTCGTAATGCGCCAGTATTCCGCTCGGAGCTGTGAACCATCGGCAAAAAACAGTCGCACGGAAGCCGCTCCGGGCGTCGGGTACTCCTCCACTGCAGAAACACGAACGGAGATATTTTTTAAGTTGGACAGCGATTTGCCGAGGTTCTTCACAAACATGACATTATCATTATCATTGCAAATTAACGGACTGTCATCGCCTCCTTCAAAATGTCTGGCCAACTCCTGGTTAACGCGCAAACCGGACATGTGAAGTCCCAGTACGGCATTTGTCCGGTAACCCGACTAATCAGGAGTTGACTGGGTTCCCGTGACATAATCCCCAATGCGATGCGGACGAAAAGGCTTCAACATGCAGTCGATACGATGTGCCAGATGTTCTGTGGTTGGCGGCTGGCCGAGTCCAAGCCCAGTCTGGTGAAGCTGGGGTCTGGCACACTCGAAATAGATGCCTTCACTGGGCAGTGTCTTTTTCAAGGCAAGAATATTAGTCCCCTAAAAATCGCGGAAGAAATACGTGCATGGCTGGAACAGGACTTGGAGACGAACAGAATCCCCATCGCAGCCCTTTCGAGCGCACACCTTGCAGTGAAGCTTTCTTTTTCGACGGTACCTTGGAACACGACGACGAAAGAGAGGATTTTCTATTCAGATGGAAAAGTTGTACGCACGGAAGAGATGAACCGATGTGTAATGGAGTGCGGCAGCACAATCACCACGGCTGAGGCCGTTTATACTTCCCAATTAGTAGACGCCCAAGAGTGGCCGCTTAATTGGCCCGCTACGTCATCCCCAAAATCCTGATTGTGTGGGTACTAGTAGCCAAATGTCCGGTATCCGACTTATCGGGAGTTGACTCAAATTTGCGAAAGGAAAAATTATACTGGCCACCATCATGAACACCGACTTCAAGAGGCTGCCGCCTTCGGAAGCGTGGGAAGAGGCTCAGAACAGGTCTCTCGCAATTGGAATTGCAGGATGTGTTGCGGTCGCGGCTCTGCAAGCTGCCGGAGCAGTCCCGTCACTCTACAGAGCGTCATTGGCCCCTGCTTCTGCGCTAGCCGCTGCTTTTCTCACGGCCCTGACATTATTCTTGGCTCACTATCACAACCGCTGGCGCTTCGGAGTTTGCATAGCCGTTGTTAGTTTCTGTCTTCCTTACACAATCAATTTTTTGTGGATTCGATTCTCTGGCCGCTCTCTGCTGTATCCAACGGCAGCCGTCGTTCTAGTTGGGGTAATCAGCTTGTGGGCTATGCATCGCAAATTTGCGGGACCGAACTTAGAGGATGACGTTGAGGAACTTATCATTCGGAAGATGATGGAAGACCCTGCGTTTAATTTGACCTGGGTCGAAAGAGTCACATGGATCTGCATAATAGTCGGTACGGTGCTCTTATTAGTCCTCTTGCTGCGATGATTATTCTCAGTGCTTGATTAACGCGCTTACCGGAAACTTGGGTACTAGCCTCCACATGATTGCATAACAATGTTGGCTCCTCGACCCGAGTAGACTGTGGTTGCTTAACGACCATGGGCTCGGAGAAAGGAGCCGAACATGTTGTTGATAGGCGTAGATTAGCACCCGAGCTTTCAGCAGATTGCATTTTTTGAGGAAGAGACGGGCGAGTGCGGGGAACGGCAGTTGCATCACAACGAAGGAGAAACCGAGCAGTTTTATCGAGACCTGCAGCGACGCGGAATTCGCGTGCGTGTGGGGATGGAAGCTACCGGATATTCTCGCTGTTTTGAGCGGCTGCTGGCAGAACTGGGTTTCGAGCTTTGGATCGGCGATCCCGCCGAAATCAAAACCAAGCGAGTGAAGAAGCAGAAGACCGACCGCAAAGACGCACAACTTCTGCTCCGACTGATGCGCGAAAACAACTTTCCGCGGATCTGGGTACCGAGTCCAGAGAACCGGGATTTGCGGCAACTGCTGTGGCATCGACATCGGCTAGTGCAGATGCGCACGCGGATCATGAATCAGCTGCAAGCGTTGGCGATGAATGAAGGCCGACGCTGGAAGACGAAGCTGTGGAGCGAACAAGGACGAGCAGATTTGGAGAAGTTGGCGTTGGCTCCGTGGGCCAGCCGGCGACGGCAAGAGTTGTTGGAGCTGCTGGACCGCATGAATCCGACGATCGAGGAACTCACTGCTGCTGTCGAGCAGGAAGCCAGGAAGCGGCCCGAGGTCGTCCGACTGATGACCCATCCTGGTGTGGGCCCACTGACAGCACTCGCGTACGTGTTGATCATCGGAACTCCGGAGCGGTTTCACCGTGGCAAGCAGATCGGCACGTAGGTGGGGATGATTCCGAGCGAGGACTCCAGCGCTGGCAAGCAACGGCTGGGACACATCAGCAAACAGGGGAATTCGTTGCTGCGATTCCTACTGGTGGAGGCGGCCCAGGCGGCGGCACGCATCAACCCGGATTGGAGACGTCGGTACGTACACCTGGCGATGCGTCGGCACAAAAGCATCGCCAAGGTTGCGATGGGGCGCAAGCTGGCCGTTCGCTTGTACTGGATGTGGCGGAATGGATGTGCGTACTCGTCGTCGCTGGAGTTCGGTTCGTACGTGGGACAGCTCGATACCGGACATGGTGTGAAGTAGAACACCGTCCACTTGATTGGGCATCCCGCTCCCTGCGAAGGGAGTCCGAAGAAGTAATCGTGGTCGAAGTGTTGATCGAAGAGATGTTTAGGTCGGGCCGAAACCGACCGAGAGATTACGAAACGAGCCGTGGTCGTCGAGCAGACCATCCGAAACAAACAAGACCACTCGGAGGAGTGAACGGAGAAGTCTGCTCAAAAAAGATTTGACAGGGCCGACATTGTTAGA
>Ga0210383_10004705_pt1 | contig 12080 bp, 19 predicted proteins | sample IncBWC14OmetaG_FD_160072 | JGI IMG/M metagenome (GOLD analysis project Ga0210383, IMG submission 160072) | Forest soil microbial communities from Barre Woods Harvard Forest LTER site, Petersham, Massachusetts, United States - Inc-BW-C-14-O ...
GTACAAACTTCATATGCATTACTACTGGTATCGACGTTCGGGATTGAAAATTATTTTGCTTGTTTCAGGACACATACAGTGCGCTGTAGCGTTTGGCACAATGGCGAGACTAGTTTCGAAATGCAGGATAAACAGCCAGACATGCAAATGTACAAGACGACACGGTAAATCTGGAGAAGCTCAAATGGTAAAATTCACTTTGGCGAATTGGAAATACTATCATGTGCATATATATATGTATGATAGGTCATCCAAATTTAAGGTTGCCTGCCACTTCGGGAACGTGACAGCCACTGTAGATTCGACTAGTCTTGACCGAGACCATGAACGCAGAAAATCACACAGCTCTGATTCAACAGATTGTCAATCCCAGTTCCGCAAATGCTACCACTATTCTGGAAGATTTAGGACTTGCTGGACTGCCATCTCGTGAACAAGTACATCGGGAGATTGAAGAAAAGCTCCTACTGCCCCAGGAAAAGTTGCCAGATCATTGGCTTCCATCATATCAAATGTAGGAAGGTTTCCGCCTGGAAAACTTCACGGATTTATCTCTGTTGGCAGACACTGGCAGCACGAACTATCCGTTCCATCCTTGCTGAAGTTCGAACCTTCTCCCCCACCCACGAGTGTACAATTTGTTCGCACTGGCCTCAACGGACGGGTCATCGGTTATGCCGAAGTAAGTAACTGGTGTATCTACTGTTTACTACTCTAAACCTTTGTGATCTGCAGACGCCCAACCCTCGTGTTTCCAGCGGCCTGACATCAACATCATTAGATCGTGCTCCGGGTCCCAGCAAGAGTTTTGTGCGTGGAAAGTCAGGTTATGTCCCTTTCTGGCCTGGAGGACTGGATGATGTTCTGGCCGACACGGGGGATTCCTTAGGCCCGGACAAGAAGGGGTTAAGGACGATTCCACCGGGATTCAGTAGAGGACTGCGGCTTCCCGGAGATGAGCTTGAGGACGATATCCTTATGGAGCTGGACGAGATATCAGGGAAGCATATAGACGATACGGTATTTACATTTGTTGTCCGCCGCCCCAATCGTGTGTGTTCAGTGTCAGAGTTTTGCAGGACGATGCCGACGCGCACATCGACGAAGAACGAGAAGTTCCGCTTCCAGGCGAGATATCAGAGATCGACGACTTGTTACCTACAACAGTGAGCTGTCGATTTAGGCAGATTCGTCACAGATCATGGTCTAAATTCCTGTTGTTACCAGCGGACGCACTTAAATCCTATCAAACCCAGTCGGCGCATACGACGCGCCAATGTTCAAAAGCGGGATTGGGCACACGTTATCGATGTAAACACTCCTCTGACTAACTTTCATGAACTGGTACCAGAAATGGCGCACAAGGTCCGCCTTTTAATTTTTTTATGTTATTCATGTGTTGATTTTTCTTGTCAGTATCCCTTTGAACTCGATACTTTCCAGAAGCAAGCCGTTTATCATCTTGAAATGGGAGACTCAGTCTTTGTTGCTGCACATACTTCAGCTGGCAAAACTGTAGTGGCTGAATATGCCATTGCACTCGCTGAGAAACACATGACACGGTTCGGTTTGGGTCCTTCTTACCACCAAATCGCTTAATAATCAACCTAGCCAGTGCAATCTATACATCTCCCATCAAGGCTCTTTCCAACCAAAAATTCCGAGACTTCAAGCAGACATTCTCATCGACTTCCGTTGGCATTTTAACAGGAGATGTTCAAATCAACCCGGAAGCCAGTTGCCTCATAATGACTACAGAGATCTTGCGGAGTATGTTGTACAAAGGAGCAGATCTTATCCGCGATGTCGAGTTCGTGATCTTTGACGAAGTTCACTATGTTAATGACGCGGAGGTGCGGATTTCCTTCTGCCATAAGTACCTGAGACTTACACGATCCCAGAGAGGTGTTGTATGGGAAGAAGTTATCATTATGCTCCCTGATCACATTAATATTATTCTGTTGTCGGCAACCGTTCCGAACACCAAGGAATTTGCTGGTTGGGTAGGGTATGCCTCGATTTTTTCCGCCTAACTTGACTGTCCAATCATTGACGTGCACACAGGCGAACAAAGAAGAAGGACATATATGTCATATCTACTGCGCAGAGGCCAGTCCCTTTGGAGCATTACCTGTACGCTGGACGCGATATGTACAAAATCGTCGATGCAAGCAGGAAGTTTATCGCTCAAGGGTGAGTGCAGCTTGTACTAGTCATACAATCCTTTATAACCTCACGGAACGGCGTAGGTACAAAGAGGCAGGAGAAGCTCTCAAACGTAAACAGGACAAGGAACGGGAAGCTGCAGGCCTACCACCCGTTCAACGTGTCGGAGGCAGAGGTGCTGCACTCGCACAGCGAGGCCAGCAGCGCGGTGGTCCCGGCGGTCGTGGTGGCGGATCGTCTGCTACGGCGAGAGGCGGTCGAGGGGGAGGAGCTCCGCGAACATTGCACACAGCAACCGACAAGAATCTATACGTTCATTTACTGGGCCACCTTCGGAAAAAAGCCTTGCTACCTGTGGTTGTTTTCACGTTCTCAAAAAAGCGATGCGAAGAAAACGCAGCGACACTGACAAATGCAGATTTGTGTAATTCGGTAGAGAAGAGCGAAGTCCATGTGGCTATCGAGAAGGCATTGGCTCGGCTCAAGGGTTAGTGGTACATTTTCAAACGGTCGGACAATATCTAAACAGCACAAAGGTTCGGACAAGAAACTTCCTCAAATTGGTAGGATGCGTGATTTGCTTACTCGCGGAATTGGAGTACATCATGGAGGTCTCCTGCCAATTGTCAAAGAGGTTTGTATGCGATTCAACCTATGTTCAAAACATTAATTTGTCATGTAGGTTGTTGAAATTCTTTTCGCCCGGGGTTTGGTTAAAATTCTCTTTGCAACGGAAACATTTGCTATGGTGGGCCCCTTTGCCTCGGTACTGCAATCATGCATATTAGACCTGTCTCACAGGGTGTTAACATGCCGGCCAAATGCGTCGTTTTCTCCGGAATGCGTAAACACGATGGGCGCAGCTTCCGGGATATCCTCCCGGGAGAATATACCCAGATGGCAGGTCGTGCCGGTCGTCGAGGGTTAGATCCAACTGGAACAGTCATCGTAGTCGCAAATGACTCCCTCCCCGATGTAGGCATAGTAACTCTCATATTATCAAATTCTAATTTATTTACAGCAAACCAGTCTGCACACTATGATGCTGGGCACTCCTGCCAAGCTTTCATCACAATTCAGACTGACTTATAACATGATTCTGAACTTACTTCGTGTAGAGGCGTTGAGGGTTGAGGAGATGATCAAACGCAGTTTCTCCGAGAATGCTTCGCAGCGGCTCTTACCTGACCAACAAAAGAAAGTTGCCGAAGTGAGCAGTCAATTTTAAAATATTTCTTGCTCATTAATGGTGGTGCTAGGGCGAGAAAACACTGTCTTCCCTGCCAAAACTCGACTGTGAAGTCTGCCGTCCTGATATAAACACGTTCTATGACGATTCCTTTGACATCGTTAACAGTAACCAAAAGCTGTTAGCAATGGCGGCGAGTCATCCACAAGGTGCCAAATCACTAGAGAAAGGAAGAGTGGTCGTTTTACGGGATGGGGTATGTCAGATTTGTATTTATGAACCTGGCTGATTTTCTGAAAATGAATCTGCAGCATTTCAAATCAAATAACATCGCCATATTACTGAAGCCGGCCTCCGTACCAGCTTCATTGTCGGGAGTCTTGGAAAAGGTCAAGACCTACTATGTTTTGGCCCTGGTGGATCCTGACACCAAGGGCAACAAACTTGGTCTGGGTACATTCGTTCACGCCATCTCATTACATATTTTGATCTGTGCTTGGGTATGCAGATATTGAACCTCAAGCTGTACCGCCACGCTGGCCGCCTACTCCTGAGTCTCTCGCTGTGAATGATGGAGTATACGAAATGACTGCAGTGCCGTTGACGAGCATTTCCCTCGTGACTGGTCGGACGTTGAAGGTCCATCGTGCAAAGACAGATCAAAGGCTCTACTGACATATATTATCACCAGGTCGATGTGGATGCCATTGTCGAGCGGCACCGCATCTCTCACATGCAGAATGGTGTCTCAGCCTTAGAAGGCCTCGTGAATGAATGGTCGTCTGCTAAAGTCATCCCAGAAGTTGACTGGGCTCGCATGCGCTCTCTGGATTTCCAGGAGATATTGGCGTCAAGAAATGCACAAGTGAAACTTCTGGGAATCAGAGCTTGTGGTTTATGCAGCAACTTTGATGACCACGTAAGACTATGACCTTCCAGGATGTGGGCAAACAATGGTAATATTCTCTGTTGCAGTATTCAATCGTTCATGGAGAGAAGGTCCTGCGGGCCAACATCGCAAATCTCAAGCTTGCACTGTCAGACCAAAATCTGGAACTGATCCCGGACTACGAACAACGGATCGAAGTGCTCAGGGAGTTGAAATTCATTGACGAGAATTCCACTGTTCTTCTGAAGGGTCGGGTGGCATGCGAGGTGGATAAATTCATTTCACTTCGTACTTTTATTTTTTTGAACCGCAGGTTTAGATTAATTCCGCAAATGAGCTGGTCCTTACTGAACTCATCCTCGAAAACACTCTGGCAAACTACGAACCCGAGGAGGTCGTGGCGTTGTTGTCGTGTTTTGTATTTCAAGAAAAGACTGACGTAGAGCCCGTCATTCCACCGAAGTTGCAAGAAGGCCGCGATGCCATTCTTGCAATTAGCGACCGAGTCGGCAGAATACAGGACTTGCATAGAGTAGCCGCAGAAGATTTCCGTTCCAACCTCAAATTCGGACTAATTGAAGTGGTCTATGAATGGGCCAAGGGAATGGTAAGCAGGGTCTTGCTGTTCTGCAGCTTCTGATCAATCTGAATAGTTGATTAACAGCCCTTCGAACAAATCACGGCATTGACCGATGTTGCGGAGGGAACGATTGTACGGGTCATCACCCGCTTGGACGAGACTTGCCGAGAAGTCAGAGATGCTGCTCGTGTCATCGGTGACGCTGAGCTCTTTAAGAAGATGGAAGAATCACAAATAAGGATAAAACGAGACAGTGTGTATCATGAATTCATGTTGCATGTGACTGCAACTCATCCTCCTGCCAGTCGTTTTCGCCGCCAGCTTGTACTTCTAGTTAGCAATATTATGTGGGTGGCCAATGCTTCTTGAATCTTGAGCTGACCGGTAACTTAGACACTCCAAGAAGGAATAAACGAAGATTGCCATGGACCAACAGATGCGTATAGTTACAATCAGTTAGAATGTCCAAAGCAAAGAAGCTTTAACGTTTTAACGTTGTTACGTGTGATACATCACATGCATCACACTTTGCCTGCACGTGACTGACGCGACTGTGATGTGTGATGAGGTTTGAATTCAAAAATTAAACCTTCATATCTTTGGAATCATTGGCGAAAACTCCTGCCAGCGAGACACCCTTATCTCCTACTTTGCGCTCAGACACGCCTTCACCTTATCCCAGTTTCCATCAGCGGCGTACTATCCTCAGAAAGCGTGTAAGACGAGTACCACCGAGTGGAGAACTTATCATACTTGGTGATACTACCCATGAAGGTCCCGCGAAAACCAGAAGAGTCAATCCCCAGAATCTTGCTGATCGCCTTGGACCAGAGCTTGTTCGTGATATGGAGGCGCATATCTTCCCCGGAGCGAAAATGCCTACATTCTCAGTTCGGAAAGAGTTGCAAGAACGTTACCATGTTGATAGGAGACACATTTATGACTATTTTCATTCACGAGGTTAGCTTTCCTTTTCGTATTCGAACCTATGCCTAAACGTTGACTTGTACAGGCTTGCGGGTCGCCAAAGAGGACAAGCACACAAATTTGGTCAAAGGGAGAAGTAGTACCGTTAAAGCGCGATCGAGGTCCTGTTCCAAGGTATTGGATATTCTGCAATTCAATCACGATGGGTGCCCGCGTTGACCTAGACTGCTTCTTAGTCGAGCCCTGACTTATCCAACGAAGCAATTGTTCATGGCTCCAACGATTCAGACCGAACGCGGCGAAACCATGTACTGGTCGTAAACATTCCTCCCATATGCTCTGTCCAAACCCGTGAACCGGAACATACGCACAACGTAACTCAGCCACAATTATGTTTTCCTGACAGTTACGAATTATTGAATCAGTCCCGGCCGCGCTCTTCCCCTAACACCAATGATGAAACCCCCGAAAGCAACACATTTTCTCCCTGTGGTCCCCTAGAGTTTCAACTCTTGGCGACAAGTCCGATCGATTCCTACTTTCATGATGGCTATCCCTCCGAGCAAACGATGGAACTTGATGATTTGAAAATCAACACATTGCGAACCCCTGGTAGTTCTACTCGCGGTTGTTTCCGTGATTCCTTGCTGCCTGTTGTGGATGATCATCACCTGCTATTACAAGATGAACGGGTCGAATTTTACAACCTAGTCAGCAGCAGCATCGGACCTGCCTGTGGAATCCAAGAGTCAGCTGGAACATACAAGGCGTATATGAAGGAACGGTCGCGCCTGTACTTTGATCGACTGTTTTCCAATTCTCGCAAGACTGCATATTATGAGGCGGCCTACAATGGTGACACAATGTCTTCTCCAGTGCATATGCAACACCAGTCATCGGCACGATCAGGTGTGGATTCTGCAGCTGCAATCACAAGAGACAATGTCAACTTTCAAAGATGGTTGTTGGCTACAGTTAGTTTCCCCGACCCTCACGAAGACTCAGACTCCCTGTCCGAACGCCGCCACTGCGTGCACGAGTCTTGGAATATTCCCGCGTTCCCCACCGCCTCAAAGCAAGCGATCATATCGAATGGATCTGGCACACTTGATCTTAGTCGACCTATTCCACTCCCTCCTGCAGATGATCTCTTTCCAGAACAGCCATGCAGTATCTATGCGTCCAACTCAGCGGTGTTACCTGTTCTGCGTTCCGACCCGATAAATCCCTTCCTAGACATCGTAGAGAGAATTGACGGGAAGGAGAAGGGGAATGATGAAAGGGAGCCAGCAGTCAACCCGTTATTCTATTCCTCTCGTTCAATGAAACCCAAGTCTATCGATACCTCCGCGTCGGCTTTTAGGCGAATCAACCACAAAATGAAACACGTTATGCTGCCATCCCCTACTCTCTTTCTTAATACCCCGAACAACCAGCGACAGCCTCTTTCCCAAAAGCACCCCGCTGCCGCCGACACTTCGATGGACACCTCGATTTCCGACGATTTTTCCACCGCGTATTCTGCTCGGAACAGCCAGGGCATCAGAAAACAGTCCTTTAGCGCCGGGCCCACCAGGTTGAGGACCTCTTCTGCCGGAGGTGGGATATAAGCGACGGTAACTGTTGACTGTTAACTGTATCGAAATAATCATTACAGATGTTCCTTTATACTTTAGTTGTTTGTCGATTCACTATCGTCGACCATCAATGATCGGACGGATCATTAGCGTTACCCCTTAACACAATACTATATCTTCGTGACCACTCACGAGGCCAGGCCATTTAACAATAATTCTGATACATACTATCCTGGAAACCATGTTGTCATTTTATCAACTTCGGCACCCACTCTTGTTGTTATACTCTCTATCTTCCATCTTAAACCCGATCACATACACCCATTGATTGACCCTTGGCATTCATGTCCGAAACGCAAAAATCCAGTCAAATTTGAATAAACGGTATGCTACATGAGATAAGTCGATCGTTCTTCAGGGATAACATAAGACTCCATACAGCCACATGAACAAAGAACAATTCCTGTTGGAACCTGCTCACTGTAAAAGGATAGTGTAGGGTCCAAGTCTGTGGAAGTGTCCATCGGCGTGGGCACATTCCCTGAAGGCATTGAATTACGTGAGCTGTCGATAGGACTGGTATCAGCGAAAGAAAGAGGGTGGGACTGCGAGAACGCCGTTGTGTATTCCTGGCAGTGTAAATCGAGAGGCGACAGGGCCTCTTGTGACTGGGAAGAATAATCCTTGGATGACATACCCCAGGCAGAAGCAATTTCGGAAAGTGATATAATAGGAATGCAACGACGTGGACGTGGTTGAAGCACCGTGATTGGATTGGATTGTTCAGGTGAAGTGGGATGCGATGACGCAAGCTGCGGTATAATGGTGGATTGTGTGGTATTGGTCTCGGACTCGGCCAAGATGGATGTCGATGACGATGAGGTGGAGTTGAAAGGGGTATAAATGGAGTCCTGGGATGGGTATAAACGTGGATGTTGTTGATGAGAAGCGAGCTGTCCCGAAACACAGCCTTTATGATACTCGAATTGGGTTTCTGAGAATCCTTGTAGCGCCTGGACGTACTCCGGCTCGTACCACGCACACCAAGAAATCTCGGAGTTGTCTAACGCTGCGGAAGGCATGGATGAGCGCATATCGGATGTGGGAAGGGTAGTACGATTGCAGGGTGCAATCCACATGCCCGAGTCTGGCTCTGGATGCTCATATGTAGATGTGCCCACTTCCTCGGGCGGACCGACCATAGCCAGGCCAAAATTCGGGACCACCTCCATTATATTTTCCTTGATTTGTGGCTCGCTCTCGCCATATATGGGCGTGAATAGTATTTGCATTGAACCTGAACTCGATGAAGCGGAAGACGGTGTAGAGGAATCACTATCATGAGAGAGCTGAGGACGATCCGTTAAAAGGCGCATATCGGTGGAAGAGTTTGAATATTGGCTGACATTGAACTGAGGGTGGAACAAGAAATCCGAGTCCGCTGAATTACAAGATTCCCCGGACTCTCCTCTCAATACAAAGATTTTTGGATCATTGGTAGGATCGAGGGATACGGTGCGCGAGTCTGTGCGGCTGTCCGGGGCACTGGATGTGGAACTGCAGCCAGTACTGATGCGATTGGTTGCGGAGGCTCTGCCCCTGGGCTCCATATTCGTGATGGAAGAAAGGATATGGGAACTCAATGATAACACAGTAGCGGAGTGTTTGGTAGAATTATCGGGGGAGGTTAAGGCAGGGATGAAGCAATTAGTAGAAGGTTGTGTGCTGAAAGAGCTCATGCGTTTATAACGGAAGGGATGTGCGACGAATGTTACAAGCGACGGAAGGCAGGCGTTCAAGTTGTGAATCAGGGTCAATAGAGGACTTTATAAGCATCGCTGGACGACTCGGATGGATGGTAAAGCCTCGCGTTCAAGTTTGAATTCGCTTTGACATCCTTTAAGCCCAGTTGTGGCGTTGATCAGTTTTCAATAAATGAGTCTAGTAGAACAATGGGATTAGATCAGGTACCCCACGTTGCGTTGTTACCAACTGGCCAAGATCTACAGACGCGGCAAAAGAAGGCTAAAAATGGTGAAATTTCAGGTTCAGTGCAATTGCAATAGCCGATTCAATGAACGCAGATCCACCATACCAGGGCAATCAGAATCAGGAAAGGTCGAAACAGCAAAATTCAAAGGGAGACTCTGAAAGCTAGTGGATCGAGGAGAAGATGGACACTTCGAAACATGCCAGAGTGATGTTTCTATGCCTCACTAAATTTGGCCATTGAAGTTGACCCATGGTCTCTAAGCAATATATATATTGCCCCATATATACATTCACTCTCAGGCTAAACGTGGTTTTGGTGTTCGATGCAGCTCATGATCAGTGGTTTGTTAATCTGGTACGCAGTCGGTTGTTCACAGAAACCACATTTTTGTATGGAGGACTAGGTCCCCGTCACAACATCATAATCGACGAAGACGTACGATTTTACGGACAAAGAGTGGCAGGTCTGGATCATTGATTGTCTCGCATGTAATATGAGTGAGTCCAACTAATTAGGAGCGGGCGGGAGCTCGCTACATTACAACAATTTCAACCCCAATCAAGGAAAAAGGTCTGTAGCTTTGGCCATGGCCCTGGGTAGCGCGGCGACAACGAGATCCAGACTCGCGACGCGATAGGAACGTGCGGTGGAGCCATCATGCAGCTCTTTTTCCGCCCCAAAAGAACGACAAGTTATTGTGTTTGCCTGAGATCGTTGGAACCAGCTGCAGATGGAGAAATTAAGAAGTTCTCCAGCCATGAGTGTCATAGATGTAAATGACCATGCCAGTCAAGTTCATGAGTGAGCCGAAGCCTATATATTAATAACATATCCTTGACATATCCTTGAAATTCGATATCGGCCGCATGCTTACGAAAACTGCCTTGCGATGAGGCGTACAGGGCTTTGATAATTATGCCGTGACGCCCTGCAAGATCGTCAGGGTAACGCGCGGCCACAAGGTACATAGGACAGACCACTGGGTAGTACTTCATTTGCCAATGGTGTGCCGCTGTAATTGGGTGGGGATCAACCACATCGTCTGTGTGCGGTGGTGGTTGAACTTTCGAGCTGGAAAATCTCCGAGGAGAACGACCTTTAAAAGGCAAAAACTGTGATAGCAGTTAGTGACTAGGAATCGAGGCTTTAGATCCGAAGGTAACTGAATAGGAACTCGATCATCGCGACCTTTACGGTTCATCACTTGTTCCGGTAGCGAAGTTTCCCTCCTCGGGTGTGGATCTATACGATCACAAACAGCGGAGCGGCATCGACATCGATATCATATCGGCTACATGGATTTATATGATCAATCCAGCTTTCAACCGTTAGTTCCCCCACGGCGGTTTGTTGCAATAAGGCCTCGAGGTCGTACAGCATTGGGGATGACAGAGTTCACAACCAGGGCGCAAGGCAGGTGTACCCAAGTGTACCCGCACTTGCCGGACGAAGCATGAGAGTACAATGTGCTGCAGTGTGTCGCGTCGCGTAAAGTTGATCATGATTGCCCACATGTAGGGCACGAGACGGCGAATCAATTTATCAAACTTAGAGACCTGCGTAGAGCCTGAGGGTCTCCGTAGAACGCATTCTCAACATGATAGGAACAAGCTTGAAATTTGAAAACAATAATAGTCAGCGTATTCAAAATGGAGATACCACACACAATCTCTGATCCACAATAGACGTATTGTGGCCTTGCCGTGAACCACATTCATTGGAAAGGCAGCGATATCGTGATAACGATATGCTCGAGTAATAGTCGGCGACTCACTGTCATGGGCCCATGAAGAGGTAGTTCGAAGTTTGAACCAGCACACGATGATGGAATTCAGTCTTTCGAACCTTCATTCACACTTCATGATTTCTGCGCGCAATCCCACGCAATGCAATAGGAAGCGGTCCACGTCGTCAAAATGGTCTAATACATATGACGGGAGGTCAGCGTCGATTCGCAAGTTTTTCAAGGCTTATAGTACCTCCCTCTACTTTCCTTCGCAAATCAAGATGTGTGCATGTTCAAATGGTTACTGAAGAATTGGATAAACCCGTCCAAGAAGTAAGGCGGTGTGCAACACGCACATAATTATGATAATCGGAACGAAGATGGAATATATGTAATAGAGCTTGATCGAATGCTTATTTAATACAGCGAAAGACTGTACATTATATATGTACGTCGGTTGGGGTGAATTATTTGATGAACTGCAAAAGAACGTAGTCGTTCGACGGTAACAAGATGAGCTCCACCTTCAAAAGTAGGAAAACACAGTACCGCGACCGCATAAAAGGCATACTCATATATGATCTACCCAACCCATCAACAATCGCATATCCGAACGAAGAGAAACAAATAACCAAACCACGAACCACACTCAACGCACTCGAAGAAGGCATGTTCTCACTCTGCAACGACTAACCCTCCCATGGCCCTCTGCACCTCCCTCATAGCCTGATCAACCCCACCTCCCTGCGCTGGGCTCGTCCCGGGGCTCCCATTGCCATTCAACACCCTAGGCCCCAACGCTGGATGTCTGACGCCCAGCGCAGCACCCAACATCCTCTTCCCAGGATCCCCGATCCTCGGACCGGTCGGCCCACCCATCTCGGGATGCAAGCTCGTTGCCAGGATTGCAGGGTCCAAAGGGGGGTTAGTGTGCGATGCTGCGACTGCCTCGCCAAGGGAGGAGCTGATGAGAGAGTTGAGGGTCGGGTGCGAGGGGAGATTGGGGAGGGTGGGCGACGGCTCACGGCCGTTT
>Ga0210383_10004706_pt1 | contig 12080 bp, 16 predicted proteins | sample IncBWC14OmetaG_FD_160072 | JGI IMG/M metagenome (GOLD analysis project Ga0210383, IMG submission 160072) | Forest soil microbial communities from Barre Woods Harvard Forest LTER site, Petersham, Massachusetts, United States - Inc-BW-C-14-O ...
CTCTACCGCGTGGGCTTCGAGCCACTGGTCGAGGTAAGCGGCCACAGTAATCGAGTTGCGGTTGATGTACTGGCCTTGCCGGGCGCTCACGCGGGCTTGGTCGCGCGCGGCCTTGGCGTCTTGCTCGGTGGCAAAGCCGCCTACCCATCGGGGTTTGCTGATCCCCGTCTCGGGGTCCTTGACGCGGATCACGTACGACCAGGTGGTGCCGCGTTTCATGACGCCATCACGGAGCCGCGGCGTGTTCTTGCGGGTGGTTGCGGGCATCAGGCGGCGGTCCTTTCGGCGAGCAGCCTGGAGACGTATTCCTCCAGGGCGGTGAGCGGGATGCGGCGTGATCCGTCGATGCGGATCGAGGCGATGGTGCCGCTGGCCAGCAGTTCGTAGAGCTTGCTACGGGAGATAGCCAGGGTCTCGGCGGCTTCGGGGACGGTCAGTAGGAGCCGGGGCATAGCGGACCTCCCCTCGGCGGCGGGGACATTAGGTCGGCGGCCAGCAAGTCAATAAGCGGGTGGCCGCGTCCGGCGTAGTGCCAGTCAGTCAGGACGAGCGTCGTATCGGGATCGAGGTCGGGTTGCAGTCCGGCGGCGATGGCGTACTCGCGCTGATGGGCGGCGCGATCGGCCCGGAGTGAGCCGAGGGTGACGGAGTAGGCGCGGCTCTTGGTGGAGAAGTGGCCGCGGAAGCCGAGCATGTGCGCCCACGCGGCCAGCCGCAGTTCCTTGAGCTGGGAAAGCTTGCCGAGGCGGAGGCATGCGGCGATGTGGCGGCGGGCGTGCTCACGGACGGGCAGGTCGCCGATCCGGTCGGCGGGGGTGAGGCGGCGGTCGAGAGTGCCGGTGCATTCGGCGGCCTTGGTGGCGTACTTGGCCACGTACGCGGCGACCTTGGTGTCCGTCACGTCGCCGTTGGTGGTGATCGGGCGAATGTCGAGTTGGCGGCCCCACGTCAGGACGCGGGCCGGGAGTCCCGGCGCGGCGGGAGTCGTGACGCTGACAGCACGGGCGGCCTGATCGATGGCGGTGGTGAGCAGAGCGATGGTGACCCAGGCGGGCGGGGCGTCGGCTGGCCCGGCGGAGCCGTCGAGACGGATGATGGCGTGGAAGTGGACGACGCCGCGACGCTGGTATTCGGCGACCTTGGCGTAGGAGACCCGGAGTTGCACGGCGAGGGCCTGGCCGGTGAGCCCGGCCTGACGGGCCAGCGTCCGGCGCAAGGTGATGGTGAACCGTCGCCACAGTTCGGGAGCGCAGGCGTTGAACAGCACCGCCCCGACGTAGTCGTAGCAGTCTGGACAGAGCGGCTCGCCAAGCCGGTCGTCCTCCCGGGCGTGCTTCTCTGAGCAGGACAGGCGGATGCCGTGCGGGCAGGTCTTTTCTTTCCTGCGCGGTCGGCAGGCGAGTACCCGGCCGTCTTTCTCCCGTCGGGTGTGGACCGGGCCGAACGACGGCGCGGTCAGCGTGACGAAGACGCACGGATGGTCCGCGACGGTGGCGGGGATGCCCTTGCCGCCGGTCAGCCCGGCGCGGATGAGCTGGTAGGTGTCGGCGCGGTAGATCTCGGCGCAGGGCGGGCAGCGGGAGGCGCGGCGGGTCTTGCAGGCGATCGGCAGGACGCCGCCGGGTTCGTGGACAGTGGTGTAGCGGTGGATCAGTTCGCCGGTGCCGCCGTCGATGTAGTTGGCGCGGCCGCGCAGCAGAACCGGTTGCAGGCACCCTCCGGTGTGCCGGATGGCACCTGCGGGGACAGGGGTGGGCAAAGGCGGTACTCCTCTCGTCGGGTGGACGAGCGGAGGCGTGCTCCAGCCAGGCAGACGCGGGGTCGGTTCGCTGATCAGCGGTGCTGTGCCGCATGCTGGGCCTGGTCAGGAGCGGCCTGCCGCTCAGGCGTGTCATGTGGTGGCGTGTGCACCGTGACCCGGGGTCCCCGGTGACTCACCGGCCCGGCATCTGCACGGTTATCCCTCGATAGGGCGAGGCTCTTACGTCCTCACTATCACAGTACCCAAGGTGCGTGACTAATACACAAAGTATCAGTCCGATTTGGCGGTCAAGCGTCTGGCCAGGTCGCGCAGCTCGCCGGCGGGCGGGTCCTGCATGGTGAGCAGGTCAGAGACGAGCTGGCGGACCAGGACGTGTCCGCGGACCAGTTCCGGGGTGATCTGCTCGGCCTGGAGCAGCGCAGTAACGGCCTCGTCGGCTTGGCGGCGCTGGGCGTGCGCGCGGGCTACTTCGATGAGCAGGCGGGCGCGTCGTTCGGCTGACAGCCCGCTGGTGTCCACCGAGGCAGCGGTCCGCAGTGCGCGGCCCGCGTCCGCCAGATCGACGGCGATCGCGACTTCCTGCAGCCCCACGTTGGCCGGGCCGAATTCGGTGTTGTAGTCGTTGCGGCCCTCACCGAGCCGTCCGGCGATCTGCCTAGCGCGCTCGAGCTGGTCGTAGGCAGTATCGGGATCGTTGATGCGGGCGGCGATGACGGCGCGCTGCAAGGTCAGCCCACCCCATAGCGACATGGCCTGCGGCTCGTCGCCGTCAGCCAGAGGCCACAACGCCTCCGCGGCTGTCCGGGCGGTCTCCTCGGCTTGGTCATAGTGGCGGGCGGAGATAAACACGAACACCAGCCGGAACGCTCCAACGGCTACCAGCAGCGGGTTGCCCGCCCGTTCGGCGGCAGCCATGGCCCGGTCGGCAGCGATCCACGCTGCCTCGGGCTCTCCAAGCTTGGCCAGCGCAGCGGAGCAAGCCTGGTAGGTCGCGGCCATCAGCTCGAACACCTCGGCCCGCTGATCTTCGGCCATGGCTCGGGCGGCAGTTTCCAAGTCCGGGACAAGGCCCCGTAGCAACTCGGCCAGCTCGGTGTAGCGCCCGTCGTGAGTCAGCTCCCACGCCTTGCGGGATTTGCCGCGAAGTGTGCTAACCGCGGGAGAACGTCGGCCGTCGAGCATGGCGCGCAGGGCATAGGCCCCGGACAGAACCAAACGCAGGCCACTCGCGCCAGGAGTTTCCTCGGTGACAGCGGCGACCACGGGTGCCTCGGCGGCCAACTCGGCGAGCGGGACATCCAGCGCGGCGGCCAGGGCTTCCAGAACGGACATGCGGTCGACCTTGCGCACGCCGCGCTCGACCTGGGAGACCCATGCGACCGATCGGTCCACCATCCGGGCCAGCTCGGGCTGGGACAAGCCCCGGCGACGCCGCTCGGCGGCGATTTTCCGCCCGAGGGCCTTCTGGTAGTCCGCGGTCGTCACCCGCCAGTGCCCTTGCCGGTCTGCAGGGTCAGCCAGTCCACCTCGGTACTGGCCAGGTACTGTCCCCGCGCCTCCAGGTAGCGGCGAGTGTGCGGGGATGCCTCGTGCGCCTCGAACGCGGCCCGGTCCCGGTACAGCTCATAGAAGATCCGCTGCAGCGGCTGGCCCTCCACCGTGTGGGAGGTGTACACCAGCGTTCCCGGCTCGTTCGTCTTGATGGCCTCGATGGTCTCGGCGACCAGCTTGTCGTAGGCCTCGGCGGCGGCCTCGTCTTTGCACGTGAAGCGCACGCATAGACCGAACATCGCTCTCCTCCGGGTCGTGTGACGCCATGCTCGCACCTAATGTGCCAGTCCAGTACGTGAAGTAACACGTATTTATTGTACGGTACTAAGAGTCAGAGTACGCTCATAGGTGCAGAGACGCGGACCAGCGCAGCGAGGATCCATGCACACGCCAGCACCCAGAACCATCGGACTACGCACCACCGAGGTCACCTATCCCGGCGGCACCGAGTACATCCGCGCTGTCCGCGCTGACCTGCGCGCATTCCTCGACGACTGCTCACGGGCGGATGACGTGATCTTGTGCGCCTCCGAACTCGCCGCCAACGCCGCCCAGCACAGCCGCTCTCGGCTCCCCGACGGCACCTTCACCGTCCGTGCCGTCACCAGCCCGGACCACTACGCGCGGATCGAAGTCCAAGACAACGGCATTCCCTGGAACCAGGGAATGATCGATCCGGCCCGGCACCACGGATTGGACATCGTCCGGGCTGTCGCCGACGAATGGGGGATCGACGGCGACAACACCGCCCGCACTATCTGGGCGCGAATCGACTGCCCCGAGTAGCCGTAGCAAGGCCTGCGCCGGGGTGATCCGACGGCCGCCATACCGATGCTGTGAGGATTTTCTTCACGATCATCAAGGGCGCACCTTCGGCGCGCCAGGCCGACCGGTTCTAGCCGATCTCGCGGCGGATGCCCTGGACCTGGACGGAAAGAGTGAACGAGCGGTACAACTGCGCGGTGGCGGCCGGGGTGATGGGGACTCTCGCCGCGGGTGGCGGGGCAGCCTAGCCCGCTTCCTCTTGCGCGATAGCGCACCGTCGCGGGCCGCTGCCCGCCGCGCCGATGCCCCGCACCCCGCCGCAGCACGAACCCGCCGTAACGCACCGTGGGTCATGCGCTCCGCGAGCTGGCCGGGCCGGTCGTTACGCGCCAAATGCGCCAATCGCTGTGAAAGGTCACAGCGCCGGGGCGGAATGCCGCGCATTGTCCGGGCTGGCCCCTCCAGCGTCAAGGGCACCCCAAGATCGTTTCTAAACGCTTCGCAGAAACGATCTTCGGGACCCACCCTTGAGCGCCGGAGCCTCTACCAGCCCAGCGGGCCTGACGGCGAGGGCCAGGCCAAAGGCCAGGCCCGAAACGCGCGCGGCATACCTCCTGCAATTTCATTCTTTCAGGGAAGTGAGGACTAGGGAATTCACAATTTGATTCATAGAACCAAGAATCTCTTGGATGTCGGTGGCCTCATCATTCTGAATCTCCCGACCAATCAGATTGCTTATAGCTCGCCCGAGTTCTCGGTCTGGTGAATTTACATAGTGCTCGAATGTACGATGCAGAGCGCGAAGGCGCCAATGACCCCATAGCTCGGGCATATATTCAACAATTTTTGTTAGAAGTGAAACCCACGAAGAGGGATTCAACCCTATGGTCCCTGGGATATCCGGAGCCATACGATAAATGGCCTGACTAGTGGATGCGAGCTTCATCTCGCCGCCGTCACCATACCTACTGTGAATTGATTCCCAGGCGTTCTTCCACTTCGCCCGATGCCGGACCTTATCCTTGAGTGACACAGATGGGTCATCTAGCAACTGTTGAAGCTGACCCAGTCTAGTGCGGAGTTCTGTGAATTCCTCGCGCACAGTCAACGTCGAGGAAAAAACGTTATCAAATGAGCGAGTCTGGCTGAATACCTCGTAGCCTATTGGCGGAAGCGGGACGGTCACATACGCGGAAGGATTGATTCGGACTTGCTGTCGCATCGCAACGACACTAGAGGACAGGGATGAATAATGCCCCGTGAGATCGCATACGCTATGATCCGCTCTAACATTTGCTGAGATTTCATAGAAGATTAGTTGAAGTGGCATGAGACTTGCCGGGCGTTCGAATGCCCGCTCCGCATGTAGAGCATTTCCTGCCTGCAGGACGATCGAGCCGAAAGCGTTGTTGTCGGCGTCAATAGTATTTTCTGGTTTAATCTCTGGAAGTGCTGATATGTTAACTGCAAACGGATCTTGCTGTTTAAGGGTCCGAGCCGTTTCGCTGCTTATAGTCTCATATGAGACCACCCCGGCTGCCTGCCAACCCGCCAGCATCTCCTTGACCAAATTACGCCCTTCTGTTTCGTCATTTGTAGGCGGCTGGTCATCCTCAATGGTGGTGATTGTAACCTCATCTCGGAGCACAAGCTGTTCGGCTAGGCTGCAGAATTGGAGAGCGTGAAATAGGTCACGTTCTTGGTATAGGCCCGCTAGAAGCAATGCGAGCATGTCAATATCAAGAACGACATCATTAGTATCTTGGGAGACCACCTGTTACTACCGCTTCCCTTGGAGTGTGGAAATCAAATAGATAGACTTGCTGAGCTGGGAAAATTTATTACCTTACATCTGCTAAAGCCAGTATGTCATGCTCCCTGTCCCTGGAGACTCCCGAGCGTAGACTTGACCAGGGCGGGTGCTGATAGTCCCACGCTGGCGAGTCTGCAGACCAGGCGTGGACCGGTAGCCCTCACGGATTCTGATCCAGGCAGACAGTACGGCAGACGGCCAACCGCCTCCGGAGCCGCGAGCTTCCGCCGGACCAGGAGAAGCCAGTGCCGCAGCAAGCGCAGCAACCAGACCGGCACCCATCGATTCCAGATGAGCGGCCCTGACCTGGCCACCTGCGTAAACGACCCTAATCGACCTCACTGCCGATAGTTCCCATCGAGGGGATCGGTATTTCGCGGACCAGACGCGGACCAAGCGTCAGGTCTGCTCGCGATTTTCGCAGGTGGCCGCACTGCCGACCTCCGGCCTCCGGAGCCGTGAGCCTTGGCCGTCGCCTACTTGTCCAGGGGCAACTCGGTTCCTTGCTGGCAATGAATAGACCAGTTCGTCGCATCCGCCGCACCACGGCCAGTTATGGCGACTCCACTGAAAACTGTGCGCGTTTGCCCCGCAGCTTCACGGTCTATTGTGCGGATGACGTTGCCGTTCGGAACAGCAGTGGACTGCACCGAGTTGAGCAGCACGCACACTGGAGTACCCGGCACCTTACTCGTATTAGTCACATCGAACTCAACCGTGTATGTCGCCACCCCGTGCGAATCTGGCGGGCCCATCAGCAGAGGGGCTTGATCGAACTTTGCACTAAACGATGCCCTTGATGCGGCTGCAGGAGTGGCCGACGTCGACGTTGAGGCGGCGGCGGCCGTCGGCGAGGATCCGGCTACGGCCGGGGCGGACGGCGACGCATGGTTGCCACCGCCTGCCGCGCTGGCGATCGACCCGATGATGATCAGCGCGACCAGGCCGCCGAGCACGGTCAGGGCCTTGTGGCGTCGCGGCCATGAGTTACGCGGAGGCCGCCCGTAATATCCGGAAGGCGGTCCGGGCTGCTGGCCGTATGACTGCGCCTGCGGCGAGGGGTGCTGTCCGTACGATGTCCCCGGATACTGCGGATGGCCCTGGTACGGCGGTTGCCCCGGAGGCGTGCCGTACTGAGGATCAGGCGTGAAGGAAGACTGGCGCGGGTCCTGACCGTAAGGCTGCTGCGGATATACAATCGGGGGTTCCTGCCCCCTTCCGGGCAGGGGCTGGGTTTGCTGGCCCCATTGTGTGCCGTCCCACCAGCGCAGGACTTGATGCCCGGCCGGGTCAAGGTACGATCGCGGGTCAAGGTACCATCCGGGAGGCCGCCTTCCAGCGGCATCGTCCCTGTCACCTGGTCGCGGCCGATAGCTCACGACTTCCTTCCCCCCTTGCGTGGCTGCCGTGCCGCGCTCTCCCGTTCAAAGGACGCATCGAAGGCAGCTACGGTGCACGGTGGGTATGAACCTGATACATCACTGTTACCGGGCTGTGTTCGCATGGCGGGAGCAGTCCAGCGAGTAATTGGCTTCGGGACGACGAAGTAGTCTGCGTCCACACACGGCGTGCCACATCCGTGCCAGAACGGGCGGAAAACTGCGGTCACAAGCGGTCAGCCACGGGCACCGCGAACGGCCTCCGACCTGGGGAGCAGGCGATAGGATCTCCACATGAAGGAAGATGCCACCTTCGTCGCAGGTGTGGTCGTGGCCATCGCCGCAGCGATAGTTGTGCCCGCAATATGGCAAGGTAACCGAATAGCATGGGCAGTTACTGTCGTGCTTATTCTCGTAGTGGCAATTTCAGTAGGCATGTACCTGGGTAAGCGCCGCAAGGCATCCTCGACTCCCGTCGAGGATAGCAACACGTCGGGCGCTCTCTCGCCTGTAACTGTCAAGCTAATCAGCACACACGATCGATCGATCGCGGCCAAGAACAAGGTTCGCTCGACGGTAAATATCTACAATTCTCCATCGTCTGCTCAATCTGAGCCACCGAAGAATTCGGATATCTCTGATAGCTAACCGCAGGCGAGACAGCAATGCCGGAAAGGAGCGCGTTCCACGTGAGTGCCACTGATGACAAGTCGGATTCGCCCGAAGTATTCAAGCTTAACGATGAGTCGATCTTGGCGGGCAACGACATCAGATCCGAGATTCATATCGCGCCTGGCAGTAGCACGGTTCATTATCCTGGCCTGATAGTGACAGGCGGAAAATCTTTTGTCGCCAATAATGATATTAAAATCCGTGTGTCGTACGGTATGCCATTGCCGCCTGAGGTGGTTCCTGCGGAGCCTGATCAGATCTCGATTACGGAATCCGAAAAGAATGAGATCAGGCAAGAACTTATTAAACTCGCGCAACAGATTGATGAGATACTGCTTGGGGGTGAATGGTGGCTTCCTATGCATGAAGCGTCAAAGCGGTCTGGTCTAGGGGATGACTGGAGTGCTGTGCGGGAGTGGCGAGAAAACTACCACCGGGCTATAGAGACAAGGTACATCGAAGAAGTTCGTCCTCAAGTTATTGACACTTACAAACAGGCGCGAGTTAGGGGTTTTTTCGACCCAGAGCTTGAAGAATACTACGAAGGTCATATCTTGGTGGTGGCAGAGAAACTACCAAATCTTCTCCGTAGGGCAGCCAGCAAGCCGTGAATCTCGGCGCCGTCGGTGCGTCCGACATCACGCCCGTTCTGGCCGAACACGACGGGCCGGTGAATCTTGGCCTGCTTCGTCCTGGGTAACCAACTGAGTAACAACACCCAACGATGCCGGTGTACACCAACGGACGTGAGCGGACGAGTAACCACAGGCCAGATTGGATATGTCGAAGGTCAGAGCGACCCCAGAGCTTCCCTGACACAGAAGCGATCGGATCTACGGCCAGATGCCCGTCAAAGCCCGGTGCTGCTCCCGACGGTATGGACCTTACCGGGCTGGCCGGTACTGAGAATCTTGCGCCTTGCGCAGGGCCTCGACCCGTTCCTGGCCGCTCAGTAGCCGAGTGGTCCTGGACGACTTGACCGCGCCACCGGCGGTAACTGCGAGATCGATGCTGGCAGCCGTCGCATCATCAGCTGCCTCGACGATGATCAATACGTCATACTCGCCAAGCGGATACCCGCCCACCACGATCTTGACACCCATGGCCTCCAGCGCTGGCTTGACCGCTTCGAGGCGGTCATGCGGCTCCTTGATCTGCGCCGCCACCGACTCCGGCGTATAGGCGACCTCGTACATGTACAGCCCCATGGCAGTATCCCTCCCTTGTACCGTCGTAGTATGACCGTCCTCGCCTGGGCTACGTCAAGTCGCGGGTCCCCGCCCCGCATGCATGGGCGGCCGAGTGACCAAGTGAGTGACAATCGCCGCAGCGTGCGTGGCCTGGGACAGTCCAGACGCCAGGCTGATCAGCAAGCACTCCAGGCGAGCTGACGTCAACTCGGTCTTGACGGCTGATCGGCTGCTAGCTTCAGATCGATAGCCAGACATGGCTGGCCCTATTTTGGCCTTACAACAACGCTCAACGCTGCCATCTACCGCGCACCAGTGAGCAGCACTTCGGCAGGTCAGCGCCGGAATGGGCAGGTAGCAGACGGGCGTGACACAGTCTACGGATCAGAAGGTTGGGGGTTCGAGTCCCTCCGAGCGCGCCCAGGTCACAGGCCCGTTGCCCGGTCGGCGACGGGCTTTTTTGTCGTTCTGGGAGTCACGCTGGGAGTCACGCGCACATGTCAGCCACCGAACAGCGCCCGGCTCATCGACTCCGCCGCCGCCCGCTTATCGCCTTCGAGCAGATGGCCATTAACGTCTTTAGTGATGGCGATGCTGGCATGCCCGAGTACCTCGGAGACCACGTGCAGCGGCGTACCCTGCGTGAGCATCAGCGAGGCCCCCGAGTGGCGCAGCTCGTGCGGGTGCCAGTGACTGAGCCCGGCCCGCTCGCACAGCCGGGCGAAGGGGTGCGGGAATTGTCGGGGTCCATCGGCGTACCAACCTCGCTAGCGAAGATCAGCCCGTGATCCTGCCACAGCGGCCCGGCTGCCATCTGCGCCTCAGCCTGCTGCACCCGATGTTGCCGAAACCGTGACACCAGCTCGGGAGTCAGCACCAGCGTCCGCCGCGACTTAGGCGTCTTCAGCTCACTGACCGGCTGGTACTCCGCGGCCACCTTGACCTTGACCGTCCGCTGCCGGGCCTCGGGGTCCGCGTCGATCACCTCGACCACCCACAGCGGCAGCTCGATGATAACGGTGACCCTGTCTCTCTGCTTGACTACCCGGTCGCCCTTGGACTTGTCGAAGTTGCGCCCGCACACCCAAGGTCACCCCCTGGGGGGTGATGCCGGGAACTTCATCGTGCGGCACGCTGGTAGTGTGCGGGCGCTTCAGGGTGGGAGGCAAGATGGCACGATCAGGGCAGGATGACGGGGAACCGCCGCAGGCCATCGTCGCGGGGGGCAGCAGCAGCCCGGCGCCGCGGCCGGGGGCCTCGGGTCTTGACACCAAGATGACGTGGGGGCTGGTCGGGCTGGGGCTGGTGGGTCATGTGCTGCGCAGCCCTCGCTTCTATCAGACGGTGGCCGTGGCCGCTATCGCGGTAGGGGCGCTGCGGCAGGTCGGCCAGCAGAACCGGGCCAGCATGACGGCGCGGCTGACGGCCTGGGACAAGCGGCAGATGCAGCGCCTGGAGCGCCGGGCTCAGCGCCAGGCCCGCACGGCCAAGGGCTCCGCGCAGATGGCACGGTCGGGGCCGCCGAGGGGCCTGGCCGGGAAGAGTCACGAGACCTGACAATCATTACCTGACGGCGGCCAGGGGCCAGCGAGGCATTCACTGTCGGCGCGGTCATGGCCAGCTGGGCGGTTACCAGGTGGAGGGAGACGGCGATGCTCAAGTTGTTGTACAAGCCGGTGGCCATCGTGGCCGGGATCGTTGGCGGCTTGCTCAGCGGGCTGATCTTCAACAGGGTCTGGAAGATCGTCGGCCGCGGATCTGACGCGCCTGCGCCGATGGATTCGGAGCGCGGCTGGGGGGAGATCCTGCTGGCCGCAGGTCTGCACGGCGCGATATACGCGCTGGTCAAAACGGCTGTCGACCGCGGCGCCGCCGAGTGGACGCGCAAGAAAACCGGAATCTGGCCAGGCGGTACCCTCCAGCAACCTGACAAGTCGCCTGACCACCGCCAGGCTTAAGCCGCCGTCCATGCGGCCAGGTGACGCGGCCGCGCCGGAGCCGGTCAGCGTCAGCGCTGCCATCAGCGCCCGGTGACAGGCTCCATGACCACCGGGTCCGGGATGACCGCGGAAGCTGCAATGGTCCCTCACCAGACTGCCGCCGGATTGTCATACGCCTCCGGTACGGCATCAAGGGCCGATCTGACCGCCGGGCAACGAGCGCAGGTGAAGGTGCCTGGTTAACGTATACGCGAATCAGCCCCTTGCCACCTCCCCTCCGGCGAATAGCCCGGCAGCAATCAGTCCGATGGGGGGAAGGGGCGGCGCACAAGCACCACAGCCGGGCCTGGAAGGTGCCGGGCGCGGATGCGTGAGCGCGGACCGCGATGGGATTCCCGCACTACGCACATCCGAAGAACGCTCGACGATCCGGGAGATCAAGCACCTGCTCGCGGCGACGGCTGCCAACGAGCAGAGATCTCTCACAACTTTCTCGCGAACTGGTAGGACGACACCGGACACGAGCTCCAATGCTGGACAAGCATTGGACTATGACCTGCGGATACGGATTCCGGCGCACTGACCGGACATGCTCCATTGGTCTACGGATCTGATGGTGGCTCCTCCGCTGCCTCGGATACGTCGAGCAGCGCGCGGCATACGTCGGTGATGTCCACTATGCCGACCAGACCGGCGTCTCCCATGACCGGCAAGTGGCGAAAGCGCCCGCTCGTCATGACCCTGGCCGCGTCACGGATGCTTGCCGTGGTGCTGACGACAGTCGGGCGAGCGGTCATCAGCTGATAAATCCGGACGTCGTTCGGGTTCTTCCCGTCCGCGATCGCGTGCGAGATGTCAGCCTCGGTGATGATGCCGACCGGTTCGCCGCCCGGCGCCTGCGTGACGATCAGGGCGGTCGCATCTGCGCGCTTCATCAGATAGGCGGCCGCGGCCACGTGGTCGTTCTGGTTAACCGTCGTCACCGGTGGATGCATGACGTCCGCAACG
>Ga0210383_10004710_pt1 | contig 12071 bp, 9 predicted proteins | sample IncBWC14OmetaG_FD_160072 | JGI IMG/M metagenome (GOLD analysis project Ga0210383, IMG submission 160072) | Forest soil microbial communities from Barre Woods Harvard Forest LTER site, Petersham, Massachusetts, United States - Inc-BW-C-14-O ...
TTCTTCCAACTGGAACGCCGGATCGAAATGTTGCTGGATGTAGAGGTAGCATCACTGCTTCCACCGCTGCAGAGCCAAAGTCACTAAGACAGACTGACAAATGCGCGGCTAAAAAAAGCAGAGTTCACCCAAACATTATCCGGGTTCACCCTGACTGGCATTCCCGCGCGACTCGATAGACTGCCTGTAAGCATCATGCAAGCACTGTGCGCAGGAGGAGTCGAGACCTGCGCTGGATTCGCAAAAGGAGCCCTTCCCATGGAACCCCCTATTCCCCCAGTACTTTTTGCTCTGCTTCTTTTCATAGGCATGCTGCTACTGCTGGAGACCGGGCGCCGTTTTGGCACCCGGCGCCGTCTGAAGGAGTCGGAAGGTGAGCGAGCCGGTCTTGGCACGGTCGAGGGCGCGGTTTTCGCCCTGTTTGGCTTGATGATAGCGTTTACATTTTCGGGAGCGGCATCCCGATTTAACGAGAAACGGATGTTGATCGCCGAGGAAGTCAATTGCGTAGAAACAGCTTATTTGCGGCTACAGTTGCTGTCCTATCCAGCGCAGCCTGCACTTCAGGAATTGTTTCGCCGCTACGTGGACTCACGGCTGGAGACTTATCGCAAGCTTCCGAATATGGTGGAGGCCGAAATCGCGATGGCCAAATCCAAGCAGATCCAGGAAGAGATCTGGACTGAGGCGGTAGCGGCTACCCGGCGTCCCGATTCTCATCCTTCCTCCGGTCTGTTGCTCCTTCCCGCCATAAACAACATGATCGACATCTCTACCACCCGAGCGATGGCGCTGCAACTTCACCCTCCGAGGATCATTTATGCACTTCTTTTGGGCCTGGGTCTTATTTGTTCGCTGCTGGCCGGTTTTCGGATGTCGAGCGGCCAACATCGGAGTTGGGTTCACATCCTCGGCTTCACAGCCCTCACGGTCGTCATCGTCTACGTCATGTTGGACGTCGAATACCCGCGTGCGGGACTGATTCGCCTCGAATCCGCCGACCAGTTGCTTGTCGATCTGCGCTTGCATATGAAATGACGGTACATCAAAAATTGAGCGATTCGCTTCTCTCACGGAGTGCGCGCCACTTTGTAACGCGGATGTCGGTGTCGTAGGACTACTCGGATGCTAGGGAGGGCAAAAGATACAAGGTATAAGGTTTATGCAACTTATTTGCACAGGAAGTGTTCTTGCATAATGAAGCGATAAAGGGACATTATATTGTGTCCCAAAGATAGGACAACCGTTGTCCGCACTCCGAATTCTGATAACTGATGATTATGCAGATTGGCGACGCCAAGTACATTTGATGCTTCAGGCGCGACGAGAATGGCAAGACATTTCCGAGGCGTCGGATGGATTAGGAGCTGTTGAAAAAGCCCAAGACCTGAAACCCGATATAATTCTTCTGGACATAGGTCTCCCCAAGTTGAATGGAATCGAAGCCGCCAAGCGGATACGACAAGTCTCCCCCAACTCCAAGATCATCTTCCTGAGTCAGAACAATGACCTCGACATCGTACGGGCAGCTTTGAGCACCGGAGTCGGCGGTTACGTTCGCAAGACAGATGCCAAAAGAGAACTATCGCCTGCCGTGGATGCCGTGCTGCGGGGTGAGCAATTCGTTAGTAGCAGCTTAAAAGGCATCGAGTTCACCGACACCGCAGGAGAGAAACTTCTTCACCGCCATGAGGTTCTGTTCTATTCCGATGACAGAGTTCTTCTAAATCGCCTTACTCGCTTTATTGCGGCCGCTCTCAAAGCCGGTAAAGCGGCAATTGTGGTCGTCACGAAGGCACACGCGGATAGTCTTCTCCAGAGACTGAAGGCGGACGGTGTGGATACAGATGATGCCATTCAGGAAGGTACGTTCATTTTACAGGATGTTGCCAAGGCGCTTCCTACATTCATGATCAACGACATGCCTGACGCAGCTCGATTTTCCGAGGTTATGAGTGGTCTCATGAAGGCAGCCGCCAAAGCGGCAAAGCATCCTCGCGTTGTGGCTTGTGGAGAATGTTCACCTCTCCTGTTGGCGGAAGGAAAGCCGGACGCTGCGGTCCGGATTGAACAAATTACCAACGATCTCGGCAAAAGGCACAATGCAGATATCTTGTGTACATATCCATTGAGCAGCTTTCACGGCGAGGAAGATGAGCACGTTTTCCAGAGCATCTGTGCGGAACACTCAGCCGTTTATTCTCATTGAGAAGTAAGACTCGATTCTAACATAGTCTGCCGGGTACGCTGTTCAGCTGGAAGAACAGTAATTTCAGGCCCCCACCTCGCGGTACCCCTTGCGATTCGCACCCTTCACTTCCCTGAGGTTGGTGGGAGGTTCCAGCCCTCACTGCCGAACGTGCACGCTTACAAAAAAGCAATCCTCCAACACTCGGAACATCGCTCCAAATCGCTTTGGGTACCTAGGGATTCTCCCAGTGGAGCGGCTACTATCCCGCCCTTAGACTTCAAGGCAAATCGGCTGGACAGGAACGCTAGTGAGGAAAGTCGGCCACCGCTCACAACCAGGTTTTATTCTGAAAATTGAAGGAGTGAACCAAATTATGCGAGGAGTGCGAATAACGGATCTCATAGCGCTCTCTTTACTGGCATGCGCAACAGCATTCGGAGCAACTGGCGATAAGATCGAAATCAAAGGTGTGATCATTTCCCGGGCCGGAGACGCGTTCATCATGAGCGGCCCAAAGGCGAACGTCACCGTAATCCTCACCGATGAAACAAAAACAAAAGATAACAAGGGACTCTTTGGCCTGAGGAAGGAGTACATGGCCAACACCGTGCTAATTCCGGGACTCAAGGTGCAGGTTGAAGGGGTGTCCGATGACCAGGGTCGAGTCGTCGCAACCACGATCACCGTCGATGGCGATGATCTGGAAACAGCAGAGATGATTCAATCAGGTCTGCATCCCACTGCTGAGCAGGTAGGGACGAACACTGAGGACATCCAGCAACTCACGGATCGCTTCTCACAGCTAAGTGATTATGACGTGAAGGCCGAAGCAACCGTGAAATTCGCCGTGGGTAGCTCAAGCATTTCGCCAGAGGACCTGGAAGAACTAAAGAAGTTGGCGCAAACGGCGATCGGTCTCAATGGATACATCATTGAGGTCAAGGGCTTTGCCGACGCGAGCGGCAACGCCGATATGAACGAAAAACTGAGCAGGGAGCGCGCTGAAGCCGTGATCGGTTACCTGATCCAGCAGTGCAATGTGCCGGTTCGGCATGTCGTGGCCCCGGGCGCGATGGGCGAATCTCAACCAGCGGCTTCGAATGAAAGCAAGGAAGGGCGAGCGGAGAATCGTCGTGTTGAGGTAAAGGTTCTAGTAAATAAAGGTATTTCTGGCACGTAAGGGGCAGTTACCGCAGCTGCCTGGATTCCGCCCGCTGCAAAACTACAACGTGCGACCCGCCACAGATGGTTCCTTGCACCCCTGCCTTCATAGACGCTTCGAGGAGGCTCACAATGACGCTAAATACCCGCGCATGCTTGCTTGTTCTTACCATAGTCGTGGCGGCGAACTTGGTAATAGGCCAAACACAATCCGACCAGAAGAAAAAGTCACCGAAACCGGCGAAAGACGGAAACAGCAGTCAAGAGATTGGGAAATCTTACTCGAAATTGCTACCCGAGCAAAAACGTCTGGTCGACGACTACATCATGCATTACAACCAAGCCACTGGAAGCAACGTTGTATCGCAAGAGGCATATGATAACGCGCGGTTGTCGGTTCGAACGACGTTTGACGCAGTGACTCACGCACTATTAAAAGCGAAGTTGACGGACGTCAATAGCAAGAATCTTGGTTGTGCGATTGACCTTGTGGACGCCGTTGACGAAGTGATGGGAGAGGAATCCTCGGTAGGAGGTGACCGTCAATTTCGCATCTACGTTTACCTGAGGCCCAACGCGATTGACATTCTCATGAAGAGCCAGGAGTTCTATCGCGATCGCGACAATACGATCTATCACAAAGGTTTTCCAATCTCCTTCCGCCTGAAGAACGGCCCACCGTCGATTCAATTTTCGATCTCTCGCGACAACAAAATGGCAGATGTTGACGTAGATTACCGATCTTCAGGTTTTCCGAAGGGCCTGGTCAACGGGCATCTGACAGCTTCGAACTCAGATGTGCGTGCGGGGAACAATTTAGACAAACATGACCAAAGATGGGCGGGGTTGGACGGATGGTGGCGCGAGGTGTTTGGGCTTTTAGGAACCGGTGGGAAACAGCCAAAAGAAGAAGCCACTGAACGCATGGGCCACATCCCGGTAAATCCCGCTATCAAAGGGAATCAGGGGATTGACAAGAGCGCGCACGATTTTCTGAAGAGTTGGGTGGTAGACAAACAGCCGAATCTATCTGTTGCCTATTTTTCACGCCGCAGCTACCCGTGCCTGGAGGCCATCACGAAAAAAAGCCGAAAGCCGCCGGCGCCAGGCATGATGAAACTGGCCGTAGTATCGGCAATGAATAAATTCAATACGACCACGGCTACCGTGGGCTCTGTTGAGGACGTCTTCGAGCCTGCCGCTCAATGGTTGCCGGAACTGAAAGAGGCCAAAAACGTCTATGCTTCAGAGTTTCGTTTAGTGAGCATACCATCGGATATAGGAGCGGATGTAGAGTGCGTGGGTGTCCCGGATGATGGGGAGGGAAAACGTCCGCAAGAGAAGTACTATGGGACGGCTTTCAGGGAGAAGCAGGACGGTAGCGGCCACAAGATGATGTCGCTACTTTGGGCGCAAGAAGGAGGTTACTGGAAGATTATTGCCATCCGCATCGAAGACGGCAGCGATGCGGGGATTCTCCCAAAGCAGGCTGCAGTCACAGGGCCCGTAGACGAAGAGCCGAAGTCTATTTCCGGCGATCCAGACGCAGTGAAAGACATTACCCAGTTCTATCAGACATGGGTTGTGAACCGGGATAGTGCGCGGGCTTCGAGGTTTGTGTCGCAGCGATCGTATCCGTGTTTAGATGCCTCTTTTGCGTCGGCGAAGAGTCTAACGGCGGCGACACGAATAAGGTTGGCGCTAGATCGGGTTCTGCAGAGAGTTGCGACAGGGAATAATCTCTCAAATCTGATGTCGAGTGTCCAGCCGGTCAACGACCTGCTGCGACCGGTCGAACAGAAAGACTCACAGGCATTCTCGATTATGGCTGTACCGGATCAGAAGGCGGATAGCTTCTTTTGCCAGAACCGAGGCCTCCCAGAAAAATCGCAGGAGTTGAAGCCGGGCGAAGCGAAGTACGGCGCATACTATTTGTCCGCGAGCCGACTGCATTTCGGCGAGGAGCAATCACCAGCGCTTCTCTTGCTGTGGACCAAAGAGCAATTCGGATGGAGAGTAATCGCGTGGGCGGTCGAGGTTCCGTAGATTACCCTGGATTGTGAATTCGGCTGGCCAGGGTCACTCTTCCCTTGAAAGGTTGAGAAGTTTCACTTGTCGACCTGAGTCTTGGACTTGCCGCGAGCAGACTTCGCTACGACCAAAACAATAATCAGCAGCAATCCCAAGCCGAGAAGCGGAAGGTAGCCTCCTGCTATCGGGTTCGTTTTTGCCGGCGGCGCTGGCGTTTCCGTCGCCTCCGGTGGCGCAGCCGAGGGAGCTCCCTCGGCGATCAGCAAAGGAGCATCCGCTTGCACAGGAGTCGGCGTCTGGGTACTGACACTCTGAGATGAGGCTGCCGCTGGAGTCTCCAGAGCGGCTGGGGGAGTCGGCATTGTGCCAGTCACGCTCCTCTCCTGCGATACAACTGACATCGGAACCTCCACGATTTTTGTCGCCGTCAGGACCATTCCTTTCCTCAGGCTAAACGAGTCAACCATTTGCCCATGCACGTTGAACTTCTGATCCTTGGGGATCTTGAAGGACTGATTCGTTCCGTTCTCCAGCGTCAGAATCACCGTGTTCGGTGCCGCGATATACCAAACCTTTCCTTTCACCGTCTCGATGGTGGTGACGACCTGCGGTGTAGTTGTCGTAGTAATTGTGCGCTGCAGTTTCATGCCCGGCTTCAAGTCGTGAATCCCTAGCTGTTTTCCACCAGCTGTAACCTTTGCGCTCTCCGGAATATTCTCGAAATGTCGCATCGAGCCATCTTCCATTTTCACAATCAAATCATTCCCTTCCACGGCGACAACTTCGCCGCGGTCCACTCTGACTACTTCCTTGCTTTGGCCGGACTGTATGCTTGTTGTTGTCTGCACTTGAGCTCCAGCGTTCTGCGGCAAAACAACACAGAATGTTCCGAAAGCCAAAAGCAGTCCGTTCTTCATCCAATTGTTGCTTGGCTTCATGTTCTCTTCTCCTTCGCTGTCTTTAGCCCGGATTTCACCGCCTGATTGCATCGCAAAAGTCTCCCCGCCCCTTCTATTGCGAAGATTGAGCCTTGAGGTGATCGTGCGAACTAAAAACAAAAGCCATAGTGCAGCCTGTCGCAATCAACGCACCGATATAATCGGACGCCTAGAACGAGACTCAACTTTGAGAGTCCCTTCCGCTTCTCTCTATACACTCCACCATGACAGTAGGGACATCTCCTGTGTTGGTGAGTCGATAAGGTTGCCAGCAACCTCGGCGCCGTGCGCCCTCTGACGAAGATGGACGTCTCTTTTACTTCTGCATTGCGTTGCATCACTGTCACCTAGTGCACAGCTATGCCCGGTGGTCGAGGGCCGCGCTTCGTAATCCAAGAGCTACTTTTTGTTAAGGTCGTCGTCCTTGTAATACTTCGTGCCCTGCAGGGTCAGCTGAAGTGCGAGGCCATTCTTGGTGATCTGGTAGACCCATACTCCAGGGGCAACTTCAGCCGCTCCAGAATAAGCTCCGCCCTTCTCGCCCGCTTTGGCCGCCGCGTCCGCTTGCCCTGAACCAGACCAGCCGGAGTCCAGAAATTCCGCCAAAGCCTTATCGTTCTCGAAGACGAATACCACAACATAGTCCTTCACTCCCATGCCCACACCGACACCGGCCGAACCCATCTTCATGAAGGTCTCTTGCTTGGTCTTGTTGTTGACGGCCAGTCCCGAACCACGTGCCGTGCTCAACAGCAGTACGTTAACCCCCATGTTGTCGAAAACGGCGTATCCCGCCGCTTTCTGGATGGCTGCTTGGGCAGTGGGTTCCAGTTTGTACAGATCCTGCAGGGCCTCGGCTGCCATCTTGCGGGTCTTCTGCCTTTTTTCTTCGTTGTCATCTGCGGCCATGCACATAACTGCGGACAGCATCGTCATGGCAAGAATCGAGGCGATCATCATTTTGGCTTTCATCAGACTTCTCCCTTCCCGAACTTCAGTGAACCGAGGTACTGATAATTTTGGCCTTCTCAGGACAAGAACCGTCCTGCTGGCGACTCTACGTACTGCGCAGCTTCGCTTGTAGGCTGATTCCGCATCGCGGACAACTAGGGAAAACCCTAGAAGTTCCGAGGTGGCAACCTCAACTCAGAAATTGCTTGGGACGAGACAGTTAACGTGATTCGTTTTGTGGCTTCGAATACAAACTGACCAATCGTGCGACCAGAACTGCGAGGAAGAGTTGACCACCGACACCTTCAACGATTGCGACACTACGCGCCACCTCCGCTCGCGGCACGATGTCGCCATAACCGAGCGTTGCCAATGTCACGAAGCTGAAATAGATTGCGCTGGCTTGGGAAAACTCGCCCGTGAAGGAAAACGTCCCAGGCTTCATCTGTTCGAGGACCCAATACAGGAGCCCGAGGTATATGCCTGCAAGCAAATAAGCGCTGAGGGCGGCGTATAGATGCTCCGCGTCAACCAGCGTCGCGCCGATTGCGAAGCGTAATGCAGCTGCCGCGGCGAGCAGCCCGATAAGCGTCCAAGTTCCCAGGCTCATTTGTGACAGAGCGCGATGATCAAGCGCAGTCGTCACCAGACGCGCCAGCCACACGACGACGATGACCCCAAACAGATAAGGGCGGTTTCTCACCGCGCGAACTGGCAATGTCGCCGCGAGCAGGCAGGCGGCGAGCAATGACTCGACCACGGTTCCGTTAAAGTTTAGGGCACCGAGAATCGGCGCCGCCACCATGGTTACAAGAAGTGTATAGAACAAGGTCATATACCGGTGATGTGAATATGTGTATACGAGACCGATCAGGTTTCCGCTTGAGCCATCGGTAAGAGTTCTCACTTCCTGCCGCATAATCACCCCTCTTCAACGGCGGACGGAGCCTGGTCTAGCCAAGCGAGAAAGAGCTTATAGCCTACCGACAGGACGATGGCTCCGACGAACAAGCCAATGAGGCCCAACGCAACGAAACCTCCAATCGCGCCTAGAAACACCACCGCCGTGGGAACCGCGACTCCTCGCCCCAGAAGGAGAGGCTTCAGGAAGTTGTCCACCAAGGCGACGAAGACACACCAAACGAGGAAAATCACACCTTTGGTAACGCTCGAGATCGCAAACATGTAGATCACTGCGGGGATGAGAATGAGCACCCCGACCTGCAGCACTGCGGCGATGAGAAAGGCCACAGCCCATAAGCCCGCGCCGGGCAGCCCGGCTACAAGAAAACCAAGGCCTGCGAGAAGCGATTGGATCAAGGCCACGCCAAGAATCCCGCTGGTTACGCTGCGGATTGTGGCGCCAATGAGTTGCTGGAATTCGGGTCCCTCGGCCCCAAAAAGGCGATTGCACAAAGAGCTGGTTACTGCATATGCACTCTGGGCGTTCGCCAGAAGGACACAAGCCACTACAAAGGAAAGAGCGAACTGCAGTACAGCGAGGCCGAGCCCGCTAGAAACAGACAGTATCCCAGGGACGGCCGCTTTGATGTGGGGGGCAAGACTTCTAACCGCCTGGCTTATATCCCGGGATGCCTGGCTCCACAGAGTGTTCAACCGAGCCCCGATGATCGGCCAGCTTTCGACCCCTGCAGGTGGAGGCGGGATGACCCCGGTTCCTTCCTTCAAGTGGGCCGCAAGGGTCTGGACACCGTCAATCAGCGTATCCGCGAGCAGTACCACGGGAACAATCAGCAAGGCCAGAAATAAGACCGCGAAAAGAACAGCGGTCAGCACTCCTCGCCCGCCTAGTGCACGCTGCACCGCTTGGAAGCCCGGGTAAGCAGCAACTGCAATGATAACGCCCCAAGCGATCAGAGGAATGAAGGGAAGCAAAATCAGGAGACAGGCCGTAGACAGCAGAATCGCCAGTCCGATGTGGATGGAAACTTCGAGTGCGAGCTTTAGTTGGGTCCTGTCGTCCATCGCCACACGCCTGACTGTCATCGCGTCCGGCTTTCCCCACCTGCAGGCAAATGCCCGGGCAGGCAGGTCTGTAGGAAACACAGGCAACGGAATCCGACAGGTCCCATTTTTTCCTTCCTGCATCGAGTGCACCGGGAGAATCAACCAATACCTCCGTCTTAGCAACTGGGGTTTTCCCTAGTTGTCGACAAGGCGTGTGACGAATATGGTGCTTCACTCACAGTCATAGGGGGGCAGCGGCGGAAAGGTCTTGGGTTAGCTTCCGAAGTGATTTCATTACACACAGGTCAAAGAAGCTGCAACGACCTTTCGCTGACCACCTGGGGAGGACATATATGGAAAGCGCATCCGCGCGCCGGACCGGTCCACGCCTACTAATCGCCGACGACCATGCCATGTTCGCCGAAACACTGCGCGTTTATCTCGAGAAGACGTTCAATATCGTGGGGGTGGTTATGGATGGTCGCGCCATGGTTTCAGAAGCCGTGCGACTCCAACCGGACGTTATTGTTGCAGACGTTGGTATGCCGCTGTTGAATGGGTTGGATGCAGCGCGAAAAATCAAGGAACAAGTCTCCAGCATCAAATTCGTTTTCCTGACGATGCGAGATGACCCAAACCTTGCCGCTGCAGCGTTACAACTCTGCCCCATTGGGTTTGTGCTGAAGCACTCCACCGGACCCGAACTGCTAAAGGCGCTAGACGATGTCCTGCATGGTAAATCCTACCTGACCCCCAAGCTGAGAGCGGAAGACTGGGTAGCGACGAAGGCTAGGGCGCGCCAATACTCGAAAGCAATGACCCCGCGACAAACGGAAATCACTCAGTTGCTAGCTGAGGGCCGACCCATGAAAGCAATCGCCCAAAGTTTGGCATTGAGCGAAAAGACTGTTGAGTTTCACAAACACCAGATCCGGGAATCATTCAATCTCCATAGCACAGCCGATCTGGTCCTGTTCGCGGTGAAGCAAGGATTGGTCTCAATCAAGCCCTAAACGTCCAAGCTACTAAAGCGGACTCGCAAACAACGCGTAATGATACTCGCGAGCCGGCGATCAAGGGAAATGCAGGAAAAGCATCGCTAGGGATTCCCCCAGTTGCTTGGGATGCGCCAAGGAGTTTAAGAAGGTACGCACAGGTCACACAGAAGCGGCTGGTCCCCCCTGCCGCCCTAATAGGCACAACAGGACTCGGGGCCTGACCGTTCCCCAATACCCCGAGTCCTGCCCTCCATCGGCAAGTTTTTTCGTTTTTTCTCGGAAACAACGGATAAGTTTGACTCACGTCCTGAAGGCTGCACATGGCGCGGAGTCGCGTAGACTCAAACATTCAATCGATCTGCAACTGGCTCGAGAGGTACCCACGCCTCAATTCTTGTTCCCTTGCCAGGCGTTGAATGAATCTCGAATTCTCCGCCCAAGAGGCGTGCGCGTCCTCGCATGCTGAGAATGCCAAGCCCAGGCTTTTCCATCGCGTTCGTATCGAATCCCATTCCTTTGTCGCACAAAGAAAGAAATAATCTGTCACCCATATGGCGCAAGTCCAATTGGGCCTTTTTCGTACCGCTGTGTTTCTTCAAATTCTGAAGCCCTTCTTGGGCAATGCGAAACAGGCATAAGGCAACTTCCGGCCTAACGCTGCGGGGAATGTCCTCAGACGTGAAAACGACTTCGATATCTTGCTTGGTACTAAACTCTCTACACAGAGACCTTAGTCCGGTAACCAATCCCAAAGTGTCCAATGTGGAGGAGTGGAGTCGGTGGGATAAGCCATGGAGGTCGTCACCAAGCTCACAAATGGACTGCCTGAACTCGTCGAGAGTCTGTCTGAGCGCATCTGGTGAATCGGGAAGTGTTTCCGCAGTATTCTGCAATCCAAATGCAAGCACTGCCAAGCGCTGACTAAAATCGTCGTGTAGTTCCGATGCGAGTCTGCTTCGCTCCTTCTCCTGCGCCTTGATCAGGTGGCCGCTGAGTTGCACCTCTACGTCTCGCGCCTTCTTTAGTTGTCCTCGGCTGTACTGCAGATAAATGGCAAGAAGAGACAAGGTCAGAATTACGAGTAGCCCGCTGAGCCAGATCCGTTTGGTGCGTTCCCATACCGACAATTCGCGGAACATCACTATGCTGCCGGGGGGAAGGTCGCTTTCCTTGAATCCCCACCGACGTAGAGTCCTCCAATCAAACATATAGACGTCACTGTTCCTCACTACGGGAATTTGCTCCGGTTTCACCCCGTCGAGAATCCTCACCGCCATCGCAGCAGCGACCTTACCGTCTGCCGCCCAACTCACTACATCGCCACCGACCGTACCTTTGCCGATATCCACGTCATCCGTGACGAAGACGGGTGCATTCGCAGCGTCGACAATCATAGGAACGGATTGGGATGCGTCAATAAAGTGTGCTCCCGCGGCATCCTCCATAATGGAGGTGTGATAGACGATCGTCTTGCTCGGCAACCGCCTCAGTCGTTCAAGCAAAGCGGGCATGTCCAGGTTCGTGAGGTATGTGAACTCGAACTGCGACTCGTACTTACGCAAACTATTCTTGCTCAGGGCCTCAAGGCTCCGGTCAAACGCTCCGGTGCCACCCACGACAACCACGTGCTTGGTGTCGGGTTGCAAGCGCAGCGCCGCGATCAGGGTCATTTCTGGCTGTGCTACCCCCCAAACACCAGTAAAGTGAAAGTCCGGTTTCAGCTGGTCTAACATCTCCTCTGTAGTGCCGCAGAAGATAACCGAAGTGTCCGGAAATGAATTTTCATGCGATTCGACTATGAACTTCAGGGACGCGGGTCCGACAGTAATGATC
>Ga0210383_10004711_pt1 | contig 12071 bp, 13 predicted proteins | sample IncBWC14OmetaG_FD_160072 | JGI IMG/M metagenome (GOLD analysis project Ga0210383, IMG submission 160072) | Forest soil microbial communities from Barre Woods Harvard Forest LTER site, Petersham, Massachusetts, United States - Inc-BW-C-14-O ...
CGGTGGCCGACGTGATGGTGGCAGGCAAACTTGTGGCTCCTAAGGTGATCCCGAAGGACGTCAAGATCATCAAGGAAGAAGAACAGCCGCCTGATATGGGTGCCGGAATTGCCGGTGGAGTTCCCGGTGGAGTTGCCGGGGGCTCGATGGGCGGCGTTATTGGTGGCGTGATCGGTGGCGCAGGCGCCGCAGGTCCTCCGCCGCCAAAGCCGAACGTGTCGCGCATACGAGTTGGTGGTGCGGTACAGAACGCCAAGCTGGTCAACCGCGTTCAGCCGCTCTATCCGCCGCTGGCGCGCCAGACGCGCATCAGTGGCACCGTGAAACTGCACGCTATCATCGGCAAGAGCGGCGCCGTGGATCAGTTGCAGGTTGTCTCCGGCCATCCGTTGCTCGTGCAAGCTGCGCTTGATGCCGTCAGGCAGTGGCGCTATCAGCCTACGCTGCTCAACGGCGAACCGGTGGATGTTGATACCGAAATTGACGTGATTTTTTCTCTGGCTCAGTAGTGAAAACGGAGCGGCGTGGGAGCCGTGGGAGTCCCGGCGCCGTTCTGAGTATGTAGTGGAAAATACAATCTTGTTGGTTCCTGCCCGCGGGGGCCACTAGGGAAATAAGGAGCAAACGAATGCTAGCAACTTTGTTCGTCTACGCGGCTTGGTTTCAAGAAGCCGCCACCTCATGGGACCTGCGTTCCATGTGGGGCAACATGGGTCTTCTCGCGAAGATCGTCGTAGTCATTCTGTTCATTCTTTCGGTCTATTCGTTCGGTGTGATGATCGACCGTTTCCTGATGTACAACAACGCGCGCAAACAGTCTCGCTTGTTCGTGCAGCAGGTGGCGGGCGCCCTCAAGGATGGCAAGCTGGATGAAGCGATCGCCATCGCCGAGCGCAACAAGAAGAGCCACATCGCCAAGGTTGTGGCGACAGGCCTCTCCGAGTTCCAGTCCGCGTCGCAGCAGGTTTCTGACGCCGAAGTGATTGAAGCCGCCAAGCGCGGTCTCGAACGCTCCGTCGCCATCGTTCACGCGGAAATGAAGCGCGGTCTTTCGGCCCTGGCCACGATTGGTTCGACGGCCCCGTTCGTCGGACTGTTCGGCACGGTCGTCGGCATTTTGAACGCGTTTAAAGGTATTGAATCGCAGAAGGCAACCGGTCTTTCCGCGGTGGCCGGTGGTATCGCGGAAGCGCTGGTGACCACGGCATTCGGTTTGTTGGTCGCTGTGCCTGCCGTGTGGGCCTACAACTATTTCACCAACCGAGTCGAGGCGTTTGACGTGGAAATGGATAACTCCTCGATGGAGTTGATCAACTACTTCATCCTGCGCCGCGGCGCGAAGAAGTAACCCGGAAGAAGGAATACCATGGCCTACAAGCCACAAGCCGGGGCGCAGATGGCGGCGCCAAATGTCATACCGATGGCGGACATTATGCTCGTGTTGCTGATCATCTTTATGGTGGTCACGCCCATGTTGCAGAAGACGCACCAGGTGGACTTGGCGTCGGTTAACGACCCGCGCGATATGAAAGATGCGGATAAAGACGACGCCGTCGTCGTCGCCGTCACCCGTGATGGCAGCATTTATCTTGGCAACACGAAGATAAAGAAGGAAGAAATCACGGCGCAGATCAAGGATGACATCGCCAACAAGCTGGACAAAACCGTCTACGTCAAAAGCGACGCGCGCGCGAAGTATGGCGACGTCGTCGCCGTCGTCGACGAAATTCGTTCCGCCGGCGTGGACTCCCTTGGTCTTCTGACGGAAAAGACTAAAGCACTCGGTGGCCCTTCGACACCGGCGGCGCCTAAGCCTGCCGGCGACTGAGGCCGTTCAGTTGTAAGGTTGCCGTAGTCGTCATTCGTTTGCAGAGTTGATGGAACCGCGCCGGATCCCACCCGGCGCGGCCAACGCCTCCGGGAACAAGACGCCGCGGATCCAATAGGAGAGTTCGCAATGGGGATGGATGTTGGAAGCAGTTCAGGAGCCATGGCCACGCCGAATATCGTGCCTCTGATCGATATTCTGCTGGTGCTCATCATTATTTTCATGGTTATCACCCCGCTCACGCCCAAGGGCTTGGATGCTCTTGTGCCGCAGCCCTCGCCGAATCAGCAGCAAAACCAGGAATTGGAAAACAAGACCGTCGTGGTCCAAGTGCTGATGAACGGCAAGCTCAAGATCAATAACGAAGACACCACTTGGGAAAACCTCGAACCGCGCATGGAACAGATTTTCAAGGATCGCGCGGAGAAGGTGGCCTTCGTCAAGGGCGACAATGACGTCCAGTTCATGGACGTGGCTCATGCCATCGACCTGATGAAGCAGGCCGGCATCGATCGCGTCGGCCTGATCACGGCTAAGCTCGAAGCGGGTCAGTAAGGATTTCCGTCGGTTTTCGCGGGTTGTGAGAGTCCTCCTCGCCGGGTGTGATTACCGGAAGCGAGGTGACTCATGGGCACCACAGTCAGTGGCAGTAGAGGCAAGGTAGTTTCGGATGCAAACGTAGTCCCGTTGATCGATATACTGCTGGTGCTGCTGGTCATTTTTGTGATCATCCCGCACCATCAGAGGGGACTCACCGCCAGCTTGCCTCAGCAAGCAAGCGGACCGGTGGAAGAGCAGCCTCCGGAACCAATTGTTGTTCAGGTCGCGTCGGATGGCTCGATTCGTCTGAATGGTTCGGTTGTGCGGCACGATGAATTGCGCGGTCGTCTGGAACAGGTTTTCGCGCTGCGTGCTCATCGCGTCGCTTTTCTTCAGGGTGATCGTTCTCTCGACTTTCAGGTGGTTGCCGAGGTTCTGGACGTCATGCACGTTGCGGGCGCTTCCCCGATTGGTTTAGTGACTTCGGAACTGGAAAAAAACCGCTGAACGTGATGGAATGACGCCTAGAGAGCGTAATTGAATCCACGTGCCGGCCTCCAATGCATCGGGGCGGTGCGACTCAGGGATGGGAAGCTTCCATGACTCAAGCAACGGTTGGACGGGGGATGTCCTCGCGCATCTCTCGCATTGCCTGCCAGATGTTTTCACTGGCGGTGCTGTTGTCATTTGTCGCCGGCATATCCGGATGCAACAAGCTCCGTGCCCGCGATCTTCTCAACAAAGGTGTCGCATCATTCAAAAACGCTCAGTTTGACACCGCCGTCGAAGACTTCAAACAAGCCAAGGAACTGGATCCCGATCTCGTCAACGCGCGCTTGTACCTCGCCACCGCATACGCCAGCCAATACATTCCTGGCGCCCCCTCGGACGAAAATATGCGCCATGGCCAGGAAGCCATTACCGAATATAAAGACGTTCTCGACAAGGATGCCAACAATATCAGCGCCATCGACGGGCTGGCTTCCATCCTCTATCAGATGGCGGGACAACCCTACGACGAAAAGAAATTCGAAGAATCCAAGTCCTATCACCAGAAGCACATCGCGCTGCGTCCCAATGATCCGCAGCCGTACTATTCCATCGGCGTGATTGACTGGGCGCTCGCCTATCGCGGCAACACCGAAATGCGCGCGGACTACAATAAGGACCACATCAACAAGCAGGTCAAGGATACCGATCCACTGCCGCCGGATGTGCGCAAGGCTTACACCGACAAATACCAGCCTCTGGTAGACGACGGCATAACCAGCCTCAAAAAAGCGATCGAGCTGAAGCCGGATTATGACGACGCCATGACCTACCTCAACCTTCTCTATCGCCGCAAGGCAGACATGGTGGAATCGACCGCGGAACGCGATCAGTACACCAAGATGGCCGATGACCTCCTGGACAAGGTTAAGGAGATCAAACAGAAGCGCGCCGAGCAGCCCACTCCGGCTTCCTGACGCCTCTTCGTCTCTGTATTCCAAAAGGCCCCGGTTCCTTCGACCCGGGGTCTTTTTTTCTCCTCCTGGGTGCCCACTCTGAGCGCTTTTCGCGAGGGGTGGGTCGAGGGTATCCTGGCCGTTAACACGCTCATGCGGCCCATTTCCGCAACGGCCTGCCCAGGCGTAAACTAAGTCATGGGAACTCGTGCCAACCTGCCCTTGAATTTTAATCGGGACCGCACCGAGCGCCAGATCAACGCCCGCCTCGAAGAACTCTTGGAAAAACTTCGTACCAATCGACCTTCGGAAGATCCCTGGCTGGTTCGCCGCGCGTATGACATCGCTGCGGAACGCCACCGCGACCAGTTTCGCACCTCCGGCGACCCCTACATCACCCACCTCCTCGAAGTCGCGCACATCCTCGCGGACATGAAGCTGGACGCTACGACGCTAGCCGCCGCGCTCTTGCACGATGCCATCGAAGACACGGAATATCCCGTGTCTCGCCTCGAAGAACGCTTTGGCGGAGAGGTTGCGCTGCTAGTCGAAGGCGTGACCAAAATTGGCCGGCTGAACATGATGGCGCCGGAGGCGCGGCAGGCCGAAAACGTGCGCAAGATGCTGCTGGCCATGGTCAACGACGTTCGCGTCGTCCTGGTTAAGCTCGCCGACCGCCTCCACAACATGCGCACTCTGGAGTACCTCGCTACCGCGAAGCAGCACCGCATCGCCCGCGAAACCATGGATATTTACGCGCCCATCGCCCACCGTTTGGGGATGGCGCTTATCAAAGGCGAGCTCGAGGATTTGTCCTTCCGTTTCCTGGAGCCGGAAGCTTTCCTGGCCCTGCAAAAAGAAGTAACGGACAAAGCGCCCATCCACAAACGCTTTCTCGAGGAAGTGCAAAACGAGATCCGTTCCAAGCTCGTGGAGAACAGTATTCCCGCGGAGCTCGAAGCGCGCGTCAAAGGTATATATTCGCTGCATCGCAAGATTGTTCGCCAGGAGCGCAGCCTCGAGCAGATTTACGATTTGCTGGCGGTTCGCGTCATCACCGATACGGAGCGCAATTGCTACGCCGCCCTCGGCGTGGTCCACCACATCTGGCGTCCCGTGCCCGGCCGTTTCAAGGATTACATCGCTATGCCGCGGCCGAATTTGTACCAGTCTCTGCACACTACTGTGATTCATGGCGGCCAGCCATTTGAAATCCAGATTCGCACGCAAGAAATGCATCGCATCGCGGAAGAAGGCGTGGCGGCGCACTGGAAATACAAAGACGGACGGCCGGTTTCGACGGACGACGATCAGCGCATCGCGTGGATGAGACAACTGATTGAGTGGTCGCAGGAGTTGCAGGAACCGGGCGAGTTTCTATCCACCTTGAAAGTCGATCTTGCACCGGTGGAAGTGTATGCGTTCACGCCCAAGGGACGCGTGCTGGAGTTGCCGAAGGGCGCCACGCCCGTGGACTTCGCGTATTCGGTACACACGGAAGTGGGGCACCAGTGCGTGGGCGCTAAGGTCAACGGCCAGATGGTTACGTTGCGCCATGAAATCGTTTCTGGCGACGTGGTGGAAATTCTCACGCAAAAGGGGCACAAACCCAGCCGTGACTGGCTCAGTTTCGTCAAATCCTCTCACGCCAAAAGCAAGATCCGCCATTTCATCAATACGCAGGAACGCGAAGAAGCCACGGAAATGGGTCGACGCCTGCTGGAAAATGAATCGCGCAATTTCCCGAAGGGCTTGAAGAAAATATCTCCTGAGGATTTGCAGAAGCTCAGTGAAGAATATGGGCTATCGCGGCCGGAAGATCTTTTCGCGGCGGTGGGTTTCGGAAAATTCTCCGCGCGCCAGGTGCTGTCTCGCTATTTTGGCGAGCCCAGCAAGGATTCCGAAAAGCCCGAAGCGGATGCCAAGCCCACGCTGGTAAAAACCGTTAAGCGCATGCTGGGCTTTGGTGAAGCGCCGCTCATCGTCAAGGGCCAGGACGACCTGCTGGTGTTTCGCGCGAAATGCTGCAATCCGATTCCCGGTGACGACATCGTTGGCTACGTCACGCGCGGTCGCGGCGTTGCTGTTCACACGCGCACCTGCCCCAATGTGCAAAATCTTCTTTACCAGACCGAACGCCGCATCGCGGTCGAGTGGGGCGGCAGCAACGTGGCCACCTTCCCAGTGGAGTTGCTGATCCGCGCCAAGGATCGGCCTGGCCTGCTTGCTGACATCACCGCCGTGATCAGCGGCGCCGGCTCCAACATCCGCATGCTGGAGAGCAGGCCAGACAAGCAAAACGCGCGTGTGGAAGCCAGCCTGGAAATTACCGACAAGCGCCAGCTGGAATCCATCCTCGCCAACATCCGCCGCATTCAGGGTATCTACGGCGTCGAGCGCACTTTCCAGGTTTAACGCTTTTCCGGCGTCGGCAGGCAGTTTCTTCCCCGGCGCCAGCCTAATTTGTATCTCTTGGCAGCGGCCGCGAATCAAAACTCAGGACTCCTGAATCAAACACTCGACGAGGCATCCCATGGACATGATTTTGGCGGCCGGAATCGCCGCACCTGACTTCAGCCTGCACGTTACTCCCGATCAGAAGCTCTCCCTGAAAGAGTTGCGCGGGAAGCCGGTGATTCTGGCGTTCTATCCGGCGGACTGGAGTCCGGTTTGCGGCGACCAGATGGCCCTGTACAACGAAGTGCTTTCTGAATTTCACAAATTTGGCGCTGAGTTGCTGGGGATTTCGGTGGACGGTGTCTGGTGCCATGACGCGTTTGCAAAAGACCGCCATTTACATTTTCCCTTGCTGTCCGATTTCGAGCCGAAAGGAGCGGTGGCCAAATCTTACGGCGCTTATCGCGCGGAAGATGGTTGCTGCGAACGCGCCTTGTTCGTGATCGATAAGAATGGCGTGATTGCCTGGAGCTATTGCTCGCCGGTGGCCGTCAATCCGGGAGCCGATGGAATCCTGGAAGCGCTGGAAAATCTGCCCAAGTAGAAATCACCCAGGAGACTGCATAAATGAGCCTGAAGGTTCCCGTCCATGACCAGGACCACGCGCAGGGAAGCGCCGATGCAAAATGCACTCTGGTGGAATATGGCGATTACGAGTGTCCTCACTGCGGGCACGCCTATCCCATCGTGAAACGCGTACAAAAACATTTTGGAAAGAAGTTGCGCTTCGTCTTTCGCAATTTCCCTCTCGCGGAAATGCACCCGAATGCCGAATCCGCCGCCGAAACCGCGGAGTTCGCCGGGGCTCACAAGAAATTCTGGGAAATGCACGACGGCCTGTTTGAGAATCAGGAACAGCTGGGCGGCCAGTTATATTTGCAGCTTGCGCAGGAACTCGGACTGTCTCCGCAGGCATGGCGCGAAGCCGTGGAAAAACGCGAGTTTCTCTCCCGCGTAAAAAGCGATTTCACGGGCGGTGTGCGCAGCGGCGTCAACGGCACGCCAACTTTTTTCATCAATGGCAAGCGCCATGATGCTTCCTTCGAGTACGCGGACCTGGTCGAAGCCATCGATGCGGCGCTCGCGTCCGAATAGCTCCAAACGGTCTACCTCTCGCGGCTTCCAGAAGACACCTCATCCGCCGCGACTCGGCCGATGGCCTCTGCTAAACTGACGCCGAGCGAGGGCATTCGTGCCAAATGTCATTATCAAAGATCGCGACATCCTCGGCGGAGAGCCTGTGTTTCGCGGCACGCGTGTACCATTTAAAGTTTGATCGATTATCTCGAGGGCGGGGGCACGCTCGATCAATTCCTCGAACAATATCCGAGCGTAACCCGCGAACTCGCCATTGCTGCAGTTGAAGAGGCTCGGCTGAGTCTCGTCTCGCAGCTCCGATGAAAATTCTGATAGATGAATGTGCGCCGAGAGAATTAAGTGCGTTCCTCGCAAACCGCGGCCACCAATGTCTCACGGTTCAAGACCAGGGCTGGTCTGGAAATTTGGCGCTAGCCGAATCGACCTTTGAAGTGTTGGTCACCGTGGATACAAACCTTGAGTATCAGCAGAATATAGCCGCTAGAAATATCTCCGTGGTGGTGCTGATCTGTCGTTCCAATCGTTTAGTTGATCTGCGTCCCCTCTTCCCCTTGTGTGCAACCGCAATCGAAACGATCCAATCCGGGGATGTTGTTCTGGTGGGGAAATAGGGCAAGCAAGAACTCTACAGTCCAGTGGCAGTTGCGCTGTGACTCAAGTGAGAGTGCTAGATGCTGTAATTCACGGCGCGCAGGCCGTCCTTGTAGGCGTCGCGGGCTTCGGCGGCGGCCGCTTGCGCATGCTGCTCCTTGAAGTGCGCGTCATCCCAGCGTTCCATCGCGGTCATCGAGTGATCGGGAGTCGCTAGGGCCTCCTCCGCGCGAATCGCATTCACCCATTCATCGACAGCTTTCTTATACTCAAGGCGTAATTGGTCCAGTTCTGCTTTGCTCATAATGTGCACACACTAGTTTCAGTTCGCGGCTGGGTCAACGGGTACGCGCCCATTTTAACGGGAATTTAATGCGATCCGCCCGATAGCCCCACCTGTTCGTCTGGCCAGTATCCACGCAGGCACGCATCCCCCGCCGGACGCTTGCGCCTCTTACAATGGAAAGATGCGGAAACTCCTCTTGCTTCCCGGCGTGTGTGCTCTCCTGCTTCTGGGTTGCCAAAAGCACGCGCAGACCGATTACAACGCGCTCGACCGGTCCGGCATGTGGTCTTCCACACTGGATGAAGTGAAGGCCATGAAGCCCAGCGATATGGAAGTGGCGCAACTCACCAAGCTGAAGCATGCTGCCGCCTCCGACGACCTTTGCCTGGCGCTGATGAAAGCGGCGCACGCGCGCAATCACGAATTCACCAGCGCCGATTCCGCCGTCGACCTCTCTCGCGCCGGTTACTCCGATGCGCAAATCCTGGAGATGGCGCAATCCGATCAGATCGAAATTCTCAGCGGTGAAGCCGTCACCTTGAAACTGATCGGGCTTTCCAACGCCACCGTGCAAGACATCATTCACCGCCGTATTCAGGGATTGCCCACTCTCACCAGCGAGCAGATCGGCCGTCTCAAGAATACCGGTATGTCCGAACGGCAAATCCTGGAAATCGTCAATCAAGGCCTTGCCGATCAGCAGGCCGAGACGCTCATCGCCCAGCGCGAAGCTGTGCGCGATCACTCCAACACAGGTTTTGTGCGTGTACGCGGGCGCAAATCCCACTGAAGCTCCCTGCGCACCTCTTCATCTGGTATTCTTCAGTTCCACAACAGAGGAGCTTCCTTCATGAAAGACGTCATCCTTACTAACCGTGGTCCCAAGCCCATCGGTCCTTACTCCCAAGCGATTAAGTCCAACGGTTTCCTGTTCGTCTCTGGTCAAGTAGCGCTCGACCCGCAAACGGGAGAGTTTGTCGGCGCGGATATCCGCCAGCAAACTGAACGAGTGCTGGAAAATCTGAAGGGCATACTGGAAGCCTCCGGGGCTTCCTTCCATCACGTTGTGAAGACCACCGTGTTCCTAAAGGACATGAACGATTTCGCGGCGATGAATGAAGTCTACGCTCGGTACTTCACTGCCGCGCCGCCCGCTCGTTCCACTGTGCAAGCCGCGCGCCTGCCAAAGGACGCTTTGGTGGAGATCGAACTCATCGCGTCGCTGTAAAATCAATCGCCGCGCAAAAAAAAAATGGCCACCGCATTTGCGATGGCCATGGTTTTTTCAGTTGAAATAATGCTTACGGGCGATCGGGGCTCTCCAGCGCCTTGTAAATCGCAACTCCCGTTCCCGCCGCTGTCAGCGCGGTGGCCACGATCAGGAAACGGCTGCGCCCTGCGTGCAGCGGTCCGCCGCCTCCGCCCCTGGGGCCCTGGCCTGCGCCTGCGCCCGCCGGGTCCTGCGCATCGGGATCAAGCAGCACGCGGTACGATTCGCCTTCTTTCACCACTTCGGTCTGGTCTGCCACCGACACTGTTAATCCACCGCGGCGCGCCGTAACCAAAAGCTCTTTCTCGTTCAGGAAAGTCACTTGTCCGATTGTGGGGGCGTCTGTCTGCGCACGGATCGCAGCCGTCGAAGCATACAGCGTAAATGCGCGAGCATTGCCGGTTGAGAAAGTCGCCGTGCCCAGCATCAATTTCGCGGAGGGCGCGCCCTCGCTGCTGTCTAGCACTGCTGCAGAAGAACTCAGAAGCAGGAAACGGGCCGCTCCGGCACGTAATTGCACGCTTCCCTTGTCACCGGTGCGCAGTACGTCGCCGCCATACACCGTGGTTCCCACATCGGCACTAGCCTCGCCGACGCGCGCGCCGTCGGCGGCAATCACGGTGCCAAGAGGCGCGACATTCGGCGTCGCTGCGCCCCAAACTGGCACACCAACTAAACTCAAAGCCAATACGGCTGCACTCATTGCGCGCAGACGTTGCATAGACGCCTCCCGGGCGGAACGGAAGAAGCATACTTCCTCCGGCAGTTTGTCGTCAATCGGTAAACACGCAAATACAGGCTCTCCCTTGCGTCCTGCCATCGCTCCGTCTGCTGCTGGCGGAACCGCCACTTCGCTGTTAGAATCCTTTCACTGTATGGCCGACTGGAAACAGATTACCGCCCGCATTCGCCGCGCACGCACGAGCAAAGATCCCGCAGGACAACTAACGAATCTATTTTCCAAAACACGCGACGCCATGGTGGCTTTCGAGCTGGCGCGTTACTTTGAAACCAGCGGCAATCCCGCCGACGCGGGCAGATGGTATTTGACAGCAGCGGAACGTTTTCGCCGCGCCGATTGGAAAACGAAAGCGCAGGAGAGCGCGACGCGTTTGGGCGCCACTGAACCCGCCGAGATTCCCGAACCTGTGAGAAGCGCCAAGTCCGAAGAGCCTGCTCCCGCCGAGAAAACAGAAGAAGCGACTGCGCCCGAATCCGAAGTAGCTAAGCCTGCGCAAGCCTCAACACCGGCGGAGCGTCCAACTTCTGAACCCAATCGGCACAGGCGCGGCCGTCGCGGAGGCAGAGACTCCCGTCCATCACGCGGTGAGCGCGAGCCTCAGCGCGCTAAAGCTAGGGATGTTGGGCCACCGTTGGCCTCTTCCCGTCGCTCGATGTCCACGGAACCTGTGTCCGAAGCGCCGGAAACAACTTCGATCGAAGCAGTTTCGGAAGCACCGGTTTCTGTTCCCAGCCTTCGCGGCAAGTATGGCGATCCGGGTCTCGCTTCGCGCCTGACGCAATTGGAAATGAACTTTCGGCGTTTGCTGGGCTCGACGCCAACTTCTCTGGATGCGGCGGATAAAGCGCCGGCGGGTCCCGGAGTATGGGTGCTCACGGATTCCGACCTCACAACCTACTACTACGTGGAGCCATGCCAGACGTTGCGCGTTGCTATTCCTAATTTGCTTCGCGGGGGCTCGAACCGCAAAGGGGAAAACATCGGGCCAAGACTGGCGGAACACTTGGGGATTCCGGAAAGCCGGGTGGCGAAGTATCTCGGTGATCATTGTGTGGTGCGTTGGCTGCAAATGGATGAGGACGCCGCGCATTTTGCGCATTTCCTGGTCGCCGTGCTGCGGCCCGCTCTGAACGAATAAGAAACGTCTCAACAAAGCAGATCTTCAGACCCCGTTCGTAAGAGTAACCCCCTTTTTCTTCTTCAACTTAGCTCCGTTTAGTGGCCCTCCGCGCCGTTCAACCGCCATTTTTCACCGTTCGCCGTTTCCTTCTGGCCAATCCCTCTAGTCCCGCCCCAAACTATGCAAGTCCAATGGTTTAGGGGCTCGCCTCGCCGCGTGCTACCCTGAAGTTCAGCCTTGGGGGCTGATCTGGACAGTTTGCAGTTCGGTTCTTGGCGTCTTGGGGTTCCAGTAAGTTTATTCGTTCTTCGAAAGAGAGGCAGCCGCAGTATGCCTAATTCTATTTCTACGCAAGTCTTCCGGTCTATGGACTGGGTGGTCTGTAAGACGGCACGAATCACCTTTGACACCATTCAATATTTCAATAAGCGCAACCCCAATCCCTCCACCACGCCGCAGTGGTCCGATAAGCCGCTGCTGAAGTCCTGGGAGAAGTCCAAGCCAACGCTCGGCTTCCCGCGCCAGACAGACTCGCTCTGCCCGGCCTGCGTCCAGGAAGCGCGCAAATCCATCATCGATGGCGATAAGGACTGGCGCGACTTGATGCACGAAAAGGTCGGCGAAATTAAGGCCCAGATCGTTGAACGCGACGGCCAGGTCTGGATGGTCAAGGACTGCCCGCAGCATGGCCACT
>Ga0210383_10004716_pt1 | contig 12060 bp, 8 predicted proteins | sample IncBWC14OmetaG_FD_160072 | JGI IMG/M metagenome (GOLD analysis project Ga0210383, IMG submission 160072) | Forest soil microbial communities from Barre Woods Harvard Forest LTER site, Petersham, Massachusetts, United States - Inc-BW-C-14-O ...
GATCACACCCAGAGGAAAAGTGACGTCAAGGTTCTTTAAGTTATTTTCACGCGCGCCCAGGATGGTGATGCCGGCGCCGTTGGTCTTGCGGCGCTCGGGCAGCATTTCGATTTGCGTCCTGCCTGAGATATAAGCTCCGGTGAGCGACTCCGGAACGTCCATAATTTCTTGCGGAGTACCGTGCGCCACCAGTTCGCCGCCATGGCGGCCTGCGCCGGGGCCCAGATCGATCACGTAGTCCGCACGCCGGATGGTTTCTTCATCATGCTCAACCACCAGCACCGTGTTGCCCAGATCGCGCAACTCCTCGAGCGCCTTCAGCAAGCGGGCGTTGTCGCGGTGATGCAAGCCGATTGAAGGCTCGTCGAGCACGTACAGCACGCCTCTTAGTTTTGATCCGATCTGGGTGGCCAGGCGGATGCGCTGTCCCTCGCCCCCGGAGAGCGTGGCCGCCGAACGGTCGAGCGAGATATAGCCCAGTCCGACCGCATTCAGAAACTGCAGCCGCTCGACAATTTCATGCACGACACGGCTGGCAATTGCAGCCTCGCGTCCAGTGAGCTGAATTTTCCTCGCCAGCTCCAGCGAACGCGAAACCGGAAGACTGGTGAAGTCGGCAATCGACAATCCGTTCACTTTTACTGCCAGACTTTCGGGACGCAGCCGCTGGCCGTGGCACGCGGGGCACTGTGTCGCGGACATGTAGTCGAGCAGAAAATCGCGGTAGCCTTCGGAAGTGGATTCCTCCAACACACGTTTCAGGTAGGTTAGAATTCCGCTGAAACCCGTCTTGCCACCCTTGCCTGCTTCCCCGAACAACAGCAGGTTTTGCACCTTCTCAGGAAATTTTTCGAAAGGCGTGCTCAAGTCCAAGCCATGCGCAGTGGCCGCGATTTGAAGCATGTGGATCAGGTTTTGCGACGCCGACCCCGGCCCCAATCCGCCGTCGAGCAAGGGTTTCGACCAATCGGTAATCACTTTGGCCGGATCAAAATCATACCGGCTGCCCAGACCGTGGCATTCGGGACAGGCTCCATAGGAGCTGTTGAATGAGAAAGAGCGAGGCTCCAGTTGCGGAACGTTGATCCCGCAATCCGGACATGCCAGCCGTTCCGAATAAAGCTGTTCCTCGCCGCCAACCACCGCAACCTGAACCAGGCCGCCCGCAAGTTTCATCGCCAGCCCGACGGAAAGCTCGAGGCGGTGCTCGATTCCCGGCTTCACCAGAAGGCGATCAATGACCACTTCAATGGTGTGGTTCTTGCGTTTGTCCAGCGGGATGTCATCGTCGAGATTGACCAGCTCGCCGTCCACCCTCGCGCGGGTGAATCCGTGCTGAACGAGCTTCTCCATCTCTTTTTTGAATTCGCCTTTGCGCCCGCGCACGATGGGAGCTAACACCATGACCCGGTCTTCAGGAGTGAGGGCCATCACCCGATGCACAATCTGATCCGCTGACTGGCGGCTTATCGCGCGTCCGCACTTCGGACAATGCGGCACACCGATGGAAGAGAATAAAAGGCGAAGATAATCGTATATCTCCGTGATCGTTCCCACGGTCGAACGAGGACTCCGGCTGGTGGTTTTCTGCTCGATGGAAATGGCGGGGCTGAGCCCATCGATCGCATCAACATCGGGGCGTTCCATCTGGTCCAGAAACTGTCGGGCGTAAGCCGAGAGCGTTTCCACATAACGCCGCTGGCCCTCCGCATAGATGGTGTCAAACGCCAGCGAAGACTTGCCCGACCCGCTCAGGCCGGTGATTACCGTCAGGCTATTACGGGGAATCTCGACATCGATGTTCTTTAGGTTATGCTGGCGCGCCCCGCGCACCGAAATCTTCGTAATAGCCATAAACCGCGAAAGTAATACCCCTCGATGCCCTTTCGTAATTGGACGGGTCCACAGAGATGTTGGAAAGTGGAGGTGCGCAGCTCTACTTACGTATCTTATTTGCTAACAGCTGCAAGCGTCAACGCAGGTAGAGTCAGGGAGCGCGCCGGCATCAGCGGAGACCCCGAAAAGCATGGAGTTTGCCACCCCGGCAATTCGTTAGAAGGCGGGAACTTGAGCAGTTTATTGAGCGTTTGCATTTTAACTTTCACCGTGGTGACGGTGCTGGCAATTGGAATTTTTTCCGCCTACGCTTCCGTGATCGGAATTCTTCATGCTTTGGCCAATCGGTCGCAGCAACGCACCGATGAGAAGCCTTCACTCGCACCTGGCCAGGCCCGAGCCGCCCACGCCGGCGGAGACTAGAACCCTTTCAAATAGGCGCTGGCGTCCTCGCCCGTGCGAGACCAAGGAAAGATTCAAGATTCAAGCCTGATTAGAGTCGCGCCTAATTGTGCGGTGGCGTGCCTGGGCCCGGCTGGCCGGGAACTCCAGGATTCGGGAAGCCCGGCGGCATTCCCGGCGCCATTCCCGGCTGGATTCCCTGCTGCAATTGCTGCTGCCGTTGCTGCAGTTGTTGCAGAAGTTGTTCGGGCGTCTTGACGGCGGGCTGTCCATCTGGTTGTTGCTGCTGTTGCTGCTCCTCGGTTGCCGCTTGATCGTCGGTCTGGTCGGTTTGATCGCTTTGATCCGTCTGATCATCTGCCTGGGTGTCGTCGGTGGCGTCGGCGGTGTCATCCGCATTGTCGTCCTGAGCGTCCTGACCCTCGACCGTCACGGTATTGCCACCAGGGGCGGGCACGGGCGGGCGAGGGAATGCGTTCTGGTTATAGGCGGTAGCCTGCTCCGTAGGGTTGGACTGCTGCATGTTGTTCGCGACAGAACCGCCTGATTTGGCCGTCAGGATGACACGATCCAAAGCGTCCGGGTCGGTGGCGGAGCCCAAGAGCATGTAATTGAAGTGCGATCCGTTGAGCAGGGATGTAAGCACGTCACGCGCTGGAGCCGGGCCAAAATTTCCCACCACGCGCTCGGACGCGTTCCCCGGATAATCTATCGTCGCACCGGTCTGCGTTCGGACTGCTTTCAAGATGTCACCCAAGGTGGAATTCTGGGCCGCAATCATCAATTGGCCGCCTTGGAATGAGACTTTGGGAGGAGACGCCGGCAGCTGAGCCAGGGTCGGTGGCGGAGGCGGAGGTGTCGGGGCAGCTTCGACCGCAGGCTGCGCTGATTTCGCCGCCTTCTTAGAGTGCCGTTGCTGGGCAGAGCAGGGCGCAACCACCAGCAGGAAAGACAGACTCGCGACGAGAACCTTTGGCTTCACCGGTCCACCTGACATGGGAACGTACGTCCTAGCGTGCCTTGCGGAATATTCGCACAAAATCCGCCCTGACTTCTAAATTGTAGCACCGTCGGAGCCGCATTCAACTGGATCTGTAGAGACGTAGCCAGCTACGCTGTACAGCCAGTTAAACCAATAAGTTACCGAGAAATCAGACGGGGTGTCCGTCTACTGCCGCGGGGCGTAGTAGCCTCTGCGGGAGCGCACCTGAAGATCTTTCTTGAGAGCGGTGATCTCGATCGGCCGGAAGCGGCCGTTCGCCTCAAAATCAGCCGGATGGTAGGAAACAATGTATTGGCTGCGCAGTTCGTCTTCAATCGCTGAAAACGAATTCTTGATGTCCTTCATCTTGAAGGGAAAGAATGCGCGCCCGCCCGTAGCGTCCGCAATGCGTTGCAGGACTTTGTCTCCACGCAGGATCAATCCACTGTCATCGGTTGAAATGGCATAAATGATGACTTCCGCGCGCTGCGCCATTTCAATCGCCTGCGCCTCGCTGAACTCACTTTGATTGTCCTCGCCATCGCTGACGACGACGATGGCTCTTCGCGAAGGGTGGTCTTCATGATCCTTGATCAGGTTATCGTGGCAGGCTCGATAGATGGCGTCGTAGAGGGCGGTTCCGCCGCCGTCGTGCATACGGTGGACAGCGGCCGAAAGCAGGGTCGCGTTGTCGGTGAAGTCCTGCATCATGTGACTCTGACCGTTGAAGCCCACGACGAAAGCCTTGTCAAAATTGGGGCGGACTGTGTTTTGCAGAAAGCTCACAGCGGCGTCCTGCTCGAAGTCGAACCGGCTTCGCACCGAACCGCTGGTATCGATCAAGAGTCCAAGTTCGATGGGCAGGTCAATTTCCCGCCGGAAGTTCACGATGGATTGTGGCGGCTTATGATCGTCGAGAATGGCGAAGTCTTTCTGGTCCAGGTTGCGCACGAATTTGCCATGCTTATCCGTGGCAATGAACAGCACATTGACTTCGTCGACTCGCTTCTTAATAGTGAGAACGGAGTCCCCGGAATCAGGGCTGGGCGAGGTGGACGCGGCCAATCCGCCGCTTGGCGCGAAATACGACACTTGCGCCCGCAGCGGCAACCCAGCCACGGCCAGAAACAGCCCGGCAAGCAAAAAATACTTCCCTGTGTACTTCATTCCACATCCAGTCCCGACTTTCGGCGTCAGCCGCCGGCCCCCACGCCTTCACCTCTTAATAGATGCACGTAACGGGCCGAAAGCAGCTGCCAGATGCCGGTTTCACTCATTAGGACTTTAGGAGAGCGTATCGGGAATGCCAAGTTACAAAAGGAGCACTCGTTTGGTCATGGGCAAAAGCTCGCGGGTTCTTTGACTTAGGTGACCCTGTGCGGCTTACTCGAAAGGTCCTGTCCGGCATCGCCGGCGGCGACGACGGGTTAAAATAGTGCTACCACCGAAAATCAGGAGACTGGATGAAAACGCTATTAGCGCTGTTCTTGACGTTTGCCCTCCTTCTACCCGCTTTTGCGAGCAGTGAGCACGAGCAGGAACGAGTCAAGGAATCGGGCGAAGTTCTGAAAGAAATTTTGAACATTCCCGACAATATTCCTCAGGACCTGCTCGATAAGGCGGAATGCATTGTCGTTTTGCCGTCGGTGAAGAAAGGCGCGTTCGGGGTCGGCGCCAGCTACGGCCGTGGTGTCATGATCTGCCGTGGCGGAGAGCACTACACCGGCCTCTGGGGCCCACCCGCGCTCTATGCCCTGGAAGGAGCCAGCATTGGCTTTCAGCTCGGGGGCCAGGCGACCGACTTTGTTCTGCTAGTGATGAATCCCAAAGGAGCCCGTTCTCTGCTCAGCAGCAAAGTGAAGCTCGGCGCCGACGCTTCCGCCGCAGCTGGCCCAAAAGGACGCACCGCAGAGGGAGCGACTGACATCGTGATGAGCGCTGAGATCCTGTCGTATTCGCGAAACAAAGGATTGTTCGCCGGCGTCTCGCTGGAAGGTTCCACACTCCGCTCGGATGGGAGCGCAAACGAAAAGTTGTACGGCAGCAAGTTGAGCGCGAAAGATATCATTCGCGCGGGCAAGGTGAAAAGCCCCACGTCTGCTGCGGAACTTGTCGCGCTCCTGGACAAGAAGAGCCCCAAGAATCTCTCGGATCCAAAATCGCTTCAGTAGCCACGGTTCTGGAAAAACACCCACGCTTGTGTGGGGACGAGCGACGCCCGTCCGGGTTTGTGTAGGGCGGTCCATGGCCCGCGGTAGATCGACTATTTTACGGAGAACTCGAAACCAGCCCCGATCCGCTGTCCTTGGCCAAGCAACGATCTCTCCATCCGCTACCACGATGAAGAGTGGGGCACTCCCGCCCACGACGACGTCACGCTTTTCGAATTCCTAATTCTCGAAGGCGCGCAAGCCGGCTTGAGCTGGGACACTATTCTGAAGAAGCGTGAAAACTATCGCGCCGCCTTCGACAGCTTCGATCCCAACAAGATCGCGCGCTACGACCACCGCAAGATGCAAAGCCTGATGAACGACTCCGGCATCATCCGCAATCGCCTGAAGATTGCCTCCGCCGTGAAAAACGCAAAAGCATTTCTCAAGACGCAAGAAGAATTCGGATCGTTCGACGCCTACATCTGGCAGTTTGTTGGCGGATCGCCAATCGTGAATGCCCGGCGCACTGCGAAGCAAGTCCCCGCGCGCACCTCGGAGTCCGACGCCATGAGCAAAGATTTGAAGAAACGCGGATTCTCTTTCGTCGGCACCACGATTTGCTACGCCTTCATGCAAGCCACGGGCATGGTGAACGACCACCTGACCAGCTGCTTCCGCTACGCTCAACTGGCTCCGAACACGCTCCCGCAGCGAGCGCCAAGATGAACCCGCTTGCCTCGCGATTTTTCAAAGGCAACCCTTCAACGCGCGCCTTCGATTTGCACGCCACCAATCTCTTTTGATACGAGAGGGTCTACGTAAAGCTTCGCGTTGAGTATCGCCTTCTGACCTTGCTTGACAATCACTTTAGCGGCGATTGGTGTGAACGCTGGGGCTGAGACAAACACATCATAAAACCCTGCCGGGACGTTTGCAGAGTAGCGGCCCCCGGCATCTGTGACCACTAGGAGGTCTTGCTTGACGCCGATGTTATCTGTGAGGCCGACGGCACTGCCACTGGAATCCCAGTGAACGAGCACCCGAGCGCTTGCAATCGCCGCACCCGACGAATCTGTGATTTGCCCAATGATTGCGAATTGTGGGTCGGCAGATAGACACACGAAGCAAACGAAAACGAGGACAAGCGCACCAATTGAGCGGCTCATGATTCCTTCTTGTACTCGAAGTCCGTCGTGACTTCAAGGCAGATGATGAAATCAGACCGTTGGGATCCACCACCAACACATCCAGGATTCTTCCATGGCCTCGCCTCGCAGGTGAATTCGTCTGCAATTGCGATACACTGAGGAGCCATACTTGGTATCTTCGAGGGGACTTTTCGCATTGGCCCGCGCCTCGCGACCACTAATGATCGGCGAAACCATCTCGCACTACCGGATTGTCGAAAAATTGGGAGGCGGCGGCATGGGTGTCGTCTATAAAGCCGAAGACACCGCCCTTCGCCGTTTTGTCGCGCTGAAGTTCCTGCCTGATGACTTGGCTAAAGATCGTCAGGCGCTGGACCGGTTCCAGCGTGAAGCTCAGGCCGCTTCAGCCCTGAACCATCCGAACATCTGCACGATTTATGAGATCGGACAGCACGACGGCCAGCCTTTCATCGCCATGGAGTTCCTCGATGGCCAGACACTGAAGCACTCGATCACCGGGCAGCCGTGGGAGCTTGAACCGTTGCTCGATGTCGCCATTTCCGTCGCCGATGCGCTCGACAACGCCCACAGCGAAGGCATCATCCACCGCGACATCAAGCCCGCCAACATTTTCATCACCAAGCGCGGACGCGCCAAGGTGCTCGACTTTGGCCTGGCAAAAGTCGTCGCCCGCAAAGCAGATGTACTCGACGCGAGCGCCACGGCATTTACCGAGGAGCATCTAACCAGCCCAGGCAGCACGCTGGGAACCGTGGCTTACATGTCACCCGAGCAAGCGCGGGCAAAGGAGCTCGACCCGCGTACGGATTTGTTTTCGTTTGGCGTCGTGCTTTACGAGATGGCCACCGGCACGCTTCCTTTTCGCGGCGACAGTACGGCGTCCATATTCGAGTCCATCCTGCGCAAAGCCCCGGTGCCGCCGGTGCGACTGAATCCCGATCTTCCCCCGAAGCTGGAAGAGATCATCAGTAAGGCGCTGGAGAAAGATCGCAATCTGCGCTATCAGCACGCCGCTGACCTGCGGACTGATCTTCAGAGGTTAAAGCGGGATTCGGAATCCGGGAAGAGTGCGGCTTTCGAGGCTGCACAGCCTACTGCATCCGTCGTCGCTGTGCCGCCTTCGGAATCGGCGTCGCCTCTCGCTAACGCAGTTGGCTCCTCTTCACGCACCGCGGCCGCATCTGAGCCGGTTAGCCAGGTCGCAGCTTCGGCCCCGGCGCGACAACGCTTATGGTTGCCCCTCTCCGCAGTCATCGTGATGATTGCCATCGGCGCTGGATTCTGGTTCGTTCGCGGCCGAAGCGCTCATCCCGGCGTTTCCGGTCACAAAGCAATCGCCGTTCTTTACTTCTCCAACCTCTCGCAGGATCAATCCCTCAACTGGCTCGACAACGGCCTCACTGACATGCTGACCACGAATCTGGCCCAGGTGAAGGGTCTCGATGTGCTCTCCACTGAACGTGTGCTGGGCGCGGTGCAACGTGCCAGCAAAGACGGTAAGGCCATGGATCCATCGCAAGCTCAACAGGTCGCGCGCGATGCCGGCGCCGACGCTTATATTACCGGCGCCTTGTTGAAGATGGGACCGACACAACTGCGCCTCGACGTGCGCGCGCAGGATACCAGCACCGGCCAGATTTTATTCTCGGACAAGCTCGAAGGGCAGGACGTTCAGAGCATTTTCGGTATGGTGGACCGGCTTACCGCCAACATTGCCGGCAGCTTTCTGCCCGCATCCGAGGTGCCGCAAAAAGCGCCCGAGATCGAGCAGTCTTCGACCTCGAACGTCGAAGCCTACCGGCATTACCAGCTGGGCGTTGACTACGCCCGCCGCTTTCTCACTACCGATGCCGTCCGCGAACTCGAGGAGGCGGTCCGTTTGGACCCGCAGTTTGCGCTTGCAATGCTTCGTCTGGCCGACCAGTATCGCCTTGAGGGCGATCTCCGGCGCGGCGATGAACTTCAGCTTAAGGTCGATCAACTGCAGTCGCGCCTGCCTCGTTACGAGCAATTGACGCTCCAGGTGCTCAAAGTCCGCCGCTCTCAAGATCAGGAGTCCGCTCTCGCCGCCCTTCAGGAGTTGGTTTCGGAATTCCCGCGCAGCACCATGGACCGCGGTCTTCTCGGCAATATACTGGCCGGCCTCGGCAAGCAGGAGCAAGCTCTTGCACTGTTCAAACAGGGACTCGCATTGGATCCGAAAAGTGAAGACCTCTTGAACTTCGAATGCTACGCCTTGGCCTTTGGAGGCAATTTCGATGGCGCACTCGCGGCCAACGATGCCTACATGGCGGTTCGTCCTGGCGACCCTAATCCGCTGGACACCCGCGGCGACGTTCTCTACATAGCAGGCAGGGATGACGAAGCGGTTGCTGCTTACCGCAAGGTGCTTGAATTGAAGCCGGATTTCAGCGACTACGGAGAGTACCTGAAGCTGGCGATTGTCTACACCGATCAGAAGAAACCCGACATGGCGAACGCTGCCTTCCAGCAATTTGCTCACCGCGCCTCCCCACTCTCTCGCCTTTACGTTCCGGGTTTCGAGGCGCAGTTCAAGCAGACGGCAGGCGACCTCGACGGCTCGCTCGCAAGTTATCGAGAGGTGGTGATCCAGCTCGGGCGTGCCAAGCAGAGCCAGGCTGCCCAGGGTTTTCTAAGATCATACGGGATTTTGTCCGTGATGCTGGGGGAAGGTTCCTCGGCGCTTTCTTTTGCCCAGCAACAGAAACTCGACGATTACGAGTTGCCAGTAGTGGCGAGTTTGCAGATTGCGGGGGGAAACCCGTCCGCGGCGGAGCAAACCTTGCAGCGATTCTCGTCGAGCCATCCCTGGATCGCGCCTCGGGCTCTTGAAACTAATCGAGCCATTGTTGACATGACCGTCGCGGTGCGCGATGGAGACGGACAAGCCGCTTTGAGCCGTGCCGCCGGCATCCCCGATTTTCAAGACGCCTATCAGCTTTACATCAAAGGGCGCGCCTACTTGCTCATCAATGATTACGCGTCGGCCGAGACTGAGTTTCGTGGATCCTTGCGCGCCGGGCGTGTACTGGCGAACTCAGGAGCCCTCAGGGATCGATTGCCGGTGGTTGGCATGCTCTCCCATTACTACCTCGGCCAACTCTACGAGCGTACTGGCAAGCACGATCAAGCGATCAACGAATACCAGGAATTTCTATCTCACTTCCAGAGCTCGCCATCCCGCCTTGCCCAAGTCGGCGAGGCTCGGACCACACTTAAAAGACTAATGCAGTGAGCACACGAAAGAGGCCGTCCATCTTCGGATGTGCACTTTCGCGATCAGTCCTGAGATACGCGCCCATCTACCGCCAATAATCCCACCGAATCTCATTTGACCCAAAATCCGGTGGCGCGCTCCTCTTCGTCTGACACTCCTCCACACTCTGAGGCTGTCCCCAGGCTCTTGATGCACGGACCGAACGGTACGAGTGCGATGTCGTCGAGGCCGGGAACCGTGTTCAGGGTTGTTTGTTTCGCCGTGAGGACTGCGTACTCAAAAATCGTGCTGCTGGTTCCATTCACTCCCACCACAAAAAGGTGGCCCCCGCCATCACTGACAATTCCCTCGAGCACCGGAGCAACTGGAAAACTAATGGTGCTCACGGTGGTCAAGTTGGTTGAAACTTTATAGATCGCCTGACCGGTGTTGGAAGTGGCGTAAAGCGCATTGGTGTGTACGTCGTAGGTCAGGCCGTCGAGTGTGGTCAGTGGAGTGTTGCTTGGAGTCTGATTGATGATGGCGCCGGTGTTGGGATCGAGCTGAACGATGGCATTCAACTGATCGTCGTTGGCAAAAAGCTGATCATCGGTGTCATACACCAGTCCCTCCATCTTATCTGGACCGTTGTAGAAAGTTGTGAGTGCATTGTTTGAAAGCGTTATCCGAAAAATCTTGTCGACTCCGATGTCGCTCACAAGAATCGATTTGCAGCCTGGCTCCAGAACAATGTTGACTGGGGAACTCAAACCCTTGGCCAAAGTTGTGTCGGTCAGCGTATAGGGATTGAAACTGTGAACTTCACCCGCGCCGGCGAGGGCATAGATAATCTCCTGGTAAGGCCCGAGAATTATGCCGTCGGGTTTAACGCCGGTGTTTGCGATGGTGACTACTGTCTTGGGCGATACGATGTACAGCAGTTTTCCGTTGATGATATCAACTCCCATGAACTCGGTTGCGGAAGCTTGCCCGACGAGGCCTGCGGCCAACGCCAGCATCAAGATCGCTTGAACTGCGGTGCGGATGAATCCAGTGATGCGACGAAGAACTTGCATGAAGTAAACTCTCCTTTTCTTCTTAGGTAAGCCGGGACTTCCCGGCGAGAACAAGTTGGGTCATTATCTTCCCGGAACCCACGGAGTGTTTGCAGGAAAAGAACAGTGACAGGCTAGTCTGCGAAGCGGGCCGACGCGGCGCGTCCGATCCAACTTTGGCTGGGAAGGTGAAAATCATGTGCCGAGGCGAGTATGCGCCGGGTCAGCGAGGAGCAGGAGATTACGGAAGGACTTGTACGTTTATTGGCTTTGCGAATCTTTCGGGCTACCGCGGACTGCGTGGAATTGTCCGAATTACCTTCTACGTACCCTGAACTGGACTCAAGGGGCTGAATCCGCAGGGCGAAAATGGATCAACATCCGAATGGCAGGTTAGGGAATCTAATACGCTATGCGGGTACGAAAACGCTTCATCGGTTTCATCGCAGTTCTTCAGTCCGTTCTTTTCCTGGTCCATTTCCTCCTCTACGAGACTTGGACATTTTCGCCAAAAGGCAGCAATACACCTGGAGCAATGTGGATCAAGCTGGCTCTCGGTTTGTTGTCGGTGAGTTTTGTTGCCGCTTCGCTACTCGCCTTTCGCTATACAAACACAGCCTTGCGAGTGTTTTACAGGGTTGCTGCAGTCTGGTTGGGTCTGCTTACTTACTTGTTTTTCGCGGCGGTGTGTTTCTGGGCCATCTTCGGATTTGCGCGTGTGGTTGGTCTAGACGTGAATTTCCATCGGATTGTGGCATTGCTGTTTGGGGCTGCAGCGGTGGCCGGATTCTATGCCGTTTTCAACGCAAACTGGACGCGAATCACGCGAACGACCGTCCGCCTCGCGAACTTGCCAGCGTCTTGGCGCGGGCGAAAAGCGGCGCTGATCAGCGATGTACACCTTGGTCATGTGCGAAATGGCAGTTTTCTGCGGCGTATGGTTGCGAAGATTTTACGGGAAGAACCGGATGCAATTTTTATTGCCGGTGATTTGTATGATGGCACGGCCATCGACGCGGGGCGAGCAGCGGAGCCATTGAACGAGCTATCCGCTCCACAGGGCGTGTATTTTGTCGCGGGAAATCACGAGCAATTTGGCGACGACAGCAAATATCTGCGTGCCATTGCGGCGGCTGGGGTGCGCGTGCTCAGCAACGAAAAAGTGGAAGTTGACGGTTTGCAGATTGTTGGTGTGCCCTACCGGAACGCCGCGCAAGACGGGCATTTGGCATCGGCACTACTCAGT
>Ga0210383_10004719_pt1 | contig 12050 bp, 14 predicted proteins | sample IncBWC14OmetaG_FD_160072 | JGI IMG/M metagenome (GOLD analysis project Ga0210383, IMG submission 160072) | Forest soil microbial communities from Barre Woods Harvard Forest LTER site, Petersham, Massachusetts, United States - Inc-BW-C-14-O ...
CCATATTGGTTTGTACTAGGAAGGAGAATTTTACGAAACCAGGACGAGCGTCTCGAATGTCGTATGGAAGTTGCCAAATGCCTCGGTGCGCCGACGCCTCACCGTCAGGCTTAGAGGTGGAAACCAAGCTTCACCGGACCTGCCCGTATAAGCGCCGCACCGCCGGTCTCTCGAGAAGCGCAAATGGTGGCGTGGCAACAAGAACCTCGCGTTAGGGGGACGCTACCCGCGATTCACCACCCACTTGGTCATCGATGATGGTCATCGATGACCAGAAACCACGCCATTCGTCCTCAATGACTATCCGGATGGCTGTGCCGCCAATTCCAATACTTATTCTGTTGCCCGTGATTCAGCGTCGAGTATTCCCGGTATTCTTGGTGCTGTTCTCCAAGATATACGCGGTAGGAACGGTCCTCGTTGCCATCCCAATTGTGGTAGTCCTTGTGCGTGCGATCGTAAACGCGTGTCTCTTTTTTTCCGTCTTGGTGGTCGTCTTGCGTCGCCGCGCTCGTTCTAATTGCTACGGGTGCGGTCAATGCGGCAGTCAAGAAAAGAAAACTTACGTATCGGTATCCGGCTTTCATTTTGTACTCCTCCTCGGGCTGAGAAATCCAATTCTGGTTTCTCGGCTGGCGTCAGTATGCGCGTAGCCTCTCGCCGAAGATGTACGATAGAAGACAGGTCCGCGGAACCACAAAACGCGCCCATCTTTTTTCGCGATTTGATGAGTTTAGCCCCGGAAAATGTCTGCTTCATCCATCCTGACCACGGCCATTCCCCGGCGGAGTGCGCACGACCAGAGTGTTCCCGTCCCTCCCGCAGCCAGTCGGCACCTTCCGGTCCGAACTCAAAAGTGTTCAATTTTGCACAGACACCTCTTTTTGTTGCTCGTACGATGGCTGCACAAGCGGCGAGGGGGACAATGTTAGGGACCGGAAAGCAGGGCTGGGCCGAGTTCTTTTCACCTCCTCGTCGTTCCACGAATCCAGTTTGGCAGCGATCCGTTCGTCAGCCCGGCAGGACCTGGACACTTGCCGCGCTCCGCTAGCCAAACTGGATTCAGCTATAGGGACCACCTCAGTTAAGTCGTACCCTGGTGAAGAGGGGGCCGTCCTCCAAGGTCGCAACAGACGGACCGAGTTCGCAGGATGGCCTTCTCCCCTTTAAACTGACCGTCGATTCATTTTCTACCTCGCGCGGCCTGCACTTTCATCTATCTGCGGACCGGCCGAGCTGGGGCTCACAGGCTCCTCTTTCGAGTAGCACTTCCTCTCGCTCGAAATTCGCAATATGCGCCTTATGGCACAGTTTTTGCCTCTCCGATCCGCCAGACTGGTGTCTCTGTCTTTAATCCATGGAAAGGTCTAGAAAGGCTGCGCGTAAGTCAGGACCTCGCACCTTGACCCTATAACTCGTGTGCAGGACACTCATTCCATCGCGCGACGTTTTCCCTGGCGCTTTCTCCTCTCCTTAAAGGCCGTTTGGACCAACTCGAAGTGTCGGCGCCTTCTACAGGCCGCTGCTGCAATCGCTGCGTTCCCTCTAGTTACCGCGATTCTTGTTCTCTTCTATATCAACTTAGGTCGGTCGGATTTGCCGGACCTGGACGCGTTCATTCGCTTTGAGCCTCCCACCATTGGCCATGTCTACGACGCGCAAGGTCAGGTCCTGATCCAACTGGCCCGCGAACGGCGGCAAGTCATCCAATATAAAGAAATTCCCGAAGTCGTTCGCCAGGCCATCCTCTCCGCCGAAGACGAAAACTTTTTCTCCCACTCCGGAGTGGACTATTCCGTCTTCCTTCGCGTCCTGGCCAAGACCAACCCTCGCGCCATCTTCTCCCGCCACAAAAACTCGATCGGGGGAGCCCCGCAAGAGCGCACCCTTGTGTTTCCCCAAGGCGGCTCGACGATCACCCAGCAGCTGGTTCGCGGGTACTTTCTCCAGAGACTCACCAGCACGGAAAACGCCGCCGTCGCCCAGCACCACGGCTTCCTACCCCGTGTGCTGGCCTGTTTTATCGGCGCACCCTCCACCAACAAGCTCGTGCGAAAGCTCGAGGAGATGCGTCTCTCTCTGTGGATCGAGAAGGAGATGGAAAAGCACTACGAGTCCAAGCAGAAAGCCAAAGAAGAGCTCTTCGCCCGCTACGCCAGTTTCATCTATTTAGGTAATGGGCGGTACGGCTTTGCAGCGGCTTCCCAATTCTATTTCGGCAAATCCATTGACACCTTCACCCCAGACGACGCCGACAAAGCTGCACTGCTCGCAGGCATCACCAAATCCCCCGGCGAATACGCTCCTACGGGCGCAGATCTTCAGAAACCATTGCGCAGGCGGAACCAGATTCTGGCCCTCATGGCCGCTAACCACTTTATCTCCTCAGATACCGCTCTACGCTTCCAACAAATCCCGATTCATGTGGCCACCCACGCCGTGGAACTCATCGCAGCCCCCGCCGCGGCGGAAAATGTCCTCGAAGAACTCAAGGCACTCGCTGTCCATCTCTCGCCCTCGGACTCCCCAGAGATCGGAGTTCGTCAGCTTCTGGATGGTCACATCCAGGTCTATTCGACCGTTGACAACCGCATCCAGCGCATCGCCAACACCGCACTGGACCATGGCCTGAAGCTCTACGAAGAGCGCCATCCTCGCAATGTGGGACTGATCCAGGGCTCTATAGTCGTTTTGCGAAACAGTGATTCGGCCATCCTCGCCGAATCCGGCGGTCGCGGCCTCTATAAGGGCCATAACAGTAACTACAGCGACTATAACCGCGTCACGCAGTCCATTCGGCAGCCAGGCTCAGCCATGAAGCCCATTGTCTATCTCGCAGCCTTTCGTCAAGGCGCTTTAGATCTCAACACCCTCGTGCCCGACGAACCCATCTCAGTCGTGGTTGCCAGGCATCGCCCCCTCAAGTGGATTTCCAACTTCGACGGCGAATTCAAAGGCATGATTCCCGCACGCCAGGCCCTTGCGGAATCCAGAAACGCGGTAGCCGTCTGGCTCGCCGAGCAAATCGGCATGGCGAGCGTCCTGAAAACGGCGCAAGACCTTGGCATCCGCACCACGCTTCAGCCCTATCCAACCACCGCGCTCGGCGCTTCCGAAGTCTCTCTTCTCGAACTCGCAAACGCATTCCGCATGATGGCCAGCGGAGTCCTGGCAGATCCGCACGTTATAGATCGCATTGAACACACGCAAGGAGCGGTTGTCTACAGATTTGAGTCGCCTTGCTGCGCAGGAGCTACCGCCGATTCGGGATTGGCCATGATTCAGGAAGGCCTGCGCGGCGTCGTGCGCATCCCCTCCGGCACGGCCCACGCGCTCGACTCGCGCGCCTTTCCTATCCCGGTCATGGGCAAAACGGGAACGACCAGTGACTACCGCGATGCCCTCTTTGTCGGTTCTACCTATGGACCCGACGGAATCACCGTAGCAGTGCGCTTCGGCTTTGATGACAATCGCACGCTAGGCAGGCAAGAAACAGGCGGCCGCGCCGCCCTTCCCGTGTTCAGAGAAATCATGCTGAAAATCTACCAGGAAAAGCTCGTCGGTCCGGCGCCGCCCTTCCCCGTGGACATGGAAAAGAGCATCGACGCGTATCTAAGTGGCGATCTCCCTGGTAAAGAACCAACGCCCCTGCTAGATTCCCCGGCCGTCGTCGGCCTTCGAGAAAACGCAACGGACGGCTGTCGCGAGCCGACAAACCTCCTGCCAATAAACCCCTGTCCGCCCCCAGGCAACTCCGCGCGTCCCATCAACCACACCAAAAATGAACGCGGCCACGCAGTCTTTACGAACGACTGAATCCCGTCCAGCTCTGCGCGACAACACTTCGCCGTCTGACACAAAACAACGAAGTCCGTCCGAGAACTCTTAGCTTTCTCAAGGGGTCTATGGTTCCGCAGGCTCCTAGTCGGTGGAACTAGCCTTCTGATCCTTCACTTGCAGTTCATTCACCACCTGTTTTACGTTCGGCACACCGGCCGCAAGGTGCTCCACCGACGCGCGCCTGGCCTGCGAATTAACTTTGCCCGTCAGCGTGATCACGCCGTTCTTCACCCCGTATTTTACGTTTCTGTCCAACTTGTGTTGTATCAGGACCGCATCGAAGTTCTTCTCAATACCACCGTCAAGATCGGAGTCCACCTTTTTCGCCAGGCTCTCCCCGCCCGCAGGACGCACGGCAATCTGGTCGGAAATCACTTGCCCTCCGCCGACGGATCGGGCGATCGATTCGGCCTGCGACTTATCTCCCTCTGATGTCGTCGTGCCCGTCAGGGTTACCACTCCCTTGTCTCGGTCCTGGCTCACGCCGACATCCTTGAGCCCGGCTTGATCCAGTGAACGACGGATGCTATCGGCTACATCCACCGATTTCGTGGGCGCACTCGAACACCCTGAAATACTCCCAACCGCAAGCATGGCGAGCAACGCACCTGACAATATGTTTGATCTCATGTTTCTCCATTTCTTACCCACTCGATTTTGATCACACGTACTTGACTGCGCGATTCTGTAGGTCTCGGGCCCTGGTCCCATCGCAACTTCCCGCCAGGCCGCGGCTTTTGCCTATCTAGAGAAAAAAACCGGCGGCAACGGATAACTTCCTAATCGGTCAAACTCGAAGGGCCCGTCTCGGGTTACTGTGAGCAGTTACTCTAGAGAGAGAGGTAACCGCCTGGTCCTCACAATTCAGCAAGGCACCTGTTTTTCGGTGACGGGATCCTCCCGGCCCGAATCTCTCTAAACATGAATTTTCATTTTGGATGCCCGCATGACCGCTCGCTTGCCCACGAGATCCAACCTGAAATCTCAGGTCGAGCAACGATAGAGAACCTTTGGGGCTGCGTCTGTACAAAATGGGACGAAATTCCGCGCGCGCGCGTAACTCGCGCGAGAGAACAACTATCTTTTGCTACTTCCGTCGGCCTTTTCGGATTCCTGGTGCGCTTCTTGTGAGGACCGGAACGCGTTGGTAGCGTGTTCCATGGCCTGCTTGGAAAGTTCGTGCCCGGTCAGGTGATCCTCTTTGCCGTGATGCACGGCCGCCGAACGATGCGCATGCGCCGCCAGTTCGTGAAGCTCCGCGGCCCTCTGATGGAAATTCTGCGACATGGCATCTCCTCTCTAAACATTCGGATCTCTCGGCCTCCGCCATCAGACCGCGCGATTAGTTACTCCTCGCCTGCATCGCTTCCCTTGCCAGCGCCAGCCACGCAAATTCTTCGGCAAGAACTCGTACGCCGCCCCGTGCGTCAGGCGCCACTTCGCAGCAAATCTCGCTGGCGCTTATTCGTCGGAAGACATCGGGCGATGAAAACGCTAACGCATCGCAAACTTCGTTCCACGTTGCTAGATGATCCAATGGCATGGCGCTGCCCATATCTTAGCCTCGCTGGTTTCCGCCCTGTGGGAATGCCCATCCGCAGGGCTGCCCCTTTACGGCTCTATATTCGAATCCCCCCGAACAGGTATACGACCACTACAATGATCACCACCACCCCGACGATCCCAATTCCTCCGCGATTTCCCCATCTCGAGTACCCGTAATACCCGCCTCCACCCCCGAACAACAGCAACAGCACCAGAATCAGCAGTAACATTTTGAATCTCCTCTCAGTTCACCAATCTCGTCGTCTATTTAGAGCGCGACTCGTGTCCCGGCCGCGCCGTTCGGACAGCTCGTCTTTCGCCATCCGGTCCAATGCTCCACTCATTTGCCGAGTACTTTCTTTACCTGCCCGACTTTCTCTTGTACTTTCCCGGCTATCTCTTCTGCTTGCCCCTCATCCTCAAGGTCGGCGTCGTTGGTTACTTCCCCTACCTTTTCTTTCACTTTTCCCTTCAACTTGTGCAGCTGCCCTTCGACTTCATCTTGTATTCCTGGTTTCATTGGTTTTCCCCGGCGCACATGTTTTCAGCTGTCCTGTTGGATTCCTTGATCCCTGCTCGAAGTCAACATACGAGAATTCCCAGTCCCCGTCTGTTCAAAATCGCGCATACACCAACCTTCGCCGAACCGCCTCCCGGCCTGATGCCAATCGAGGAAGTCCCACCCGCTCTCTTCGCGCAGCCCAGAACTGTTTCAAACTGCACAGACTATCCTCTCTAGCGCTTCTAAGATTCCCCTGCGTGATGAGCTTCACACAGCGGCCATCACCGTTCGGTGGGCCGTAAGACTCCCAGTTCCTCGCCTCTACTTGAGGAGGCAAGACTATGCTCGGACTCATCGCCTTGGTTCTGATTGTTCTCTGGTTGCTTGGATTTCTCGCATTTCACGTTAGCACCGGCCTCATCCACATCTTGCTGGTCATCGGACTGATCATGCTTGTTTTCCATCTCCTGCGGGGCAGCGAAAGAACCGCCTAAGCTGCATCCTCTCTCGACCCGGTACTTCCTGCTCCTCATAGAAGCTGGGGGGGCCGGTTCTCATCAACCCTTCCGGATCTTTGATTCTGTGCAAAAAGGGCGACCCCCCGACTCGGTCAGAGCGCCTCGTACTTCCGTCTATTCCCAACGTCTAGTGGTCGTGATCCCGATCATGGTCGTGGTCATGATCGTCCCAATCGTGCTCCGTGTGCCAGCGATGCCCGTCTTCATCCCACCATTTGTGGAACTTGTCCCAGCAATATTCGCGCGCCTCATGCAGTTCGTGGCGCGCATGCTCGGCTTGTGGACTGTTCCATCCGTGATGCTCAGCAGCTTCATGAAGCTTGTGGTCGGCCTTCACAAGGCGATGCCGGCAAGCATCGTCATCGGCCACAGCGCGTGGAGCCGCACCTAACACCAGGAATCCGCCCAGTGCCGCCGTGGCCAGTACACCTTTCCCGAACCGCTTCATACTCCTCGAAAGAAAACCCTTCATGAATTAGTCCCTCCTCAGTCCGCCCAGGAACAGGTGTTGGCGGAACGTCCTACACTCTAAAACAGCACGAAACGCCAAAGTGTCCTCTTTTGCACACTGTACCCTTTCCTCTACTTCCAGGCGCGTCTCGCAGATCCTCCTCGTCTTCACGCCGGCCCCTGGCCATCGCGAGGCGTGCCAGCCGACCGAGTCCGGCGTGATGGGGACGCCCGCGATCGACATGTGCAGGCGGAAGGTGAATATTCGTCTGTGAGGAAGTAGGAGGGAGAAAACAAGTGAAAGCGAAGGGTGACACTCGGCACCTGCCGGAAGTGGGGCACGTTGGCGGTCAGCACCGAGTAACCGAGCGAGAATGCTGTTCGACCGATGAGCAATCTGAGAAAGCGCTAACCAACCTTGGCTCCGTCGCTGTCCATGCAGCTTGCCAACCAGCAGCGCGGTCTCTTTCGTGTAGGGATAGACGGTCAAGTCTGCCAGCAACCCGTCGAGGAAGGGCTGGCGAGGGAGCCGAAGGACCGAACTGTTCGCTCGATAGAGGCCGTGGACGAGGCCGTCAAGCCCACCGCGGAGAGTGCCGCTTCCGGGTCGCTGGCCGCGGCCGCAACGCGCTCGATCAGCCGTTCGACGGTTCCTGCGCACCGTCCTGCATCGATGAATCGAGAATCAGTGGCACGCGGGCGGATGCAGCGGTTCGCGTGGCTCTCGATGGCGGCTTCGACATCCTTGTCATGCTCCTCGGGCCTCTATGAGACGCGTGCTACTCTCTGCCGGTCGGCATTGACCAGCTCCCATATTCGCGCGAGATGGTGATCGTCGTGTTCCGCGACAAAATACAAATGGTCCACGAGTCGCATCGGCATCCTCAAACGCGGGTGGGGAATGGCTCGAGCAAATAGTGATGCGTCCAATTCGTCCACACGCTCGAGCAGTCTTCCCCTTCGAGCGCGGAACTCCGTCAGAATCTGTTCTAGGGGGCGCGCGTTGTGGTCCGCTTCGTCGGTTTTTCGATTCCTCAGGTCTGTAGCAGTGAGCTGCTCGCTGGCTGCCACGTAGTCCTCCACGCGCGCCAGCCACAGCGCGTCGAGGTCCAGCAAGTGCCCGGCGTGTTCCTGGGCCGACCACTTTTCTTGCGGCTTCCTGATCAGGATTTCGTGAGAACGCCCACGAAGTGCTTCTTCCAGTCTTGCCGGAGTGCCGCGCACCCGTGCGCACAGATTCGGATACACTTCTACAGGAAACGAAAACGCAAATTTGCGTTCAAACCAGATGGGCACCTGACTCATGGATTCCACCGACTCGAGTTAGATTTAACGAGCACCTCACCTTTACGGGTGCTAGCTGCCATTGTCACTCTAAGTTATGATGTTCGACATCAAAAAAGGAATTCAAGCCATGATGGCATTCCCGCAAAGTTCAGGAAGCATCTCAAAAGGACGAAAAACAGCTAGTTCTTGCAATTAATGGCAAAGGCAGAAGCTGTTGTCGAAGACGCCGAGGCCCATCGGCGCCCGCTGAATATCGCGGCGCTGATTCCTCCAAGAGTGCGTTCGCGCGGTTCAATGGCATCCGAGAAGCTATTCATCGTTGCCCGCATTTCCCCCTCCGCCGGCTTGCCTCTGGTCTCCACCGCGAGCACGTTTCCCATCAATGATTTCCGCACTCTTTCGCAAACCACCGGGGGGCCCTCTCCTTTTTACTTTTGGCTGTGAACCTCACCTCTTTCTAGCTACCGCATTTCTTGCTACCGCCTTTTGCGTCTATCTCTGCTTTCTGTTATCTTCACCGCCGCAGGGAGAGAACACCTATGTCTGTAAATAAAGTCATTCTCGTGGGCCGTTTAGGCCGCGATCCAGAAACCCGCTACACCGGCGGCGGCCAAGCGGTAGCCAATTTTTCCGTCGCCACCGACGAAACCTACAAAGACCGCAACGGCGAAAAACAAAAGCGCACCGAGTGGCACAAAATCGTCGTCTGGGGCAAGCAAGCCGAAATTGCGCAGCAATATCTAAAGAAGGGCTCGCTGATCTTTATCGAAGGCCGCATCCAGTCGCGCGAATGGCAGGACAAAGAGGGCCAAAAGCGCACTAGTTTTGAAATTGTCGCGAGCAATTTCCGCATGCTGGGTGGCCGCAGCGATGCCGCCGCAGCCGGCGCAGGCGGCGGTCGCTCCAGCGCCGACGACGTCGAGTCGCACGCAGCCGCGCCGGCCGAAGACGCCTACGGCGGCAGCCAAGCCCCCGGCGGCCCGGAAATCTCCGACGAGGACATTCCCTTTTAGGAGATTATCGATGCGCATCGCCGCCTGGCGGTCCGAACGCAGTGAGACTTCTGCTCCTTCTCGCGCCTCTTGCAAGAGGAAAGCCCTCCGCGTTTTTGTTTTTCGTTATATCCCGCGGTCCGAGCGAATCGCTTAGATGCCTATAAATCGTCAACTTCGTTTAGAAGCGCGGCCTAAAGGCTTGCTCGCACCCGGTGATCTGCAACTCGCCGAATCGGCCGTGCCGGAACTCGAAGACGGCCAGGCGCTAGCCAAAGTCAAATACCTCTCGATCGACCCGACCATGCGCGTCTGGATGGCGGTCGACAGCTATCTTCCAGCCGTGGGCATCGGCGACGTGATGCGCGCGGGCGGGTTGGCAGAAGTGATTGAATCGCGCCACGCGCAGTTCAAAAAGGGCGACAAGCTCGTGGGACTCACGGGCCTTCAGGAATACGTCGTGATCGAAGCACAGTCGAAATTCCCCTTTCAGAAAGTTCCGTCGATTCCTTTTTTGTCCGACACCGCGTTCCTCGGAGTCCTTGGCATGACCGGTCTAACCGCCTATTTCGGCATGACCGAAATCGCCAAGCCGCAAAAAGGCGAAACGCTGGTAGTCTCCGCCGCAGCCGGCGCAACCGGAAGCGTAGCTGGGCAAATCGGGAAGATTCAAGGTTGCCGCGTAGTAGGAATCGCGGGAACGGACGACAAGTGCGCCTGGTTGGCGGACGAACTCGGCTTCGACGCTGCCATCAACTACAAGCATGCCGATTGGAAAGAAAAGCTGGCCGCCGCCACCCCCAACGGCATCGACATCGATTACGAAAATGTCGGGGGAGAAATCATGGAGGAAGTCCTCAACCGCATGAATCTCCATGGGCGCGTCGTTCTCTGCGGGCTCATTTCCGGCTACACCAGGGAAACGGCCGGCCCTGCCAACCTCGGCATACTGATCGTCAAACGGCTCAAGGTAGAAGGCTTTCTGGTGTTCGACTACGCTTCCCGCTTCAGCGATGCCGCGAGGGAACTCGGCAAATGGAAAATGATGGGCAAGCTGAAAGATCGCCAAACGATCGTTGAGGGTCTGGAAAAAGCGTCTGACGCCATCAATATGCTGTTCACCGGCGGGAACACCGGCAAACTCATTGTAAAGGTGTGAGTCAAGAGTAGGCGAGCAACCAGGCTGTCGACAGCGGATTTCGATGCAACAGAACGCGCGACCGGCAGGATCAGTGGGTTCTGTTCTAATATTTCGAACGTGGGCGCTAATGCGGCGGAGGAGGGGCGTTTCGCTTTCTTTCTTCGTCGAGGCGCTTTAGAAATTCCTCGAATTTCGGTTTCTGTTCTGGAGTCAGAATCGCGCGAATCTGGTCGCGCCCTTTTTGCCGCGCCTGATCCATCCGTGAGTTTAACTGCTGATTGGATTGATCGTGGATGGATTTGTAATCCGCATGCAGTTGCGAGAGCGCGCTGTCGAGCTGCTGCTTTTGATCGTTGGTCAGCCCCAGTTCTTGAGTGAGCTGCTCAACTCTTTGCGCGCGCCTTTGGGCTTCGCTCAACGGAGGATTTGCCGCAGCGACGATGCTCCGGTGGCCATAGAAATAGCCAAACACGCCGCCTAGCGCCGCACCAAGGACAAACACCACCGCCACCCACAAGGCAGCTCTGCGCTTGGCGGAACTCTCGTTCATCGGGGCTTCTCCGCCAGGCTAACAAGAACGTCATCGTTGGTCGGCGGGGTTGTGGTATCCACCAGCGGCTCACCGGTTATGTCCGTGAGCACCGGCTTTGCCGAGGTGGATACGGGTCTTTGAAAAAGCCAGGTGCTCGCCAAAAGGAGCGCAACCGCGGAGGCCCAGGTGAGACGCGCGGCGAGCTTCGGGAGAAAAGTCCAAGTGTCTGCGGCGCGAGTGAGTTCCGCTTTGCGCGCTGCGATCGCAGCCATGACGCGCGGAGCAAACCACGGGCCGGCCATCGTGGCCGTCGAAGGCAGTTCCGCCAGGAGGGCGCGCACCTCGATAATATTATCCGCAGCGGAACGGCAATCCGCACAGGTAGCCGCGTGTGTTTTCAGCGCGGCGGGCGCGTCTTGAAACAATTCCGAGAATTCTTTCGCGCTCGGCGCGGATTTGGCCGCGTCCTCCAGCTGCGACTGAAAATCGCGACATTCCACCCGGCGCTTGTTCAGAAGATTGTTCATTCAAGACTCCCTTCAGCGACTTCCACAATCCATCTAATTCCTTCTAGGATCAAAAATCGATCTGACTTACTCCTCGGCGTAAACTCGTTTCCCGCTTCCTCGCCACTACCCTTCTCCGCGCTTCCGGACCTTGTTCACGATGCGCCGGCGCGCGCGAAACAACCGAACTTTCACGGTGTTCGCATTCAAATCCAACACTTGCGCAATCTCTTCGACCGCAAAGCCTTCGACTTCTTTCAGCATCAACATTAGGCGATCTCGTTCATCGAGCCCTTCCAGAAGACGTTCGACGCGCTGGCGCGCTTCCAGCCGGTCGCTGATGTCCGGCCCGCCACTATCTTTCCCTTCGGCCGCGATCACCTGTCTGGCTTGCTCTTCACTCAAATCCGACTCATATACCAAGGGCCGGACTTTTTTCTTTCGCAGCAAGTCCCAGCACTCGTTCACAGTGATCTTGTACAACCAAGTGCTGAAAGCCGCCCGCTGATCGAAACGCTTCAGCGAGAAGTACGCTTTTACGAAAACCTGCTGGGCTATGTCCTCCACATCTTCGCGGCGCCGTAAGATGCCGCCAGCGACGGCAAAAACACGGTGCTGGTGGCGCCGTATAAGCTCTTCAAAAGCCTCCTGGTCTTCACGCTGTGCCCGCCGGACGAGTTCCCGGTCGTCCACAGCGCCCGCGGCTTTCGCCGCAGACAGTCTCGCCCCCGCCGAAC
>Ga0210383_10004720_pt1 | contig 12050 bp, 2 predicted proteins | sample IncBWC14OmetaG_FD_160072 | JGI IMG/M metagenome (GOLD analysis project Ga0210383, IMG submission 160072) | Forest soil microbial communities from Barre Woods Harvard Forest LTER site, Petersham, Massachusetts, United States - Inc-BW-C-14-O ...
CAGTTCAAAGTGACGACGCAGCACTCGTGGAATTATGCACCACGGGTAGGCGCAGCTTATGTCCTGACTAAGGATCAAAAGAACGTAATCCGCGCAAGCTGGACCAAAATCACCGATATAACCAATGCTAGTTATTTAGGAACGGCCGCAACCAGCACCGTCACAAAGACGGATACTTACTACAATCCAAACGGGACGATCTTCAACCAGGTCGTTACACCAGGAAGTACCTCCAGTCTTCTTGGCAAGACCTTCGATCCTAATCGTCACCAGGGATATGTAAGAGAGTGGCTTCTAGGTTATCGCACGCAGCTGCATGGTGAACTAGTCGTCGATGTCAGCTATATCGATCGAGAGTACAGAGACCGGCCAGCGCAGTACGACACGAATCAGATCTACACTGCAACGGCAAACGGAGGGACTGTGTGGAGCGGGCTCGTGAATCCCGCGCTCAACAATACCTACTACGTGACGAACAACACCTGGAACTGGTTTGTCTACCAGGGCGTTGAGGTCACCGTCAGTAAGCAGACCAGGAAACTGCAACTCTTTAGCACCTATACCTACTCCCCGGACCATCTCGCCGGTACCTTCCAGCCGTACGATCCAACGGCGATCATCGAGCCCACCAAGTTCGCCAACAATGCCGGCCTGGGATCGGTACGTGGCAACGTCACCAACGATTGGACGGGCGACACACGCAACCGGATGTGGCAGCGCAACCAATCGCGTACGGGTGTTACCTGGCGCGCACCCTGGAAGATCCGTCTTTCGAGTACGATCACTGCGCAGTCCGGTACGCCGGGCGGGCCGGTAATTACAACGCTCACTGCGCTGGGGACGCCGTATGCGGGACAATACGGACCAGCTACGCTCACCATTAGCGGCCGCACCGTCTCCAATCCTTTGGCAACCACATATCGTTTCAAATATTCGAACCGCGGCATCGGCCAGATCTGGTGCCCCTGGCTGATCCAGTGGAACACGCTCGCAGGCCGGGAGTTCAAGATTACCGATCGTCAGAGTGTCGAAGCAGATCTGAACATCTACAACATAACGAACAATGGCGCAGCCCAACAGTTTATAAACGGCAATAACGCGGCGTCCACGACCTTCGGTTCGTTGCAGAATGTACAGCTCCCACGTTCGGCGCAGATCAGTCTTCGCTATCACTTCTAACCACGACGACAACCTTTACCATGCAGACAGAGGCTGTCCAAACCTCTGTCCGCCTTCCAAATCCAACATTGAAAACAAGGAAAAACGAAATGATCGCTCTTTGTCAGTTCTTCCGCAACTCATCTGTTGCCATTTTTGTTTTCATGTTCGCTGTCGGTCTTTACGCGCAGCCCAGCGCACATCTTACCTTGCAGGACCTGCTCTCATTCGAGCCCGTCGGCGACTATGCGCTCTCGCCTGACGGCAAGACCATCGCCATGACCCGCGCGGGACAGATTGTTCTGCTTCCTTCTGGTGGGGGATGGCCCGTCCTGCTCACGAGCACTCAAGGTGGCAAATCCGGTCTGGATTGGTCTCCCGACAGTAAACAGATCGCGTATGCGAGCCAGGGCAGTATCTGGGTTGTGCCCGTGGCAGGCGGAGCTCCACACCGTCTTACGAATGCGCCGGCAGGAGGCGGCGATCCGCGTCAGGCAACCGACCGCGCGCCCCGCTGGTCACCAAAAGGGCGTTGGATCCTCTTTCAAAGCGGACGGCGCGGCATCAACAGCCTTCTCGTCGTCAGTGCCGACGGAGCCGTAACCAGCTTTCTTACCTCTGCGAAGGAAGAGGCCGCCGATGGAAACTGGTCACCCAGCGGTGAGGAGATCGTCTATGTCACACGAGAGAAAGAATATTTCAGCGGCCGCCTGAATCTGTTGAAGTTCGACGCGCACTCCGGTCAACCCATCGGTGAACCCTCCACGCTTTACACGGCCCCTGTCGATCGTGGTGGCGGATGGTCAATTCGTGGCGCTGTCTGGTCGCCCGATGGCAAGACCCTGGCCACCGTTCTGCAGAACTCCGGATGGAACCATATCTATCTCATTCCTGAAAAGGGTGGAGAGCCGAAGCAGATTACTGACGGAGCGTTCGAAGATGAAGACCCTGTCTTCTCACCGGATGGGAAAAACATCTCCTTCGTTTCTAACCGCGGATTGCTCGAAGCAACGAACCTCTGGGTTATTCCGGCGAACGGTGGAGAGGCGCGTCAGGTAGCGAAGTTTGATGTTCCTGGTACCGCGTCGCAGGCGCAATGGGCGCCGGACAGCAAGAGCATCTACTTCAGCCGTCAGTCACCGATAGAGACGTCGGATCTGCTTGTGCTCGAGCTTGCGTCTCAGTCGCAGCCGAAGTATTTGACTCACACCACGCCGCAGAATTTCTCAGCCTCCGCGCAGATTCCGGAACGTGTGTCCTGGAAGAGCAAGGATGGCAGGGAAATCTCCGGCTTGCTGTACACGCCACGCAATGCGAAGGCTTCTGCGAAGCTCCCTGCTGTGCTCTGGATTCACGGAGGCCCGGAGGGTCAGGATGCTTTCCGCCCGGACGGATGGGCGCAGTATCTTGCGCAAGCCGGATATGTCGTTCTCGAACCGAACTATCGCGGCAGTACAGGTTATGGAGAAGTCTTCCGCAATCTCAATGTCGAGGACTCCAACGGGGGCGAGGTCGACGACGTAGCCGCCGGAGCTCAATACCTGATCACGCGCGGACTGGCCGATCCGGCGAGGCTCGCGATCGGCGGAGGAAGCCATGGTGGAACCATGACGGCCTATATGGTTGTCCACTATCCCGATCTGTTTGCCGCAGCCATTGAACTCTACGGAGTCGTCGACCGCAAGCTGTTCGTCGAGCGCACGAATCCACCGTCCTCTGTTCGCTGGATGATGAAAATGGGCGGAACGCCAACAGAGAAACCGGAGGTCTATCAGCGCGCCAACGTTTTACTGCAGGTAGAAAAGGTTAAAACGCCGCTGCTGGTGATGCACGGAGAAAATGATCCTCAGGTACCTCCCGCAGACTCCGCGTTCTTCGTAAAGGCGCTGCGTGAGCACCACAAAACGGTCTTCTACTTCACCTATCCCGGTGAGCTTCACGGTTTTGCTCAGCCGTCCCACCGTCTCGACGCGTGGGAAAAGCAACTCGCGTTCCTGGAGAATTACATCAATCCACGATTTGGAACGACGACAACATCAATTGACGAAGTGGTTTTTCCAAAAACGGACAAGGAAGCGAACGCTCACAACTAGCAGTGGAGCGGGATCGTCTCTGAAGCAAACCGAAGTCAGCTCTTTACATCTTTGCGGCCCTGGCCGTACCCCTGCCAACTAAAAATCATATTTTTTAGTGGCGCATCAGCTCCTTCCTTGCGGAGGAGGTGAAAGCATGACGACTGCCTTTCAACCTCGCCGCTCCCACGAAAGTTGTACGGCATGCTGGTAAATTGCGCGGGGCGCAACGTGGGAGGTGTGACCGGTAAGAAATGGCTAGTCAACAACCAATTGGTGTGGTTCACTGATTTCCTGACGCATGCGACCACTCAAAAAAGCGAATCGACGATGAAGATTCTCCGTATGCCTGCAGTTCGGGGCATGGTCGTTCGCGCGTGCGCTGGAGGCCATCTTTATCATGTTTCGCTTGCCTTGGATTATTGAATCGCTTTTTTCTGCTTCTCAAATTGATGTACTTCGCCGGCGTGGATCCTTCAACAAGGCAGGCTCCTGCGCCGTCCTGGCTATGCTTTGCGGTCTATCGAGTCTGGCCGCGGCCCAAACAAGAGTCTCCACGGCAACTTCTCTCAGCGTCAGTTCGGGCGGAGTTGCGGCGACCAGCGTAACCTGGGGCAGCACCGTCACCCTTCTCGCCTCGATAAGCACCTCAACAGGAGCAGCAGTTCCGGCTGGACAGGTGAACTTTTGCGATGCCGCAGCGAAATACTGCACCGATATACATATTCTAGGAACTGCGCAGTTGACCAATACCGGCACGGCCGTTCTAAAGATGCGTCCGGGAATTGGCAGCCATAGTTATAAGGCAGTATTTCTCGGCACAAGAGCTAATGCGGCAAGCTCCTCCAGTACATCTTCGCTGACGGTCACCGGAACCCTTGTTCCAAACGGCACGGCAACTACCATTAGCCGGAGCGGAAGCTGGGGCGAATACAATCTCGGCGCGACTGTAACGGAGATTGGAACTGCAGCCCCTCTCACGGGAACGGTTTCATTCCTGGATGCCTCCAATGGGAACGGCGTATTGACGACGGTCCCGGTGGGAACCAGCAATTCAGGCTGGACCTGGGTGAATTCTCAAACGCCCATCACCGGGCGCCAGCCATACTCCATCGCTTCCGGAGATTTCAATGGAGATGGCATTCCGGATCTGGTGGTAGCAAATTCCTCCGGCGGCTCTCTTTCGATCCTCCTGGGAAAAGGCGACGGGACATTCACGTCCAGCACCATCGCTCTTGCGTCCGGCGCGACGCCATCAAGTGTAGTTGTTGCCGACTTCAATGAAGACGGCGCGCAGGATATTGCCTTCATGGACGGCTCACACAATGCACTGAATGTTCTGCTGGGCCATGGAGACGGGACGTTCTCTGGTCCTATCGGCACAACTTTGCCAGCAGCCGTGAATCCCTCGCCGATGGTGGTCGGAGACTTCAATAACGATGGCATCCCGGATCTGGCGTCTCCCAACGGGTCGCAGACGGTACTTCTGGGCAACGGCGATGGGACCTTCACCGCTGGACCCGTCGCTGACATAGCCGGCATGTCGTTCCTCCACGTTGCCACTGGCGATTTCAACGGAGACGGCAACGCGGATCTGGTGATCTGCGGTATTGCCAACAACAACTCCGCCGTACTGATCCTCCTCGGTAACGGTGACGGCACATTCACTAGCGGGCAATCCCTCATCTTGCCGTCCGTGCCCGCATCCATTGTGGCGGCGGACTTCAACGGTGACGGAAAACTGGATTTTGCCGTTGGGAACGGGAACAACCTCGAAGGCGCCCCCAGCACACTGGACATCTTCCTGGGCAACGGAGATGGAACATTCACCTACCAGCTCAAGAGCCCAGTAACGCACACAGACCCCAGTGCACTGGCGGTGGGAGATTTCAACGGTGATGGATTCGCGGATATCGTTAGCTCGGATTACTCCATCAATGGCGGCATAACGGTTCTGCTAGGCAACGGCGATGGGACGTTTACTTCTGTTCCCGGTACCCCGCAGACTGGCAGCGAGCCTTTGAATCTTGCGATTGCCGATTTCGACGGGGACGGCAGACCAGATATTGCCGTAGCAAACTATTTCCCCAGCACAGTGTCAGTGCTCCTCACAGAGCCAACTCAGACCGCCAGCACGGCTCCCGCTGCTATATCGCTGCCTGTCCCGGGCGTGCATGTGCTTGCGGCCAGCTACTCCGGCGACACCAATTACAACGGCAGCGTCTCCAGCGCGACAACAACGTGGGGAATCCCTCCCGCTACGGTAACAACGCTAATCATTTCCGCGAGTGGCACTCCCGTCGCAACTGTCGCGGCGGGAAATGCCGTGACCTTGACTGCCACCGTCACCTCCTCCGGCGCTCCGGTCCCCGCAGGCCAGGTAAGGTTTTGCGACGCTTCCGTCGCCAACTGCACCGATATTCACCTGCTCGGCACAGCGCAGTTGACCAGTAACGGAACGGCAATCTTCCGGTTGGTTCCGGGTGTCGGTACCCACACTTACAAAGCTCAGTTAGTTCAAAGCGGCCGGGGCGTAGCCAGTTCGTCCACGACGTCGACCCTGACCGTCAGTCCTCCAGCCTCGGTCTCCTATCCGACAAGCACGACCATTGCGCAAAGCGGGAGCGCCGGTAACTACACGCTGACTGCTACAGTTGTCGAAACGGGGGCGACTTCACCACCCATAGGAGCTGTCTCTTTCCTCGACACGAGCTATCAGAATGCTGTTCTGGGAACCATCGCTCTGGGTTCCGGAACTCCGGGCCTGACCTGGGTGAACTCTCAGTCGCCATCGACGGGCGCTGCTCCGTGGGCTGAAGCCACAGGCGACCTTAACGGAGATGGGATCCCCGATCTGGTCGTAACGACTCTCAACAGCAGTACTCTCACCATCCTTCTGGGAAATGGCGACGGCACGTTCCGATCTGTTGCAGGCCCAAACGTGGGTGTGGGCGCCTACTGCGTCGGAATTGGCGATTTCAACGGCGATGGCAAGCTTGACATTGCCGTCGGCAACAACGCCGGCACCGCGCTGACGATTCTCCTGGGGAACGGAGATGGGACGTTTAGACCGATGGCAACACACCCCATTGCGGGGGGACTGCCAGAGAGCATCGCTGTTGCCGACCTGAATGGAGATGGAAAACCTGACCTGGTCGTATCGAATTACTCCGGTCCCATGTTTAGCATCCTGCTTGGTAATGGCGACGGCACGTTCACGCCGGCACCAGGCAATGTGCCGAACGGTTCTGAGTGCTGGTCGGTCAGCATTGGCGATTACGACGGTGATGGTATTCCCGACCTGGCCGTCACGAGCAACAACTCGACCGTAACGATATTTCTGGGAAACGGTGATGGCACGTTCACCCAGTTGGGGAGCCCAATTAGCGTGGGCCTTTGGCCCGCGTCCATTGTCTCGGCCGACCTGAACGGAGATGGAACGCTGGACCTCGCTGTATCGAACATGAGCGGCGGCACGGTCACCATTCTGCTCGGTAGCGGCCACGGAACATTCACTCAGGCGCCCAACAGCCCGATATCAGTCGGCAGCTCACCCTCGTCCATCACGGCCGGCGATTTCAATCAGGATGGGAAGCCCGATCTCGCGGTCTCCAATTATTACGGAAATAACATCACAGTTTTGTTTGGAAATGGCGATGGCACCTTCACACTGGCAGCCACCAGTCCTGCGACGGGCAATGCCCCGTACACCATCGCCTCAGCCGACTTCGACGGCGATGGCGTTCCGGACCTTGCAACAGCCAATGATGGCGCGAGTACAACTGGGGTTTTTCTGACCAGGCCGACGCAAACCGTCACGTCAAGTATTACCGGAGTTTCGCCATCCGGACCCGCGCCGCACCAGGTCGTCGCCACTTATCCGGGCGGCGGCAATTACGGCGCGAGCACATCCTCCACGACGTCTCTAAATGTACAGGCAGCCACACCTGTCATCTCGCCGGCATCAGGTACATTCACCTCAATCCAGACAGTAACCATAACTGACGCAACTCCCGGAACTCAGATCTACTACACCACCAACGGAGTTGTACCGACCACCACTTCCACTCCCTACACAGGACCGTTTGTCGTCTCAGGACGCACCCAAACCGTTCAAGCGATTGCTGTCGAAACTGGCTATCTGCAAAGCGTAACGGCGACTGCCGCCATTACCTTGAATCTGTCTGCTCCGCCTCCACCGGTCTTCTCGCTCGCGCCGGGTATCTACCCTGCCGCTCAGACCGTAACCCTCTCCGACCCCCAACCCGGCGTCGTGATCTACTACACCACCAACGGAAGCTTTCCGACAACGAGTTCTCCCACTTACTCCGGGCCGATCTCACTTTCAACATCGGAGACGTTGGTTGCTGTCGCCGCCTACGGATATGCCCAGAGCAGTCCTGCTAGTGCTCAGTACTACATCGGCTCGTCGTCAACTCCGTTTATCTACACCATCGCCGGAAACAGCAGCTGGGGTTATGCAGGCGATGGCGGTTCTGCCAACTTTGCCAGCCTGAATTCTCCAACCGCGACAGCTTTGGATACTGCTGGCAACATCTACATCGCCGACTACGGTAACAATGTTGTGCGTCGCGTAGACTCCAAAACAGGAGTCATCACTACAGTAGCTGGAACAGGCAACGCCGGTTACAGCGGCGATAATGGCCCGGCCACAGCGGCTCAGCTTTCGAGCCCAGTGAGCTTGGCGATCGATGGCGCCGGCAATATCTATGTCGCCGATTATGTAAACGACGTTGTCCGCCGGATTGATGCTGGCACAGGCATCATCACCACCTACGCAGGACAAAAAAGCGCCAGCGCTGTTGGCGACGGCGGACCGGCGCTCAATGCGCAGCTTTCCAGTCCCACGGGCCTGGCTCTGGATGCCGCCGGAAACCTCTTTATCTCCACTTTCGGCAATCGTATCCGGATGGTCACCGCGGGCTCCGGCACGATCACGACTGTCGCAGGAACAGGAGGCTTTGGCTACACCGGCAATAACGGCTCGGCTACCTCCGCAACTCTGGCATTTCCAGAGGGTATTGCCGTAGACGGCGCCGGAAACATCTACATCGCCGATACACAAAACAACGTAATCCGTGAAGTAAACGCAACGACCGGAGTGATCACTAGCGTCGCAGGCACCGCGTCCCGGGGATATGCGGGTGATGGCGGTCCCGCAACGTCGGCGACGCTCAACCTTCCGTATTCCGTTGCCGTGGATACCTCCGGCAATCTGTACATAGCGGATTACAACAACGCGGCAATCCGAAAAGTAGCGGCGAGCACTGGCATTATCAGCACGCTTGCCGGGTCGGGCTCTTGTACGGCTTTCGGGGGCGATGGCGGACCCGCAGCAAGTGCAGCCCTCTGCTTGCCTCGTGGAATCACCGTAAGCTCCGCCGGCACTATCTATGTTGCGGAAACCAGTGCAAACCGCGTACGCGAGATAACATCGCCGATGGTGCCGCCAACGGCCGTCACCCCGGTGCCGGTCTTCGTTGCGCCGTCGGGAACGTACGCAAACCCGCAGACAGTAAACCTCTCCGACACCACGCCAGGTACCGAGATCTATCTCACGTTGGATGGGTCATCGCCTGCTGCGGCTCAGAGCCCCGCGTATTACGGCAGCATCAACGTATCGGGTTCCGTCACCATGCAGGCCATCGCCGTTGCTCCGGGATATCTGCCAAGCACCATCACCACCTCCGCTTACACCATCACCAACCCACCGCAGACTCTACTGAATACGGTGGCCGGCTCCGGCGTTCAGGGAGCCTCGGGCGCAGGCGGACCTGCAAACAACGCACAGTTCTCTACACTCAGCGGAATAGCCGTCGACAGCGCCGGCAATCTTTACATCCCCGATCCCAACAACGAAGTGGTCTGGAAGTCTTCGGCAAGTACTGGAACGATCAACATTGTCGTTGGTACCTTGCTTAGCTTCGGCAAGACGGGAGATGGTGGGCCCGCAACGAGCGCTCTTCTATTTGGTCCTTCCCATGTCGCCTTGGACAGCGCCGGTAACCTCTACATCGCCGATACTAACAACAACGAAATACGCAGAGTGGATGCTCAGTCCGGCATCATCAGCCTATATGCGGGAGGCGCAACGAATCCTTCCCTTCTCGGCGACGGTGGCCCCGCGACAGACGCCGGTCTCAGTGGTCCCCAAGGTCTGGCATTTGATAGCGCCGATAACTTATACATTGCGGATCTTTCCCATGCAAGAATCCGCATGGTTGCGTCCAGTACCGAAAACATTTCTACCGTCGCAGGTGGATCGACCTCAGGTCTTGTCGGCGATGGCGGGCCCGCTACATCCGCCGCCCTCTCCAATCCCTACGACGTTACGATTTCTAGCAACGGTGATATGTACATCGCGGATAGCACTCATGGACTCGTTCGAAGAGTCGCCGCCAATACGACTGTGATCACCACGGTAGCCGGGAACGGAGACGTCGGCGCGAGCGGCGACGGCGGTCCGGCAACCCAGGCAGAAATCAATCCCAGGGCAGTCGCTGTCGATCGCGCCGGTAATCTCTACATTGCGAACCCGCCCGATGCCGTTCGGGAGGTATCCGCAACGACAGGGCTCATTACAACGGTCGTCGGGAATGGATACATAGGCTTCTCAGGAGACGGGGGTTCAGCCACGCTGGCGGAGCTATGCGATCCTTCCGGCCTTGCACTCGATCAGGCAGGCGGCGTGTATATAGCAGAGCAGTGCAACTACCGGGTCCGCAAGATGTCCTTCGCATCCGCGGCTGCCGCACCCGTTTTCAGCCTTACTGCGGGGAGTTATGCAGGATCGCAGACGGTCACAATATCGGATGCGACCGCAAATACAACCATCTACTACACAACGGACGGAAGCGTGCCCGGCACCGCCTCCTCCGTCTACACCGGCTCAATATCCGTCGCTTCCACTGAAACTCTGAGTGCAATTGCGGTCGCAACCGGATATAACTACAGCGCCGTAACTACGGCGGCTTACTCCATCAAGCCTTCGCAAACCCCACAGATAACCTGGCCTACACCTGCATCAATCAGCTTCGGTGTGGCTCTCAGCAGCAGGCAGTTGAATGCCTCTACGACAGTGCCCGGCACCTTCACCTACTCGCCGGGCGCAGGCACCATGTTGACTGCTGGACAACATACTTTGACTGCAACATTTTCACCAAGCGATACCACCCATTATGCCGTCGCGACAGCAACTGTAACCTTGACTGTTACCCAAGCGACTCCGGCCATTGCATGGGAAATTCCACCGGCATCGGCAAATCCGATATTTGTATCAAATTCTGTCACATTTATTGCTCAGATCTCTTCATCGGCCGGGACACCAACCGGTACCGTCAACTTTTACGATGGGGACGTACTTTTGGGGCCGGCCAGCATCACTTCAGGCGCTGCGAGTTACACGAGTTCATCGCTTGCCGTCGGATCGCATTTCATCTCCGCGTCCTACTCGGGCGACACTAACTTCACCGCGATAACGAGTGTCGCCTTCACGGAGACGGTGGAAGACTTTACCGTGACAGCTCCGCCGGGGTCCTCCACCTCTGCGACCGTTGCACCCGGGGGGCAGGCAGACTATTCACTGGCAGTGGCTCTGCCGGGCGGACCCTCAGCTAATCCAATAACATTTTCGATCACCGGCCTCCCGCCTGGAGCGACCGCAACATTCTCGCCGGCGTCGTTGCCAGCAAACTCGGGTCCGGTAAATGTCACGCTCACGGTGAACCTGCCGGCCACTGCGTCGCTGCGTTCCAGGGAAGCGCCTTTTGCGGACGGTACGTTCGCAATTGCCCTCGGGCTGATTCTGATCCCGTTTACAGGCAGGCTAAGCCGAAGCTCACGATCGCTGTTTTGCCTGGTGGCAATGGCCTGTCTACTGGTCGGATTGAGCGGATGCGGCGGTAAGGGAAGTGGGTCAACCACATCTACACCTCCAGGGACATATACTCTTACCGTTTCCGCGACCTCCGGAGTTCTCAAGCACAGCACCACATTCACTTTAACGGTGAGCAACTGAGCGATGGCACTCTTTTCAGAAATTCACGATAGGCGCGCTGAAGCGTACGTGCGCACAAAAATTTCACTGACAATTCAGCGCGCCGCAAGTGAAATATTCGATGATTGCCGAAACCCGAATACCTCATATCACCGTGTCACCAGGACTCTCTCCGTCATGAACGCTTCCCGCCGGCCCTACGTCTCGGTTCACTCATTTGTCTCTTCTCTTAGCAATGTTCTCCAATTCAGTAGCGTCCTGGCATTTACAGGCGCCCTTCTATGTTCTTTGGTGAGTGCTGAGACCGCCTTTGCAGCCGGCGCCGTGAGCGTTGCACGTGGGGACTCGGCGCGCGAAGGCAAGCAGAATCCTATCTCGCTGCCGCTTATGTTCGAGGAGAACCGCGGCCAGGCAAGTGCCTCGATCCGCTTCCTCGCCCACGGGCCGGAGGGAATTGTCGCGTTTACACGGGACGAAGTTATCCTTCCCTGCGGCGTTGGAGTGAACGGCTTGTCCATGACGATTCTGGGCGAGGACAGGATGCAGGTTCGGGCGGAGGAACCTTCAGGCGGAGTTGTGAACTACTATTCCGGCGAGGATCGAAATGGCTGGATCGAGCGGGTTCCGCTACAAAGACAGGTGCGCTACTCCGGTGCTGCAAGCGGCGTGGACCTGATCTTTCACGGTAACGATGGCAGGCTGGAATACGACATGGAGGTGGCGCCGGGCGCCGATCCCGGGGCTGTGGCCGTGCGGGCCGGAGCGGAGTCGAAGTTTGCGATTCAGCCGGATGGGTCGGTAGC
>Ga0210383_10004722_pt1 | contig 12045 bp, 12 predicted proteins | sample IncBWC14OmetaG_FD_160072 | JGI IMG/M metagenome (GOLD analysis project Ga0210383, IMG submission 160072) | Forest soil microbial communities from Barre Woods Harvard Forest LTER site, Petersham, Massachusetts, United States - Inc-BW-C-14-O ...
GCCGCGAACACCGCCCTTCGCTCGGCGTCCGACAAGCCAGTGACCAGCGTGCGCGCCAGTGCGACCACGCTGGCATACTCGCTCGCCAGCAGGCAAACGGGCCAGTCCGAGCCGAACATGACCCGAGCCGGCCCGAATGCGCTCAGGATGACATCGGCAACCGGGACGAACTGCCATGGCTCAGCACCGGTGGCTGCCTCGGTGACCAGCCCGGAGAGCTTACAAACCGTGTTGGGGCGGGCCGCGAACTCGCCGATCGCGGCCATCCAGGCCGCCAGGTGTCCGCTGGCGATCGGCGGCTTGCCCGCGTGATCCAGGACGAACGTCAGGCCCGGCACAGCCGCCGCGGCGTAGCTGGCCGCCGCGATCTGGTGCGGCCGCACGACCAGGTCGTAGCACAGGCCCGCGGCGGCGACCGCGCGCAGCCCGCGGATGACGTCGGGACGGCGCAGCCAGTCCGGATCCGGCTCGGACTGGACCTGGTGCCGGATGCCGACGAGGTAGTCGCCGCCAGGGCCGCCCCGAAGCTCGGCCAGATCGCCGGCGATAGCCGCCGAGCCGAGGTCGGCCCAGCCGACCACTCCGGCCACCAGCGGATCACCGGCTGCCAGACTGAGCAGCTCCGTCGTCTCCGCCGCGACCGTGACCGTCTGCACGACCACAGTCGCGGCGACCCCGGCGGCCTGCGCGCTCGGCCGCAGATCGTCGACGCTGAAGTCGCGCCGGATGGCCGCCATGTCCGGACCGGTGATCCAGTCCTGGTCCCGCACCCGCAAATCCCACACGTGGTGGTGGGCGTCGATGATCCTCACAGCTGCCACACCACCGGCAGCGCGGCGGCAGTGCCGCCTCCTGAGTAGTCGTGCACAGTCTCCAGCAACTCCGCCAGCTGGCCCTGCCAGGCGACATTCACAGGATTGCTGGCCAGCGCGGCGAGCATCGTCGCGTAGTCGGCGCAGTCGATGACATGGAACAAGTCAGTGCCGCTGCGCCAGATCGTCCAGCTAGCCACCCCGGCAGCCCGGATTGCGTCAGTCAGGTCCACCGGGACCGCCGCGTGTGCCTGCTCGTAGTCCTCGATCCGGTCGGTGCGCACCCTGGTGTGCAATGCGATCCTCATGCGGTGCCTCCTCGGCCGTCCCGGCCGCCGGCCAGCGCCGTCCACAGCGCCGCCGGGATATCGGTCTCGCGTAGCTGAATCGCGTCAGTGATCTCGGCGGCACTGCGAGCGCCGACAAGCACGCTTGCGACGGCGGGGTGGGTAAGCGGGAATCGTGCGGCCGCCGCGCGGAGCGGCACTCCGAATCCGGCACATATGGCCGCGAGTTCCTGCGCCCTGGCGATCAGGCGGTCTGGTGCCGCCCGGTAGTCGTACCGCGCGCCCGCACCGGGCGCCGCGAGCAGGCCGGAGTTGAACACCCCGCCCGCGATGACGCTGACGCCGTGATCGAGCGCGCTCGGCAGGAGCGCGTCGGCCGCGGACTGGTCAAGCAGGGTATAGCGCCCTGCCACGAGGACCACGTCGACGTCGGTATCGGTGACAAACCGGGTGAGCATTCCGGCCTGATTCATGCCGACGCCGATCGCCCGCACGCAGCCTTCGGACCGCAGGCGCTCGAGCGCCGGATAGGCCTCGCGCAATGCCTGCTCGCCGTGATCGTCTGGATCGTGAATGAGCGCGATATCGATGCGGTCCAGGCCAAGGCGGACCAGGCTGGCCTCCAGGCTGCGCCGCACTCCGTCGGCGCTGAAATCGAACACCCGGCGGCTGTGCGCCGGCACGGCGAAGCCCTCCGTGTCAGTGCCGTGCGGCTCCGCGACCGGCTCGAGCAGGCGGCCGACCTTGGTGGAGAGCACGTACTCGGCCCGCGGCCGGCCCGCTAGCGCGCCGCCGAGGCGCCGTTCCGAAAGGCCGAGGCCGTAGTGCGGCGCCGTGTCAAAGGTGCGGATGCCCCCGTTCCATGCTGCGTCGACCGCCGCCGCCGCTGCCTCATCGTCAACCGGCGTGAAGAGATTGCCAAGCGCCGCGCCGCCGAATGAGAGCTCGGTCACCTCTACTGCCGAACGGCCGAGCCGGCGCACGGCTAGCGGCGTGCCGGTCATAGCCCCGTGACCATGTCTGGGGTGCTCATGTCTGCGTGATCATTTCTGGGGCCGGAGCCTGAGCCCGGCCATGCCGCCGTCGATCGCCAGCGACGTGCCGGTGACTGATGCCGCCGCCGGGCTTGCGAGGTAAGCGATGCCGGCCGCGACCTCCTCGGCGCTGACGAGCCGCCCCATCGGCTGCCGAGCCGCCAGCGCCGCGCGCTCGGCCGCCGGATCCTCAGCCTGAGCGAGCAGCCGGCCGATCCAGGGCGTATCGGCAGTACCGGGGTTGACGCAGTTCACCCGGATGCCGTCGCCGATATGGTCAGCGGCCATCGCGAGAGTCAGTGACAGCACGGCTCCTTTTGTCGCCGAGTACAGCGCGCGCTGCGGCAGGCCGGCGGTCGCGGCGATCGAGCACGTGTTCACGATCGCGGCATGCGCCGACGCGCGCAGGTAGGGCAGCGCGGCCCGGGTCACCCGGACGATGCCGACGACGTTCACGTCAAAGACGCGGTGCCACTGCTCGTCGGGGTTATCGGCGACGGTGCCGATGGCGCCGATCCCGGCGTTGTTCACCAGGATGTCGATGCCGCCCAGGCGCTCGCCGGCACTTTCGACAGCCGCGCGCACTGACGCGTCGTCGGTCACGTCAGCCTGCAACCCGAGGAACTCGTCGCCGGGCGCCAGATCGAGCACTGCCACCCGAGCCCCGCGGGCCGTCAGCAGCCTTGCCGCAGCCAGTCCGATGCCTGACCCGCCACCTGTGACGACGGCCGCCAGGCCGCTCAGCTCTGCGGGCACTACTTCTCCTCTGCTGTGGACTCGCCGCCGACGATGCGGGCCAGGAACAGCGCGAACAAGATCACGGCGCCGTCGATGGCCTCGATCCAGTAGTTCGACACGTTGGCCAGGTCGAGAATGTCCTGGACGAAGCCGAGCAGGATCACACCCGACGCGGCGCCGATCATATTGCCGCGGCCGCCCCGCAGACTCACGCCGCCGATCACTGCAGCGGCGAAGACCGAGAAGATGATGCCTTCGCCGTAACCCTGCTGGCCGGTCACCGCGGACACCCGGCCCGCTTCCATCAGGCCGCCGAGGGCAGCCAGCATGCTGCCCGCCACGTAGACGCCGATCTTGATGCGCTCGACCTTGATGCCGGCTGCGCGGGCCGCGGCCGGGTTCCCGCCCACCGCGTAGATAGCCCGGCCGGTCCGGTGATACCGCAGGAACAGGCCGACCAGCGCGAAGATGATCGCGGCCACCACGAAGGACACCGGCACCTGGCCGAAGTACGCGGCACCGAGGTACCCGAATGCCTTCGGCAGGTTGAACAGCGTCTGCGCCTTGACTATGCCGTTCTGCAGCCCGGCCAGCACGATGGTCATGCCAAGAGTCACGATGAAGCCGTTGAGCCGCCCCTTCACGATCAGCACACCGTTGACCAGCCCGACTGCTGCGCCGACGGCGAGCAGGACCAGCAAGCCGAGGTACGGGCTGATCTGAGCGCCACTGCCATAAGCGCTGACGGGCAGGATCAGCCAGGCCGCGACCATCGGCGCGAGGCCGAAGGTGGACTCCAGCGACAGGTCCATGCCACCGATCATGAGAATCAGGCTCTCGCCCACGACCACAACGCCGAGCGCGGAGATCTGCTGGCCGATCCCGGCGAGGTTTGACACGGTCAGGAACGCAGGGCTGACGATGGCACCGACCACGAGCAGCAGGACCAGTACCGGAAGCAGCGCCACCTCCCTGAGTAGGCCGATGTTCATGCCGCGCACGCGGGCGACGAACTGGCTGCTCCGCGGCACGACCGCCGCCCCGCCGGATGTGCTCACGGTTCCGGCTGGCCCGTCCGGAGCCTGGTTCGAGATCACTTCGCTGCCTCCTCGGCGGTGCCCTGACCCGTGCTGGTGAGTCCCTCAGTCGCGACGATGAGCTGATCGCGGTCAAAAGGCGGCTCGGTGAATTCAGTGAAGATCTCGCCGCGGACCAGCACGATCACCCGGTCGCAGATCACGAGGTCCGATAGCTCGTCGCTGCACAGCAGGACCCCGGCGCCGTCGTGCCGCGCGACCCCGGCCAGCGTGTCGAGCAAGAGCGCCTTGGAAGCGACGTCCACGCCGCGCGTCGGCGTGATCGCGACGATGAGGCCGGGGTTATGCGCAAGCGTGCGCGCGACGGTGACCTTCTGCTGGTTGCCGCCAGACAGCTCCTCAACCGGCTGGCCCGGCCCCGACGACACCAGCGAGAGCGCCGCGGTGACCGGCGCGGCTGCCGCCGCCCGCCGACCGGGCCGCAGCAGGCCAAGCCGGTCAGCCAGCCGGTCGGTGATGGCCATCGTGGCGTTCTCCGCGACGCCGAGATGTGCCACGAAGCCCTCTGTCCTGCGGTCTTCGGGGATGTAGCCGATACCGGCGCGCTGGGCAGCTGCCCGCCGTCCGGCCGGAATGGCCTGGCCGTGCAGGCGGATCTGCCCGCCGTCATGGCCTTCGGCGCCCGCGATCGCGCGGCCGAGCGTCACGACGCCGGCGCCGAGGAGCCCAGTCACGCCCACGACCTCACCGCGGCCGACCTGGAGTGACACGCCGTCCAGGCGGCCACGCGCCGAGCTCGCGCTGAGGTGCTCGACGATCAGGACCGGCTCGGCGGCGGCATTTGCGTCAGACCGGGCGGTCGTGCCGCTGGCGACGCTCGCGGCCACCGGCGCCGACCCGACCATTGCCGCGATCAGGTCCTCTTTGCGGAGATGCGCGGCTGCTGCCGTCAGGACCATCTCTCCGTCCCTGAGCACCGAGACGTCATCACAGATCTCGAACACCTCCTCCAGATGGTGGGAGATGTACAGAACCGCGACCCCGCTGCTGGTGAGCTGCCGCACGCGTCCGAACAGCCGGCGCACAGCCTCGCGCTCGAGCGCCGCAGTCGGTTCGTCCAGGAGCACGCATCTGGCTCCGCGCGCGAGTGCCCTGGCGATCTCGACGATCTGAAGCTGCTCCACCGTCAGGTCGCGGCAAAGCGCGTCAGCCCTGATGTCGTAGCCCCAGTCGCGCATGACCTCGCGGGTCCTGGCGCGCATCTCGCGCCAGCTCACGAACCGGTCGGTGCCACCGAGGAAGACGTTCTCGGCGACGGACAGCTCGGGCACGACCATGGAGTGCTGGAACACGGTGGCGATCCACTTGCGCCACCGGTTGACGTCACCAACCCGCGGCGCCAGCTCGCCTGCGAGTCGCACCGTGCCGGAGTCGGGCGACTCCAGGCCGGACAGGATCGATACGACGGTGGATTTGCCGGCGCCGTTGCGACCGACCAGCCCTAGGCATTGCCCGGCGCTGATAGACAGGTCGACGCCGCGCAGCGCGAGCGTGCTGCCGAACCGCTTATTCACACCGGTCATGTCGACGAGCGCCGGCCCCGGAGAGGTCATGGCATGTCCGTTCAGGCGGAAGGTCAGTGGCCGGCACCGGTGCGGTGCCGGCCACTGACGGTTACGAGGAGGAGCAGACGCCCCCGTGGGCGGCCCCGTACACGTTGCCCCACAGGGCAGCATCCGAGACCGGCGTGGTCGTGACGCTGCCAGGGAGTCCGTCGACGGGCGACGAGAGCGTCAGCGCGTCCTGGGTCTTCGTCACGAACGGGGCCACAATCGGGTCGGCCAGGTTCGTGTCGCCCTGGTAAGTCACGTTCTGAAGCGTCGGCGCGCCGCCGCCGGGCTGGCCGACTGCGAGCTTGACGCCCTTGGCCGCGTCGACCGCGTAGGTCAGCGCGTACTGCGCGTACAAGTTGGCCGGCTGAGACTGCGAGGCGGACACCGTTCCGTTGCCGATGTCACACATCTCGAACGGCACACCGTCGTCGCTGACCAGCAGGACCGGGCTCTTCGAGCCGGGGCCAAGGCCCTTGCTCTTGAGCAGCGGGATGATGCCGGTGTCCGGGCTGGACCACTGCGAGTAGATAGCCTTCAGCTGGCTGCCGTAGGCGTTGATCGCGTTCTGGGCATCGGTAACAGCGGTCGCGTCGGTCCAGACCGTCGGGTCCTTGAGAACCTTCACGCCAGGGTCGTTCGCGGCCATGCAGGAGTTGAACGCGTTCGTGCGGTCGGCTCCATTGGAAGAGGTCAGGTCGCCTTCGAGGTCGAGCACGTAACCGGACTTCACCTGCCCGGAAATGTAGGCGCAGGCATCTTGCCCGTAGAGCGTGTTTGAGGCTCGCACCACCATGTAGACCTTGCCGACGCCGACGATGGTGTCGACAGACACGAGCTGGACGTGGTGCGCGCTGGCGTAGGTGATCGCCGGGCCGAGGCTGGTGGCCGTCTCCGGATTCACCACGATGGCCTTGGCGCCCTCGTTCACCAGGTTCTCGATCTGCTGGTTCTGCAAGCTGGCATTCGCGCCGGCCAGCAGCGGGCCGAGCATCTTGATGTGGAGCTGCGTGGCGTACTGCTGCTCGTAGTTGATGTAGGCGGCCCAGAAGGCGGTGTTGTTGTAGGTCAGGTCAATGCCGATGGCGACCTGACCAGACGACTTGGACGCGGTGGTCGACCCGGAGGTCCCGCTGGAACCGCAAGCGGCCACTAGGATGCCGGCGGCGGCCACTGCCGCCGTGCCCAGCAAACGGCCCTTAACTCTCATGGCTCTCCTAACGTGATTTCGAAGCTTATGAGACAGACGGTCGGATTAGTCGCTTTTCGATCTCTTATCCGCCTCCTAGCTGGTGCCAGATGGAGCCGTGGGGGAACTCGTAGTCGCGCAGCGATCCCGGCCGGAAGGTGGCGGAGAAACCCGGTGCGGTCGGCGCGAGGTACCGGCCACTGGTGACGCGCGCGGGGTCGGTGAAGTGCTCGTGCAGGTGATCGACGTACTCCAGGACGCGGTCGGCCATAGTGGCCGAGACCGAGACGAAGTCGAACATCGCCAGATGCTGGACCATCTCGCACAGGCCGACGCCGCCAGCGTGCGGGCATACGGGAATGCCGAACTTCGCAGCGAGCAGCAGGATCGCCACGTTCTCGTTAACGCCCGCGACGCGCGCGGCGTCGATGGTGATGAAGTCAATGGCGCCTGCCTGTAGCAGCTGCTTGAAGACCACCCGATTGGCGACGTGCTCTCCGGCTGCGATCTTGACCGGCGCGATGGCCGCCCTGATCGCGGCAAGCCCGAGAATCTCGTCCGGGCTGGTGGGCTCCTCGACCCAGTAGGGGTCCCACGGGGCCAGCGCCTTGATGGCGGCCACCGCCTGCGCTATGCCCCAGCGCTGGTTGGCGTCGACAGCGACCCGCACATGCGGGCCGACCGCGGTCCTAGCCAGTGCCAGGCGCCTGGCATCCTCGCCGATGTCGCCGCCGACTTTGATCTTGATCTGAGTGAAACCGTCAGCGACAGCCTGCCGTGACAGCTGGACCAGCTTCTCGTCCGAGTAACCGATCCAGCCCGGCGTAGTGTCGTAGGCCGGGTAGCCGCGGCGTTCCAGCTCGGCGATCCGGTCGTCACGGCCCTGGCTGGCGGACCGCAGAATCGCCAGCGCCTCGTCCGGGGTGAGGGCGTCGTCGATGTAGCGGAAATCGACGAGCGCGACGACCTGCTCCGGGGTCATGTCGGCGAGCAGCCGCCACACGGGCTTGCCCGCGAGCTTGGCGGCCAGGTCCCAGGCAGCGTTGATGACGGCGCCGATCGCCATGTGCATGACGCCCTTCTCCGGCCCTAGCCACCGCAGCTGGCTGTCACTGATCAGCGCCGCGCTGAATCCCCCCAGGTCGGCCGCGATCTCCTCGGCGTACCGGCCGACCACGTGCGCGCGCAAGGCCTGCACCGCCGCGACGACGACCTCGTTCCCCCGCCCGATCGTGAAGCACAGGGCATGACCTTCCAGGCCATCGCTGTCCGTGCGCAGCACCGCGTAGGCAGCCGAGTAGTCCGGATCCAGGTTCATGGCGTCCGAGCCATCGTGGTCGAGCGAGGTCGGGAAGCGCACGTCGAAGCAGTCGAGCGCGACAATCCGGGCGCCGGAGCGACCGGAACCGGCCCGCGGTGCCGGAATCGTCGCGGAATCCTCTGGCTGGACCTGCGTCACGGGCGCTCCCTGAGCATGTAAACATCCGATCTATTGATCGGATGTTTACACCCGCTGCTACCTGGGAGCAAGGCCTCCACGACACAAAAGAACCGACCCTCATGGACGCCGAAAGCCGCGCAAACCGGAGATCACCGGCGTTGCAGCACTACAAAAGGCCTATAGCCCACGCCAAAGATCCGATGAGTCCCTGCAACGGCGATGTTACGATTCGGAAACACCCGATGCTTGCGGCCTCGCGCGCGGGCGGCTGCTGACACCCCGGCACGGCGAAGCGATCACCGTACTGGGGCGTCAAGACCTACGGATGCGGAATCAGTACGGCCATGGAAGTGGAGTCAGACGTTGAAGCCGAGGGCGCGCAGCTGCTCGCGGCCGTCCTCGGTGATCTTCTCCGGGCCCCACGGCGGCAGCCAGACCCAGTTAATCCGGAAGTCCTGCACCAGACCGTCCAGGGCCATCCGGGTCTGGTCCTCGATCACGTCGGTCAGCGGGCAGGCCGCACTCGTCAGCGTCATGTCGATGGTGGCCGTGCGGTCGGACTCTACAGTGACGCCGTACACGAGGCCGAGATCGACGACGTTCACCCCGAGCTCGGGGTCGACAACGTCGCGCAGTGCCTCGAGCAGGTCCTCGGTCTCCGGATCACTCGCCGTGTAGAGCCCGTCGGCCGCCCCGCCCGTGCTGCCGACTGTCTCGGTGCTGTCGACTGTCTCGGTGCTGTCAACTGTCTCGGTGCTGTTGTCCGTCATGCCTGCTCCCCTGTCTCACGTTCGCCCAGCGCCTTGGCCGTGGCGTCCTTCCAGGCCATCCAGCCGAGCAGGGCGCACTTGATCCGCGCCGGGTACTTCGATACGCCCTCGAAGGCAACCGCGTCGCCGAGTACGTCCTCGTCTGGCTCGGCCTCGCCACGCGACTGCATCAGCTTCAGGAATTCGTCGCTGATCTGCATGGCCTCGCCGACGGTCTTGCCGATGATCATGTCAGCCATGACGGACGCGCTGGCCTGGCTGATCGAGCAGCCGAGCGCCTCGTACGACACGTCGGCAAGGACCGGCTCCGCGCCGGCGTCCTTGAGACTCACCCGCAGCGTCACCTCGTCACCGCAGGTCGGGTTGATGTGCTGCACCTGTGCGTCGAATGGCTCCCGCAGGCCCGCGTGCAGCGGGCGGCGGTAGTGCTCCAGGATGATCTCCTGGTACATCGACTCGAGCTCCATCACACCGTCCCGAAGAACTTCTGGGCCTGCCGTATTCCGTCGGCCAGCGCATCGACTTCGTCGTGGGTGTTGTACACGTAGAACGTCGCCCGCGTGCTGGACTGCGCGTGCAGCGCGCGATGCAGCGGCCAGGCGCAGTGATGCCCGGTCCGGACCGCGATGCCGAGTTCGTCCAGCACCTGGCCGACGTCATGGGGATGGATGCCGTCCAGGACGAACGACACCGCGCCGCCACGTTCGCTGGTGTCCAGCGGGCCCAGGATCCGCAGGCCTTCGATGCCGGCCAGCGCCTCGAGCGCGTGGACAGTCAGGGCCTCCTCGTGCGCGGCCACGTTGTCCATTCCGAGCGCATCGAGGTAGTCGCACGCGGCACCCAGCCCGACGGCCTGCGCGGCGGCGGGCACTCCGGCCTCGAACCGATCCGGCGGCGGCAGGAACGTCGAGCCTTCCATCCGCACGACCTCGATCATCGAGCCGCCAAAGATGAAGGGCGGCATCGTCTCCAGCAGCTCGCGCCGCCCCCACAGCACCCCGACACCCGACGGCCCGAGCATCTTGTGCCCGGAAAACACCAGGAAATCGACACCCAGTGCGGTCACGTCCACCGGCCGGTGCGGGACCGACTGGGCACCGTCGGCCAGGACCAGCGCGCCGCGGGCGTGCGCCGCCGCAGCGATCTGTGCCACCGGCGGCACGACTCCGGTCACGTTGGACTGGTGCGTCACCGCGACGATCTTGGTCCGGTCGTTGATGAGCTCGTCGATATTGGCGAGGTCCAGCCGCCCGTCCTCCGTCACGCCAAACCAGCGCAGCGTCGCCCCGGTGCGCTCGCACAGCTGCTGCCAGGGCACTAGGTTGGCGTGGTGCTCGGACTCGGTGACCAGCACCTCGTCGCCGGGACCGACCGAGAACCGGCTGGCCTGCGGCCCGAAGGTGCCGGCGTTGCTCATCGCGTAGGCGACGAGGTTCACGGCTTCGGTGGCGCTCTTGGTAAAGACGATCTCGCCGGGCTCGGCGTGCAGGAATGCGGCAACTCTTGCCCGGGCGCCCTCATAGGCGTCGGTTGCTTCCTCGCCGAGCAGGTGGGCGCCGCGATGCGCGGCCGCGTTGTGCGTGGTGTAGAAATCGCGCTCGGCGTCGAGTACCTGGCGGGGCTTGTGCGACGTCGCGCCCGAGTCGAGGTAGATCAGGTGCCGGCCGCCGCGGACCGCGCGGCCCAGGATCGGGAAGTCCGACCTGATCGTCTCGACGTCGAACGCATCGCGGTGGCGCATGCCGCCCGCTGCCGTGGTCACCTCGCCAGCCGCACTCACGCCGTTGCGCCTGCCGTCGCAGCACCGAGGAAGCGCTCGTAGCCGCTGGTCTCCAGTTCTTCGGCCAGCTCCGCGCCGCCCTCCTCGACGATCTGGCCGGCCACGAATACGTGCACGAAGTCAGGCTGCACGTACCGCAGGATGCGGGTGTAGTGGGTGATCAGCAGGACGCCGTGCGAGGGATCCTCGCGGAACCTGTTGATGCCAGCCGAGACGACTCGCAGCGCGTCGATGTCCAGCCCGGAGTCAGTCTCGTCCAGGATGGCGAACTTGGGGTTGAGCAGCTCGAGCTGGAGGATCTCGTGCCGCTTCTTTTCCCCGCCGGAGAAGCCCTCGTTGAGGTTGCGCTGCGCGAACGACGGGTCCATCGACAACTGGTCCATGGCCTCCCGGAGTTCCTTGCCGAAGGTGCGGATCTTCGGCGCCTCGCCCCGGACGGCCGTGATGGCCGTGCGCAGGAAGTTCGACACCGAGACGCCCGGTACCTCGACTGGGTACTGCATGGCCAGGAACAGCCCGGCCCGCGCCCTGGCGTCGACGCTCATCGCCAGCACGTCCTCGCCGTCGAGCGTGATCGAGCCCTGGGTGACGGTGTACTTCGGGTGCCCGGCGATGGCGTACGCCAGCGTCGTCTTGCCTGACCCGTTCGGCCCCATGATCGCGTGTGTTTCCCCGGCCGAGATGGTCAGGTTGACGCCCCGCAGGACCTCGCGGCTCTCCCCCGCGGCGTCCGTCACGCCCACGTGCAGGTCACGGATCTCTAGGGTGGACATATCGGTTATCTCCTGGTTGCTGTGGCTAGAGCTCGACAAGGACGTCGTCGCCCTCGATGCGCACGGGATAGGTAGGCACTGGCTTGGTTGCTGGCGGCCCGGTTGGCTTGCCGGTACGCAGGTCGAAGCAGGATCCGTGCAGCCAGCACTCCACGGTGTGGTCGTAGACCTCGCCCTCGGACAGCGGGACTTCCTCGTGCGAGCAGACGTCGTGCAGCGCGAAGACCTCGCCCTCGGCGCGGACGATCGCGACCGGTACCCCGGCCACCTCGACGCCGAGTGCGCCCTGGTCCGGCAGCTGCGACAGCGCGCAGGCCCGGTGGAAGCCGCTCATGCCAGCTCCGCCTCGACCGCTGCCATGATCCGCTCCTGCAGCTCGGGCACCTCGATCTTGCTGATCAGCTCGCCGAAGAAGCCGCGGAGCACGAGCCTCTTGGCCTCGGCCGCGGGGATACCCCTGGCCATCAGGTAGAACAGGTGCTGGTCTTCGAGCCGGCCGCTTGCGCTGGCGTGCCCGGCGCCCGCGACCTCGCCGGTCAGGATCTCGAGGTTCGGCACCGAGTCGACCCTGGTG
>Ga0210383_10004723_pt1 | contig 12043 bp, 10 predicted proteins | sample IncBWC14OmetaG_FD_160072 | JGI IMG/M metagenome (GOLD analysis project Ga0210383, IMG submission 160072) | Forest soil microbial communities from Barre Woods Harvard Forest LTER site, Petersham, Massachusetts, United States - Inc-BW-C-14-O ...
ACGCCCCGCTGATCGCCTCGGCCGCGGACTGTGAGTTCCTCGGGGTCGTCACCACCTCGCCGGAACGCCGGCGCCAGGTCGCCGAGGACCTCGGCCTCCCGGCCTTTGCCTCACTGGAGGATCTGGCTAGCGCGGGAGCCGAAGCGGTGGCCATTTCCACCCCGGCCGCCACCCACGTCACGCTCACCCAGCACGCACTGCGCCTTGGCCTGGCCGTCGTCTGCGACAAGCCGTTCGCGCCGGATGCCGAGGCCGCCCGCGCCACCGTCCAGCTCGCCGAGCAGCTTGAGGTCCTCCTCACCGTGTACCAGAACCGCCGCTGGGATTCGGACTTCCTGACCGTGCGCGAGCTCCTCAGCCAAGGAGCCCTCGGTACGCTGACCACCTTCGAGTCGCGCTTCGAGCGGTTCAGGCCTCAGTCCGGACCGTCCCCGGCGGGCGGCGGTACCCTGCTGGACTTCGGCAGCCACCTCGCCGACCAGGCTCTGGTCCTAGCTGGCCGGGTGACCTGCGTGTACGCCGAGATGCACTACCGCACCGACTCGGACGGGCTCGACGACGACATGTTCATCGCCTTGACCCACCAGAGCGGCGCGCGATCCCACCTGTGGGGCAGCTGGCGCCAAGGGTCTCCGGGCCCGCGGTTCCGCGTCGCCGGGACCAAAGGCACCTATGTCATCCAGGACGTCGACGGCCAGGAAGCGCAGCTGCGCAGCGGCGCATCACCGGCCTCAGCAGGCGACCAGTGGGGTGTCGAGCCGCCGGAGCGCTGGGGACACCTGCAGCGCGGCGACCTGACGGAGCCGGTGCCGTCGGCGCGCGGTGCGTGGAACCTGTTCTATCCCGCCTTCGCCGCTGCGGTCCGCGGCGAGCAGCCGGTACCGGTGGACCCCTGGGACGCCGTGGCCACCGCGGCCGTGCTGGACGCCGCCAGGGCCAGCGCCCGCACCGCCCAGGTCGTCCGCCCAGCGCCCGCCGCCTAGCCACTCAACGGATCCGGAATAATCCACGCCCCCGCATCGCTAGAAATACATGCAAACGCATATATCTGGCACACTGGAGGCACGCCATGCAGTTCGGGATCTTCTCGGTCAGCGACATCACCCGGGATCCCGTGTCGGGTGAGACGCCGAGCGAGGCGGAGCGGATCGACGCGATCGTGCAGATCGCGCAGAAGACCGAGGAGGTCGGGCTCGACGTGTTCGCGATCGGCGAGCATCACAACCCGCCGTTCTTCTCGTCATCACCGACCACGCTGCTGGCCTACATCGCGGCGACCACCAAGCGCCTGATCGTCACCACGAGCACCACGCTGATCACGACGAACGACCCAGTGCGCATCGCCGAGGAGTACGCGATGCTGCAGCACCTGAGCAAGGGCCGGATGGACCTGATGCTGGGGCGCGGCAACACGGCCCCGGTCTACCCGTGGTTCGGCCAGGACATCCGGCAGAGCCTGCCGCTGGCCCTGGAGAACTACAACCTGCTGCACCGGCTGTGGCGCGAGGACGTCGTGGACTGGGAGGGCAAGTACCGCACCGCGCTGCAGGGCTTCACGTCGATCCCGCGTCCCCTGGATGACGTGCCGCCGTTCGTGTGGCACGGCTCGATCCGCACCCCCGAGATCGCCGAGCAGGCCGCTTACTACGGGGACGGCTTCTTCGCCAACAACATCTTCTGGCCCAAGGAGCACTACATGCGCCTGATCCAGTTCTACCGGCAGCGCTTCGCTCACTACGGCCACGGTACCGAGAAGCAGGCCATCGTCGGCCTGGGCGGCCAGGCCTACATCGCGAAGAACTCCCAGGACGCCATAAGGGAGTTCCGGCCCTACTTCAACGAGGCGCCGGTCTACGGCCACGGTCCGAGCATGGAGGACTTCGCCAAGCTCACCCCGCTGTCCGTGGGCAGCCCCCAGGAGGTCATCGACAAGACCCTGACCTTCCGCGAGCACTTCGGCGACTACCAGCGCCAGCTGTTCCTGATGGACCACGCGGGCCTGCCGCTCAAGACGGTCCTGGACCAGCTCGACCTGCTCGGCGAGGAGGTCGTGCCCGTGCTGCGCAAGGAGATCGCCGCCCGGCAGGACCCCGAGACGCCCGAGGCCCCCACTCACGCCAGCCTGATAAGGGCCAAGTACGGCGACCAGCCCGCGCGCCAGCCGCGCCCGAACGCCAACCGCGGCGACAACACCGCGGGCGAGTCGCCCTACCGGGACAGCGACAGCGACAGCGACGAGCTGTGATGCCAGCAAAGATAAACCCAGCAAAGACCAACCGCGCCAACGACGCGTGGGAGGCGCTGCTGTCCGCCCACGCCGTGCTGATGAAGCAGTTCGCCGCCGAGGACATCTGGGCCGACGTCTCCATGCGGGAGTACGACGTGCTGTACACGCTGTCCAAGTGCCCAGAACCGATTCGCATCAGCGAGCTGAACCGGCACGTCCTGCTCAGCCAGCCGGCCCTATCCCGCCTGGTGGACCGGCTGGCCGACCGTGGCCTGGTCGAGCGCCGGCCCGACCCGGCCGACGGGCGCAGCGTCCGGCTGGCGCTCACGCAGGCCGGCCGGGCGGTGCAGCACGAGGTCGGGCGCCAGCACGCCCGCGACGTGGCCCGGGCCATGACCGCAGGCCTGGACCCGGCCGAGCTGAAGCAACTCGAAACGATCTGCCTGAAACTAGCCCACCAGAACGAGGAACTACCCATATGAACACCGAGCCCTTCAAGCTCGTCGTGGTCAGCGCCGGAACCAGCGATCCCTCCTCGACCAGGCTGCTGGCCGACCGCACCGCCGAACGCGCCGAGGCCCTCGCGGCCCGCCACGGCAACAAAACAACCATCAGCGTCATCGAGCTACGCGAGATCGCCGCCGACATCTCCACCGCGCTGGTGTCCCAGCTGATCACGCCGAAGCTGCAGCAGGCCATCACGGCCCTCGGCGAGGCCGACGGCATCATCGCCGCCGCTCCGGTCTACAAGGCCGGCCCCAGCGGCCTGTTCACCTCGTTCTTCGGTGTGCTGGACAACGACCTGCTGATCGCCAAGCCGGTCGTGCTCGCCGCGACCGCCGGAACCGCCCGGCACGCCCTGGTCGCGGACGAGGCGATGCGGCCCATGTTCGCCTACCTGCGCACCATGACCGCGCCGACCTCGTTGTTCGCCGCGCCGGAGGACTGGAGTGATCCGGCCCTGGCCACCCGCATCGACCGCGCCGCGCTCGAGCTCGTGCTGCTGATGGAGAGCGGCTTCGCCCGTGCCATCAAGGACGAGTCCTGGTCGAGCTACCAGCACGAGTACGGCAGCGCGGGCGGCACGCAGAACGAAATCGACCTCGACACCGACCTCATGCGCCTCGCGACCGGCGGCTCCGCCGAATAGCCCGGCCGCGACTACCCTGGGAGCCTGTGAACAAGGCACATCTGGAGTTCTGCGCCAGCCCGGAATGGGCCCGCCTGGTGGAGGACGAGCTGCTGCCCTGGGTCCTAGATGGCTGCGAGCTCGGCGATGACCTGCTCGAGGTCGGTCCCGGCCCGGGGCTGACCACCGACGTCCTGCGGCGGAAGGCCGCCCGCGTCACCGCGGTCGAACTGGACCTGGCGCTGGCCGAAGCGCTGGCGGCGCGGCTGGCCGGCAGCAACGTCACGGTCATCGCCGGTGACGTGACCCGGCTGCCGTTCCCGGCCGGCCGGTTCTCCTCCGCCGCCTGCCTGACGATGCTGCATCACATCCCGTCACCCGCGCTGCAGGACGCCGCCTTGGCCGAACTCGCCCGGGTACTGCGGCCGGGCGGAGTGCTCGTCGGCTCGGACGGGCTGGACACAACCGCCCGGAGGGAGATCCACGAGGGCGACGTGTTCGTCCCGGTCGACCCGGGCACGCTGGCGGCCAGGCTGCGCGCCGCGGGGTTCAGCCACGCCCGCGTCGACCTAGCGGGCGACCGCCTCGGGTTCGCCGCCACGAAAGGCACGGCTACAACGGAACAACGCCAAAGGGATGCCGTGATCAGCCCCACTGGCCCGGCTGGTAGTCCCCGGCGGGCTGACGGGTGATGACGTTGATCCGGTTGTAGACGTTGATGAGGGCGATGAGCGACACCAGCGCGCTGAGCTGGTCGTCGTCGTAGTGCTTGGCCGCCGCCGTCCAGGCCTCGTCGCTGACGCCTCCCGCGGCGTCGGCGATGCGGGTGCCCTGCTCGGTCAGCTCCAGGGCGGCTCGCTCGGCGTCGGTGAAGACGGTCGCCTCCCGCCAGGCCGCTACCAGGTTGAGGCGCACAGAGGTTTCCCCGTCGTGCGCGGCGTCCTTGGTGTGCATGTCGGTGCAGACGGCGCAGCCGTTGATCTGGCTGGCCCGGATCTTCACCAGGTTCTGCGTGGCGGTCGGCAGGCTCGAGTTCGAGACGACCGCACCCGCCGAGTTGATGTACTTCGTGAACTTCGCGGCCACGCTGTTGTCGTAGTAGCCGAACCGTGCGTCCATGCTGATCCCCTACCGTTCGTGAGTGGTTTACACCCCTTCGACGGATCAGCCCGGCCAAAGGTAACGCGGGGGAGACCGGACACCCTACAGGGGCAGGCCGGCTTCCAGCAGGGCGAGCGCCTGGTCGATGCGGGCGAACGTGTCCTCGAAGCTGGTCCGGTCGGACCAGCCCTCCCACGGGATCGTGATCGACATGATCACGCCGACGACTGCCCCGGCGATCGTGCGGACGGCCAGGTCGTCCGCCGGGCGGCCGGCGCGCTTGGCCACCGCCTCGGCCACCACCGTGATCGTCCGGGCGAACTCATCCAGCGCCCGGGCGCGGATCTCGGGCACGGTCATGGTGAGATTGGTCGTCTCGGCGATCACGTCGATGTCGGCGCCGGTGTAGGAGGCGAACACCTGCTGGGCGGCGGCGCGGACGGCGGCGACCGGGCCGAGTCCGGGCGGCTGGTGCTCCAGCGCCGTGATCATCCGGGCGTCCATATCGTCCTGCAGGACGACGTCTTCCTTGGTCGGGAAGTACCGGAAGAACGTGCTCGCCGACACCTCGGCCGCCGCGGCGATCTGCTCCACGGTGGTGGCCTGGTAGCCCTGCTCGCGGAACAGCCGGAGCGCGTGCTCCCGCAGGGAAGCACGCGTTCGGGCCTTCTTTCGCTCGCGCAAGCCAGAGGCAGGACCCTGGCTTGTGTCGAGCATGTCCGTCACACCTCCAATTGTGCCCGCTCCGGGTCGGTTCCACCGGAAGCGGCGTCGGTAGCCAGGGCCGCGTCGCCCCGAGGAGCCCCTGTCATCCCGTCGGGACGGCGCGGCAGGAAGATCAGGGCCAGGATGGCGCTGGCCACCGCGATGCCGACGCAGACCCACAACATGGTGTTCATGCCCTGGACGAACGCGGTCCGGGCCGAGTGGAGCAGGGACGCCGACCCCAGCGCATGCGCCACCCCGACTCCCGCCACCACGCTGCTCCTGGCGGCCGCCGCGGCCGTCGTCGGCAGGCCGTGCAGCAAAAGGTGCCCGCTGTACACCGTGCCGAGCACGGTGCCGAGCACGGCCACCCCGATGGTCGCCCCGACCTGGCGCAGCGCGGAGATCAGCGCCGAGCCCGAGCCGCTGCGCTCGGCCGACAGGGCGGACAACGCCGCGTTCATGGTCTGCGGCATGGCCAGCCCCAGCCCCAGCCCGAACGCCGCCAGCCACGCCGCCGCGAACCCCGTCCCGCTTCCGGTCTTGGTCGTGGCGCCGAACGCGAGCGCGGCGGCCATGATCGTGAACCCCACCGTGACCAGCCCCTTCACGCTGGCCCGCGGCGCGCGTACCTGGCCGCCCGACCTGCCCGTCGCGGCCAGGCGCGTGCTGCTGATCATCCCGACCACTAGGCCGCCGATTAGGGGCAGCAGCCGCAGCCCGCTGCCCATCGCGTTCGCACCCTGCACCTCCTGGAAGTACTGCGGCATCGCGAAGAAGATGCCGAACATCGCGAACGAGGTCAGCGTGGCCAGCGTCGTGCCCCAGGTGAACCCGCGGGACCGGAACAGCCGGAGTTCGATCAGCGGCCGCACGGATCCGGCGCGCCGGGTCAGCCAGCGCTCCCAGGTCACGAAGCCGGCCAGCACCGCGATCCCCGCCACGATGGTGGTCAGCGCCCCGGTGTCGGTCCAGCCCTTCTGGCCCGCCTCGATGAAGCCGTAGGTCAGCCCGGCCAGGCCCGCGCTGGACAGCAGCACGCCGCCAGCATCGAGGCGAAGCCGCTGCTCGCTGCGCGACTCGGGCAGCAGCACCGCCACGGCGATCAGGGCCAGCACCACTACCGGCACGTTGATCAGGAAGACCGAGCCCCACCAGAAGTGGTCGAGCAGGTAGCCGCCCACGATCGGGCCGATCGGGAAGCTGATGAAGGTGGCCGACGCCATGAGCGCGATGGCCTTCTGCCGCTCCTCGGGGGCGAACAGCACCGGGATCACCGACAGGGACAGCGGGAAGATGGCCGCGGCGCCGATGCCGAGCACCGCGCGGGCCGCGATCAGTTCGCCCACGCTAGAGGCGTACGCACACGCCGCCGAACTGGCGCCGAACAGCACCAGCGCGACCAGCAGCACCTTCTTGCGGCCGAGCCGGTCGCCGAGCATGCCCGCGGGCAGCATCGCGGCCGCCAGCACCAGGCTGTACGCGTCCGAGATCCATTGCAGGTCGCTGGTGGATGCGTGCAGGTCGGTGGCGATCGTGGGCAGGGCCAGGTTCAGCACGGTCAGGTCCAGCCCGACCACGAGCACGCTCGCCGCGATCGCGACCAGCGCCCACCACTTGCGAGCCGACGTGTCCGCGATGACACTCACATCCCTTCGGGAGTAACCCTTAAATGGAAGCCACTATCAAAAGTATGCTTCACCCATTTGTGAGTGTCAACCAAAAGGGGGCCCAGAGCCCTGGACCCCCTTGTCTTGTGTCGGTTACGAGCCCTGCAGGCGATTGAGCAGCGCGGTGCCGTCCGGACTGCCCAGGCCGGAGCAGGAGTCCCAGCCCGGCCCCGCCGCGTAGGCGCCGTTGTTGCCGCTGGTGATGTCGCGGAAGCCGGGTACGTCCACGCCCGGCGACACGCCCGCGTACAGGATCGGCTGGATCAGCCCGAACTGGTGGCCGGTGGCCTGCGCGAGCCGGGCGATCAGCGCCGACCACAGCGGCGCGACCGCGCTGGTCCCGCCGACCACCTGGGCCTTTCCGCCGGAGTAGATCTGGTACCCGGTGACCGGGTCGGCGTTGCCCGCCACGTCGGGCACGCCGCGCCACTGCCCGCCGGACGACCCAGCACTACCCGCGGCGGCGGCTGGCTGGGACGCGGCCCGCGCCCCGACCCCGGCGTTGTTCTGCCAGGTGGGCTGGGCGAACTGGTCGCTGACCCCGCCGCCGGTCGCGCCTTCGTTGGTCGCCAGCTCGTTCCAGACCACCTCTGAGCTCACCGTCCCGGTGGCCGCGTCGGCCACCAGCTTGGTCCCGCCGCAGCCCAGCGCGTAGGGGCTGGAGGCGGGGAAGTCGACGTGCACCTGCCCGTCGGACACCCCATCGGAAGACCCGTTGTCCCCGGCCGCCGCGCACACGGTGATGCCCATCGCCGCCGCGTCGGACATCGCCGCGTTCATCGCCGACAGCCCCTGCGCGGTCCAGGAGTCCTCGGACTGTCCCCAGCTGATCGAGATCGCGATCGGCGTCGGGGTGCCCCCCACGGCGGCGGAGATCGCGTCGACGAAGCCCTGGTCGCCGTTGTTCGGCGCGAAGTACACGACCTGCGCCGCGCCGGGCGCGGCCGCGCCGATGACGTCGATGTCCAAGTTGACCTCGAGCGACGCCCCGCTGGTGTCCCCGGGGTTGTTGGACGCGCCGTCCACGCCGACCGCGGTGATCGACGGCACACCGATGTTCAGGCCGCCGAAGTACGCGTCCAGGTCGCTGGTGGTGAACCCGCCGCCCAGCTCGATGACCGCGATCGTCTGGCCCGCGCCGGTGGTGTTAGCCGGGAAGTCGTAGATCTGCGCCACCTGGTTCGGGTAGTACGACGTGCCCTGGGCGGCTGCGGCGTCCCGCGGGGTCCGGAAGTGCGGCTGGGCCTGCGGCCGGGTGTCCAGGCCCAGGACTGCGGTGACCACGCCCGCCAGCGCGGTCGGCACGTACAGCGGCCCCTCGCGGTACCGGTGGGTGACCCGCCCGCGCCCCGCCGGGTCCGGGCTGCTGACCTGCCGCAGCGTCGTGCCGAACGCACTGGATAGGTCGCCCAGCGAGCCGGCCACCTTGACCCGGCGGGTCGCCTGGTGCACTTCGGTGACCTCCAGGCCGCGGCTGGTCAGCTCCCGGCTGACCAGGTCCACGTCGGCCGGGTCGGCGCCGTACCCCCCGGCCAGCTCGGCGTGGCTCAGCACGGTGGGTCCCTCGACGATCTCAGCGGGAATCGCGGCCCGCCGCCTGAGCACCACCGTGATCTCGGCGCGCTCCTGCGTGTTCAGCGGCGCGGTTTCCGTGACGTCCGGCAGCGACCCACGTTCGCTGCCGGACAGCAGCACCAAAGATCCAGATTCATCCGGCATTGTTTTAGCTCCGCTCAGTAGGTACCAGGGAAGCTCCATCCACCCCCCTGGGCGAATTCTTCCTTCCCGGGCGGTGCAACCACCGGTCGTTCGGAAAAGAATTATTTTTTATCCGAACGGACCACCGTGACAGCGCCTTGATACGTCTTTAAAGGGCCGGAATCTAGAAAAATGCGTGCACCATATCGATCACCAGGTCGTCGTCGTTCAGCACCACCAGGGCCCGCCACTTGTCGAGCGTGGTACATGGATGCGAAATACCCAGGCCCACCAGGTCACCTGGCCGAAGATCGGCATCGGCGTCCAGCCGCAGGTAAGCGTGCTGGTCGTTGAGTTCGGTAATGGCCCAGCCGGCCGTGCTGGTATCGCGGCCGAGCACCCGCAGCGGCACCGGTCGGCCCTTGTCGAAGCCGACGTCGCGCCGGCCCGCGCCCAGCAGGGCCAGGGCCGGTTCGGGCCGGGACAGTACCTGGGCCCACAGCTCCAGCGCGGGCCGCAGCGCCGGCGCGCCCGCCGCGCCCCGCCCCTCCGGGGAGACCGTGCCGTAGAACCCGTGGTCGTAGGTCAGGTACGCGCCGCTGCGCAGGATGACCTGCGCCGGGGCGGCCCCGGGACCGTCCGCGGTCAGCTCACGGGTGACCACGTCGAAGTACGCGCTGCCGCCGGCCGTGACGATGCGCGGGCCGCCCACCTCGCCCAGAGCGTCGCCCAGCGCGTCGCCCAGGCCCCGAAGCCGCCGGCAGAACGCGGCCACCTCGCTCAGCGTCTGCCGTTCGCTGCCTCCGTCAATGGTGCCCTCGTACCCGGCCACGCCCGCCACCGTCAGCGTGCCGCTGGCCTGCGCCGCCTTGGCCACCGCGAGCGCCTGCTCGTCGGTCCGGCAACCGGTCCGCCCGCCGGCGTGGCCGATCTCCACCAGGACCGGCAGCGCGCGCCCGGCCGGATACCGGCCCAGCTGGGCATTCAGGATAGCCACGCCGTCCGGGCTGTCGACGTAGCAGTACGCCTCGAAGCCGGGGTCGGCGGCCAGCTCGCCGGCCAGCCAGGCGATGCCCGCGGCGTCGGTAAGCTCGTTAGCCAGCAGCAGCCGGGAAAAGCCGAACGCCCGGTATACCTGCAGCTGGCCGATGCTGGCCACCGTGATCCCCCAGGCGCCGTGGGCCAGCTGCCGCGCGGCGAGTTCGGGGGACATGGCCGTCTTGCCGTGCGGGGCCAGCGCCACCCCGGCCCCCGCGCAGTAGGCGGCCATCGCCGCGATGTTGTTCGCCAGCGCGCTCTCCCGCAGGGTCAGCAGCGGGAAGACCAGGCCCGCCTCGGCCAGCGGCAACCGGGCGGCGGCCAGGCTCGCCGCGCTGGCCCGGCCGCGCAGCGATCCGAAACCCTTCTCGGTCGGCTCGATGGCGCGCTCGCGCAGCTCGCCCAGCCGCTCCACAACCAGCGGCGGCAGCGGTAGCGGCCAGGGCTCGGTCACGTTGGCCTCCGATCTCCGGCGCCTGCGACCGGAATAGGGCTTTTGTTTAGGTATAGCAGAAAACCATGCCCGGGCATTTTCGCCGGCACGCTTTCTCGATATCCGCTATTCCCGGTATTTCCGCGACGATCTAACTAATGCGCCATTAGGGACCCCGGCGTTCCGTTCGCTCCGCCGGCCCTCCGCCGCGCCCGGTCCGTTCCGTCGGCTCTCGGCACTGCGAAGCACAATCGGTGACCGATTCGGTACCACTTGTTGCGATATGCGCCGTCGCCGGGTGATGATGACGTGGTAGTCGCTATGGACCGCGGACCGAACAGGCCTGGGACAGAAGGGTCACGGTGAAAGGTGCTGTGCCGCCGCGAGCCACGTTCCGCGAGGTGTTCGCGGTCCGCGAGTTCCGGGTCCTGTGGTCCTCCGTCCTCCTGTCCACCGCGGGTGACCGCCTCGCCCTGGTCGCCCTCACCCTGCTGGTCTACGACCGGACCCACTCGCCGCTGCTCGCGGCGGCCGTCTTTGCGGTCGGCTACCTGCCCTGGGTGATCGGCGGCCTGTTCCTCGCCGAGCTGGCCGACCGGCGCCCGCGGCGCTCGGTGATGGTGTTCTGCGATGCGGCCCGCGCCGTTCTGGTCGGCGCCATGGTCGTGCCGGGCGTGCCGATCGGGGCGCTGGTCGCGCTGTTGTTTGCCGCGACGATGTTCGCGCCGCCGTTTGACTCGGCGAAGGCCTCGATCACGCCCGACATCCTGCAGGGCGAGCGCTACGTCCTGGGTACGGCGGTGCTGCAGACAACCTTGCTGCTCGGCGAGGCGGCCGGCGCGGTCGGCGGGGGAGTGGCGGTCGCCTTCCTCGGGGTGCGACCCGCGCTGGCCATCGACGCCGTCACGTTCGTGCTCTCCGGGCTGCTGATCGGCCTGGGCATCCGGGTCCGGCCGGCCGCGGCCCGGCCGGAGACGGGCCAGCCGTCGCCGCTGGCGCGGATGGTGGGCGGGTTCAAGCTGGTCTTCGGTGATCCGGCGCTGCGAACCCTGCTGCTGTTCGGCTGGCTGGTGGTCTTCTACACGATCCCGGCGGGCATCGCCGCCCCGTATGCGGCCAGCCTAGGCGGAGGGCCGATCGCCACCGGTCTGGTGCTGGCCTCCACGGTGCTCGGCACGATGATTGCCGTCCCGCTGTTCACCCGGTTCGTCCGACCGCGCCAGCGGATCAACCTGATGGGCCCGCTGGCCATCTTGACCTGCGCCTCGCTGGTCCTGATCGCCCTCCGCCCCAACCTCGCCGTCTCACTGGTGGTCTTCTCGTTGTCGGCCGCGTTCGGTGTCTACCAGGTGGCGGCGAACACCACGTTCGTGGTCAGTGTGCCGAACGAACGACGGGCTCAGGCCTTCGGAATCGCCAGCATGGGGGTGATCGTCGGCCAGGGGGCCGCTTTCGTGGCGGCCGGAGCCGCAGTGCAGGCGCTGGGTAGCCCGGCGGAGGTCATTGCGGTCGGTGGTGCTATCGGTACGGTTGTTGCGTTTGCCCTCACGCTCAGGTGGCGCCACGTGTCACCACCCGGTGGGCGTCACGCGGCCGGCCGGCGTCCTGGGCATGCGCCGGCCTCCGGGTCGGTGCCGCTGCGGGGATCTGGTTAGCAGCGGCTGAGGGGCTAGGAGTCAAGTCCACGTATCGCGCATTGCAATTTCCCTTTCGGGTCGAGCCTGCGGGGTGTCATGTGCGGGCGCTCAGGTCCAGGCGATACGCATCATCTGGCCTCCCTCCAGCAGCGATAGTCCGCCTGCGAAAGCCCCCGGACGCCAGTACGCCGGGTAATCGGGGCTTGTCAATCACCATTTAGCGCCTCTTAATGACGCGATGTCGCAGAATCGGGCGCAATAGTGCAGAAGATGGCCCGGATGAGTTAAGGTAGCTATACGGAGCTAGTCCTTTACGGTGAGCTGCCGACTAGACAGGGACCAGCCACGTCCCATCAGGAACGGTGGAGCATGGAAGCCTCGCTCGTCACGCGCCGCGTGCTGGCG
>Ga0210383_10004726_pt1 | contig 12040 bp, 10 predicted proteins | sample IncBWC14OmetaG_FD_160072 | JGI IMG/M metagenome (GOLD analysis project Ga0210383, IMG submission 160072) | Forest soil microbial communities from Barre Woods Harvard Forest LTER site, Petersham, Massachusetts, United States - Inc-BW-C-14-O ...
AAGTTTAATGATGGCAATGCATGCGCTGGTCGCACAACAAGGTGCCATGGATGCCACGACTAACAACATCGCCAACGCCAATACTCCCGATTACTCGCGACAGGTGCCCGTGCTGGCCGAAAATGAGCCGACGACTGACGGCTCGCTTCAATATGGCAATGGCGTCGAATTGGAAAAGTATCAAAGCGTCAGAAACCAACTGCTGGATTTGCGGATTCAGGAAGAAACTTCGCAGCAGTTCAGCGCGGACGCACAGACGAGCGCCACTCAACAGATTCAGCCGTTGTTCACGACGTCGGCGCAGGACATAGGAACTCAGATGTCGGCGTTCTTCACCAGCATCTCACAACTGTCTGCCGACCCGGCTAACCTGTCGCTGCGCACGGGAATGATCTCAGCTGGCCAAAACCTAGCCACGTCATTCCACACTGCTGTCTCTGGACTTACCGAGATCCAAAATGGACTGAATGCAACGGTCAAGCAGAGCGTGGACAGTATTAATGAACTTTCCCAGCAAATCGCGGCCCTCAATCCCAAATTGGTTGGGCTCCAGCAGCTTGGACAAGATGGCGGCGCCGTGCAAGACCAGCAGACAGGGCTGGTTCGCCAGTTGTCGCAGCTCACCGGAGTCTCGGTGACTCAGACCGAGAGTGGGGTCACCGTTACAACCGCAAATGGTGCCCCACTGGTCGTGGGAAACCAAGCTTTCGCTTTGCAGTCAGCAATCGGAACCGACGGTAGCCAGCACGTGACGTCGCAGGGCCAGGACATAACGAGTTCGTTGGCCGGTGGCACTCTCGGGGGGACGCTCAACGTTAGAGACCAGGTAATTCCCGGAATCCTCGATCAACTCGACACGCTCGCCAGCCAGTTCACCGCCAGCTTTAATGCCGCACATAGCCAAGGAACCGATTTGAATGGCAATGCCGGCGGAGACTTTTTCGCGCCAATAAGCTCGGTCGCGGGCGCAGCTGCGCAAATCAATGTGGCCGTTACTGACCCTTCGGCGATCGCGCTCAGCTCGGACGGATCTGCAGGCGGAAATGGAAACGTCGCTCAATTGTTAGGAGTGCAAACGGCTGCTCTTCCCTCCGGGCAGAACCCAACCGACAGTTACTCCAGCATCGTGTATCAAGTAGGCGCCGTGGCCGCCGATGCGCAAGCGGAGTCTGACGCCAGCAGCATGAGCTTGACCCAGCTTACGGACCAGCAGTCTTCCCTTTCCGGGGTTTCCATCAACGAAGAGTCGGTGAACCTGATCCGCTACCAGCAGGCATTCGAGGCGGCAGCGCACGTTATCAGCACCATCGACCAATTGAATGAGGTCGCATTGAACATGGGTGCGACCACTTCAGGATACTGAAGAATATGCGAGTCAATCCCAACATGGTTCCAGACGTACTGGCGGCGATCTCCCATGCACAGGAAGCCCAGGATGCAGCCTTGCAGCAGATCTCGACCGGCAAACGCGTCAATCAGCCCTCAGACGATCCAGCCACCGCCGCTGCGTTGGTTGAGAATCAGAGCCGTGCTGATGCTGTAGATCAGTACACCCAGAACGGAAATACCGTTCTCGATATGGTGCAGACGGCCGATTCGGCCTTGAGTTCGGTAGTGTCGGACGTCAATCAGGCGATTAGCGTCGGGGTTGAAGGAGCCAATGGTACGATGTCCGACGCCGACCGGCAAACCCTGGCCAATCAGGTTGCAGGAACTCTGAGTAGCGTGGTTTCGCTGGCCAACACGTCCTACGGTGGCATTCACTTGTTCGGAGGCACCGCCACGACCACGGTCCCTTTTACAACCGACACGACTTCCCCGTCGGGTTATCAATACAACGGGAACGACGGTGTGAATTCAGTGGCCATAGGGGACGGTTATGAAGTTCCCGTCAACGTTCCTGGCGACCAGTTGTTCCAGCACTCTGGAGCCGATCTGCTCGGATCCCTGCAACAGCTGGTAACGGCCTTGCAGGGGGGCGATACAACCGCAATCGGTACAGCCACCAACCAGCTGCGTTCCGCACTGGACTATGTAAACCAAGAACGCACTTTCTACGGCAACGTCAGCAACCAGATCAACGCCCAAGAGTCGTTCTTACAGAATGAAACGGTGAGCCTCAAAGCGCAGGAAACCTCCCTGGCTGGAGTCGATATGGCCACAGCCGCCACTAACCTCAGCCAGGCGCAGATCGCGACGCAAGCGGCGTTGGAGGCGGCAGCGAAGGTGCTGCCTGAATCGCTTCTCAATTACCTAAGTTAGCCGAGAGAGGTAATAGCCGGGAGGCAAGAGTGCGTATGGTCGCAGCCGAACCGCCCTGGTTGGCGCGTATCAGGCGCACCACTCACTGGATTCGCCAGTTTCGAACGCCGCAAGATGAGCGACGCGAGGGTTGAGTTGGGCTCCCAGTTCCCTTCCGTTGGCTGATGATGCACGAAGATCCGCCAGCCGCCATGCTTCTTGAACATCCAGAATCAGAGCAATCTGCCGTTCCAGCAGCTGTTCGTTGGATTGGAATTGCGCCGCAAGCAACTGCCGGCGCAGATGAGCATAGAAGCGGGACAGATTTTCGGCAGCAGGCCCTCCATTGTTCCGATCCAGAGAGCCTTCGAGCAACCCTAACACTGCAAACGCATGATTGAGTCGATCAGAACGGCCTTGAATGTTGCCCGCGCGCATTGCCGCGATCGCATGGCTTAAGTCGTCGATCAGCATTTGATAGAGAATGACCACCAAGCCCACACTGGTGGCTGTCTCGACGGCGGCCCGCCTATAGCTATGCTCTGGTTGGCTGACATTCATCAGCTATTGCTCCCGTTGGAATTAGAATTGTTTCCCAGGATGGCATTGATCTGTTGTTCCTGCATAGGGAGCTCCTGCAGGGCGATGTCGGCCTGGTTATATTCATTGGTCAGTGTCGTCTGTACACCAGAAAGGTAGGTTTCGAGGTCGTCGATCTGGTTCTGGAGGTCAGTGTTCTCGTCGCTTAAGCTCTTTAGGTCCACGGTAAAAGCCCCGTCGGAGGGATCGGCGAAAGTGTTCAACGCGCTTGTCAGATTGGCGGCGAAACCGTCGGACGATGCCCCTTGGAAGAAAGCCTGGACAGCGCTGGGGTTGTTCTGGATGGCGCTGCTGAGCGTGGAACTGTCGACCGTAAGGGTGCCGTCGTCATTCATGGTAATGCCCAGGTTCCCCAAGGTGGCGATGACGCTCCCGCCCCCTGAATAACTGGGCGCCGCCAGCAACTCGCTTTGGAACATACGCACCGTACTATCACTGGCGAGAGGCCCCGAAGTCTGGTTGGTCGAGTCGTAAGCAAACTGGCCGTTCACCTGGGAGACCAAGCTGTTGTAGGCGGAGACAAAACTGTTAATGGCTTGCGAGGCCTGTGACACGTCCGGGCCCACCGAAACACCCACTTCAGTACCCGGTGCTTGACCGTTGAGGAACAGGGTCACCCCGCTGATAGCGCCGGTCACCGTGTTGGTTGCGCTGGTGATCGGGATTCCGTCAACGGTAAGGGACGAGTCGGTCCCGGTCGCCGCCCGTGTAAAGAAACTCGGCGAACTACCTGAATCAGGGCTGAGACTGAAATCGCTGGCGCTACCTGAGCTATTGCTGACCAATGCGACTCGAGCGCCCGTGGAATCAGTAACCACGTTGGCGGTCACACCTAGCTTAAGTCCATTAATGTAGGTTGCCAGTTGGTTCGGAGTGTTGACCCCATTCCCAATCGAGATCATGGTCGTCGTTTGGGAGCTGCCGGTCCCGACCGTGAGTTCATAACCCCCGGCAGCGAACGCAGTGTTCCCGTCAGCCACGGCGCCGGAGTACCAGGATGCGGTCGAGGCCAGATTGCTGACCACGATCACATGATTGCCAGTTGCCGCTGTTCCACTTGCTGTCGCCGTCACCAAGCTAGGCTGATTGGAAGTTGTGTCCTGCGCCGCAAGCGCCCCCAGGGGGTCCTGCAGTGCGCTGAGGCTATCCACGAGAGAGGAAGCACTGCTATTCAATTGATTGAGTGCGGTCGATTGCTGGGCGATCGTCTGCTGCTGCGATTCCCATTGCTGTTCCGGGGCGCGGTCGGCAGCTAGGATCTCGCTGACCGTGCTGGCCACATCAATACCGGACGACGTGGAGCCGGTAGCAGAAAACAATGCGCTCAGGTTAACTGTGGGCAATGAACTCATGGCTGGTGACTACCCCTTCAATTCAGTTCGAGGACGTCCGCGACGCGGCTCGCCCACCCGCTGAAAGGTTTCCGGGCAAGTCCGGAATGCTGGAGTGCGTGTCGATCGACCTCAAGGCAGCCCGATCCAGTTGACCGAAAAGCAGGATAAGGGAATCCCGCGATTCCCCCATCCGCCGAGACTATTGCAACAGCTTGAGCACGGACTGCTGCATCTGGTTAGATTGCTGTAGAGCGGCAATACCGGTCTGCTGCAAGATGGTGTACTTGGCCATGTCGGAGACGTCCTGGCCGATGTCCGCTGCCGTAATCCCATTTTCGGCGCTGGACAGGTTCTGAATCTGGGTGTTGATGACGGTAGAAGCGCTCTGCAAGCGATTCGACACCGCACCCAGGTTGCCGCGATCAGCGGCAACATTGGAGATGGCAGAGGTAACGGCAGAAAGAGCGGTCTGGGCATCGGCCGCAGTACTCAGGTCGGTTGCCGTAAGATCAACTGGAGTCCCGGTGAATCCGACGCTCGCGGCTGACAAGGTACCGATGGACACGGTAATGGGGCTGCTGCCGGCACCGGTGCCGTCGCTTAGGTAGACAGTGTTACTAGCTGCTGTCGCCTCCTCCGCAACTGCCCCAAGCGTTGTACTGGTGTCCGCCACGAAGATACTGCCGTTGCCGTTCTTATCGGTGAACACCACATTCCCATTAGCGTTCAGGCCGGCGTTCACGTTGACGTTGGTCGAACTATTAAATGCCGCCAGCATCGTTGCGACGGTGTCACCCGCGACCGCTGTATAAGTCTGGGATTTGCCGCTGTCAGAATCAGTCACGGTAATGGTGTCGCCGACATTCATCGCCGATGCCGCCGTCAGACCGCCATTGGCGCTGGCCCAGTTGTTCTTATCGAGCCCCGCCGCTCCGCCGCCGAATACCTGGCTGCCGTTGTAGAGGGTATTGCTGCCGATACGATCGATTTCCGACTTGATCGAGGTAAATTCCGCGTTCAGCGCAACGCGCTGGGTGTCGTTCACCGTCCCGGTCGCGGACTCCGTGGCCAAGGTGACAGCACGGTTCAGCAGAGTGGTGACCTGCGACATAGCGCCATCGGCGACCTGCAGCAGGCTTACACCGTCAGTAGCATTTCGCGCAGACTGGGTCAGCGCGGTTACGTTGGCGTTCAATCCATCAGCAATCGCCAGGCCCGCCGCATCATCAGCACCGGAATTGATCCGAGAGCCCGACGACAGTTGCAGCAGGGTTTTCTGCAGCGAACTCTGGGTTACGTTCAATTGGTTTTGCGCTACCAGGGACGTGATGTTGTTCAGAATGCTCAGTGCCATGGAATAACTCCTTGCAAATTGATTCCGCCCGCCAGCATACGCGTTGCATTTCGCTACATAACCGCTGCGTGGAGCAGGTGGTTTTTCGAATCGAGGAGTTTATCGGCAGTTTGTGAAACTTCATCAGCTTCGTGGGCCAGGTGTAGTTGCGATAAAGTGATTCCGTCAATTCGCGGGCCTTTGGCTGACACGGCACTTTAATTTTCATACTTCTAGCCCGTCTGCCGATGTCGTAAAGCAGGCACTTTCGTAGAAGCGCCTCACTTTCGCCCGCTAGGACACACCGGTGATAAGACTGACTCGCATTAACAAGACTTCGCTGGCGATGAACGCCGACTTAATCAAATTCATCGAAACTGCACCCGATACCGTAATCACGTTGAGCACCGGCGAAAAAGTGGTTGTCACGGAAAGCGTGGAGCAAATCATCGACCTGATTGTTCAGTTTCGCCGGTCGGTGATGCAGGGACTCGCCTGCCCCGCGTTGGGTCTTTACCTGGCGTCCTCGGCGACGCCTCGCGGGCCATTCCCGAAATCCGAGAGCATCCCCGAATCGGGACGACTGCTGTAGGGAGAGAAGGGACCTGAGTTTGGACAAGAGCAGCGTTGGCGGAATCACCCTGGCGATCGGAGGTATCACCCTCGGCTTACTACTCGAGGGTGGACGAGTCTCCCAGATCCTCCAGCCAACAGCGGCCATCATTGTATTTGGCGGGACCATCGGCGCCGTCATGCTGCAGTTCCCGCTCTCGGTCATTCTTGCGGCAGCAAAGCAATTGCGCAACGTCTTCCGTGAGGGGAAAACAAAATCGCTCGACACGATCCGACAATTGGTCGCTTACGCGCACCAGGCGAGGAGAGCCGGAATCGTCTCTCTCGATGAGGAATTGGAGACGATCCAGGATCCGTTCTTGAAAAGGAGCCTGATGTTGGCGGTTGATGGCACGGAACCCGAAGAACTACGAAAAATGATGGAATCGGAACTCAATGCCCAGGCAGAAGAGGAAGAACTGACCGCCCGTGTCTTTGAGTCGGCGGGCGGATTCGCTCCTACCATCGGAATTATTGGCGCAGTTCTCGGGCTGATTCAGGTGATGCAACACCTGGCGAACATGGAAGAGGTCGGGAGAGGTATCGCGGTGGCTTTCGTGGCGACGATTTACGGCGTGGGCGCAGCGAATCTGCTGTTCCTACCGTGCGCCGGCAAACTCAGGATTCGCTTGCGTCAGCAGCAAGTGTTACGAGAGATGACTCTCGAGGGAGTGGTCTCCATACTCGAGGGGATGAATCCCCACGTCTTGGAAGGCAAGCTGTTCGGCTACCTCCAGGAACAAGACCGCCAAAACAGAGACGGAACTCGTTTTGAGGTTCGAGTATGAACCGTCGCAAGGCAGGGGGCACCCATGTCAACCACGAGCGATGGCTCGTGTCGTACGCCGATTTCATCACATTGCTATTTGCGTTTTTTGTGGTGCTGTACGCATCCGCTGAAATGGACAAGAAAAAAGTCGTAGAGCTCTCGGCTGCCATTCAAGGGGCCTTCCAGCAGATGGGAGTCTTTGCCAACACACCGTCAGCTGCACCGAGTGAAGCAAAAAACGGCGTGCGGTGCGCAACGACGCCATCCACTTCAACTGCTGGGACGCCTGTGAACAATACCGCAGCGAGCGTCGGTCAAGGCAATGCCTATGATGTGCAAAGAGAACTGGAAAGCATCTTAAGCAACGAAATCAAGCAACACGAAATCGAGATGCGGGTTACGCCGGAGGGACTGGTTCTAAGCTTGCGTGAAGTAGGATTTTTCAACAGCGGGCAGGCACGGCTGCTTCCGAGTGCCGTCCCCAAGTTGGCTCGTATTGCAGGGGTCCTCAATGCACATGGGTTCGATATTCGCGTTGAAGGACATACCGATGACGTTCCGATCCATACCTCAGCGTTTCAATCGAACTGGGAGCTGTCCACGGCGCGCGCCACCGAAGTGGTGACTCTTCTGGTCGAAAACTATCATCTTGATCCGCTCAAGATTTCTGCTGCCGGATACGGGCCGTACCGTCCCGTCGCCTCCAATCAGACTGCAGAAGGGCGAGGGATGAACCGCAGGGTAGACCTGGTAATTACTTCCCGCGAGAATCCGGGGTCGAAGACTCCGGCGGAGGCAGCCCCGCCCGTCGGCCTTTAGAGTGTGCAAGCAGTCTCCTAGCCGCCTCCGTTAGCCAAAACAATCCTTTAATTTTCGAAGTTTTTATATTCGCATTCCTTTTGCGGTGCACTGCTGTTCCTGTATAGGGTTCCAAATAAGTCACCTGCTGGAACTTTTTACCCCATCCGTCGCGATTTTCACACGACTTGTGCCGATGAAAGACTTCGCGGTGCATGTATGCCAATGCTGCTGCCCATTGCGGTGGATCGGACTGCGTCGGCTAAGTACCTGCCGCAAGGCACTCACGTCAGCAGTGCGAAGGCTCGACACCACTCCATGTCATTGCAAGAGAGGGCTTCCCAACAATGTTTGCCCTAATCGGAATTCTGGTCGTAATTGGCGCGGTCGTTGGCGGTTATCTGATGGAGCATGGACACATTCGGGTGCTCCTGCAGCCGGCAGAACTGCTCATTATCGGCGGGGCGGCCGTAGGAACGCTGCTCATCGCCAACCCGCCGCGGATCCTAAAGCAAATCATTCATTCATTTGCAGGAATCATTTCGGGCTCCAAGTTCGACCAGTCACGTTACGTCGATTCGCTCAAAATGATCTTCGAGCTGATCAACAAAGCCCGCAAAGACGGGCTCGTGGCGTTAGAACCCGACATCGAGGAGCCGGAAAAAAGTGAGATCCTGAAGAAGTATCCACAGTTCTTGAATGATCACCACGCGAGAGATTTCGTATGTGACACCCTGCGTATGGCCATTACCGGGAACTTGGATCCATTTGACGTGGATCAAATGATGGAACTCGACATGGAAGTTCACCACCAGGCAGCCCACGATTCGATTGGGGCACTAACCACAATGGCTGAATCGATGCCCGGACTGGGAATCGTCGCCGCGGTGCTGGGAGTCGTAATTACGATGGGTTCCCTGGGCGGCCCACCAGAACAGATTGGCGAGAAAGTGGCAGCTGCGTTGGTAGGCACTTTCCTCGGAATCTTACTTTGCTACGGATTCGTCGGTCCGCTAGCCAGCAACCTTGCGAAATTGGCGGAAGAAGAACGGGCCTACTACCACGTTCTCCGAGTCGCCATTGTCGCGTATATCAAAGGAACACCTCCGATCATGGCGGTCGAGACCGCGCGTAGGGCTGTGCCCACACATGTTCGCCCGTCATTTCTTCAGGTTGAGCAAGCCTGCAAGAATCGCACCAGCAATACTGCAGGAAGTGAACCGGAGGCAGTACAAACGACGGTGAGCGAATAGCACTGTGTTATGCCGGAAACTCGTCCAGTCATCGTATTGAAGCGCAAGCAAGGGGAAGCCCATCCGCACGGAGGCGCATGGAAGGTTGCATACGCGGACTTCGTGACGGCAATGATGGCGTTGTTCATTGTGCTCTGGCTGATGAATAGCAGCAAGCAAATCCAGGTGGCCGTCGGAGGATACTTCAAGGACCCCACCGGCACTTCAAAACGAGTGGGAAGCGGACAGACCGGCTCGGGCCAGAACTTCAGCTTGACCAAAGACGACATGCCAAAACTCAAAGAAGAGCTGGAGAAGGCCGCTCGTCAAATCCCCAACTTCGAAATCCTCAAGAACCACATCGAGATGACGATTACCAGCGAAGGCTTAAGGATCGAATTGACCGAGTCGGAGTCAGGCACGTTTTTCGACAGCGGCAGTTCGCGACCAACTGCGAGTGGTCGCGAGATGCTTAGCATGCTGGCGAGAGAACTGGGACAATTGCCGAATAAAATCTTTATCGAGGGACATACCGACTCGCGACCGTTCACCCGCGGCGGTAACTATAGCAATTGGGAGCTGTCCACCGACCGCGCCAACGCTTCTCGACAACTTATGCAGGCCAGCGGCGTGCGCGTCGATCAGGTGACGCAGGTGAGAGGATTTGCCGACCAAACCCTTCGAGATCCGAAGCACCCCGAAGATCCTTGCAATCGAAGGATCTCGGTCATTGTTGGCTACACGACCGAGGACGAATCGGCAGTGGAAAGCCAGCAAAATCCGCCCTCCCGCTCGGATCGGTAATTCACATGAGTGAACCCGTTTGACGTAGATTAGGCGATCGGCCGCAACAGCTGTGCGGCGCGCTGCTTTCCGCTGCGTACCGGTACGGCCTCAAAAAACTCGTGGTCCCCCAAAATGAGTGACGCTGGGTTCCTGACCGGACAGCGCAAGTTCAGAACACTTCCGGGCCTGAGGCGCACCAGGTCACTGAGTGGAATCCTGAGGTCGCGGATCCCTATGGTGCTTTGGAAGGTGCACCCCAGGACACGCTCGCGCAGTCCTACTCGCTGTCCGGCGCGGAGACGCGGCTTCTTTCTGGGGTCCGCAGAAATCTGACGTAGCATCGCACTCGCAAATGATGTCGGAAATGTAAGGTTGAGTGCACCGGAGGTTTCATTCAGTTTGATGGCAAAGTTAAGGGCGGTGAGTTTTTCGTTAGCCGGAAAGACGTCTTGCTCCTGCGTCGTTTTTTGTCGTCGGTCCATTCGGATTGCAACCCCCAAGGGTTGCCAGGTTGCCTCCAACTGACGGCAGATGATCTGGGCCACTCCTTCCATGATGTCTTCATCAATTTCGGTCATCTCGCGGGGGCACAACTGAGGTGCACCTAATCCACCCAACAAAACGTCAATAATTGGAAATACTAGCGAGATCTCGACCTGCAAGAGAACGGCCGTATTGCCGGGCTGCAGCGAAAGGACGGCCACGAAGCCGCTCTCCCGATATTGGGCCCAGAAGTCGCGCACCGGCATTTGCTCCACTGCGGCCAGAGTCATTTCAAAACGGGAACGTAAGTACGCGCCCAACGAGTTCGACGAGTTTCGAGCAAATGCTTCGAAAAGGTTGGTCATGAACCGCGCGTAACGTTCCGACATCTGGCCAGCGTCACGGAAATTACACAACTCGATCGAACGGTGCTCACTGTGGTCCGGACTATGTGTGGGGGCCTTGGCATTACCGATGATTAGGTCGATCTCTTTCCCAGTGAGCGTCTTCTTCATGTTGTCCGTTTCCCGCCTAACGCAACAATCAACCTCGCAATCGCCTCCCGTTCATCCTTGCGGCAGGTTAGATAGCGATTAGAAGCGTTCGTCGCCGCGAATCCGAAGTGCACGAAGGATGCCAAAAGAGAATTTCTACTGTTGAATTGTCTGGATTGCCTTGGGACGAACCTGGTCGTTCTGAATTGCCGCAGCATCCCAACCACCGCCAAGTGCCTTGACGAGGTAAACGGACATTACCATCTGCTGACCCAGGAGTTGGGTCGCTAAGCGTTGGTTTGTAAGCAAGGCCGACTGTGCGGTGATGACGTCGAGATAGCTCGTCACGCCCCCGACGTAGCGGTTGTTTGCCAATTCCAGCGCACGTCGCGCATCGGCCACGGCAGCGTCTTGCGTGGTACTAGCTTGTGACAATGCGCTGAGACCCGACAGCCCGTCTTCTACCTGCTGGAACGCGGTCAGTACCGACTCCCGATAATTCGCCACCGACTCGTCGTAAGCTGACTTGGCAGCCGCCAGGTTGGCGCGGTTCCGGCCACCCTCGAAGATGGGCTGCAACAGGTCACCCCCGATGGCCCATACAGCGCTAGGTGCCGTAAACAGTGTCGTAATGTCGATGCTTTGCACACCACCGCCGCCGGCGATCGTTAGTTGGGGATAAAAAGCTGCCGTCGCGACGCCGACGAGGGCATTCTGGTAGGCCATCTGCCGTTCGGCAGTAGCAATATCGGGGCGGCGCTCTAACAAATCGGAAGGTACGCCCAGGGGAACCGGAGGAGGGGCCGCATTCAACGCCCGAACAGGTACGTTAAACGTCGAAGCGGGGTTGCCCGTCAACACCGCAATCGCGTGCTCGAACTGCGCACGCTGCTGTTGCACCAGATACAGCTGGGTTTCAGTCGAATCGAGCAGAGTCTGCTGCTGTGCCAGATCGAGCCCGGAAGCAACTCCGCCATTGTGGCGATCTACGACCAGTTGCAGGCCCCTTTTCTGAATTGTTACCGACTCCTGAACGACCTGCATCTCTGCATCGAGCTCGCGAACGGTAAAGTAGTCGGCGGCGAGCTCCGCGGTGAGCACCAGATTAACGTTGTACATGTCGGCCGCGGTCGATTGCAGCGACGCATTGGCAGCCTGCAGACCGCGTCGCACCTTACCGAACAAATCAGGCTCGTAATTCAGCAGGAACGGAATCCCGAAGGTGTTTTGGGTTAGCGGATTACCCAGCGTTACAACTTCTGGACGATTTCCGGAATAACGAGTACGTGAGGCATTCGGGTCGGTGCTCACGGTCGGGAAAAGGCCGGAAGAAGCCACTGGCGCCAGCGCACGAGCCT
>Ga0210383_10004727_pt1 | contig 12038 bp, 9 predicted proteins | sample IncBWC14OmetaG_FD_160072 | JGI IMG/M metagenome (GOLD analysis project Ga0210383, IMG submission 160072) | Forest soil microbial communities from Barre Woods Harvard Forest LTER site, Petersham, Massachusetts, United States - Inc-BW-C-14-O ...
CTGGCTCCGCTCGTCGGTGCCAGGCGCGCCAGAATCGAGCGCGCAGAAAACTTGCCGTAACCAATCCCGGCCAACAGGTCGTCGGGACGCCCGAGTCCGTTCTCGGTCGCGACCTTGGTCAACTCAGCCTCGCTGATTTCCTTCAGCGCGATGCGATACTTGCGCGCCTCCTTCTCGATCAGCTTGCGACCGATTTCGATGGCGCGCTCACGCTGGTGAATCTTCAACCAGTGCTTGATCTTCTGCCGCGCGCGCGACGACTTCACGAAGCCCAGCCAGTCGCGGCTAGGCTGGTGCCCGGGCTGCGTCAGAATTTCGACGATGTCACCCGAGCGCAACTTGTACTTCAGTTGCACAATCCTTCCGTTCACCTTGGCGCCGACGCAGGAATCGCCCACCTGGGAGTGGATGGTATAGGCGAAATCAATCGGAGTCGCATCGCGCGGGAGAATCACGATCCTGCCTTTAGGGCTGAAGGTGTAAACCTCTTCCGGATACAAATCGATCTTCAGCGTAGACAGAAACTCATTCGGATCGGGGACTTCGCGTTGCCACTCGACGACCTGTCGCAGCCATGCCAGGCGTTTCTCATCGACCGCGGAAATCGGCCCGTCTTTGTATTTCCAGTGCGCTGCGATGCCTTCTTCCGCCATCTTGTGCATCTCTTCCGTGCGAATCTGCACTTCGAAGGCGTGGCCGCTTTCGGCCATCACGGTGGTGTGCAGCGATTGGTAGAGATTGGGCCGCGGCATCGCGATCATGTCTTTGATGCGTCCGGGTACCGGCCGCCACTGGTTATGAATCAGGCCGAGCACTGCGTAACAATCGTTCACCGACTGGGTGATGATGCGCAGCGCCATCATGTCGTAAATCTGCTCCACCGAAATATGCTGGCGCTGCAGCTTCTGCCAGATGCTGTAAATCCGCTTGATGCGCGCCTCGACTTTGGCCTGGAGGTTGTTTTCGCGCAGTTTCTGTTCGATGATCGCCTGAATCTGCGCCAGGAACGCCTCGCCCTCCTTGCGGCGCGACTCGATGGCTTCCTTGACCTGGTTGTAAGCGATGGGATCCATGTATTGGAACGCGAGGTCTTCGAGTTCGCCGCGAATCTTGCCCATGCCGAGGCGGTGGGCGATAGGCGCATAAATTTCCTGCGTCTCGCGCGCAATCACTAGCTGCCGCTCAGGCTTCAGGTGTTCCAGCGTTCGCATGTTGTGCAGCCGGTCGGCCAGCTTGATCATGACCACGCGGATGTCGTCCACCATGGCCAGCACCATTTTGCGAACGCTCTCCGCCTGCGCTTCCTCGCGCGACGCAAATTCGATTTTGCTGATCTTGGTGACGCCCTCGACGATGTGTGCTACCTGCTCGCCAAACTCGGTGCGAATGTCGTCCACCGTGACCGACGTGTCTTCCACCGCGTCATGCAACAGGCCGGCGGCGATGGCAGTGGTGTCCAGTTGCATGTCGGCCAGCACCGATGCTACCTCGAGCGGGTGTACCAGATACGGTTCGCCCGACGCGCGGGTCTGCCCCTGATGATGGCGGAGCGAGTAGTCGTAGGCTTTCTTGACCAGCGTAAGATCGTCGTTGGGGCGGTAACTGCGGATTTTGCGTAGCAAGTCGCGAAACTTGGTAACGGTGAGGACGTTGGTCGCGATTTGCTGGCGGAAAGTCGCCATGACCGATTATACGAGAAAGTGACTGGACCGTTGGCGCGGGTCACCGGCAGTCACTGCGCGCTGAGTTTTGAAACGGCACGACTTCACGGGCTGCGGAGAAAAGCGGTTTTTGGGTAGAGCTGATCTTTAGGTCAGCGTCTAAGCCTTTTATGTTTGACCCGCCGAGCGGACTTTAGTCCGCGAGGCGCGAGCATCTCGGACTCTTTCAGCAGCCTGTTCAGTCATGCCACAAAGTTCAAAATAGGAGACGGGCTCTAGCCTCCATTATTGCCGGGATGATGTCTAGTCCGCCGGGGAATCTGCTTTCCTGATGTTTTCGCAAGCTGCTCGGCGCTGGGTACGGTGCCTATTTAGCTTAAGAGCCGGGTTCAACCGGCGACACGATTCCGCGAGGGCGTGAGCCCGAGCGCAATCCTACTCGAGGACCATGCGAATTTTAATCAGCGGCGCATCAGGTTTGCTTGGCAGCGCCATTCGCCCAGCGTTGGCTGCGGCATGCCATTCGTCTTTCGCGTTGGTGCGCCGGACTCCTGCAGAAAACGAAGTGCAATGGGACCCCGAGCATCCGCTGGATTCGCGAAAGCTGAACGGCTTCGATGCCATCATTCATCTCGCCGGCAAGAGCATCTCGGGCTTATGGACCGAGCGTTTCAAGCGCGAAGTCCGCGCCAGCCGCGTCGATGGCACGTGCACCCTCGGGACCGCGGCGGCCGAATCATTTCGCTCGACAGGCCGCCCGAACGTCTTCATCGCTGCCTCGGCGATCGGCTACTACGGAAATCGCGGTGATGAAGTGCTCACCGAGCAGAGCACTCCCGGGTCTGGATTTCTGGCCGAAGTCTGTCAGGAGTGGGAGAACGCGGCCCGTCCCGCCGTCGAGGCTGGTGTTCGTGTTGTGAATCTTCGCATCGGCGTGGTATTGGCGAAACAGGGTGGAGCGCTCCAAGCGATGCTTCCTGCATTCCGTTTCGGACTCGGCGGAAAGATTGGCGACGGGCGTCAGTTCATGAGCTGGGTCGCGCTGGATGATCTTGTCGGCGCATTTCTTTTTTCGCTGACTACCCAAAACCTGCACGGCCCGGTGAATGTCGTCGCTCCACAGCCCGTTCGCAACGCCGAGTTCGTACAAGCCCTTGCCACGACACTGCACCGCCCGGCAATTTTCCCGCTTCCGGCATTTATCGTGCGTACGCTCTTCGGCGAAATGGGCGAGTCGCTGCTGCTTGCTTCCGCACGTGTACAGCCTGCGAAACTCGAATCCGCGGGCTATACGTTTCGCTATTCCGAACTGTCTGCCGCACTTCGTGCCGCTCTCAGCAAATCGTAACTGCGCAGCCCCATTTCTTCAGGCTTGGAAATCCGCATCTTTCTCTTGACCGTAATACAAGCATCTGGGTGTACGATGCGGCCTGCCAAATTGTCCACCTCGGGAGGTCAACATGGCGCGTCACGACGTTTTTCTGACCGGCAGTACGGGCTTTCTTGGACGCAGCCTGGCAACGGAACTGCTGCGCCGCGGTCATCGCGTGCGAGCGCTGGTGCGGCCAGGCTCCGAGTCCCGCGTTGTCGAAGGATGTGAAATCGTTCACGGCGACGCCCTGCGCGCCGAAACGTACACCGCTAACATTGCTCCAGCCGATACTTTCGTTCACCTGGTCGGCGTCGCGCATCCCAGCCCTAGCAAGGCCAACGAGTTTCGTGCCATCGACCTCGTTTCCTGTCGCGAAGCGGTCAGCGCCGCGAAACAAGCCGGCATCCAGCATTTTGTATATCTGAGCGTCGCCCGCCCTGCGCCAATGATGAAGGAGTATCAGGCCGTTCGCGCTGAGGGTGAAAGGATGATCACCGAGTCAGGTATTCCCGCGACCTTCGTACGTCCATGGTATGTGTTGGGACCGGGAAGAAGCTGGCCAATCGTCCTGCAACCGTTCTACGCATTAGCGCGGTTGTTTCCTGCAACCCGCGAAGGCGCCAATCGACTGGCGCTGGTCACACTGGAGCAGATGACACAGACTCTGGCGTTCGCGGTCGAACATCCTGCCGAGCGCATACAAATCTTCGAGCCGCCGCAGATCAAGCTTGGCGGACAAGTGCTGGACAGCCGACGTCCAGCCACTGCGTGAATTAAAGTTTGGCAGCGCGAATGATGACCGGTGTGCCGTCCGGAAGCTTCGGGCCCAGAAATTCGACCACGCCATTGCGCACGATTCCGCTCACTTCGTTGACAGTTGCCGCCGCAACGGGCGCGGACTTCTGCGCGTCTGTTTCCGCCTGCGCCTTCGTTCCCAAATCCATCGCGCGATTGGCCAGCCAGTCGGCCTCGCGGTTCTTCTCGCGCAGCACGTGATTGATCTCGAACGCTTCCAGGTCTTCGATCATCCGGATGGCTTTCCCATGCAGTTCCTTCAGCGCAGGATTGTTGACCTTGTACTGGCCATTGATCTGCTTCACCATCAGCTCGGAGTCACTGTACACCTTGAGCGCCTTAAATCCGTATCGCGTGGCGTAGGTGAGCGCCGCCAAAAGACCCGAGTACTCCGCGTAATTGTTGGTCTGCTTGCCCAGGAAATTGCTTAGCTCCACGACCGGGCGGCCCATCTCATCTTCGATGACGACACCATAACCCGCAGGCCCGGGGTTTCCCCGCGCGCCGCCATCGATATGTGCGACTAAGTATCCGAAGGGCGTGCTCAGATTCGGACCTCCGAAAAATTCTTTGCTGAGAAAGCCTGTTCTCTTAGGAAATGGACGGATAGGCACCGCACCAAGTTAGATGAATTCAAAATGCCCATCGACTCGCCACTATCGCCGCCAATCCGAAAGTATCACCACTAGCGTCCCAGCTGCAGCCGCGCTGCTAGCCGATCGGGTAATTGCGCCGACAGAATCCGCGCCTGCGTATTCTGGATGTCATACGGCACGCGGTAGAACGTCACACTCGCCAGCGGTCCGCCATTGTGTTCATAGAGCGCAAACGCCGCTCGCCAATCGCTGTCGCGCGGTTGCCCTACCGAGCCAGGATTGATAAGGTATCGCTCTCCAGGAGTCAGCCACATCGTGTACTCCACCGCTCCCGCCATGCTGTCATATTGAGGACGGAACGGACGCGACTCTCCATCTTCGTCAATGAATCCGCCCTGAATGTGCGTGTGGCCGAAAAATATCAGAGGCGCGTGCCCCGGCAATTCCAGATTGTCGTCGGCCGCCGCCGTGTTCAACAAGTATTCGTCCTCATCCAACGGCGCGCCGTGCACCAACTCGATGCCGGGCAGATCGTCGCGCCGAAGCGGCCCCTGCGGCAGCGCTCGCAGCCACTCCAGGTATTCCGGCTTCAACGTATTCTTCGTCCAGTACGCCGAGATCGCCGCCACTGGGTTGAACTCTTTCAGATCGCTCAGCCCCGCGCACGCGCGATCGTGATTGCCACGCACGATCGGCGCATTCATAGCAATCACCCGCTCGCAGACTTCATTTGGACTGGCGTTGTAGCCCACCACATCGCCCAGGTTGACGACGCGGTCGTGCGCGGGCGCGGCGGCCAGACAAGCCTCCAGCGCTTCGAGATTGGCGTGGATATCGCTGAGCAGGAGAAGTCGCATGTTTATCGTAGTTCGGCCGCCACCACCGGACACCGTGCCAGGTGTCCCGGCGCAACCTCGACCAGCGATGGTAACGCTTGCGAGCAAGATGGTAAACGCCATTCGCATCGCGGTTCAAACGCGCATCCCGGAGGCGGAGCGTTCACCGCCGGCACCGTCCCTTCGATGGTGCGCAATGGCTGGCTGCGATCGCTTCGCAGCGTCGGCACCGACCGCAACAGCCCCCGCGTGTACGGATGCACCGCCTCGCGAAATACCTGCGCCGCCGTTCCCACTTCCACCAGGCTACCCGCATACATCACCGCGATGCGCCGCGAAACCTGCGACACTACCGCCAGGTCGTGCGACACAAACAACATCGCCAGCGAAAACTTCTGTCGCAACTCGTTCAACAGATCCAAAACCTGCGCCTGGATGGTGACATCCAACGCCGTCGTCGGTTCGTCGGCGATGAGCAACTGCGGACGATTCACGATCGCCATCGCAATCATCACTCGCTGCCGTTGGCCACCGGAGAGCTGATGCGGATAATCGCGCGCCCGCCGTTCCGGCTCTGCTATCGCCACTGTGCGCAGCGACTCAATCGCCAGATTCCAAGCCTCAGCTTTGCTGACGCGTGGCCCTCGATCGTTTGCAGTTCCACGATGCGCCAGAACTGCTTCCGCGACTTGGTCGCCGACCCTCATCACCGGATTGAGCGCCGTCATCGGCTCCTGAAAGATCATGCTGATGCCCGCTCCACGAGTTGCGCGCATGCGCTCGTCGCCAAGCAACAGCAAATCCTCGCCGCAAAACTCGATGCGCCCACTGACTCTTGCTTGTGGCGGCAGCAATCGGAGAATCGCCAGCGACGTCACCGACTTGCCCGATCCCGACTCGCCGACCAGTCCCAACACTTCACCCGCCTCAATGTCGAAGCTCACGTCTCTCACCGCGCGCACACTACCTTGTGCGGTTGCAAAATCGACCGTGAGATTTTCGAGGCGAAGCAGCTTCGACACAGCGTAATCCTAACAGGGCATATCCCTCTTCATTGGTCATCCTGAGCGGAGGCGGCCTTGCCGCCGGAGTCGAAGGACCTGCTGCCGGCAATCATCACTGACGTCAATTGCATTCATCCTCCCTCTCCGTCAAACTAGCTGCCAGCTATGGACACGCATCCCCCTGTTGCATCCGCCCAACCTGGGCGCCAGATGTCCGCGCCCCCGCCGTCCATCTGGCTCAACGATACCGCGCTCCTCATCTACATCGCTCTCGCGACCGTTATTCTCCACCTCATCATCGGCGGCCGTTACGGTTGGCATCGCGACGAACTCGCGACCCTCGAAGATTCCCGCCACCTCGCCTGGGGTTATCCCGCGTACCCGCCGGTGACGCCGTTTTTCGGCCGTCTTTCGCTTTTGCTCTTCGGGAACTCGGTCCGCGGGTTTCGCTTTTTCGCCAACATCGCGCAAGCCGTCGCCGTTGTGCTGACGGGGTTGATGGCGCGCGACATGGGCGGACGCCGCGGCGCCCAACTCATTGCCGCTGTTGCTGCCGTCCCCTTCTGCCTCGGCGGCGGATACGAAATGATGTACGTCGCCTTCGATTGCATCGCGTGGGTTTCGACCGCATATTTCGTCGTTCGTCTACTTCGTTCGCAAGACCCGCGCTGGTGGGTTGCCATTGGCGCCGGCCTCGGCTTCGGCATGGAGTCGAAGTGGACGATCGGTTTCTTCGCCCTGTCGATCGTAGCCGGCGTTCTCTTCACCGACGCGCGCCGCTACCTCAAAAGCAAGTGGCTGTGGATCGGTGTCGCGCTTTCCATCCTCATCTGGCTGCCCAATATCCTCTGGCAGGTGCAACATAACTTCATCTCGCTCGACTTCCTCAAGCACATTCACACTCGCGACATCCGCGAAGGCCGGATGACGTATTTCCTGCCGCAACAGTTGGAATTGACCGGCTTACGCTTTCCGCTCGCGATGGCAGGCCTCTACTATTGTTTCTCCCACAATGGCAAACGTTTCCGCATGATCGGCATCATGTTTGTGGTGACCCTCCTGCTGTTTACTGTCGCCAGGGGCCGCTGGTATTACATGGGGCCAGCGTATGCCATGTTGTACGCCGCCGGAGCTGTTTGGGGAGAAGGCTGGCTGGCTACGATGACTCGCGCCAAGGCCATGAGGGTTCGCCGGGCTGTCTGGGTCACGCTGATAGTCGAACTCGTGCTGACCGTCACCTTGTGGTTGCCCTTGGCGCCAGTGAACTCCCGCTGGTGGGCGGTGGTGAACGATGTGCAGGGCGATTTCCGCGAACAATTCGGCTGGCGCGAACTAGTGCAAGAGGTCGCGAAAATCCGCGACTCGCTCACCCCAGAAGAACGCGCGCATCTCGGCATCCTCGGCGCTAATTACGGCGAGGCCGGAGCCATCAATCTCTACGGCCCCGAATACGGGCTTCCGCGCGCCATCAGCGGTGTCAACTCGTTCTGGTATCGCGGCTACGGTGACCCGCCCCCGCAGACGGTCATCGTGATTGGCCTCAGCCGCAAATCCCTGGACAAACACTTCGGCCCTTGCCGCCTCGCCGGGCATACCTGGAACCAATACGGGATCAAGAACGAGGAGACCAAAGACCACCCTGACATTTGGGTCTGTGGTCCCCCGAAGCTCGGCTGGCCAGAATTCTGGAAAGACTTCCAGTATTTCGGGTGAACCTTGAGCAGTATCGGAGTTGCCATAACCTGCAAGCAAAAGTGGTAGAGCTGCGCTTCAGCGCAGCGTCAACGGGCCTTTATAGAACTGAGCCGGGTTTCAACCCGGCGGCACCTCCGGCCACCAAGGGGGGTACACCAACGCTGGAGGAAGTCCCTTTCCAGGCCGTTTTGAAGGGGCACGGCTTTACAGGTTGCTGAAAAAGTCGCTTCGCCGATGGTTTTGTATCAGGGCATGACTTTACAGGCTGCGGAAAAAAGCGGTTTTTGGTAGAGCTGACCTTTAGGTCAGCGTCTAAGCCCTTTATATTTGACCCGCCGAGCGGACTTTAGTCCGCGAGGCGCGAGCATTTTGGACTTTTTCCGCAGCCTGTTCAGTCGTGCCGTATGACGTTGAAAATACGGTAGGGCTTTAGCCCCTGAGGTTTTTCTTCAGCAGCGAAAATGACTTTTTCAGCAGCCTCTTTAGCCGTGCCGTTAAGGCCCTTGTTTTTGTCATCCCCCGCGGACTTTAGTCCGCGGGGATCTGCTTTTCCGCCATTATTCCGTCCGCAGGGCCTTCATGGGTTCGACTGTCGCCGCGCGCCGAGCTGGTATAAGCGCCGATAACATCGCGACGACCGCAACCGCCAAGGTTCCCAGGATTAATACCACCGGATCGGCGGGACTCACGTTATAGAGCTGGCTGCGAACCGTACGGCTGAGCAGGATCGCAATGGGCAACGTGACCACAATCGCAATTCCCGCCAGCCACAATACGTCCGTCAATACCAGCCGCATCACCGCGAAGCGCTGCGCTCCGAGCGCCATGCGGATTCCAATCTCGCGCGTACGCTGCGCGGTGACATAGGCCAGCACGCCGTACAGTCCGATCGCCGCCAGAATGGTCGCCAATATACCGAAGCTTACCGCCAGCATCGCCACCAGCCTGTCATTGGAAATGTTGTTGGCGACCTGCTCGTCCATGGTGCGCATGGTATCGATCACCAGTTTGGAGTCAACCTGCTGCACGGCGTGCCGAATGGTCGTCTCGGCCGCCTCCGGTGCCTGCCAGGTGCGCACGTAGTACTGCATAAAGCCGGCTTCCGGGCGATCTCCTTCCTGAAAGAAGGGTCGATAAACCGTCGGGGTGATATCGGTGCGCATCTGCGCATGCTTGGTATCTCCCACCACGCCAACGATTTCAATGTCGAACTTCGCGTCCGATCCGCTGCCCCTCGCCATCAGCTGGCCGATAGCATTCTTAGGCTCACCAAAATACTTGCGCGCGAGGTTTGTACTGATGATCGCTACTTTCGATTTCACTTCCTGGTCCTCTTCGGTGAACAACCTCCCCGCCGCCAGCGGGATGTTCATGGTCGTGAAATAGCTGGGCGTGATTGCTGACCACTCGGTGTGAATGTCGTCGTCGGGTTTATCTCCGTGATTGGCAAACGAGATATTGCTTTGCTCGTTGTCACCGGACAACATGGGATCGTCAGTGCCGGCGACGGAGCGTACACCGGGCTGCGCCGCTAAGGCTTCCAGCAAATGTTTCTGTACCTCAAGCGCCTGTTTGGGTTCGTAGCCCGCCAGCGTTGGGTCGATGCCGAAGGTCACAAGATGATCGGTGGTGAACCCAACATTCAGTGTCTTCAAGTTGTGCAAAGTCTGCACGAACAGTCCAGCGCCAATCAGTAGCAGGAGACTCAACCCGATCTGCACTCCGACTGAAACGCGCCGCAAGCGCAGATGCGCTCCGGAACTTGTGGTGGTCTGCTGCTTCAGGGAATTGACCAGGTCAGGACTCAGGAAGCGCAACGCCGGTGCCAGGCTGAATAGCACGCTTACCAGAAAAGCCAGTCCGAAGTTGAAGAGCAAAATTCGCACGTCGGGATGCGAAGAAAATGGCAGTTCGGTGGCGGCGTCTCCCACGATCCTGCGGGCCAGGAACGCGGAAACCATCGGCGCCATCGCCAATCCCAGCACCCCGCCGAGAAGTCCGAGCAGCAGACCTTCCATGAGCAGTTGCCGAATGATCTGCCAGCGGCCGGCCCCCATCGCATAGCGCACTGACATCTCCTTGACGCGCGCGGCGGCCCGCACCAGCAGCAGGCTCGACACATTCACGCACGCCATCAACACCACCAGTCCAACCATCGCCATGACGATCAGCAGCGGCGTTTGAATCTGCTCGCGCAAGGGTGAGAAGCCGCGGCGCTCGTCGAGCAGCTGCAGGCTCGACTCCTGGACGAAGTGTTTGGCAAAGAGGTCGGTTTTGTCCTTGATGTCCGCTAACTCGGTGGCCCGTATCGAGCGCCACAATGGCGTCATCGCGGCCTCCGCTTGTCCACGGCTCACGCCGGGTTTGAGGCGAGCGATCAAGGTGAGCCACGAAGAGCGACGGTTCTCCAGGTCGTTCCAGCCAGGCGTGACCAGCGGCTTGGTCATCATCGGTACGAAGATTTTGGGCGTGTAGCCAGCGATCGCGCTGTGAAAGTTCGGCGCAGCGACCCCGATAATCGTGAACGGATGCCCATTGATGTAGAGCGCCTGGTTAATGACGCGTGGATCGGCGCCGAAATGAGAGTTCCAGTAGTTGAAGCTCAACACCACGACGGGATTGCTGTTCTGCGCCGCATCGTCGGCCGGAACAAACAAGCGCCCCATCGCAGGCTTCACTCCCAGCACGTCGAAGTAATTGCCGGAAACCAGCTCGCCTGATGCCAGGTCCGACTGGTTGTTCCATTGCACACCGACACCGATCTCGATATCGGCCAACATGCCGTCGAAGACCTGGTTCTTGTCGCGCAGGTCGCGATACATCGGATACGAGAAATAGCTGTGAGAGTCTCCGCCATACGAGCTGATGCGCCCTGTATTGGAGCCGACATACTGCAACCGCACCAATTGCTCGGGATGACTCACCGGCAACTCGCGCAACAAGGCCTGGTCCAGCAGAGTGAAGATGGCCGTGTTGGCCCCGATGCCCAACGCCAGAGTTACGATCGCGACGATCGCGAACGCCGGCGACTTGCGCAGTTGACGCAAAGCATAGCGAAGGTCTTGCAGCATGAAGGACTCCGGTTGAAGCTGGTATGCGGCCCAATTGAAGTTTCAGGCCTGTAGGATACATTGCACTTGCATCGCCAGCGCGGTGCGCTGCTGTTCAATCACTTGCGCGTTTTTAGCGTGAACGTTTGTCCGAGCGTACGAAGCGCATGTCCGTATGTGGACAGAGTAGGTGCGTATCTTCCATCCGGCACACCTCCATCCGGGCCGTTTTTTGTCCTCAATTTGGCCTCAAAAATGGCATTATAATAAATGTTATAAGCCCCCTTTTTATCGCTCCCTTTGGGGTTCAGGGTGCCCTTGCCAAAACGCCACCGTTGACCCGGTGGGGCAATTCCGATAGTATTGAATGGTTTGCCTGTACTACTCGTGTCCTTTCCGGACACCCCAGCGGTTCGCGGCGCTTGTCCGCGCGAAGGTTTCCTTCCAGCTGCTGGGCAAGTGCAAGTGCATCAATAAGTTAGCGTCCTGCCCGTAGGGGCGAAGTTGCGTTTTCGCAACAGAATGAAGTTCAGGAGATTGCCATGTACGCGGTGATCCGCGCCGGGGGAAAGCAGTATCGCGTCGCACCCGGAGACGTAATCGAGATTGAGAAGCTGCCGCAGACTAGCGGCGAAAACGTTGAATTCACCGATGTTCTGGCGGTGAGCGCCACCGACGGCGAGATTGCCAAGCCCGCGGCGGCGTCCGTGACCGGCCAGGTCGTCGAGCATGGCCGTGGCGATAAAATCCTTGTTTTCCACCTGAAGCGCAAGAAGCAATACAAAAAGCTGCAGGGCCATCGCCAGTCGTATACCGCGGTGAAGATTACCGGCATCAGCGTGGAAGGACAGGCGCTCAAAGCCTAATGCTGCTCTGTCAGTTCATGGTGTGGTCGCTGGCGGCGGTTAAACGCTTTGATTCCCTAGTGTTGCATGCGTGGACGTCGGCGCGGGAATTGTTGCTACGCGGGTTCGGATCGGACCGCGAAGCGGACCTGGGATAACGATTTTGAAGATTGGGGCATGGCCC
>Ga0210383_10004728_pt1 | contig 12037 bp, 12 predicted proteins | sample IncBWC14OmetaG_FD_160072 | JGI IMG/M metagenome (GOLD analysis project Ga0210383, IMG submission 160072) | Forest soil microbial communities from Barre Woods Harvard Forest LTER site, Petersham, Massachusetts, United States - Inc-BW-C-14-O ...
TTCAATCACTGCATTCGCGCCGTGGTCCGCAATATAAAGATTGCCCGCTCGATCGAGCGCGATTCCCATTGGCTCGACGAGTTGAACGTTCTGCTGCGGCGCCCATTTTCCGGCGATGCTGCGAATCACGCCCGCATCGCTCGATGAAGCGCCAGCAATACGCCGGATGGTGGCGTTGTGCGTATCAGCGACAAACATTGTGCCGTCGGATGCCACAGCAACGCCGCTACGTTGATAGAGCGAATCGAATTTAAGATTAAACTGCGCGGCGGTTGCTAAGCCGCCATCGCCGAGCGAACCTGCTTCGCCGTCGCCCGCGATCGCCGCGAAGTTAGAAACGGAAACTGTTGAGGAAGCCGCGTTGCTGCGCGCGGGCGAGGTCAATTCCAACACGCGATTCGGCCGGTCCGGAGCAGTAAGGTAAATGTCGGGCCGCGCAAGATTCTCAGCGGCGGCCGGGGCGCTCAGCGCGAGAGCTCTCGCTGAAACTCCGCTCGCGATCACGATAGGAACGTTCGCAGCAGGTTGCGCGACCGTGTTTTCCGAAAAATTTGTCGACGCGCTTTGCGCTTGAAGTTTGGGAAGGAAATAAATTAAGACTGCCGCACCGGTCACCGCCAGAGCACTAACAATTCGCAATTGCCGCAAAAAAGTCTCCCATTAACAGGCCCCGGATTCGGACCGAAAAGCTAGATTCCCCGGATGGGGTTTCGTGCGTGTCGTGCGTTTGGATTCGTATGCAAGCGTACGGGTTGCGTCGCAAACCAGAAATCATAGCACGGCGCGTTTCGCTTTGTAGCACCGCCCTTTCGGCGCGGCATCTCGTCTCACAAGAATTCAGGAGGAATTATGGCGCTTACATTTTCGCTCGTCGACACGTGGGATGACGGCAAACGCATCCACGTATCCGGCACGATCGCCGCGTCGGGCAGTTATACGACTGGCGGCGACACACTCGATCTTTCGCAATCGCCCCAGATTGCGTCGACGCAGCCGCCCATCGGCGGCACCGCGTGGATGGATGGGCTCGCCGGATACGATTACGTTTTCATTCCCGGCGCGGCGATGAATTCGAACAAAGTGAAAATCTTTCAGCAGGGCGCGAGCGCAGGCGCGTTTCCAGAACTTGCTGCGGGCGCGTATCCCGGAGCGATCGCGTCCGATTCGATTACGTTTTACGGGATTTTCAAGAAGTTGCAGTAGAGCAAAAAACATCGCCAGGGACACGCGCGGGCGCCTCTGCCGGTTCCGGCACGTTAGCGAGCCCCAGATTCCTGCTTGTCTTCACAGACGTAGCGCGTTTTGCGGCTAGCCTGAAAGGGCACGGCATGCCGTGCCCCTACTGATCGATTTATTTCTCGAGCGACCCCTGCGCATATCTCTCTCCCTGCCAACATGCCTCCTGGCCAGGACTGCGAACTAACCCATGTCCATCGAAACATTTTCGCCTTTACCGCTCACGACGTTCGGCAGCTGGCTCACGCTGCTCGACGCGTCCGACGTGCCGCCCGGAATGTCGCCCGATCTCGCCGACGTGGAATTTTTCCCCGGCGGCGTTCGGACGAGGCCAGGGCTCGCTTCGCAATTTCCGCCGCTGGGCGGCGCGCCCAATGTAAACAGCCTGAAGACATACATCACGACGAATCTCGTGCAGCGGCTTCTCGTGCTCGATTCGTTCGGCACGATGCACAAAGAAACTTCTCCTGGCGTGCTTTCCGTGATGGCGGCCGGGCTTGCGCCGAATCTGTATTTCGATTCCACCACGCATTTCGGACGCGAGTACATGGCGTTTTCGGATGGCCTGCTCGGCCACGACTTGCCGCGGCAGTTTGACGACACCTTTTTCGATCGAGTGAGCCAGGTGGGCCCGGGCGAGGGCGCGTCGCTCGCAGATTCTGTCGCCATCGGAAATATTTCGCCGGGCGTGCATCAGTGCGTCGTGGTGTTCGTCACGCGCCAAGGCTATTGGACTGCGCCGTCGCCCGTCACCATGTGGACCGCCGCCGGATCGCTAAAGGTAAACGTAACGAATATTCCGACGGGCCCTTCGAACGTAGTTCAACGCCTGCTCGCGTTCACCGCAGACGGGGGCGCGAGTTTTTATCACGTGCCGGCATCGATGGTGCTCAACGACAACACGACGACGTCGCTGGTGGTGGATTTCTCAGACACGATTCTGCTTAGCGGCGTGAGCATGGATTATCTTTTCGCGCAGATCGAGCTGCCCGAGCAACTCGGCGTGATCGATTACGCCGAGCGGCTTTTCTGGTGGGGCGAGCGCTCGAAAATGTCCAATTGGAATAATCTTTCGTTCGATGGCGGTTGGGACGCTGCCGTCACAGGCCGCCCGCTCGGCTGGACGCTCGATCCAACGAACGGCGCGGGCGGGAGCCGCGAGGCGAGCGATGCCGTCTGGGGCGATGCGTATCGGATCACGGGCGATGGCGCGACTCTGATTCGAGGATTGATCTCGCAGAATGCCGTCGCCGATACCGCGGGCAATCCGCTCTTCGTGAAAAATACTGATTACTCGGTGCGAGCGCGCGTAAAGCGCAGCGGAAATCTTGCCGTGGGAAATCTGCACATCAACGCATTCAGCCCGACGCTCGGATTGGTCGGCACTGGCCTCACGGTATCGGCAGGCCAGGCGACCACCGGCTATCAGGAATTCACGGCGGACCTGTTCATTCCCCAAGCATCGCTACCCTCGGATTTAGTTTTGCGCGTTTACGCGGACGGCACGCCCGGCCCGAGCGGAGAATCCTTTCTCGTCGACAATATCGAAATATTTCCCACTGGCGCTGCACAGAATTCTTCGCTCGTGCGCGGGTCTGGCACCGATGAACCGGAAGCCTATGACGGCGTGAGCGGCATCATGGAGATCGCTGCAAACAACGGGCAGGGAATTCGCGCCGTGTTCAAGCTGCGAAACAATTTGTATTTTGCAAAGGAACGCAGCATGTACGTAACGGCGACGGATGGCGTGAACGAACCCTCACTGTGGGGTGTGGAGGAAGTTTCCAACACGGTGGGCACTCCGTCTGCGCACGGCATCGGACTCGGCGAGGAATGGGTGGTGATCGCAGGCCGTTCCGGTCTCTATTATTTTGACGGCGGCGCACCAGTAAAACTTTCGCAGGAAATTCAGCCCACCTGGGACGCAATCAACTGGCAATTCGGCCAGAACATCTGGGTCCAAGTGGATACACAGAATAAGCGGATCCTCGTTGGCGTCCCAATGGGCACGGCGACACAGCCCAACGAAGTTCTCACGCTCGACTACACCGAAAGCCTGCAGGATCCGCTTGTCGCCGTGCTGTCGTCTGCCGAGCGATCGCGCAAGTGGGCGCCGTGGTTTATCGCTGCGAATTCGTGCGGTCTGATCGAACGTTCCACGGGAATTGCTCAAATCTTTTTCGGCTCGAATGACGGCACCACGAAAATTCGCGCACTCACGAAAGGCCAGCTCTCCGACGATGGCGTCGCGATAAATTCCTATTACACCACCGCGTACCTTTCGAGCACTGGCATCAGCGGCAGAAATCTTTTCGGCTACGTCACCGCGTACGTGCAAGGTGCGGGATCGCTCGCACTCTCGTCGCTCTCGCCCGGTGACGTGACGCTCACGCCGCTCGGAGCTTGGACGCTTTCATCTCCCGCCGCGCGCGATATGGAGCAATTCACAAACGTTCTCGGCGAACGCATCTCCGTGCAATTCGGCACAAATGCCGTTGGCTCGTGGTTCTCGCTCACGAAGCTCGTCCCATGGGCGAAGCCCGATCCGTTTGCAGTGGTGCGCGGCACGAACTAATTTCGCAATGTCAGCATTCACTTTGGGGTTCGAACCTTCGTCTATCCGTACGTAAGGTGGTCCAATATATATGCTAACAGTTCCGCAAATTGAATCGCTTCGCAGCACCAATCCGCAGCTTTACGAGGCGCTCAAACGCCTTGCCGAAGCATCGCTCGGCCCGAACCAGGGCTGGAGCATCGACGATCAAATCACCGACGGTTCGCTTTTCGCGCGAGTCACGTCCGGCGCGCTCACTTCCGGAAAAATCGATCCCACAAAATCCGGCGTGTTGATGAAAGGTTCTGTGCCGCCCACGTGGTCGGGCTCGTTTACCTACGTTTCGACAACATCGAGCATCACCTGGACGTGGTCCGCGCTGACGATTTTGCGTGCCGACGGAACTTCAACCGCAATTCCAAATGGCTCGCTCGCAATCAGCGGACTCGTCGCCGGCACCACTTATTATTTTTATCCCTACTGGGACGACGCAGCTCTCACGATCGGGTGGGTTGCCGGCGGCGCAGGCTCGCCGGCGAATGCGCAAGCCGCGAAAACGAACGTAGCCGCGCAGGAGCAATCGCTCCAATCGCGAATTCCACTTTCGCAAGGCGCAGTAGTCGCAGCCACCACGACCTCCGGCACAGGCGGCGGGTCGGGCGGCGGCAGCGGAAGCTGCTTGCGCACTGGAACAATGGTGCTCACAAAAGAGCGCGGCACGGTTGAAATCGAATCCTGCAAACTCGGCGAGCACTTGCGTTGCCCCGGCACGGCTGGCGGCGAGTCGTGGACGCGCATCATTCGCCACGAAGTGCGCGACGCCGACACATTTATACGATTGCATTTTTCGAACGCCGAATCGCTCGACGTGACGCCGCACCACGTCTTCACTCTCGCCGACGGCTCGCCGATGCGCGCCGAGCGCCTCTGCCTCAGCGATGTTCTCGTCGGCCGGTTCGGACGCGTCACGCTGCAGCGGATTGAAGCTATTGTTGAAGATGGCCGCAAAGTGACGATCAGCTGCTCGCCATCGCATCTTTTTTACGCCGGCCGCCACGCAGCTTCGATTTGTACGCACAACTACACCTTCAGTTCGTAGCTTTGAGGGTATGAAGGAATTCGCAGAGGCGTGGTTAAGATAACCTTCGTCCACGATTGACATAGTGCATACGCTTTTTGAAAATCAGCATCGTGAGCGCCACCAACCCGAGCAGAATAAACTGGATTGCTAGGCCCCATTTCGCATGGAAACAAATAATCGGGGGAACATGAAGCGCGACCGTCGAGGCTGTTAGTTCCGGGCACGGAGGCAAGTTCGCGGAAGCCCGCGGAAAAATATATCGGCCCAGAAGGCCGACTCCGAAGAGCAGAAAGGTATTCGCAAACAGAAGAACAACTAAGACGCTGTAAACCACTGGCGGCTTATCAATAAAGTAAAATTTGTGGGCTCCGAATGGCATGGTTGCTCACAAAACAGATTCACACATTTTCCGATACATTGGCTACCCACTTCTTGATAGTCACTCAATCAGTAACTTAAACTCCCGAATGCGAAACCCAGAACGGATAGAAAGTTTCAAACTTCCATGACCGGACGCCGTTACTACATCGCGACCCTTGCCGCCTGGCAGCGCCACGCAGCGCGTTTCGCAAACTCGCATTGGCTTGCGCTGAATGGCGATGCCGTCAGCGGAGATCTGTACATTGGAACGGGCAGGGAACTGGCAGATAGGACGAGCGCCGAGCGCGCCAATCCGACGAGCGGAGAGCTTCCAGGCGCTGCGCGCATTCTCGTTCTAATCGAAGCCGACGAAGGCGTTCACCTTTCGCTCGACGATGACTCAGAGTTCGAAGCGCTGCCGCATCCCCTTGCGCCGAAATCAATTTCGGAGAGCGCGCAAACAGTTCTGGGCGCTCACGGCGTGGCGCCGGGCGCGACGATGTTCGAAGCTACCGAAATAATCTCGCGTTCGCATCCGCTGCTCCGTCATCGCGTTTTCTAAGCAGCGCCGAGGCATTGGCATGGCTTGCTCCCGCTAAATATTCATGCTCGTCCGCCAATATTCGGAAGCCGATCTCGCCGCGCTTCGCCGCATTCATGCGCAACAAGGCTTCGACTACGCTTTCCCCGACCTCAGCGATCCGATCTTTGTTTCGAAGCTCGTTGTGGAAGATGATGCAGGCCGCCCGGTGATGGCGTCGGTCGCGCGCCTCACATGCGAAATGTATCTGCTCGCCGATCCCGGCGCGGGCACGCCTCGCGATCGCTACGAACGCCTCGTTGCGCTTCACGCCGCTGGCCAGCGCGATCTTCTAGCTCGGGGTCTTGACGACGCGCACGCGTGGCTCCCGCCGCCAATCGCAAAACGCTTCGGCCGACGCCTGGAAGCGCTCGGCTGGGTTCGCGACGACGCGTGGACGCCGTATTGCCGCCGCCTCCACGAAAAATAATTCCGCGCGATCCATCCATCATCGAACGTGCGATCACATCAGCCGGATGGGCACCTCATGTCGAAGATCCCGGACGACTAAGCGGGACCGTGCCCTTGCACGCACAGACGTTGTGGGCAGCGACAAGCTTCACAGGCTGAAGCCTGTGCTACTAAACCCGCATCGCGATCGCCCTGTGGCACAGGCTTCAGCCTGTGGCTCTCGCTGTCGCCCGCACGGTCGCAATACCACAATTTCCGAGCATGCAAACGCTGTGCCAGTAGGGGCACGGCATGCCGTGCCCTCTCAAGCAAGATCGCAGACTCGCAGCACCATCATTGATCCAACGAAATCGCACAAGTCACAAGACATCCTCACCGGAGGCCCTCATGTCACGCGGCGCACAACGCAGCACTCGCCAACTCACCGACCAGCAGCTCGCGCAGCAGAACCAGCTGATCTCGCAATCGAACCAGGCAGACTCGCAGGACCGTTCGCTCCTGCTCCCGACGATTCAAAGTCTGCTGACGAATCCCGGCTACACGCCTGCCGAGCAATCTGCAATCACGCAGCAGAGCATGGGTGCGGCGAACACCGCTTTTGACGCGCTGCGCGAGCGCGCCGCCAATCGCGCTGCCGCAACGAATGACACCGCCGCCGCACCCGAACTCACCGCGCAGCTCGGCCGCGAACAGGCGCAGACGCTTGCGAGCCAGGCGCAACAAAATCAAATCGCATTCGCAAACCAGAAAACGAAAGATCAACTCGCCGGACTCAGCGCGCTCGGCCAAACGTACGGCATCGACACAAATCTTCTCGGCCACGCGATGGGAGTTCCATCTCAGCTTCTTGGCGTTCGTCAGCGAGCTTCGACAGGCTCGTCAACGGGCGGGCTTGGCAGCTTGTTCGGCGTCGGCTCCAGCATTGCTTCGCTCTTCGGGTAGCGCGCCAGATCGCTCCGCCACCGGAAGCGAAAAACAGACCACCAGTAGGGGCACGGCACGCCGTGCCCAGGCCCGCACGATTGCGAATCCAGCACGCACGGTTTGCATGAACGGCTGTGCTTGTCGATGCGCGCACGATGCGCCAGACATCATGCCGCAAAGGGCACGGCGTGCCGTGCCCCTACAGACCGATCGTCGTTAGCCACCGCAGTACTCAATGCTAAAACTTATCGAGTCCAACGCATGGACGCTAGCGCTCACGTCCCTGGTACAACTCGCTCTTTTTATCCGTTGGATCTACCGGCGAATTCGCAACGACGAGCTGATTCGGGTGTTCGTCGAAGACATGGCGATAAACCATCTTCCGCACATGTACGATCTGCTCGGGAAACTTTGCGACAAGCAGGGAATTGAGCGCGATCCTGCGCCTCCGATTCGCTGGATTGATTTCAAAGTCCCGCCAAACGGCAAGCGGTGAGGCGCGGCGCAGGACTGCTAACTCGTCTCTTATTTTCTCCGATCACCTATCAACTATCACGTACTGCGCGTCTCCAATCGCCGTGCCCGCAAATCCCGATCTCGTTAGCCTTGCGCGCCTCGCCGCTGCTCAACACTCGCTTGACTCCGCGCTTATCTGCGCAATCGTTGAGCAGGAATCGTCATGGGATCCCCACGCGATCCGCTACGAGCCTGCATTCCGAACGCGTTACGTTTCGCCGCTCGGCTTGCCCGCCACGGAAGAAGTTGCGCGATCAATTTCCTGGGGGCTGATGCAGGTGATGGGCCACGTGGCGCGCGAAAACGGCTTCGGTGGGAAAAGCCTCGCCGAACTTTGCGATCCAGCGACCGGATTAGAAATCGGCTGCAGAATTTTCGCCTCAAAGTTGAGCACAGCCGCAGGCGACGTGCCGCGTGCCCTCAAGCGGTGGAACGGCGGCGCGAATTCTGATTACGCGACCCAAGTTCTCTCGCGCATCGCGAACTATCGATAGGTCTTTCAAAATCTCATCGCACGATCGTCGCAGCTCATCGCCGGCAGGTTTCTCAAATGTTCTGGACACTCGCCGACTTCCGCTCCTGGTGGTATTCAGGCGCGCGCCATCGCTGGATGCGAGCCTGTCACGCGACGCGAGCTTTTTCTCCGCCGCGTTCGGATTCCGTGCATGCAGGAAGAGAAGTGATTCGAAGAGAAGTGCGTCTTCATCGCGATTCATCGCTAGCAGCGTTTTATGCACACGTCCCTGGCCCAACCGCACGCAGCCTCACGAACTTCGGCGACGTGCGATGAACGCCGAAACACTTACTTTTGCAAAGGAGCACCACACAATGAAAGCACGCGCATCAATTCTGTTTGCCGCAGCTATCCTCGCTCTCGCAGCACCCGCTCACGCCCAACACACAGCCACGCTCACTTGGACAAACTCGGTCGACACGCCTCAAAGCAACATCTACCGCAACGCGGGCCAGTGCCCGACGGGCGCCCCCAGCGGCTTCACCAAACTGAATACGACGACCGTCACCGCTGGAACGTTCACCGACACTGCGCCGCTCATCGGTCTCTCCTGCTATTACGTAACCGCATTCGCGAATGGCCTGGAATCCACTCCGTCGACGCTCGTCCAGGTGTCTCTTCCCCCCGCGCCTCCGACCTCTCCCCAGGCTTCCGCCAAATAGGGATTTTTAAAACCCAGTCGCGATCGCCCGGTAGCACACGCTTAAAGTTTACCCGCCGCGGCGGGCCTGTGGGGCGAGGCGCTGCCATTAACGGCCGCTGCGTCGCGACTCGAAACTACCCGTAGAAGGTGAACGATGACCCGCCGCACTCTCGAAATAGTCGCACTCTGTGTTGCACTCCTGATCGCCGTGCTCGCATTTCACGCCTGGCTCGATTCCCACGATGATCAACTCCGCCTCCAATCCACGATCGCCTCGCAAAAACAGATCCTGGACGCGGCCGACGCTCGCGAGCGCGACCGCAACTCCTCTTTGAACGTCACCCTGGCGCAAATCGAAGCGCTGAAACGCCAGGCGCAGTCGGAAACTCCGGAACAGATCCTTCGCGAGCTTCCGAAATATCTTGAGCTTCCGCAACCAATCACGATGTCGTCGACTCCCACCGCGTCTGGCGATAAAGGAACGGCGCCCATCTCACCGCCCGCCGCGGCACCCGCCGCGAGTTCCACCAGCGAAAATCAGCAGGGAACTAGCGCCACCGCGAAGCAGGGAACTGAGTCGCCGTTCGAATCCTTTCTCCACTCGCTAACCCGATCCAGTGGCCGGGGAGACTCCGCATCATCGACCGTTCCTCAATCCCCGACGATTTCCGCGTCGGCACAAGTCCCCTCCTCGTCACCCAACCCCGATGTTCCGAAGAGCGACCCTAACGACGACTCTCAGTCCGGAACCCCGCCCACGCCTCGTCAGTCGTCGTCTCCGTCCCCCGCACCATCAAATCCCTCCGCAGAAATTCCCGCCGCTGACATCAAGCCCCTCTACGATTTCGTTCAAGATTGCCGCGCCTGCCAGGCACAACTATCAGCCGCAAAGCAAACCGCAAGCGACACCGCCCTCAAACTCACCGCCGTCACCCGTGAGCGCGATGCCGCACTCACCGCTGCGAAAGGCGGCAGCTTCTGGCTCCGCCTGCGCCGCAACGCTCACTGGCTCGTCATCGGCGCCGGCATCTCCGCCGCCGCCCTTTGCGGCAGCGGCCACTGTCGATGAACCCGCATCGCGATCGCTCAGTAGCACAGGCTTCAGCCTGTGGCTCTCGTAGCAGTCCGCATTGCGTTTGCGCTATAGCGGAGGCTTCAGCTTGTCCTGAGGCACGACGGGGCCTGTGCCTCTCGCAGTCGTCCGCGGACTCGCAGCATTAGCTCATTGATCTTCCTTCCATCGATGCCGACGACAAAACCCGCGCGTATTCTCCTGGGCGTAACGCCGCTCAATCTGAGCGGCCCTCTCGAGCCGCGCGGCCGTGTCGCGGGCAATCGGGTCTTTGAACAGCTCCTCTGCCTCGTGGTCGCGCCGTGCCCGTTCGCGTCGGTCCCAGTCGATCGAGACGAGTTGCATCATCGCGTCAAGGCCCCGGTCGTAATGCTCGAGAACTCCGATTTGCTCGAGGCTCAGTTCGTCAAATCTATATTTTCCTCCTGCTGCGATCACTTTCGGGCGGAACTCGGTGTACAGGTCTCGCCGCGAACTGGCGATCGCCATCAGGGCCTCCTGCCACATCGCGTCCGGGATGGGGTAAGGGTTCGCGACTTCAAAATTGCCGGTAGGCGACCGCTCTGGCTCTGGCCCTCGCCCTCGCTGCTGACGGCCCCGGAGCCTGCCGTGGGGGCTCTCAACGCGGCAGGCCGGTCGTGGCGGTTTGGCGCGGCAGGTGGAGGACGCAAATCGCTGACGAGCGGTTAACTGCTGTCGATCGGAGCGACGGGGCAAGTTTTTGGCCCGGAGGCTGACGAAGGTGTTACCACGATCTCGGCTGTCCAATAATGCGGCTATTCGGGAGCGAAACACCAACCGATGCGGGAGAGTCTGCTGCGGCGGTAGAGTCTGCTCCGGCGGTAGAGTCTGCCGCGATGGAGTAGAGGTCCAGGGCAGGTTTTTGGCCCGCAGGGTGACGACTCTGCCACTAATTTGAGGCACCCCTTTTAGTGGGGTAGTGCCGGAGAGCAACACCTCCGGGTGCGCTTTTCGAATGTGCAGAGAATGTGCTCGAAGAATACATGATTCACCACGACTGGTCGATTTCACGTAGCTTTTCACGCCTCCACTCCCTAAGTCGTCCACGACCCAATCCCTCTCGATCCACCATGATTTACACGATGATGCGCCAATCCCAGGCCCCAACCACAATAGCAGCCCTCGGATAGACCGCCGAGCCCCCACCACATCCTCCTCGCCGCCGCCCCCGCCCGAAGAAAACCCTTGACTCTCCGCTAATGAATATTATGTTTGTTATGGCGATTGAGATTATCGCTATCGGACGGTGAGGCTGCATAGTGGAGGTGGGTGTCGCGAGCGGTCGTGCGCGAACTAGGCGCGCTGAATTGCTGGGAGCACCACTGGTGACCCGGGCGCTGCTTTGACGGTGGGGATTAGGATTAGGACGAGGGCGAGGATAAAGGACAAGGATAAGGACAAGGACGAGGAAGACGGAAAAACGTTGGTCGGCTATTCGACTGTTAGGGTTAGGGTAGCGGTTCGAGTGGCGCCGGAGGCTGAAGCTGTAATGGCGAGCGTCGAGATGCCTGCTGGCGTACCGGTGATGACGGTTGGCGATGCGTTTGTGCAGGAGCTCGCGGTGATGGCTAAGAGAATTGCGATCGAAAATGCGAGTACGGGCGCTTTTGTTTTCATGGGCAGGCACCAGAGACAGGTGGTCGATAGAATTATCAGTACCAGTGTTAAGGCGAGTTGAATTGCCGTTGAGTGGGCATGGACGATTGTCGAGTCGCTGCGTTGAAGCTGGTCGGAAGGCGCCGCGAAGGCGAGCTCTGGCCGACGAGTCAAGGTTAGAAACCATTGCGCCCAAGCGAGAAACGGGCGGCTCAGCGCCTCGGCCCCGCTGACTTCTTGGGTCTCGGCGAACAGGTCGACCGATTGCGAACCCAGCGCTGCGGAGTTCCTAACATAGGCGCGGAGCGACGAAGCGGGAGAATTGTTGTGCGGAGCTGCGTGCGCTGTCGCATGAGTGGCTTGTGACCGGGCCGTTGTGGAGACGTTTACTTGAAACGGGACTGAAGCGTTGGCGGCCATCGTTAGGGAAGCTGGAGCACTGCAGGTTGCTGCTGCAGGTGCTCCGGTGCAGGTGAATGTGACTGTGCCGGCGAAACCGTTCAGAGATTGAATGGCGAGTTGGTACGCG
>Ga0210383_10004729_pt1 | contig 12037 bp, 10 predicted proteins | sample IncBWC14OmetaG_FD_160072 | JGI IMG/M metagenome (GOLD analysis project Ga0210383, IMG submission 160072) | Forest soil microbial communities from Barre Woods Harvard Forest LTER site, Petersham, Massachusetts, United States - Inc-BW-C-14-O ...
GATCGCCTATCAGTTCAACGCCAACGGCTTCGGGCCAAACTGCGACCCCAAGCAGAAGCCGGCCTTCGACGTCCACCACCCGCATTCGGCGCCGCCGCCCAAGGTGATCGAGCACGCCGAGTCTTCGCCGCCGCCCGCCAAGAAAGAGTCCGGCGGCAGCTCCCCCATCGCCGGCTGGACACCGAAGCGCTGATCGGCTGATTCTGGCGGCGGGATGAACCGCGCCGCCGTCCTGCTCCCGGCCTCGCTGTTCGCGGCGTCGTTCGCGGTCTTCTTCTGGTCGCCCAACCATCAGATGACCGATTCGGGTTACGCCCTGCTGACGACCGAGAACCTGATTCGCCACGGCGATCTGGACCTCGCGCGCTACCGGTTGGATCAGGGACCGGGATCGAACTACCGGCTCGAGCACGTCGGCGAACGGACCTTCTACTTTTTCCCGGTCGCCGGCTCGATCCTGTCGGTCCCCTTCCTGGCGTTCGAGCGCCTGCTGGCGAGGCCCATCGTCAAGCCGAACGGCACTTATGCGCTCAAGGCCGAGGAGGCGGCCGAGGCGCACCTGGCCGGTCTCTTGATGGCGGCGTTCACGGTGATCGTTCTCCTGACGGCGCGGTTGGTGCTGCCGGTCGGTTCCAGCCTGCTGGTCGCGCTGGTCGCTGCGTTTGGAACGCAGGTCTACAGCACCGCCTCGCGGACGCTCTGGTCGGACAGCTGGGCGCTGGTGCTCGTCGGCGGCGCCGTCTATCTCCTCCTCCGGTCGGCCGTGCGCGGCGACGACCGCCGTCTCGTCTGGCTGGCCACGCTGGAGTCTTGGGCCTACTTCGTCCGCCCGACCAACAGCCTGGCGCTGGTCGGGACCGGGATCTTCCTGTTGAGCGTCGACCGGCGGGGAAGCTGGAAGTTTTTCCTCACCGTCGGGCTCTGGCTCTCCGCCTTCGTCGCCGATTCGCTCCGACGTTTCGGCACGCCGCTGCCCGCCTACTTTCACGGCCGCCTGGGACCGTTGAGCGGTGAGGCGCTGGCCGGGACCCTGATCAGCCCGAGCCGCGGCCTCCTCGTCTGCGTTCCGGCCACGCTGGCGGTCATTTTGCTGGCGGTGCGCCACCGGGCGGCGCTTCGCTTCCTCCCGCTCGTGCGGTTGGCGGTCGGCGTCTGCACGCTTCACTGGCTGGCGATTTCGGCGTTCGACAAGTGGTGGGGAGGCCACGCCTTCGGCGCTCGGCTCTGCACGGGGATGGTCCCCTGGCTGGCGCTGCTGGCGATCCTCAGCCTCGCCGGGGCCTGCCGTGAAGCGCAGCCAGGCAGCCCGCCCGCGGGCACGGCGTCCGTGGCCGCCCTGGCCCTGCTGCTGTGCGGGTTGAGTGTGGTGATCAACGCGGCGGGGGCGATCTCTGCGCGGACGGTTCGCTGGAACTTCTCACCAGTCAACGTCGATCTCGCTCCCGAGCGTCTCTGGAGTTGGCGCCACGCTCAGCCGCTGGCCGCGTTCACCCCCGACGCGGAGACGCCGCGACGGTGATACCGTCACAGGACGCATGAGGCGCGGGCTGACCTTCCGCCAGATGACGGTGGGACTGCTGTTCGGCGCCATGGCGGTCTTCGCCTGCTTGATGCCGGCGCAGGGGGACACCTTCTGGCACCTGCGCGCCGGCCAGGAGATCTGGCGGACGCTCCACGTCCCGCTCGACGAGCACTACTCGTACACCGCCGCCGGTGCGTACTGGCCCAATCACGAATGGCTCTGGCAGGCGTTCGCCTACGGGCTCTATCGCGTGGGTGGGATGCGCCTCTTCGAGCTCGGGTCGGCGGCGATCATCATCGGGGCGTGCGCGATCCTCTACCGTCTCTGCGTCGGGTCGGCGGCGTCGCGCATCGTCCTGTTCGCGCTCAGCCTGCCCCTGGCGACGCGCGCCTGGGCGCTCCGGCCGCAGCTCGTCAGCACCTTGGCGCTGGCGCTCTTGTTGTGGTTGCTGGTCCACGAGCGCCACCGATGGCTGCCGTTGGTCTTTGTCGTCTGGGCCAACGCACACGGCGCCGTCGCGATGGGGATCGCGGTGCTGGCCGTGGTCGCCGGGGTGGCCGTTCTGCGGGCCCGTCGGGGCGGCGCGCACGATCGCCGGCGCGCCCGGGCCCTGGTGGCGCTCACCCCTCTCTGCGCGCTGGCGACGCTGCTGACCCCGCTCGGCTTCGGTTTGTGGCGCTACGTCGGCACCTCGATGGCGCTCTCTCATGAGAACGGGATCCGGGAGTGGCAGCCGACCTGGCCCGACGGTCCGTTCGGGATCATCTTCTGGGCGCTGGCGCTGGCGTTCCTGGGACTGCTGTTTTGGCGCCGTCATCGGCTGCGGCAACTGTCTTGGCAGGACATCGTCCTGTTGACGGCCTCGCTGGTCATGTTGCTGCTCGCGGCACGCGCCATTCGCAACACCTGCGTCTTTCTGCTGATCGCCGTTCCCGCCGCCAGCCGGCTGCTGGGCGCCGATTTTCGCTTCCGAAAGAATGTCGGGCGCTCGGAGGCCGACACGCCCGACCATCCTCGCGTCAACCTGGCGCTGCTGGTCGGGATCTCCGCGCTGGAGGCGGCGGGCGTCCTCTTCGCCTGGCACATCTCCTACGAAGGCCTCGGCTGGCAACCGATCAGCGCCGGCGCGCTGGCGGCCGTCCGCGCCTGTCCCGAGCAGGTCTTTGGCCGTTACAACGACGGCGGCCCCTTGCTCTGGTTCGTCCCCGAACGGCGCGTCTTCTCGGACACGCGCCAGGATCCTTATCCGCTGGCGATCACGCGGGAGACCTCGTCGATCGAGCACGGTGGCCCGTACCGGGAGACCTTTGCCCGCTACGGTGTCCGCTGCGCGATCCTGCCGGTCAGATCGCCGGCCACCGAACGGCTGACGGGCGACGGCTGGCGGCCACGCTTGAGCGACGACGCCTGGACGGTGCTGGCTGCGCCCTGACGGCGCCTGCGGGCCCCGTCACTTGCGCGACACCGCCAGCCCCGCGAACGCTTGCCCGACCGGCATCAATTCGATCGCGTTGATGTTGACCCGCGCCGGCAGCGTGGCGATCCAGTGGATGGTCTCGGCCACGTCCTCCGGAAGCAGCGGTTCCGCGCCTTCATAAACCTTCGCCGCGCGCGTGTCGTCTCCGTGAAAGCGGATCGACGAGAACTCGGTCCCGCCGACCATCCCCGGATCGACGACCGACACCCGCACCTTCGTCCCCAGCAGATCGGCCCGGAGGTTCAGCGAGAACTGGTGCACGAACGCCTTGGTGGCGCCGTAGACGTTCGCGCCGGGGTAGGGCCAGTGGGCCGCCGTCGATCCGAGATTGATGACGTGCCCGCGATCGCGCGCGACCATGCCCGGCAGCACCGCCCGGGTCATCGTCATCAGCCCCTTGACGTTGGTGTCGACCATCTCCTCCCAGTCGTCGAGGTCGGCACGCTGCGCCGGCTCCAGCCCGCGCGCGAGCCCGGCGTTGTTCACCAACAGATCGATCGCGGCCAGCGCTGGCGGGAGCCCGGCGATCGCTCGCTCCACCGCGGCGCGGTCCCGCACGTCGAGCGGCATCGTCAGCGCGACCGCGTCGCCGAGCTCGGCCGCCAGCGCCGCCAGTCGTTCAGTCCGGCGGCCCGTGGCAATGACACGGTGGCCGCCTGCGGCGAAACGGCGAGCAATCGCGACGCCGAATCCGGAGGTGGCGCCGGTGACGAGGACGATCATGAGTCGTTCTCCGGGGGCCGTGTGCAACGCTCCATGGGAGCCATGTTACCCGACGGCCGGAACCTCGACGCACCTGGGTGCGCAGCCGGTTTTCTAGGAACCAAACGCCCGGTTCGTTCAGCGCGCCAGGGTGTCGACGAGCGTGGCGATGAAGAAGGCCACCGACACGTAGCCGTTGAGGTTGAAGAAGGCGACGCCCAGGCGCGACAGGTCGCTGGGACGGACGATGGCGTGTTCGTACATGAGCAGCCCGATCACCACCACCACCCCGGTCAGATAGGGGGCGCCGAGATGGGCGACCGACCAGAGGGCCACCAGCGCGGCGGCGGTGACCAGGTGGAAGAGCGCCGAGATCGCCAGCGCGCCCGAGACCCCGAAGCGGGCGGGGATCGAATGCAGGCCGGCGGTGCGATCGAAGTCGCGGTCGGCGAGCGCATAGAGAATGTCGAAGCCGGCGATCCAGGCGCCGACGGCGATCATGAGCAGGCCGGGTGCCCAGCCGAAGTCGCCGCGCACCGCGATCCAGGCGCCGGCCGGGCCCGAGGCGATCGCCAGGCCCAGGAACAGGTGACAGAGCGCGGTGAACCTCTTGGTGAAGGAGTAGCCGTAAAGAAGGAACAGCGCGACCGGCGACAGGGCCAGACAGAGCGGTCCCAGCGCCGCGGCGGCGCCCACGAAGACGGCCGTCGCCACCAGGGTCATGGTCCAGGCGGCGCGGACCGAGATGGCGCCGGCGGGGATCTCGCGCTGGGCGGTCCGCGGGTTCTTGGCGTCGATGTGGCGGTCGATAATCCGGTTGAACCCCATCGCCGCCGTGCGGGCGCCGGCCATGGCGATCACGATGCCGGCGAGGCGCGCGACGGACAGGCCGTGGCCGCGGGCGGCGATGGCGGCGGCGGCCATCGCGAACGGCAGCGCGAACAGCGTGTGCTCGAACTTGATCATCCGGCCAAATTTCACCACCTCGGTGAGCGTGCCGGCGCGGGTGTCGTCGGGGGGGGCTGCGGTGGTCATGCCTGCGCCACCCAGCGCAAGGTCGGGCTTGGATCGCGGACCAGCGATTCCATCGGCGCCGCGAGATCGTCGACCGTCACGTCGAGCAGGCCGGGGCGCTGGCCGGGCGCCAGGGAGCCGAAGGTGGAGAGTCCCAGCGCCTGGGCGCCGCCGCGGGTGGCGGCCTCCAGCCAACGCGCGGCGGGGACCGAAGGAAAGGACCGCGCCAGGGTCGCCATCTCGCCCCAGAGCGACAGGTCGGGCGTCGAGGCGAGGCTGTCGGTGCCGAGCGCGATCGCCACGCCGTCGTCGAGCAGCGCCGGGACGTCGGCCAGCCGCCCGCCGATGTGGAGGTTCGAACGCGGACAGAGAACGACGGTCGCGCCGGCCTCACGCGCGATCCGGCGATCCTCGGCGCCGGCGCAGACCATGTGAACGAGTAGCGGCGGCGCCGGGCCGTCGAACGCCCCCAGCGAGGCCAGATAGTCGACCGGTGATTTTCCGGGCGCGCGGGTCGAGGCATCGACGCCCATCGCGGCCAACACGGAGGGCCAGGCGCCGCTGCCGTCGCGGAGCAAGGCGACCTCCTCCTCGTCCTCGGCGATGTGGATCGAAGTGGCGTGCTTCTCGGCGGCCGCCGCGGCGAAGATCCGTCGCAGCAGGTCGGGGCCCGCGGAGTAGGGGGCGTGCGGCGCGCGCACGTACCCGAGAGCGGCCGGCCAGGTCGACGCGGCCTCCGCGCGCTCCCGGGCGGCGTCGGCCAGCGCGTCGCCGGTCCGCGCCTCGCGCGAGCCGAGCAGCTCGTGGAAGAGCACGCCGGCGAGGCCCGCGGCGCCGATCGCCGGCGCCGCGTCGAGGGTATTTCCGACGTCGCCGATGGCCGCCGTGCCGAAACGCGTCGCCGCCGCCGCCGCTTCCCCGGCTGCTGCGCGCCGGGTTTCACGCGCCGTCTCGCCGACCTTCTTCAGGAACCGCTGCGCCCAGTTGATGAAGCCGCCGCCGCCAGGAACCATCTCGGTCAGCGCCGACAGCTCCAGGTGGCAGTGGGCGTTGACCAGACCGGGAAGCACGACGCCTTCGGCGCGCTCCTCGGGCGCGTCGGAGAATTCGGCGCGCACCGCGGTGCGCGGTCCGACCATGGCCACCGTCCCGTCATCGGCGAGCGCGACCGCGCCGTCGGAGACCGGTGGGCGATCGATCGGGACGACCCAGCGCGCGCTGACGATCCGCATCGTGGGAGGCTCAGGCGGCGGCGAGCCGTTCGTAGCGCATGTTGCGACGGCGCGGCTGGAAGCCGGCGGCGCGGATATACCGTTCGATGTCCTCGGCGGAGAGCTTGAAGATGGCGCCTGCCTGCGAGACGACGTTCTCCTCGATCATCGCCGATCCGAAGTCGTTGCCGCCGAAGCGAAGGCCGACCTGGCCGACCTCGGGCCCCATCGTGGGCCAGGAGACCTGCAGCCCCGGGAAGTTGTCGAGGTAGAGGCGCGAGAGGGCGAAGATGCGCAGGTAGCGCATGGCGGTGGTGTCGTCGCGGAGCTTGAGGCGCGTCCCTTCGGCCTGGAACGGCCAACAGATGAAAGCCGTAAACCCGGCCGTCTTGTCCTGCAGCTCGCGCAGCCGCTCGAGGTGGCCGACCAGATGGCGCGGCTCCTCGCCGAAGCCGAACACCATGGTGGCGGTGGTGCGCAGCCCCAGCGCGTGCGCCTGGCGCATCACCTCCATCCAGGTGTCGGTGGTGCACTTGAGCGGAGAGATGGCGTGGCGGATCTCGTCGTCGAGGATCTCGGCGCCGCCGCCGGGGATCGAATCGAGACCCGCCGCGATCAGGCGCTCGATCACCGCGCGGATCGACATCTTTTCGATCTCGGCGATATAGCGAATCTCCTCGGGCGACAGGCCATGGATGGCCAGCGGGAAGTTGGCCTTCATCCAGCGGAAGAGCTCTTCGTACCAGGTGATCGGCAGGTTCGGGTTGAGGCCCCCCTGCAGCAGGATCTGCACGCCGCCGAGATCGACGGTCTCCTGGAACTTCTTGGCCAGCTCCTCGCGCGACAGCACGTAGCCTTCGGTCTTGTTGGTGGGCGGGCGGTAGAAGTTGCAGAACTTGCAGCGGGTGACGCAGACGTTCGTGTAGTTGACGTTGCGATCGATGATGTAGGTGACCACGTCTTCGGGGTGGAGCATCCGGCGGCGGGCGTCGGCCGCGGCGCCCAGCTCCAGCACCGGCGCCTCGGCGTAGACCCGCATCGCCTCTTCGGGGGAGAGGCGCCCGCCGGCGGCGGCGTCAGAGAGGAGCGCGTCGATGGATCTTGGACGCGCGCCGTTCGCGGCGCGCACCGTCGCTGCCGCCGCCTCATAGAGGCGGACCCGCGGCGTCCCCTCGACCAGCCCGGCGGCCCGAGCGCGCGAGAAGAAGGCCGCCATCCCGGACAGCTCCTCGGCTCCCAGGCGGTAGCGGATGTTCTGCGAGAGATACGATTCGTAGACGGCCGGATCTCCGCCGTGCGCCTCGGCATGGGCGCGCGCGATGAGCGGGCGGGCGCCGAGCCCGTCGTCGAGGCTCTTCTGCAGGGAGGCGACCGCCTCGGCGTCGACGGCGCCGGGCCGGCCGGCCCAGACGGCGTAGACGAACGGGAGCCCGGCCAGCGTGTGCCAGGCAGCGCCCAGATCCTGCACGTGCGGAAAGCGCGCCTCGGCGGCGAACCCGGCGTCCCCGATCACCAACGCGCCGGTCGTGCCGCGCGCGGCGCCCAGCACCTCGTCGTGCGCCACCTCGCGGAAATGCGGCGCGAGGCCCCGCTCGTGGCAGAGCAGCTTGAGCAGCATCGCCGAGCTGCGCGAGGCGCCGTCGAGCGCGATCTCCTTCATCTCCTCCCAGGGGACCTCGCCGATCAGCAGCACGGTTCGCACGGCCCCGTGGCTGGCGATGGCGATGCCGGGGACGATGCGCAGCTCCTCGGTGCTGGCGGCGTAGGCTCCGACCGGAATCAACCCGAGGTCGGCGTCCCCCTCGGCCAGCCTCTCGGCGCAGCGGGAAGGGAGATCGAACGACAGCTCGAAACGATCGCCCGCAGCGCCGAGCGCATGCTCCAGCCCATAGGTGATGGGCCGTGCATTCAGGAACGAGACCGCTGAGACACGGAGCTTCTTGTCGGCGCTCACGAGACGACCTCCAGGCTGCGGCGAACGTCGCGGCGGAACGGCTTGTCGGGGATCAAGGCCGCCCCCTCGGCGACGACGTTGTAGAGCGTGTCGCGCTCGACCGGGGTGCGGCCGGCGTTCTGGATGAGGCGGATGATCTCGGTCGGGTGCATCACCTGGGGCGTGGCCGCACCGGCCATGTGATAGATGCGCTCCTCCTGCACGGTGCCGTCCAGATCGTCGGCGCCGAACCAGAGCGCGGTCTGGGCGGTCTTGATCCCCAGCATGATCCAGTAGGCCTTGAGGTGCGGGATGTTGTGGAGCAGGAGCCGGGCGACGGCGTAGGTGCGCAGGTCCTCGACGCCGGTCGGTCCCGGCAGCTTCATGAGCGCGTTGTTGTCCGGGTGAAACGCCAGCGGGATGAAGGTCTGGAAGCCGCCCGTCTCGTCTTGCAGCGCGCGCAGGCGCAGCATGTGATCGACGCGCTCCTCGGCCGTCTCGATGTGGCCGTAGAGCATGGTGCAGTTCGAGCGCAGCCCCATCTTGTGGGCGACGCGATGAACCTCCAGCCACTCGTCGGCGTCGCTCTTGTCGTCGCAGATCTTCTTCCGCACGCGCGGCGCGAAGATCTCGGCGCCGCCGCCCGGAGGTGAGTCGAGTCCCGCCGCCCGCAGCGCCTGCAGCACCGCCTCGATCGACATCCCGAACTTCTTGGCGAAGTAGAAGATCTCCACCGCGGTGAAGGCCTTGAGGTGGATGCTCGGCTGGATCCGCTTCAGGCCGGCCAGCAGCTCGGTGTAGTAGTCGAAGGCCAGCCCGGGGTGCAGGCCGTTGACGATGTGGATCTCGGTGATCGGATCATTCGCCGCGACCCGCGCCCGCAGCCTCCCCCAGGCCTCCTCCAGCGTCATGGTGTAGGCGGCCGGATCGCCCGGCTGCAGGCGCGCGAACGAGCAGAAGCGGCAGCTCGCCTCGCAGACGTTGGTGGCGTTGATGTGCAGGTTGCGGTTGAAGTAGGTGCGGTCGCCGTGCAGCCGCTCGCGGACCTCGTTGGCGAGCGCCCCCAGCTCCATCAGGTTCGGGTGCTGGTAGAGCGCGACGCCGTCCTCGAACGACAGCGTCTCTGCGGAACGAACCTTGTCTCGGATCTCGGGAAAGCTGCTCACGCAGAGACCTCCTCGATCGTGCCGTCGGCGAAGCGCTCGCAGGGCCCGAGGCCGGCGCCGCGGATCAAAGTGGCGGCCTCCTTGCGGGTCAGCGACGGGTTGTGGGCGTTGGCGCCGAGGCGCAGCGCCCGCTCGGCGACGATCGGCGCGAAGAGCTCGTCGGCCCCGAAGCCGAACGCCATCTGTGCCAGGCGCGGCCCGAGCGCGCCGACGTCGGCCAGGAGATGCGCCACCCGCGGCAGCGCCAGCCGGCAGAGCGCGAAGAATCGGAGCGTGTCGAGGCCGTAGGGCTCGCCGCTGGGCGCCGGCATGACCCCCCAGACGCCAAACGACGCCTGGTCGATCGCCGCCAGCCGATGGACACGCTCGCGATCGTCCTCGCCGACGCGGTAGGGGACGCGAAGGAGGACGCGCAGGCCGGCCTCGGCCGCGGCGCGGGCGTGCGGCGAATCGGCCGGCGCCACCAGGAGATCGATCCCCGCGGCGCGCAGGGCGGGGAGCCCGCCGACCGCGGCGAGATCCGCCTCGTCGACGGTCGACTCGGCGGCGTCGCGCGGCCCGCGCCAGCCGCCGCTGGCCAGGAGCTGGCGCGCGCGAACGAACGTACCCCGCCGCCCGAGCTGCCCGTCACGCGCCGCCGAAGCCTGACGGCCGAGCGCGAACAGATCGAGCATGGCGAGCGACTCCGGCGCCGGCTCGGGCAGGGGAAGGCTTCGCGCCTCGACGCTCATCGCGATTCTCCTTTGGCTTCGTCCGCGCCCCAGCGCGGCATCAACTTGTTGGGGAGCCCCAGCTGGTCGAGCACACGGCCGACCACCGTGTCGAGCACCGCGTCGATCGTCGCCGGCTTGGAATAGAACGAGGGCGCAGCGGGGAGCACGACCGCCCCCGCGCGGGTGACGGTCAGCATGTTCTCGAGATGGATCGTCGAGAGCGGCGTCTCGCGCACCACCAGCACCAGCTTGCGGCGCTCCTTCATCATGACGTCGGCGGCGCGCCCCACCAGATCGTCGGAGATGCCGTGCGCGATCCGCGCCAGGCCACCGGTCGAGCAGGGGATGACGACCATGGCCTCCCAGCCGGCCGAACCGGAGGCAAACGGCGCCCGGAAGTCGCGGAGGCCATAGCGCATGAACGGGTAGGGCGGCACGTCGCCGATCTCATGGTTCCAGACCTCACTGCCCGAGTGGGTAAAAACCAACCCCACCTCGACCGTCGACGCGAGCGGCACCAGCGTATCTAGCAGGCGTCGCGCATAGACCGAGCCCGACGCACCCCCGACGGCGACCACCAGCTTCATGACGCCACCACCATCGTCGCGACGCCCGAGGGGAACAGCGCCTTGGTCTCTACCGAAGCAAATCCAACCTCGCTCATGAGCGCGGCAAACTCCGCCGTCGAGCGAAAGGCAGCGATTGAATCCGGCAGGTAGCGGTAGGCCTCGCGATCCCCGGTCACGGCTCTTCCGATGAGCGGAAGCACGTGCGGGTTCCAGATCCGATCGAAGAAGAATCGGGTCCTGTCGGGGCGCAGGAACTCGAGGATCACCGCCCGCCCGCCCGGCCGCACCACGCGGCGCAGTTCGCGGAGCCCGCGCGGCAGATCGCGCAGGTTGCGCACGCAGAAGGCCGAGAACACGCCGTCGAAGGCTGCGTCTCGATAGGGCAGGTCGTGTCCGTCGGCCGCGTGGGTGGCGATGCGCCGCCCGCCATCGTCGACGCTGGCCAGCTTCTGCCGTCCCGCCCGCAACATCTCGCGGGCAAAGTCGGCGGCGGCGACGCGCGCCCCCGGCGACCGCGGCGCGATCTCCAGCGCCCCGTCGAGCGTGCCGGCGCCCAGATCGAGAATCTGCGGCGTCTCACCGAGGCCCTCGAGGAGGCGGGTAATGGCCTTCTTGCGCCAGACCACGTCGATCCCCCCCGACATGATCCGGTTGGCGGCGTCGTAGCGGCGCGCCACGCGGTTGAACATCCCTTGGACGTCCGCGCCCCCTTCGGCCAGGCTCGCCGAGGCGGTCACAGCCCCAGCTCCTTCATGAGCGCAGCCATCCGGGCGTCGACGGCGGCGTCCATCTTCAAAACCTCGGGCCACTCGCGCGTGAACCCCTCGTCCTTCCACTTGCGGGTGGCGTCGACGCCCAGCTTGCCGCCGAAGCCGAAGGCGCTGGAGGCGTGATCGAGCACGTCGATCGGTCCCTCGGCGAAGAAGACGTCGCGCTTGGCGTCGATGTTGTTGAGCGTGCGCCAGGCGACCTCGCGCACCTCCTGCACGTTGACGTCGTCGTCGACGACGATGATGCACTTGGCGAACATCATCTGCCCCATCCCCCACAGCGAATGGCAGATCTTGCGCGCGTGGTGCGGATATTCCTTCTTGATCGACACGATGCAGAGGTTGTGAAAAACCCCCTCGATCGGCAGGTTCATGTCGACGATCTCAGGGAAGGTCATCTGCAAGAGCGGCAGGAACAGTCGCTCGGTCGCCTTGCCCAGCCAGGCGTCCTCTTGCGGGGGCGGTCCAACCACCGTCGTCGCGTAGATCGGCGACTCGCGGCGGGTGATCGCCGTCAGGTGAAACACCGGATAGTCGTCGGCCAGCGAGTAGTACCCGGTGTGGTCGCCGAACGGGCCTTCCCTGCGCAGCTCGTCGACGTCGACATAGCCCTCGAGCACGAAGTCGGCCGACGCCGGGACCTCCAGGTCGATGGTCTTGCACTGCACCATCTCGACCGGCTTGCGGCGCAGGAACCCGGCGAAGAGGAACTCGTCGATCCCGTCGGGGAGCGGCGCCGTCGCGGCGTAGGGCAGCACCGGATCGCCGCCCAGCGCGACCGCCACCGGCATGCGCGACTGGCCAAGCTCCTTGTAGCGCCGCATGTGGCGGCGCCCGGTCTTGTGCAGCTGCCAGTGCATGCCGGTCGTGCGCGCGTCGTAGACCTGCATCCGGTAGCAGCCGACGTTGCGCGTCCCCTTGTCGGGATCGCGCGTGATCACCATCGGCAGCGTGATGTAG